>Ga0315910_10001307_pt1 | contig 23090 bp, 19 predicted proteins | sample EdamamesoilMG_FD_204470 | JGI IMG/M metagenome (GOLD analysis project Ga0315910, IMG submission 204470) | Garden soil microbial communities collected in Santa Monica, California, United States - Edamame soil | ecosystem: Environmental > Terrestrial > Soil > Garden | place: USA: California... | reverse complement strand
TTCCTGCGGGCGCGGCATGCGCACCAGCGGTACCGCAACGGGTTTGGCGAGCGGTCGATCCAGCCCCGCCATCTGCGATAACGAAATGTCTTCGAGCGAGCGGCGGATCGCACGATTCACTCGCTGCCACGCGTGGCCGACACTGCAGGTGTTTTCGATGCCGCAATGACTGTGATCCCCGCTGCATTCTGTGAGTGCCAAACGCCCTTCGAGCGCATCGAGAATGTCTGCGGCGGTGATCCGATCGGCCGCACGGGCAAGGTGATAGCCGCCCAAACTTCCGCGTGTCGAGGTGACCAGCCCCCCGCGCTGCAGGCTCTTGAGCAGCTTACTGACGGTAGGTAGTCCAATATGCGTGCGTTCGGCCACATCGCTGGCCGTAAGCCGGGCGTTTTCCGGTTGTTTGGCCAGCGTGGCCAAAATAACCGTTCCGTAGTCGGTCAGTTTGCTGATGCGGAGCATGATTGCCGGGTAAATGGGCGCGGTGCGCCTAAAGGGAGCCGATAAATTCAATTGGGACTATTTTAGTCCTATTCAACCCAACCTGTCATTGCCAGAAGGAATTTTTCCCGTGGGAACAGATATGGTTCGAGGGGGTTTTGTTATCCTACGCGCCCTCAAAAACGCGGCCGGGTATTCGGCTGCACGGCGTCCAGTCAGTCGATTAAGTGAAACAAGAGTAGAGGAATAGTTAATGAACCGCAGTGAGTTAGAAAGCATCGCACGCGCGATGGTGGCAAAGGGCAAGGGTATTTTGGCAGCCGATGAATCCAGCGGCACCATTAAAAAGCGGTTCGACGGCATCAACCTCGAATCCACTGAACCCAACCGCCAAACATACCGCGAAATGCTGTTCACGACGGCGGGCGCCAGCAACTCCATCAGTGGCGTGATCCTGTACGACGAGACGCTGCGTCAAAGCACCAAGTCGGGTGTGCGGTTTGCCGACTATTTGACCAAGAACGGGATGATTCCCGGTATCAAAGTGGACGCCGGCGCCAAGCCGTTGACCGGCTTCCCCGGCGAAACGATCACCGAAGGTTTAGACGGTTTGCGCGAACGCTTAGCCGAATATCACAAGCTGGGTGCGCGCTTTGCCAAATGGCGGGGCGTGATCGACATCGGCAGCGGCATTCCCACCCAGTATTGCTTGGAGGCCAATGCGCACGCACTGGCTCGTTATGCAGCGCTTTGCCAAGAAGCGAATATCGTGCCCATAGTCGAACCCGAAGTATTGATGGATGGCGCGCACACGATCGAACGTTGCGAAGAAGTGACGGATGCCGCACTCCAGGCCGTGTTCGCGCAGCTGTATTCACATCGCATTCATCTGGAAGGGATGATCCTTAAACCCAACATGGTCATCTCCGGTAAAAAATGCCCGACGCGCGCCAATGCTCAACAAGTGGCGGAAGCTACCGTGCGGTGTTTGAAGCGCAACGTACCCGGCGCTGTGCCCGGCATCGCGTTTCTGTCGGGTGGTCAATCGTCGGAAGAAGCGACCGAGCATTTGAGCTTGATGAACAAGCTTGGACCGCTGCCTTGGGCGCTGACGTTCTCCTACGGTCGTGCGCTGCAAGATGCGGCACTCAAGAGCTGGGGTGGCAAACAGGATCAGTTTGCTGCCGGTCAAAAAGCCTTCGCCAAGCGCGCCAAGCTCAATGGCTTGGCGGCTACCGGCGACTACAGTTCGTCGATGGAGAAAGACGCGGCTTAAGCTGCGTCATTCGGATGACCGACGTCGCAACGGACAAGCAGCTCGCAGCCAATCCTTTAACCGAGAATTTGGTCGAGCTGCGCGACGTTCACTATTCGGTGAATGGACACGTGATCTTCGCTGGCTTGACTCTGTCGATTCAGCGAGGACGCATTACCGCCATCATGGGCCCGAGCGGTACGGGCAAGACCACTATGCTGCGCCTGATTACCGGGCAGATTCGTCCGGATAGCGGCACGGTGTGGGTGGACGGCCGCGACGTCAATTCCCTTTCGCGCGTCGAGCTGTACGCCATGCGTCGTCGTATGGGCATGCTTTTTCAGAACGGCGCGTTGCTCACCGACATGGATGTGTTCGAGAACGTTGCGTTTCCGTTGCGCGAGCACAGCAAACTACCGGAGTCGTTAATTCGTCACATTGTGCTTGCGAAGCTGCAGTCAGTGGGCTTGCGCGGCGCCGCGGAATTGATGCCGTCGGAATTGTCGGGCGGTATGGCGCGTCGTGTTGCATTGGCGCGAGCCATTGCTACCGATCCGGACATGCTGATTTACGACGAGCCGTTCGCGGGGTTGGATCCTATCTCCATGGGCGTGATTCTTCGATTGATCCGCCAAATGAATGACGCGTTGGGTTTGACCAGTTTGGTTGTGTCGCACGACGTCGACGAGATCGCCCAACTCGCCGATATCAGTTTCATCCTCGCCGGCGGCAAAGTGGTTGCCTCCGGCGAAACCAAGGCGCTCAAGAACTCCGACGTAGAACTGGTGCGTCAGTTCATGAACGGTCTCGCGGACGGGCCCGTGCCGTTCCACTATCCTGCGCCGGATTATCGCGAGCACTTGCTGGCAGACGAGCGCTAGCGGATGACCGTGCTCAAAGATCTGTTTGCCAACATACAAAGCTTCGTCGCCAATGTCGGTGCGGTGGCGCTATTTTTTGCGCGCATTCTGTCGCAAATACCGGCTTCATTATCGCGGCCGCGATTGATCGTTAAGCAGATTCATAACGCCGGCGGTTTGTCGTTGATCATCATCATGACCAGTGCATTGGTCGTAGGCATGGCAATGGGCTTGCAGCTGTACGACGTGCTGGAACGATTTGGCTCAGCAGAGTCTTTAGGTACGGGAGCCGGACTGGCGTTGTTAAAAGAATTGGGCCCGGTGCTCACCGCCTTATTGTTTTCCGGCCGCGCGGGTACGTCGCTTACCTCCGAGATCGGGCTGATGAAGGTCACGGATCAATTGGCGGCGATGGAAATGATGGCCGTGGATTCGGTGCGTTATGTGATCGTGCCGCGTTTTTTGGGCGGCGTAATCGCGATGCCGATGTTGACGGCTATCTTCATTATGATCAGTTTATTCGGCGTTCAGCTGGTAGGTGTACAACAGCTAGGCGTGGATCAAGGCACGTTTTGGTCGCAGCTCCGCGGCAGTGTCGACCTAGATAATGTGCGCGAAGCGGTAGTGAAAGGATTTGTATTTGGCGTGGCCTGTACTTTGATTGCCGTTCACGAAGGATTCCGTTGCGCACCGACGCCGGAAGGTGTGGGGCGCGCAACGACGCGCGCCGTTGTGAACTCGGCGGTGTTGGTGTTGATCCTGGATTACATGTTGACGGCCGTTTTCTTTTAGACCGTGTTCTTGTTGGATAAGGCCGCAGCGGCGGCTATGAGGTTGTTATGCGTCAATCGCACGCAGTTGAATTATCGGCAGGCATGTTCGTTTTGCTCGGCTTTGCCGCGCTGTGGTTTTTGGTCACGCAAATTACCAACCGGGAGGCCGCAGTGGGCAAGGGTGCCTATGGGTTGACGGCTAAATACGAAAACATCGGCAGTCTTAAAGTCGGCGCGCCGGTGTCGATGGCCGGCGTGACCGTGGGTCGAGTCGACGCAATCAGCTTCGACCAAAACGTCTACAAGGCGGTTGTTAAGATGCGCATTAGCCCCGAATTCAACAAGATTCCCGATGACTCCGACGCAAGCATCATGACGGCCGGCTTGTTAGGTGGGCAATACATCGGTCTAACGGCCGGCGGATCCGAAACCTATTTGACTGACGGTGGTCAATTTACCCTGGTGCAAGATGCCTTTGTGTTGGAGAAGTTGATCAACCAACTGGTCGCAACTTTTTTGAACAAGGACGATTCGAGCAAGGACGATGCGGGTGAACAGAAAGCCGGGTCCGGCACGAAGTGACGGGCCGCGGCTCCGTTAGGAGAAATACATGATCGCTAAACTTCTTCGAGCAAAAGCAACGGTCGCAGTGTTGTGCGCAATGATTGCGGTGCTTTCCGCAAACGCGGCGGATACGGCGCCTGTTCAAAATCCCGGAACGTTGATCGACGGCATCGCGCGTCAAGTGCTGAAGGAGCTCGATGCGAATCGTGCAGCAATGCGCAAGGATCCGCAGAAGATCCGCAAGCTGGTGGACGACTTATTGTTGCCGCACTTCGATACGGAATACGCCGCCCGCTTGGTGCTCGGAAAAAATTGGCGCACCGCAAGCGAGGGGCAGCGCAAGCGTTTCGTCGAAGCGTTTTATCAATCGCTCCTGCAAAATTACGGCGAGGCCTTGCTTGATTTCACGCCGGATCGCATGACGATTCAGCCGTATCGCGGCGCGCCGGAAGATACCACCGCCACCGTGCGTACCGAAATTCGGCGTGACAACGGTACTCGCGTGCCTGTGAACTATTCACTGCGGAAGACGGATGCCGGTTGGAAGGCCTATGACGTAACGATCGAAGGTATTTCGTACGTGAAGTCTTTCCGTACTGACTTCGGTACCGAAGTGGAACAGAAAGGATTGGATGCCGTGATCAAGCGTTTGGAAGCGCAAATTGCCGCGGGCAAGAAGGGCGCGGCGTGAGCGACGCGCAATTCAGCCGAGTAAGCGCCGGCCGTTACAGTGTCAGCGGTAAGTTAGTATTTGCGACTGCAAGTAAATTGCTGGTGGCGAGCCGAGCGCTATTCGAGCAAGAACTCCCGAGCGAGATCGATTTATCCGGGGTTACTTCCGGCGACAGCGCGGGGTTGGCCCTGTTGATCGAATGGATGGGTTTCGCGCATAAACGCGGTGGCAGCGTGCACTTCGTCGGCACACCTGCGCAATTGACCGCGCTTGCGAAGATCAGCGAGCTGGATCAAGTGCTCTCGTTGAACGGCGCGACCTGATCAAGGAGCAGGGCTAGGGCTATCTGCTGCGTCGTTCGCAGCGCCGCCATCCGGCATTTCTTCGTCTTCGAGCTCTAGCGCTTCTTCCGGTGGCGCTCCGTCGAAGATCACATATTCACGCCGCTGCAACCAAGCATCGCGCATAACGCCGTAGCGATCGTAAGCGCTTTCGAGCGTCGCTTCGCTGCTGAGTAGGCTCGCACGCGTGTCGATTGCCTCCAGCCCCTTCAACCCATAGTCCACAGCGGGCGGTACATCTAAATATCGAGGGATGCTCATAAACCATCCAACCACGCGTCCAGGCGCATCGCGCGCAGTGGACGGACCATAAAACGGCAAGACGAAGTAGGGGCCGGAGGGCACGCCCCACACGGCCAATGTTTGACCGAAGTCTTCTTCGTGCGCCGGCATGCCCATGCGATCGGCCACATCGAAGAATCCCCCAAGTCCAAGGGTGCTGTTAGTGATGAAACGTCCGGTATCCTGGGCAAACAAAACGGGTTTGCCTTGCAGTAGCTGATTCACCATGGTCGCTGGGTAACCCAAGTTCAAAAAGAATTGACCGAGGCGCGTGCGCAACCAACTGGGTGTAATTGCCTTGTAGCCCTTGGCCGCAGGTTTCAATGCATAGCGGTCCAAAGTGTCATTGAAGGCGTAGGTGCCGCGATTCATCGGTCGCCACGGATCGTCCATGGTGGTGCGGCCAGGCGTTGCGCAACCGGTTGTCAGCAGCGTGGCGAGGCAAGCGACGAGTTGTACGAATGAACGTGCGGTTGTTGCCATTGCGGAGTTATTTTTTAGCGTCCGTCCGGTTCATTGCGCGGTAGCCGACGCGGCATGACCGCGCGAATTTCGTCGAGTCTGGCACGAAAGCGAGCGCGTTGTACCGGTGTGAGATTGGGAACGGATAACGCCATCTGCAGCTGATTCATCGCCAGCATCAAATCGCCGCCCATGATGTGATATTCGGCCATGTAGTAGTAAGCATCGGCGACATCGCCGGCGGTGTTGGCGGCCAGTGCGATTTGTCGCGCTTGCTCCGGCGTCGGCGCGACTACGTTAAACAGATCCAGCAGCATGTCATGCGCTTGCTTCGCTTGGTTGGCGCGCATCAGCGTCTCCGCATACCTTACGGTGACCGAAACATTGCGCGGAAAGAGCCGGCGCGCCTGTTCGAACGTAGCCACTGCGGCATCGGTATCGCCGGCCAGAGATTGAGCCTGCGCCAAAGCCGTGTGATACATCACGACCGTTTCGTCTTTGTCTCGCAGTTGTTGCAAGAGGGGAATAGCCTCGGCCGGCTTACCGCTTGCGGTGAGCGCGATGGCGTAACCGTACCGTCGTGCGGCAGAACCATCTAGATTTCTTTTGTTCGCGGCTTGATAAAAATCGACGGCGTTGTCTCCCGCCGGAGTCATTAGTACGCGCAGCCGTTCGCGTATCAACGCATAACCCACGCTATCGGTAACGGCGTGAACCGGATACTGGGCGGCGCGCGCACGCGATTCGGCGATACGTTCCGTGGTGATCGGATGCGAGCGAACAATGGCGGGAATTTGCGCTTCGTTGGCACCGGCGCGGCGTGCCATGGTGCCGAAGAATCCCGGCATGCCGCTAGGATCGAAACCCGCTGACGCCAATACACCCATACCGACTCGGTCAGCTTCGTTTTCGGCGGCGCGAGAGAACGTCATCTGTTGTTGCAGCGACAAAGTTTGCGCAGCCGCAATGCCTGCAATGGCCGCATCGCCCGCGCCGGCGGCGGCGCCCACCAAGATGGCCGCCAACATGGCGGCAGTCGATACGATGCTGCTGCGGCTTTGTTCGGCCAAGCTGCGTGCGATGTGACGCTGTGTTACGTGCGAAATTTCGTGGGCCAGTACGCCGGCAAGTTCGCTTTCGTTGGCGGTCTCAAGCAGCAGTCCGCTGTTTACGCCGATGAATCCGCCGGGCAGCGCAAATGCGTTGATGGTGTTGTCTTTGACAACAAAGAACGTAAACCGGCGATTGCCTTCCTGTGCGCCGCTCGATAAACGATGACCGATGCTATCGATGTACTGGGATACTTCCGGGTCGTCCATGATCTGGTCGGCATCGCGCAGGCCGCGCATGATCATCAGACCAATGCGGTATTCGTCGTCCAACGAAATGATCGCGTCGGATGGGCTACCGATGTCGGGCAAGTTAGGCTCGGCCGACATCGCAGGCGAGGTTAAACAAGCCAAACAGCAGGCAAGTAATAGTGCACGGACACAATTCGAAAGCATAAATCGCATTGACCGGGTAGCGAGCGAAGACTGCGCCAAGTTGGAGTCAAGGTGCGTCACAAAGTTTCGCCGCCTATCGAATCAGAGCACTTCGGACGCGTGGTCCGCCAAGCGCGAACGCTCACCGCGTTGAAGCGTAATGTGGCCGGCATGCGCCCAGCCGCGAAAGCGATTGACCACATAGGTAAGTCCGCAGGTGGTTTCGGACAGATACGGCGTGTCGATTTGCGCAATATTGCCCAGGCAAACCAATTTGGTTCCGGGGCCGGCTCGCGTGACCATCGCCTTCATCTGCTTAGGCGTGAGGTTTTGCGCTTCGTCGATGATCAAAAAGCGATTAAGGAATGTCCGGCCTCGCATGAAATTGAGCGAACGAATCTTAATGCGATTGCGCAATAGATCGTTGGTAGCTGCACGTCCCCACTGGCCGCCTTCTTGGCTGTGGGTCAGCACTTCGAGGTTATCCATCAGTGCGCCCATCCACGGTTCCATTTTTTCTTCCTCTGTGCCGGGCAAAAAGCCAATGTCCTCGCCCAAGGGAATCGTTACGCGCGTCATGATGATTTCACTGAATCGATTGCCTTCCAGCGTTTGTGCCAACGCCGCAGCGAGCGTAATTAGCGTCTTACCGGTGCCGGCGGGGCCCAGTATGGTGACAAAGTCGACGTCGGGGTTCATCAGCAAGTTAAGCGCGAAATTCTGTTCGCGATTGCGAGCGCTAATGCCCCAAACGTTGTGACGTTCGCTGCGAAAGTCCTGCACCAGCTCCATCACCGCACTGTCGTCTTTGATTTCGCGCACGGTCGCTTCGAGACCGTGTTTATCGGGCTGATAGACGAATAAATTGGGTTGCCAATCGGCTGTCAGCGGCCCTTTGACACGATAGAAGGTGCGCGCGTGCTCCTGCCAGGATTCCATGTGCTTGCCATGTTTATCCCAGAAATCGGCGGCGACTTCCTGCGTGCCCGTATAGAGCAGGTCCGCGTCTTCGATGGTTTTGTCGGTGTAATAGTCTTCTGCGTGCACGCCGAGAATCGCGGCTTTGATGCGCAGATTGATATCCTTCGATACCAGCGTGACGCGTGCATGCGGGTGCTCTTTCTGCAGCGCGAGCGTATGGCCTAGGATGGCATTGTCCGCCCCGCTGCCCGGTAGAGTTGTCGGAATGCCGCTGTTCAATACTCGCGTTTGAAAAAATAGTCGGCCGGTAGGCCCCGACTTGCCGCCCAAGCTGCCGGCCTTGCGATGACCGTTGAAAGCTTGCGTAGAGGGTAGGGCAATGCCGCGATCGATTTCGATCTTGCTGGCGTTGAGCATCAACTCGTCCAAAAACCGACTTACTTGGCGCACGTTCCGTGCCGCTTCCGAAGTGCCCTTTTTGCCGGCGTCCAATTCCTCCAGCACCGTCATCGGAATGAAGATGTCGTGTTCCTGGAAACGGAAGATGGCGGTGGGGTCGTGCATCAGCACATTGGTGTCGAGCACGAAAAGTCGGCGCGTTGTGCGTTGAGCTTTGGTCTTGGGACGAGCGGCACGTGCGGCCGAAGCGGTTTTTTCCTTCATTACATCTCTGGTTTGTTCGATTACAACGCGCGTACGGCAGCCAATACTTCCTCGGCGTGCCCGTTCACTTTGACTTTGCGCCACTCATTCCGCAGTACGCCCTTGGCGTCGATTAGAAACGTGCTGCGCTCGATGCCCATGAATTTTCTGCCGTACAGGGTTTTTTCCTTGAATACCTCGTACAGCTTACACACTGCTTGGTCTTCGTCGGACAGCAATTCGAATTCAAATCCTTGCTTGTCGCGAAACTTGCAGTGCGATGCGATGGTATCGGCCGAAATACCGACGACGATGGTGCGAGCTTTCTTGAATGCGGAGAGCAACGCGTTAAAGTCATTGCCTTCGGTCGTACAGCCCGGCGTATTGTCGCGCGGATAGAAGTAGATGACGACATTCTTGTCGGCGTCCTTGAGTTTCCAGGTGCCGCCACTCGCGGCGGGCAGCGTGAAAGTCGGCGCGGCTTTGCCGACGACTGCCTTTTTACTCATAGCTTGACCGGCTCGAGCACGGCATCGAAGTTAAATTGGTCGCACAGGTCCAAAAATTCTTCGCGCAACGCGGCAATGTGAATGCGACTTGGAATGTGTACGACCATCTGCACGGCAAACATCGGCGCACCGGTGTGCGCGGCCGCATAGCTGCGGGTGTTGAGTTCCGCAATATCGATGCCACGCGAGCTAAAAAAGCCCGCTATGTTGTAGACGATGCCGGGTTGATCCAGGCACACAACATCTACGCTGTAGGTGACCATATCCAGACGTTGCGATCTGGCCTCGGTGCGACGAACGGTGGCCGTCACGCCGCTACTCTCCGAGAGCTTTTTGAGTTCGCCTTCAAGCTTTGCGAGCGTGTGCCAGTTACCGGCTACCAACAGCAGCATGGCGAATTCGCTGCCCAGCGCGGTCATGCGGCTTTCCAGAATATTGCCGCCGCAATCGGCGACCACCCGCGTGAGGTCGTATACCAGGCCAGTGCGGTCGCTGCCGATGGCGTTCAAGACGATGAGTTGTTTCATGTTGGCTTGCATAAGAGATGGCCGACAGTTTACAGGGTGAGGGGACCCTGTGCTGACGCTTGTCGGGTCCGCCGGCCTCGTGCCTACGGGCGAACGTCTATGCGCACGATTTTCCTGGCTATAATGCTCCTTCAACATTTGCGAGGCTTTATGGCGAGTGGCATTCGATTTGGCGGCAGTATGGTCGCGCTGGTCACCCCGATGCGTTCGGACGGTGCGGTGGACAACGACGCGCTTGACCGTTTGGTGGAGTTTCACATTGAGGGCGGTACCAACGCTATCGTGGCGGTTGGCACCACCGGTGAGTCACCCACGCTCTCGGTGGAAGAACATATCGGTGTAATCAAGCGCGTTGTATTAAGCGCAAAAGGGCGCATTCCGGTGATCGCCGGCACCGGCGCTAACTCCACGACCGAAGCGATCGAATGGACACGCATGGCCAAGGAAGTTGGCGCGGACGCTAGCCTATTGGTGACGCCGTATTACAACAAGCCGACGCAAGAAGGCATGTACCAGCACTACAAGGCTATCTCGCAAGCGGTGGATATGCCGCACATTCTCTACAACGTGCCGGGTCGCACGGGCGTCGATCTAAAGCCGGAAACAGTAGAACGGTTGGCTGCTTTCGCCAACATCATCGGTATTAAAGAAGCCGCGTCCATCGAGCGAAATCGGGAATTATTCGCACGCGTTGGGGGGCGTATGGGGCTTTTTAGCGGCGATGACGACCTGGCCTGCGAATGTGTACTGGCCGGTTACCAAGGTGTCATTTCGGTCAGTGCCAATATTGCGCCCAAGCAAGTGCGCGCAGTAATCGATGCGGCCTTGGCAAAAAACGCCGCCGAAGCGCGCCGTTTGGACGCCAAGCTTATCCCGCTGCATAAGTCCATGTTCCTGGAGAGTAATCCAATTCCCGTGAAATGGGCCGCCGCGCGCATGGGGCTGATTGGCGACGGTATCCGTCTGCCGCTGACCCCGTTAGCCAAGCAATACCATGAGCCGCTTTTAGCGGCGCTGCAGGGTGCCGGTCTGCTTTGAGTTTGCGAGCGGCTTATCGTGCGTGTAGATTGCGCGCCCGGCAAAGCTGCTGGCCAGGAATTCGAAGAAGCAGTTGCACAGGTTTAAGTTTGGAGAGGTGGCCGAGCGGTCGAAGGCGCTGGACTGGAATTCCAGTTACATCTTAACGGGTGTACGTGGGTTCGAATCCCACCCTCTCCGCCAAAAACAAAATGCCCGGCTGTTGCCGGGCATTTTTGTTTTTGGGGTGGGACGAGAACCCACGTGGGTTCGACAAAATTGCCTTGCCGGCGATCGCTCCGAGCTACGCCGGCATTCCCAACATCCATGTCGGTCAGAACAATTTTGGACAGGCTTTAGCTTGGCAGGTGGGCTGAGAACCCACGTGGGTTCGACAGAAGTGGAGTCTACTTTTTCTTCAAGCTATCCAATTCCACCAGTTTCTCCGCATACGCTCGCGCAAATTCTTCCGCGAAAACGGCCGGCAAACCGCGTGCATCGCGTTGATTGACCAGCGGATAGAACTCGGAGTAGAGCTCCCAGTACTTTGCCTTGTTAGCTCCGCCCGCCGCAGGGTTGCGCTTCAAACCGCGGTCAAAACGCTCTTGCAATTCACTTGGATCCAGTCGATGGAGCAAGTCGTCTAATCCCATTTGTCCCGCGGCATCGAGGGCGAGCTGGTGATTGCGCAGATCGCCGAACGCTTCGCGCAGGGCCTCGACCGACCCTAATTGGCGGCTATGCGCGTTGAGTAGTTTGCGCAACGCTTCTTCGACACCCGCTGAATTTTTCAACGGGTTGTTGGTTTGTGCCGGATCGGTGGCATGCATGCGAGCGCGTTGATCGCTACGATGTTTAAGCGCGCCCATTAAGTCCAAAACGGTTTCGCGCAGCATTTGACCGGCGAGCGTGAGCAGTTTCGCCTGTGCGTCCGGCGACAACGAGGCGGTTTCGACGCCCGCGCCCCGGCAGAAGGCATCAAACCCGCTTTGGATCTCCGCTAAGGTCTCGGCGCTACGGCGGATCCCAGGTTCGACGCGAGGCGGATCGATACGTGCAGCGGGAGAGGCGGGCGAAAGCTGCGGTATCGGATCGCGCTTCTGCAGCCGCCGCGTGGTCATGTGCCAATCTTCGGAGGGTTTGTCCTCGGTAACGGTGATCTCGTGGTCCGGCTCTTCTTCCACTAGTTCGGTCAGTAAGCTGACCGGCGTGTTCACCGGTGTAATAGGTTTAAGCGTTGATGGTTGAATGGCCGGCTGATCGTCGAATTCAGCCATTACGTCTTCATCGTTATGGGTGCGCGTTACGAACAGGCCCGTGATATCCAACTCTTCGCCCAGATCCTCGCCAACGTGCGATCCGCCGTGACGCGGTTTCCTCGCGGGCATTGCGGCAGGGCGCGATTTTTGCGCAGCGGCTTGGCGAGGCACGACCGGCCGCGGGGTTTGGCCGGTGGAGTCAGGCGGGAAATCGTTGCGCTCATCGATGCTGACCAGTACATCGTAATCGCCAAAACGTAGACGGTCGCCATCTTTGAGCTTACGCGGTCCGCTTACCGATAGCGGTGTATCGCCGTCGTTAATGAATACGCCGTTGGTGCTCAAATCTTCCAATAGCCACTGCCCGCCTTGAAAAACGACTTTGGCGTGATGGCTCGAGACGTAGCGCTCCGGGTCGGGAAGAATCCAATCGTTGTCGCTGGCGCGGCCTATCCGGCCGCCGGTTACGCCAAAAAGACGCACGCTGTCCTTGCCCAACTGTTTGTATTGGTCGCTTATGATCCGCAGTTTCAGCGCCATTGCCGTCTTCCCGGTGCTAGAAACAATCAAAATTCGATATGCAAAACCGAGCCGATGGAACTCAGGGCTTTGCGTGGTTGCAGCCTCCGCCGCTGTGGGTGTTCCCTCACTGAATCTACAGGGCGCAACTGTAACCGCTTGAGCGACAAGGAGGAATGTCGCTAAAGGCTGACGCCTCAGTCCACGCTATGTAAGATGCGCTCAGCCTAACAACGAAGCCGCAGCGCAATATGGCAGCCAGTCACATTTTTAAGGTCGTTTTTGTAAATCAGGGTCGGGTTTACGAGATCTACGCCAAGAAGGTCAGCCACGGTTCGCTGTTTGGATTTGTGGAAGTCGAAGAACTCGTTTTCGGCGAGCGATCCGCCGTGTTGGTAGATCCTTCCGAAGAAAAAGTGAAGTCCGAGTTCGAGGGCGTCAAGCGTACCTATTTGCCCATGCACTCGATCCTGCGCATTGACGAAGTCCGAAAGAGCGGCGTCAGTAAAGTCAGCCCGATGGAAGCCTCGAATGTGACACAATTCCCGACTCCGCCAACCCCGATTTACACGCCCACGCCTACTGACAGGAAATAAGGGCGTGAGAGCGAGAGTGCGTGAGGTCGTGAATTAGACCTCCCGATCTCTCGATCTCCCGACCTCCCGACTCCGAAGATGCTCATCCTTCCCGGTTCTTCCGCTCTTTCCGACTTCCGAATCCAAAAATTGCTCGCCAGCCTGCGCGCGGTGAATCCGGCGGTGCAGTCGGTTGGCGCGCGCTTCGTGCATTTTGCGCAAGCCACTCGCGACCTGGCCGCACCGGAGCGATCGGTGCTTGATGCGCTGCTGACCTACGGGCCGCGCGACGACTCCGCTCGGAACGATGCCGGGCAGCTCATTTTGGTTATCCCGCGACCCGGTACTATTTCGCCGTGGTCTAGTAAAGCGACGGACATAGCGCATGTGTGCGGTTTGTCGGCATTAGAGCGAGTGGAGCGCGGCATCGCGTACTCCATCGTCGCAAGTTCGCGTCTTGATCGCACGGCGCTAATGCAGCTCGCGCCGGTATTGCACGATCGCATGATCGAAGCGCCGATGTACGACTACGCCGACGCAGCGAAGCTATTTGCTCACGGCGAACCGCGCAAGCTGGCGAGCGTCGATGTGCTGGGCGGCGGTCGCGAAGCGTTGGCTAAGGCCAACTCCGATCTTGGCTTGGCGTTGTCTGCAGATGAGGTCGATTATCTCGTCGAGAATTTTAAGAAACTCAAGCGCAATCCGAACGATATCGAATTGATGATGTTTGCGCAGGCGAACTCCGAGCATTGCCGGCATAAAATATTCAATGCAAGTTGGATCATTGACGGCGAGCAACAAGACAAGTCGTTGTTCGCGATGATTCGCAATACGCACGCCAACAATCCCGCGGGGGTGCTGAGCGCTTATCGCGACAACGCTGCGGTAATAGAAGGATGGACTGGGCAGCGTTGGTTTCCCACGCCGGACACCTACCAGTACCGCTACCACGCGGAGCCCATCGATATCTTGCTGAAGGTGGAGACACACAATCACCCGACCGCAATCTCACCGTTCCCCGGCGCATCGACAGGCTCCGGCGGCGAGATACGCGACGAGGGTGCCACGGGTCGCGGCGGTAAACCCAAAGCAGGATTGTGCGGGTTTTCCGTTTCGAATTTACGCTTGCCCGACTTCATTCAACCCTGGGAAACAGCCGGGTCGCAACATTGGGGCAAACCGGACCGTATTGCATCCGCTTTGCAGATCATGCTCGATGGTCCTATCGGGGCGGCTGCATTCAATAACGAATTCGGTCGGCCGAACATTCTCGGTTATTTCAGAACATACGAGCAAAGCATCGCGGCTACTTCATCGCGTGCAACGCTACGCGGATATCACAAGCCCATCATGATCGCAGGCGGTTTGGGCAACATTCGTCGCGATCATGTCGAGAAATCGGAAGTCATTGTCGGTGCGAAGATAGTCGTGCTCGGCGGTCCTGCAATGCTTATCGGTTTGGGCGGTGGAGCGGCATCGTCCGTCGGGAGCGGTGCAAGCAGTGCCGATCTCGATTTTGCGTCCGTGCAGCGCGGCAATCCCGAAATGCAGCGTCGCGCACAAGAAGTAATCGACGCCTGCTGGCAGTTGGGCGATGCGAATCCAATTCTTTTGGTCCACGACGTGGGCGCCGGGGGATTGTCCAACGGCATTCCCGAATCCATCGACCACAGTAAGCGCGGCGGGCGTATCGATTTGCGCGCCGTGCCATGCGATGAGCGTGATATGTCACCGCTCGAGATTTGGTGTAACGAAGCGCAGGAACGTTACGTGTTGGCTATCGCGCCCGAGCGCGTCGAGGCCTTTGCTGCGTTGTGCAAGCGCGAGCGTTGTCCCTTTGCGGTAGTCGGTCATACCACCGATGATGGTCAATTGTTGGTAAGCGATCCGCTGCACAAGAACAATCCCGTCGATATGCCGCTCGACGTGCTGCTCGGTAAGCCCCCCCGGATGACGAGGGATGTAAAAAGTATTCCTTCGCTGAGCGACTCTTTCCTTGGCCGCAACGTCGACATTCGTGATGCTGCGTATCGTTTGCTCCGCTTGCCGGCTGTTGCGGATAAAAGTTTTTTGATCACGATCGGCGATCGAACCGTCGGTGGGATGATCTCGCGCGATCAGATGGTCGGGCCATGGCAAGTACCGGTGAGCGATGTCGCCGTAACAATCAGCGATTATGTTTCGACCACCGGCGAAGCGATGTCGATGGGCGAACGCACGCCGCTGGCGTTGCTCAATGCAGCGGCCTCAGGACGCATGGCTGTTGCCGAGTCGATTACCAATATCGCTGCAGCCGATATCGCCGACATCAAACTGATTCGGTTATCGGCAAATTGGATGGCTGCATGCGGCGAGCCGGGCGAAGATGCGGATTTATACGCAACGGTTAAAGCCGTCGGCGAGGAATTCTGTCCGGCGCTCGACATCGCGATTCCGGTCGGTAAAGACTCGCTATCGATGAAAACTGTGTGGGATGGCAACCGTATGGTGGCGCCTGTCTCACTGATCGTGTCGGCGTTCGCGCCGGTGCGCGATGTCCGCCGCACGCTTACGCCGCAATTGCGTAGCGATTGCGGCGATACGCAATTGTTGTTGATCGATCTAAGCGGCGGCCGATCGCGTTTAGGCGGTTCGTGCTTGGCACAGGTGTACGGGCAGCTGGGCAACGAGGCGCCCGATTGCGACGATCCAAAGTTGCTCAAGTCTTTTTTCGCGGCGATGGCTGAGCTTAAGGAGCGCGGCTTGGTGTTGGCGTATCACGATCGTTCTGACGGCGGATTGTTTGTCACGCTTGCGGAGATGGCGTTTGCGGGCCACTGCGGAATAGATGTAAACATTCCGTCCCTCCCTCCGTTCGAGGGGGGGAGGTTAGGAGAGGGGCGTGCGGATGCCCCCACCCCAACCCTCCCCCGCTCCGCCGGGGAGGGAGTAGAAAGCCTCTTTAACGAAGAACTCGGCGCGGTTTTACAGATTAAAGCAAGCGATGTGGGCGCAGCAGATCAGATCTTCGCGCGCCACGGGTTGGCTCGGTGTGTCGGTAGTATCGGTAAAACGATCGCCGGCGATCGTGTGCGCATTGCGATCGACGGCAAGGCCGTGCTCGACGAGTCGCGAATCGATTTGCATCGCGCTTGGTCCGAAACCAGCTATCGAATGCAGGCATTGCGGGATAATCCGGAGTGCGCGCGCGAGCAGTTCGAGTCTGCTACCGACGCAAGCGATGCGGGATTGCATGCCAAGTTAACGTTCGACCCAAGCGAGGATATTGCGGCTCCGTTCATCGCAAAGGGCGTAAGGCCCAGAGTCGCGGTATTGCGCGAGCAAGGCGTCAACTCGCAATCGGAAATGGCTGCGGTGTTTCATCGCGCGGGCTTTGATCCAGTCGATGTGCACATGACGGATTTACTCGCGGGTCGAACCAAGCTTGCGGGATTCAAGGGTGCTGTGGCTTGCGGCGGCTTTTCGTATGGCGACGTACTCGGCGCCGGAGAGGGATGGGCGAAAGCCATTCTCTTTAACGCATCGTTGCGCGACCAGTTTGCCGCATTCTTCGCGCGCACCGATGCATTTGCACTGGGCGTCTGCAACGGCTGTCAGATGTTTGCGGCGCTGACGTCGCTGATGCCTGGCACGGAGCAGTGGCCGCGCTTCGTCCGCAACCGATCGGAGCAGTTCGAAGCGCGTTTAAGCTTGGTGGAAGTGTTGTCGTCGCCATCAATATTCTTTAACGGCATGCAGGGTTCGCACATTCCCATCGCGGTGTCGCATGGTGAGGGTCGTGCGGAGTTCGCTCATGCCAGCGATGCCGACGCCGTGAAAAGCCTTGTCGCGCTGCGCTTCATAGATAACAACGGCAACGTCGCTGTGCGTTATCCGGCCAATCCAAACGGTTCGCCGCAAGGCATTGCCGCAATTTCAAACGTCGACGGCCGGATCACCGCGTTGATGCCGCACCCGGAGCGGGTGTACCGGACCGCGCAGAATTCTTGGCATCCCGATAACTGGGGAGAGGATGGACCCTGGACACGCATGTTCCGAAACGCCAGAGCCTGGGTGGAATAGTTGCGTCCCGTTACTGCGGCTAAAACAACTCGACGTCCTCGTCTTTAGCGCTGTTATCCGCGGCCTTTAATGCGCCGCTCGCCACCAGCGCTTCATGAAGCCGCACGTTGTTACGTCCGTGGTCTTTTGCGTAATAGAGCGCAGCATCCGCGCGCTCGACGCAGTTGGACGGCGCATCGCGCGGGTCGATGCGCGTGAATCCCAAGCTAATGGTGACCTTGCCCACCTGCGGGAACGCATGTTTCTCGATGCTTGCGCGCAGGCGTTCGAATGCGATTGCAGCGCCCTCCGGAGTGGCGCGATCCAACACGATGACAAACTCCTCGCCGCCGAAGCGAAACAATTGATCGGCGCCGCGAAATGTCTGCCGCATTAGCTGCGCTACCAGCAACAGAACTTCGTCGCCGAACAAGTGACCGAAGTTGTCGTTGATCGATTTGAATTTATCGATATCCACGACGCCGAGCCAGCTAGGTTCGGCAACCGACGTATCTTTCACCGCGCGCGACCGCATCTTGTAGAAACTAGTCTCGAACGTCTTGCGATTCATGAGCCCCGTTAGCGCGTCGCATTCCCCGTAGTCGAGCAGCGCCAAGTGATTCTTGACGATGCGGAGAATGCCGCCGATCAGCAGTTGATCGCGCGCCCGCAGGGCGCGTCGCGGCTCGATCTCCAGCATACCCACCACGCCGGCATCGCTCTCGATTGGAAATACATTGCGCGGCTTGCCGTCGGCGGAGTATTCGGTTGCGTGTCGATCACGCGCGCATTCGCGCCATGCGGCGCGGTCGTCTGTGGTCGGCAGTTTTGACAGCTCGCCTATGTCTTCGCTGCCGATGGCATCCTGCCCACGCAACACCGTGATTCGGCGCGCGACGCGCACTGTCGCGCCGTCTTCAATGAGGCGATAGATAGTCACGGACTTGAACGGTAGAAATTCGACCAACAGACGCGCGATGGATACATCGACGTCGTCGCGATCGCGATGCGCTGTAGTGCTCGCTACCGAATCGATAAGCCGTGAAGCGGTCATGAGGGCCTTTCCGTACGCCTTGCACAGCTGCAATGCGTGCAGGCAGATGGAGCGGATGCTACTGCACCGGTACGGGTCGATCTGTGATGCAGGTTGTTGTGTGGGTAAGGGGAACTACGTGCCGCAGGCGGCTAATGTCGGCGGTGAGTAATTTCGCATGATTGTTCATAGTTGCAGAGCATGCGAACCAGTGAAATTCGATCGCCAAGACAAGTTTTGAAGGGGTTGCTTGAAGTTTGCAATCGGCCTGGTAATACTGGGCCATGTCGCATTTTCACCTCTCTACGTCGACCGCTCGAGCAATATTGTTGTTGCTCTGCGTCTTGGTCGTGACAATGCGGGTAGGTGGCGCTCACCTCCATTTGTGTTTCGATGGCAGCGAGCCCCCCGCAACCCTGCATCTTGAGAACGACGGCGGTGTGCATCACTCGCATGAGGGGCAAGGAGCGATGGCCGAAGTAGAGCATCAGGACATGGACGTGGCTTTGGCAGACGATGTGTTGGTTAAGAAGTCCGGGCTCGACTTCGATTTTCTGGCACTGATTGCCGCCGCAGTTTTTCTGCTGTACTCGCTGCCGCAGCTGCTCTGTCGGCTTTCCGGTATTGAATTGCTTGTTCCCGTAGCCGCGCATCGCGCGCATCTTCGTCCGCCGCTGCGCGGACCGCCTTCCTTCGCCTCCCGTTAAATTCGTGTTGTTTTTTTCCGGGCCGCAATGGCCCGGTTGTTGCCTTGGGAGGCAATCATGAGTTGGTCATTAGCGCGCAAGCGTCTTGCGTGTGTTGGGGTTTGTGTGTGCTTGGCCGGTGCGGCGTACGCGCAAGAGCCAGATGTAACGCAGTTCTTGACGTTGCCGCAAGCGCTCGCTCTTGCCAAAGCGCGTAACCCAGCGCTGGCCGCATCGGCATTCGACATTCAGGCCAGCGAGGCGCGTCGTGTTCAGGCGGGTGCGCGCCTGAATCCGGAGCTGGCGGTGGAGTTCGAAGATTTTGCCGGCAGCGGTGCATTCAAAGGTGGGAACGCCTTGGAGACCACGCTGACTCTGAGTCAGGCCATTGAACTTGGCGACCAGCGCGGTCGACGCATCGATACCGCGATTCTTGGGGGCGAAATCGCAGAGATCGAGCGCCAGACACGCCAACTCGATGTGCTGGCTGACGTTGCGCGGCGTTTTATTGAAGTGGTCGCGGCACAGGAGCAGTTGGCCTTGGCTCGCGCCACCGAGTCAGTGCTTGAGTCGACGGTCGCGGCGTTGCGGGAGCGAGTGCAAGCGGCTCGGTCTCCGCAAGCGGAGCTTAGCCGCGCACAAATCGCGAAATTGCGCGCATCCATCGCTGTGCGCGAAACGGAAAATTCTTTGCTGGGCGCCCGCTATGAGTTGGCTGCGCTTTGGGGAGCAACAGAACCCGATTTCCAAACGGCGCTGGCCGATCTGTACGTGCTTCCGCCGTCGATTCCGTTGCCGGAACTGCGGCAGCGAATCGAACGTACGCCGCAGATCGCGCGCTTCGCCACCGAAGCCCGCCTGCAGGAGGCGCAGCGACAGCTTGAGCGCGCGCAAGCAAGGCCCAATCTCAATTTCAATGTCGGCGTGCGGCGCTTTGAAGCGACGAGCGACACCGCCTTGGTTGCGGGCGTCTCGATGCCGCTGCCATTCGGTAATCGCAACCGCGCTGCCGCCGAAGAAGCGCGCTTGCGTAGGGAGCAGTCGACTGCCGAAGAGCATGCGGCTCGGATTCGTATTCAGGCTACGGTGTCGGCGTTGCATCAGCGCGCTGCATCTAGCCGCTCGCAGGTCGAAGTCTTGCGCAATGAGGCAGTTCCGCTGGCTCGCGCTGCGCTCGATCAGACACAGTACGGATATGAGCGCGGCCGTTTTTCTTATTTGGAATTGGCGGCGGCACAGCAGGAACTACTAGCGATGCGCAGTGCGGCAATCGATGCTGCCGCCGAGTATCACAAATTAACAGCCGAGATTGAACGCCTGATCGGCGCGGCGATCAGGCGCTGAGCGTCGGCAGGTCAGTTATGAAAACGTTAAAACTTGTTTCACTCTCGATTCTTTTGGCTTTGCTGGGTTGTTCGAAATCCGACGACTCTCCGCACGCCGAAGATGAGCACGCGCACGGACGCGATGACCACCAGGAGGAGGCTAAAGGCCCGCATGGTGGGCGTTTGCTGGAAGACGGTTACTTCGCCGTCGAAGTCACCATTTTCGAACGCGGTTCACCACCGGAGTTTCGTCTGTTTGCCGTCGATCACGGCAAGCCCGTTAATCCCAGCGCCGTCACTTTCGCAATCGAGCTCACACGTTTCGGCGGCAACGTCGAGCAAATTCATTTCACGCCCAAGGGCGATTACTCCGTCAGTGACGCGATAATCGAGGAACCGCATTCCTTTGACGTCAGAGTGCGAGCGCAGCACGAAGGCAAGACCCACGAATGGACCTATAAGTCGTATGAAGGCCGTACCACCATCGTTGCCGCAATGGCGAAGGAGGCCGGCGTTACTGTCGAAACGTTGGGAACCAATAAGCTCAAAGAGTTCATTGCGCTGCACGGTGTCGTCGAACCCGACCCGGCAAGTGTGCGCACAGTTACCGCACGCTATCCGGGAGTGATTCAAAGCGTTAGCAGGCAGGTCGGCGAGTCCGTCAAGATCGGCGACGCATTGGCCACCATAGAGAGCAACGAGAGTCTGCAGAAGTATGCGGTGCTCGCACCCATTACCGGGGTCGTTACGATGCGTCGCGCCAACGTCGGTGAAACGGCCGGCAGTGAACCTTTATTTGAGATTGCCGACTATTCGGCTGTGCGTGCTGAGCTAAATGTTTTCCCGCGCGACTTCGGCCGCTTGAAAAAGGGACAGGAAATTGTCGTGCGTTCGGCCGACGGCAAACTTACCGCAACCGGCAAGTTGAATTATCTGGCGGCGGCGGGGGAAAAAAATCAAAGCCTCGTCGCACATGTGTCTATCGATAACAAGAGTGGTCAATGGACCCCGGGGTTGTTCGTAAGCGCCGATGTAGTGGTAAGCGAACGCCAGGTGCCGTTGGCCGTGCCCTTGTCGGCCGTGCAGAAATTCCGCGACTGGGATGTCGTTTTTTTAAATGACGGCGAGAGTTACCAAGCCATGCCCATCGAGCTCGGCGACAACGACGGCGTGACGGTGGAAGTTAAAGGCGGCGTCACCGCGGGCGACCGATATGTCGTTGGCAACAGCTATTTAGTCAAGGCGGACATCGAGAAGGCGGGAGCGTCACATGATCATTGAGAAAAAGTCACTAGCCGCTAGCTACTAGCGACTAGCCAGAAATAATCCAAGCATATGCGGTCACATCGATTGCCGTCAGGCGTGTATTCGCAACTATCGAGAATATGTCTTTTCCGGATCTGGCTAGCGCCTAGCGCCTAGCGGCATTCTTAAAGGTTCCTCATGCTTTCTCACATCATCGACTTCTCGCTCCGCCGCCGTTGGTTGGTGCTCACTGCGGTGCTCGCGTTCGCCGTGCTGGGCGCGTACGACTACACGCGACTACCCATCGACGCCGTGCCGGACATCACCAACGTACAGGTACAAATCAATACGGAAGCGCCGGGTTACTCTCCGCTTGAGACCGAGCAGCGCGTTACGTTCTTAGTCGAGAATGCCATCTCGGGACTGCCGAGTTTGCAGTACACGCGTTCGCTGTCGCGTTATGGGTTGTCGCAAGTGACCGTGGTTTTCAACGACGGCACCGATATCTACTTTGCGCGGCAATTAGTAAGCGAACGATTGCAAGAAGTAAAAAGTCAGCTGCCGGAAGGAGTCGAGCCGACACTAGGGCCGATCGCGACGGGGCTCGGTGAAATATTCATGTTCGTTATCGGGGCGGACGAAACGGCCCGTCGACCGGACGGTCAGCCGTACGACGGTACCGATTTGCACACCGTGATGGACTGGGTTGTGGCGCCACAGATGGCGCGCGTGCCGGGCGTTACCGAAATCAACAATATTGGCGGCCATGAACGCGAGTACCTGGTAGCGCCGATTCCGGGCAAGCTGATGTCGTACGGCATGAGCCTGCGAGACGTTGTCTCTGCCCTTGCAAACAGCAACGCGAATGTCGGTGCCGGCTACATCGAGCGAAACGGTCAGCAATATCTTGTGCGCTCACCCGGTCAAGTAAAGGATCTCGCCGATATCAAGCGTATCGTCATCGCGCGGCGCAGCGGTATTCCAGTTTCTGTTGGCGATGTCGCCGAGGTAAGTTTGGGACGCGATCTGCGTACCGGTGCGGCGACAATGGATGGTCAAGAGGTCGTGCTGGGCACGGTATTCATGCTCATCGGTGAAAACAGTCGCGAGGTGTCCAAGAAAGTCGCTGCGAAACTCGAAGACGTTAACCGCTCACTGCCGCAAGGAATCAAGGCCACGGCGGTGTATGACCGCACGACTTTGGTCGATAAAACCATAGCAACCGTCCGCACCAATCTCTTTGAAGGCGCGTTGCTGGTGGTTGTCGTCCTGTTTGTGTTGTTAGGGAATTTCCGCGCGGCGCTCGTGACGATGTGCGTGATACCGCTGGCGATGCTATTCACCATGAGCGGCATGGTTGCGAATCGCGTCAGCGGCAATCTTATGAGCTTGGGCGCCATCGATTTCGGTCTGATTGTCGACGGAGCGGTGATCATCGTCGAAAACTGCTTGCGACGGTTGGCAGAAGCCCAGCGAGGCGGCGACTTGCCCGCTCTTAAAGAACGGCTCGCCATTGTGCGCAGCGCGACTGGTGAGGTTATTCGTCCAAGCTTATTTGGCGTGTTCATTATTTTGGTGGTGTACTTGCCGATTTTTACGCTCACCGGCGTCGAGGGCAAAATGTTCCACCCGATGGCGTTCACCGTCGCGACCGCA
>Ga0315910_10001306_pt1 | contig 23098 bp, 20 predicted proteins | sample EdamamesoilMG_FD_204470 | JGI IMG/M metagenome (GOLD analysis project Ga0315910, IMG submission 204470) | Garden soil microbial communities collected in Santa Monica, California, United States - Edamame soil | ecosystem: Environmental > Terrestrial > Soil > Garden | place: USA: California... | reverse complement strand
TGTGCCGGAGTCGATTTGCTTGCTCGCCGTGAGCAAAACGCATGATGCCGCCGTGATTCGCGCCCTGGCGGCACAGGGCCAGCGCGATTTTGGGGAAAGCTACTTGCAGGAAGCGCTGGACAAACAAGCTGTGCTTGGCGATGTGCCGCTTGTCTGGCACTACATCGGGCAGATTCAGAGCAACAAAACCCGGCCTATCGCAGAGCATTTCGATTGGGTACATACGGTGGATCGATTCAAGATTGCCGAACGGCTGAGTGCGCAACGCTTAGGCGTTCGGCCGCCGCTCAATATATGTATTCAGGTCAAGCTGGCCGATGAGCCCGGCAAAGGCGGTATCGAAGCGGGCGAGGTACCGGCGTTGGCCGAGAAAGTGTCGGCTTTACCGCATCTCCACCTTCGCGGCCTCATGTGCATTCCGCCACCCAGCGAGGATTTTGCCACCCAACAGGGTTACTTCATGCGGATGTCGGAGTTGTTGCGGACGTTAAAACTCAGCGGGCTAGCGGTCGATACGCTATCGATGGGGATGAGCGGCGACCTTGATGCCGCGATCGCATCCGGCGCAACCCTCATTCGCATAGGGACGGCCATTTTTGGGGAGCGCCGCTAAACGAGACGCGGGACACGAGACCCGAGACACGGCAGAATGCGCCTGCTTTTTCGGTCGCGTCTCGCGTCACGAGTCTCGCGTCCCGACAATAGAATGCGGACCACCAACACAATGCTCACTCAAACTCTCGGCTTCGTCGGCGGCGGCAATATGGCGCGCAGCCTCATCGGCGGCTTGATCGCGCGCGGGCTACCGGCAACACAGATCATCGTGTCGGACCCTATCGACGCGCAACGCGACTCGCTGACCTTGCAACTCGGCGTGCGCGCGACCGCCGACAACTTAGCAGTGGCGCGCACCGCCGATGTCATTGTATTGGCCGTCAAACCGCAGGAGTTGCACACTGTTGCCACTGCAATGGCAGCGGCAGTGCGCGAGCGGAAACCGCTGGTCATTTCCGTGGCGGCGGGTATTCGCGCCAGCGACCTGCAGCGCTGGCTTGGCGGCATTCCGGTAGTACGCTCGATGCCCAACCGCCCTGCACTCAACGGTTGTGGAGTCACCGGCCTGTTCGCCACTAGCGATGTCTCGCCTTCCGGGCGCGAGCTGGCCGAAACGATATTGGGCGCGGTCGGACCGGCATTGTGGGTTAACGAAGAGTCGCAGATGGATGCGGTGACGGCGGTCTCAGGCAGCGGGCCCGCATATTTTTTCTTATTGATCGAAATGCTCGAAGCCGCGGGCGTGCAGTTGGGTTTAAAACCTGACGTGGCGCGGCGCTTGGCAATCGAAACTGCTTACGGCGCCGGCCAAATGGCGCACGTTGCCGTCGAATCGCCGGCCTTACTGCGCGAGCAAGTCACTTCGAAAGGCGGCACCACCGAAGCCGCACTAAAATCCTTGGAAGCCGCCAACATTCGGGGCGCGTTTACCGCCGCTGTCACGGCCGCTGCTCGTCGGTCCGCCGAACTGGCGGAGCAGCTGGGTAAAAATTAGGAAGCTCGAAAACAATGCAAGCGCTTATCTTCATCGTCAATTCGTTGCTGCAATATCTGTTGGTAATGGCGTTTATTTTGCGGCTGCTGTTGCCATTGCTGCGCGCCAACATGCGCAACCCCATTTCGCAGGCGATATTGCGCGTGACGAATCCGCTGGTATTGCCATTGCGCAAGGTTTTGCCCCCCGTCGGCCGCGTGGACTCGGCTTCCGTGGTTGCGCTTTTGCTGGTGCAATTACTGACGACCGTCATCATTGCGGCGTTGATCGGCTTCGACGTCACCAACGCCGCTTTCCTAGCACGGGCAGCCGCTTTGGCGTTGCTGGCTTCAGTGTTGCAGTTCTATACCTTCTCGATCTTTATTTACGTCTTAATGAGCTGGCTCGCGCCACAAAACTACAATCCCGCTGCTGACCTGCTCGGCAGCATTTGCGAACCGCTCCTGCGACCGGTGCGGCGGCTTATTCCTCCCATTGCCGGCCTGGATCTAACGGCAGTATTCGTCTTGATCGGGTTACAAGCGCTGCTTATCGCTCTGCCGAAGCCGTTTTAAAGCAGTGTTTCTAAGGCTGCATCGCTAGTGAATTTTTTGTAATGACGCAATCAGACGTTGCCGGAACATGTTCCAGCCGTCGGAAATTCATTGCTCTGCGCCGCGGCAACTTTGGTCTATAGTTGGCCCAACTGCATTTGACAGGGAGCGAGCCATGCCCAATAAGACTCAACAAACCAAGGCTTTCACTTTGCGGATCACCGCCACCATCCTCGGAGCGTCGCTCTGGATTGCAGGCTGCAGCGAACGCCCGACGAGTTCGGCACAGCCGGCACAGCCCAGCGAAGAGTCATTCAAAGAGTTCGGCAACTATGAACTCCATTACAACGCCGTGCGCACGGACCGTTTATCCGCCGATGTGGCGCGCGCCTACGGCATTCAACGTAGTAAGAATCGTGTATTGCTCAACGTCACCATGCTGCGCAAAGACGCCGATCATGCGCCGCGCAAACCGGTAGAAGGCGCGGTGTCGGTAGACGCATACAACTTGAACGGTCAACTTAAGGACATTCAGATACGCCGCATCAGCGAGGGCGAAGCCATCTATTACGTGGGCGAAGTTGTAATTAGCGGTAATGAAATCCTGGTGTTCGACATCAAAGCTACTCCAACGAACGAAGCGACGGCGCTGGCCGCAAAACTCAAACGCGAGTTCTTCACCGACTAAATGCGCTGCAGATCGGCCGACAATGCGGCCGATTGACTTTTCAAATACGCCGCATGTCGGAAAAAATAGTATAAAAATATTCACGACTGCTTATTTCTCGGCAAATCTTGTGTTATTTTCCCGCGCGTAATTTTTTTTCGGGGACGTCTCGTCTTCATAACGGGAGATTAAAATGGCAAAGAAAAATGCAGCACCGACCAAATCCGAAGTTCTGACACAGATCGCGAAAGAGACCGAACTCTCGCGAAAGCAGGTCGGTGAGGTATTTGAGTCGCTGAACGGCATCGTCAAAAAGAGCTTGAAGGGCGCGGGTTTATTCACCCTCCCCGGCTTGCTCAAGATGAAAGTCGTCAAGAAGCCGGCAACCAAGGCGCGTCAAGGCGTGAACCCGTTTACGGGCGAAACCATGATGTTCAAGGCCAAGCCGGCCAGCAAGAAGGTCCGCATCGCGGCATTGAAGTCGCTCAAAGGCATGGTGAATTAACCAACGCCATTTGATTGCCCAAGCCCGCTAGACACTGTTCTGTTGAAGAGCGTCTATTTGCCAGGGCAATCACAGGTTCCGGTGCGGCACACTGCCGCACCGGACTTTCAACGCGCAAACGATTTCTAGGCCGATTTAAGCCACTGCTTTACGATCGCGCGCAATTCGTTCAATTTTCCGTGAAAGAAGTGCTCCCCGCCCGGCATTAGCGCCAGCTGCGGCGGATGCGGCAATCCTTGCGCCCAGGCCTGCACGGCCTTCGCATCCACCAATTCATCTTTATCGCCTTGCACCACTAACCAAGGACAACCAGGCGTTGCGCCGCCCACTTGTTCCAGCCAGCGCAGCGCGGGCGCTACAGTTACCAACTTTGACACACGGTGCCGCAGCGCCGACCGCAATGCCATTGCGGCGCCGAATGAAAAGCCCGCCAGCCAAATTTGCGCCCCAGGCCAACGTTGTTCCGCCCACGCGATTACGGCAAGGACATCGTCGGTTTCACCACGTCCGTCATCGTGAGTCCCGGCGCTTTTGCCGACGCCACGAAAATTAAAGCGGACTGCAATCGCGCCAAGATCGTTGCAAGTGCGCGCCAGAATGTGCGCCACCTTGTTGGTCATGGTGCCACCGAAGAGCGGATGCGGATGGCAAATTACGGCAACTAAGGTGCCGTCAGCCGTTGCAGGAGAATCCACCAGCGCTTCCAACTCTCCTGCGGGCCCAGCGATGGTAAGAGCCGAACCGTTGACTGGGGTTGAAGCCGAGTCCGAAGTCATGCGCGTGACGCTCCATATTTGAAAAACGATAATTGTAAGACGCGCCCGAGCTGTTCGTGGCATCGAATGACGCCGGTGCCGCCGCGGCTCGATCCGGTGCGGCTATGTTTACCGATCGGCGTAGGATCGCGATATTCGCTCAAGGCATCGATGCTTGGGCGTCGTTCGAGGCCATGCTCGCGCGCAAAAGACGTATCGATTGAATATCAGCGTCAACAACCCGATTAGCGCAGTAGGGTGGCCTTTAGGCCGACAACGCTGTGGGGGCTAAGAACAACCTATGCAGCCTAGCCGACGGCATCCTTCGCGCTGACAACCGGGCGACTGACGCGCGTGCCGCGCATCCGGCGATCGGGATCGGTGGGATCGTTGGGCGATATTTCGACCCAGTCGTCGTGCACGGCTAGTATCGTTCCGACGAAAGGCATGTCGCCAAATTGTTCGGGTACGCGATAACTCACCGAATCGCCGACCTTGAAGGTTTGCGGATCGAAGTTAAAAACGAACGGGCACTTCTCTTCTTCCATCACTTTCCCCGGCGTATGCAGATGGGAAAAGCATAGCGCAAAGCGAGGCATCGCTGCCTACAGCCGATTTCCTAAAGCAGCGTTCCGCCATCGACTGTAAATACTTGCCCTGTTATGAAGCTGGCGCGATCCGATGCCAAATAAAGCACAGCGGCTGCGACATCTTCGGGCTTTGCCAGCGATCGCTCGAGCGGGCCGGTGCGTTGCCGCTTGGCCATGTCCGCCGGAGAGGTGTTGCTAAAAGACTTGCGGAAAAACGCGTTATCAGGATGAAAGCGGCTGCCTGTACTAAATGCGGCAGGATCGTCAGCCACCGTGCCATAAGGCGCAACGCAATTCACAGTGATGCCGTGCTGCCCCACTTCCTTCGCAAGGACGCGCGTAAATCCATGTACACCTGCCTTTGCGGCCGAATAGACAGGCAACATGTAATCGCCGACCAAACCCGCCGTCGATCCGATATTCACGATGCGGCCCGCGTGACGCGCCACCATGCCTTTGAGCACCGCATGCGTCATGTGCAGCGTTGTCATGAGCGTGAGATCGAGATCCTGTTGCCAGGTATCCGGATCGGAATCGACGAAGAAACCCGCAGCGACATTGCCGCCGACGTTATTGACGAGAACGTCGACGGGCCCTACCCCTTCCGCCGCTTTAACTATGCGGGCCGGCGATTGCCGGTCGAGTAAATCGGCCTTCACGAAGATCGCGTGCTGTGCGCCGCGCGAGAGTGCTTGCGACACCAATCGCTCGCCCGCGCTTTCATCGCGCCCGACGGCGACGACCTTCGCACCTTCGGCGGCGAACTCCAGTGCTATACCGCGGCCGATATTGGCAGTGGCGCCGGTGACTATCACCACTTTGCCTGCAAAGTTCAGGTTCATAGCTTGCTCTCGTATCGAACCAACTAATTTGCCAGTTGCGACAACAATCCCCGTGTTGCCTCCACGCACCGAGCTAAGCGCTCGGAGGAATCGACGCCCTTTTCCGCGAGCGAGCGCTGCGGCACTTCAAGGCTGACGTTCAGCTGCGGGGGCAACGCGTTAAGAATATCGAGCAACGGCAATTCGCCGCTGCCCGGCACCATGCGTTCGAATTTTGCCTCGTCGGCGTACTCGGCAAACTTGGAAACGCGCGGCGCATCGCACAATTGCACGTAGCCGATCAAGCCCGGATCTAACGCCGCAATATCCGCGGCTCCGCCACCGGAACGCACCAGATGCATAGTATCGATAACCAATTTGAAATCCGGTCGCGCAACATGCCGAATCGCGTCCAATGCCGCCGGCAAACTGTCGACGCCGAGCCGTGGACCGAACTCTAACGTTGTTTCCATCCCTCGCTGCGCGGCCATTTCAACGAGCACTGCGAATTGATCGTAGGTGCGGCTTTTTTCGGGATCGAGTCCGAGTGTATTGATGCGCTTTGCGCCCAACTCATGCATCGCATCGAGATCCTCCGCGTACGCACTGACGTCCCGTTGCGGCAGCACAAAGAAGCCTTCGCCCAACGCCAGCGCAATGCCGCGCTCACGCAAAGCGGTGCGCATTCGTTGGCGCAGATTGCGATCGTCGCGCAGCGACCAGCGCTGATAGCCGTGGGGATTGTACGGAAACGGGGCCAACCCAGTTCCAATGGACATGCAGCCGAGATCCGCCGCGAGATGCACGTACTCGACCGGCGGAAGCCCGAAAACGCTGATGTAATCGATCCCGATGCGTCGCACGTCGCTCTCTCAGGTAACAGACATGCAAATCATGGCAGATAAACGCACGGTTAGATCGATAACGAGCGGCCGAGGTGGACAGTGTCGATAGGAGTCCCGCGCGAACTCATGCGCTCAGCAGCGAGCGAACACCGGCAACGTCCTTCCCCGCGATCTCGTCCGCTAATGCCTTGCCACACAAAGCTCCGATCACATTGCCTGTGCCGCAATACCCTCCGGCAGCCCAAACGTCTTTTTGTACTTCGTCGACGATCGGCAATCCCGTCGGGGTGTACCCGACGGAGGCCGCCCAACGATGCGTGATTGCAGCCTGCACACCGATGCGATCGCGAAGAAATTGCGTTAGCAGAGATTGGATAGCATCGCTAGGCTCGGCCGAGTGCGTCCATTCCTGTTCCAGTGCCCGATCGCGAAATCCGCCTAACACGACACGACCATCGGGCAGTTGCTGCCAGTACTCGTAACCGTAACGCGCGTATACCGGTCGTTGAACATTAACTTCAACGGTGGGCGCCGTACCGAGCATCTGCAACCGAGCGGTGCGGATACGGCCTTTTAGTGTCGGAAAAACGACTTCCAACTTGCCGTCGATGGCTACGATGATGTGACGGGAAAATATTTTTCCCAATTCACAAGTTACCGTTCCGGTTTCGATGGTTAACGCGGGCGAGCTTTCATATAAACGCGCGCCCAACTGCAATGCGTCCTGCGCCAAGCGACGGCACCGCGCTAAAGGATTGAATGTGCCGTCGTCTGGGAACAGCAGGCCGGATCCCTCGGGGCCCGAGTAGCGCTCGACACGCAGCCCGCTATCCCGCATGACGGCGAATTGTAGTTCGCAGTCGTCAAGCTCGGCACCATCATGCGCGATCCGCAGCGAACCGGTTCGTCGCACAATATCCGGCATCGAACGTTCCATGCTCGCAATCTCGCCGACGGTCAGCTCATGTATCCTTCGCGCACGCTCTACTCCGACAGCCGCCGCCATGCGGTGATAAAACGACGCCGAACCCGACAGCAGAAAACCGCCATTGGCACCTGCCGCGCCACCGGCAATGCTTCCAGCGTCAATGCCGATCACAACCAATTTATGTTTTAGCAGCGCATGAATCGCGCTGAGCCCCGAACCACCAAGACCAACAACGCACACGTCCGCCCGTTGCACACCGCTTATCGACGGCAGCGCGACCCAGCGATGATCATTCCAGGCAGATTCGGCCATTAACAAACCCCAATCCTGGACACCCACTCATTTGAAACCCCAATCCTCAAACCTCAAACCTGGACACCCACTCATTTGACGAACTCTAGTCGAGCGTGCTCACGGCCACAACGCAGCAGCAGAAGCATTCGGCTAAAGGTGTGGAGGCTGGAGTCGGGTAGCTGGGCGAATGAGCTGGAATCGCACGATCGTGCGCTATTTAAGGGAAGTCGCCACTCAATTTCTAGAATGATAGAGTCGCTCTGCTTCTTTCAACCCTCGGACCCACGCTTGCCCGAGCGCGCGGGCGTGAATCTTGAGGCGATTGAGTTTGCCCAATGCGCGACCAAAGACATTGCCATGCGGTCGCATCGCGATGACCCAGGCTGCGGGATCGATGTGGAGGCGGACGAGCACGGGTGGCAATAAATTGTCTATGCAGCCTCGTTTGCCGGAGCGGATTTGCTGTCCTGACCACTCGACGAGGGTCAGATAATCATTCAGCGTGATCGGAAGTGAAGCTTTCTTGGATCGTTCCGATTGAAAGGGTCGAAGACGCGTACCGACGGCTCGCCTGCCCTGCATCAACCGAATGCGTTCGTATATCGACGTGAACTCGGACGTCTCCAGCGTTTTCGCTATGCCAGCTCTGATCGGATTGAGATCGACATAGGCCATTGCCGTAAGCAGTCCTGCTTCGTCAAGTAGCGCCTGGCTCTTAAAGCGCCCTTCCCAGAATCGTCCCGTGCAACGATCTTCCAGATTCGCGCGGCGAGCCAAGTACTCATTTAAACAACGCATGAACCAACTGACATCCATCAGTCGCGCGCGCCAGCTTTCGATAAGGCGCTTGGCTTCGGCTTGTTCGGCTTCGGACGCATCATGTTGCTGATAACGATGAACGAGATAAGGCAATTTAAAGAGCTGTGTCCATCGGGAAATGATGTCGGAATCGCTCCACGCCAGCGCGCGGGCAGTATCGACATACACCACCGTATGGTAGTGATTGGACATCACGGCATACGCGCACACATCGATGGCGAAGAGGTCGCTCAATGTTCTAAGGCGGTCAATGACCCATGTCTTGCGATGCGAATAGTCTTTACCGCTGTACTCATCCACGCCCCATAGCCACGCGCGGCGCACACAGCGTCCAACGCAGTGGTAGTACGGGGTCTCCTGCAATGAGATCTGCGATTTGCGAGCGTAGCCCATGGACGTCCCTGTCGGCTCGGAGCCGCTGAGTAATGTCGACTCACTCTATGCAGTGCATTCGCAACAAGGAACAGCAACTAACTGTGCGTTTGCCTAGAAATCAGGTGGGTGTCCAGATTAGGAAATCAGGAAATCAAGGTGGGTGTCCAATCAAACACGCACGCACCTAGAAACTAGGTGGGTGTCCACTCACACACGCACACGTGTCCAGATTGAGAGATCACATGACGCATTTGCATCAAGTGAATTTTGAGTGGCGGAGAATTGAGAAACACCCTCTCCCATCAAGGGAGAGGGGATCTGAACTGGAGGTTAGAGTTACTTCGCGAACAACAATCGATTCAACCGGCGCACAAACTCCGCCGGCTCGGGCAATTGACCGCCATCGGCAAGTGTTGCCTGCTCGAACAGCAACGTTGCGAGGTCAGTGAACTCTTCGCCGTCCGGCAATGACGCTAAGCGCTTGAGCAATGCGTGCTCCGGATTAATTTCCAAGTTGGGTTTGTTGTCGGGCGCCTTTTGTCCCGCCGCTTCCAAGATACGACGCATTTGCGCGCCCATATCGTGTTCGCCTAAGACAAGCACCGCAGGCGAATCCGTTAAACGATTGGTGACACGCACGATGCCGACTCGCGACTCCAATGTTTTTTGGATGCGTTCGGCCAGAGGACCGTGCTGTTTGGTGAGTTCTTCGCGTTGTTTTTTGTCGTCGTCGGTTTCAACCGCAGACAAATCCAAATCGCCGCGGGCGACGTTGCGGAGCTTCTTGCCCTCGAATTCGCGCAGATGATCCATCAGCCACTCATCAACGCGATCCCATAACAGGAGAACTTCGATACCTTTGGCTTTGAGTTGCTCCAAGTGCGGGCTGGAGCGCGCGGCAGTAAAGCTGTCGGCGATAAGGAAGTAAACGCCGTCCTGACCGGGCTTCATACGGCCGATGTACTCGTCCAGTGACACGGATTGCTCTTCTTTGGCTTCGTGAGTACTGGAAAAGCGCAATAGTTTTGCGACCTTCTCGCGATTCGCGTAGTCCTCCGCTGGACCTTCTTTCAGTACCGCGCCGAACTCTTTCCAGAACGAAGCATATTTTTCTTTCTCGTCGGTCGCCATCTTGCCCAGCAAATCGAGCACGCGCTTGGTGACCGCACCTTTGATGGCGTCGATTTGCGGGTCGTTTTGCAACAATTCACGCGAGACGTTGAGCGGCAGGTCGGCGGAATCAACCACGCCTTTGACGAAGCGCAAATACAACGGCAAGAACTGTTCGGCATCGTCCATGATGAACACGCGCCGCACATAGAGCTTTAGGCCGCGAGCCGCGTCGCGCTGCCACAAATCAAACGGCGCGCGCGACGGCAGATAAACCAAGGTGGTGTACTCGCGCGACCCTTCGACTTTGTTGTGCGCCCACGCCAATGGATCGGTGAAGTCATGCGTCACATGACGATAAAACTCTTTGTATTCTTCGTCTTTGATCTCGGTGCGACCACGAGTCCACAGCGCTTTGGCTTGATTGACGCTTTCGTATTCGTCGGTCGGTTTGCCGTCCTTGTCCGCTTTCTTCATCCGCACCGGAAACGCGATGTGATCCGAGTACCGGCGCACCAGGCTGCGAATGCGGTAGTCATCGGCAAACTCGCGCTCGGCTTCTTTCAAATGCAGCACGATCCGCGTGCCTGTCTCTGGCACCTCGGCGGATTCGACGTTGAACTCGCCTTCGCCGCGCGATTCCCAGTGCACGCCTTCACCGGCCGGCGTGCCCGCGCGACGCGAGAATACTTCGACTCGCTCGGCCACGATGAACGACGAATAAAAGCCCACACCAAACTGCCCGATCAGCTGCGAGTCCTTCTTTTGATCTCCGGAGAGTTTGGCGAGGAAGTCGGCGGTGCCCGACTTGGCGATAGTACCCAAGTGATCGATGGCGTCCTGCCGGGTCATACCGATGCCGTTATCGGTAATCGTGATCGTATGCGCATCCTTATCGGTATCGATGTCGATCGTCAATTCAGTGTCGGCGGCCAACAGCGACGGATTCGCCAGCGCCTCAAAGCGCAATTTGTCGCAGGCGTCGGAGGCGTTGGAAATCAGTTCGCGTAAGAAAATTTCTTTGTGGCTGTACAGCGAATGAATCATCAGCTTGAGCAGCTGCTTGACCTCCGCCTGAAACCCCATCGTGGTCGAATTCTGAGACTGCTTGCCTTCGGTGGCTGTGGACATTGCGAACTCCGCGATCGAGAGAGGAACGGCGGCGGGCGCAACGGCGACCGCCGACGCGCACAATAGGTTCGCGGGATAGAAAATCAAGGGGTGGAGCCAAACTCCACCGCGGAGGCGCCGATTTCCGGGGTTATCGGCCTGGGCTTATCGACCGGAACGGGACGTTAGTGCTTGACGACGGGTGCGGACGGCGTCGATCAGCCCCAAGCTAAGGAACGCCGCGGCGACAAACGTCAGCGCGATCGGTGCTTTAAGAAACAAAAAGCCGGTGGCCAGAAACGCCGCGACGGCCGCAAGGAAGGAAATTATCGGTCGCCACACTAAACCTACCATGGCATACACGTCGTCGAGTTCGTCGAATACCAGCAGTAGGTTTTCCATCGCGGGGACCTCGTGAAAATGCGCCGCCACTGTAGTCGAGCGGCGGCCGGCCGCGACGTGAGATTCCTCACACCCGGACCTATTTGCGGGTTTCAGCCTAAAAAATGCGACGCATTACTGACATTGGGCTTAAGTACATCCCCTGCGGGGCTTGCTTCGCCGTCGGGTGCTGCGTACGCTGAGTCGAATTGCAACGGCGGGCACGGACGCAGCTCAGCACATGCAGAAAATCATCGTACTAAACCCGAAAGGCGGCTCCGGCAAAACGACAGTGGCGATCAATCTCGCCAGTTATTTTGCTGTGCAAGGCCTGCGGCCGACGCTGATGGACATGGACGCACAGGGATCGAGTACGCGCTGGCTGAGCAAACGCGGCATGGAACACGCCGCCATTCACGGCATCGCCAGCTACGAACGCAATAGCCGCGTCACGCGCAGCTTTGCCCTGCGCATCCCGCAAGGCTGCGAACGCGTCGTCGTAGACACGCCGGCGGCGCTGGATCCGCAACGCATGCCCGATATCACACGCGATGCACACGCCATTGTCGTGCCCGTATTGCCATCCGATATCGACATCCACGCGGCCGCAAAATGCATTACCGATCTGCTTCTGGTGGCCAAGATTCCGCGCCACGAGCAACGCATTGGCGTTATCGCCAATCGCGTCAAAAAGAACACCGTAATGTATCGCGCGCTGATGCGGTTTTTACAAACGCTAGATATCCCGATATTGACCACATTGCGCGATTCGCAGAACTACGTGCGCGCCGCCGAAAGCGGCATCGGCATCTTTGAAATGAAGCCGTATCAGGTGAAGGAAGACCTTGAACAGTGGTTGCCGCTACTGGGCTGGCTATCGCAAAAGAATCCTGCGGATTTGCGAACGAATGAGCCTCGATCCGACATATATACACAGGAGGCGGAAGCTATCCGGCCGACACCAGTGCCGGAACCAAGTTTCACCCCTGTAGCGATTCCAGTACCCGTACAAGAGGATATGCAGGCTGTGAGTTCCGCGCCGCCGGTTCCCACGCTCCGAGAACCGGTCATGCCGCAAACCAAGCCGCAAAATAAACCGCATTCGCCGCTATTGGCCTCCTTGCCCAGCTGGTTTACGCGTCAGTCGTAGTTACAAACGGCCATCGTCAAGGCGAAAAATCGTTCACGTCCCGCGTCGCGGCCGAAAGTTACTCCGGCTTGTCCTTGTCCTTTTTCCAATCCGTGCGCGCTTTGTCCGCCCAACTCTTGTAGTTGGTGAAGTGCGATAGGTTCTTGGTGATGGCGGCATGGCGTGGATTGTTCGCTGTCGGACGGCCCGGCCAAGGTCGCGCTGCTTCACGCAACGGCAACCGCGTGCCGTTCTGCTCGACGCTGCGCTCGCCCAGAACTCGCTCGCCCACCGGCCGTTCACCAACCCAGGCTCGGTGCGAACCGGTGCTGGAAAAAATATCTGCTTTCTGCTCGCTCATATGATGTGTTCCTCTTGCGTTGCAACGTACCGGTGCAATGCAGTTGCGCTGAGGAACTGGTTCACACGCAATGTTTAACCGCAGGATATTGCGACCAGTGTCGCAAGGATCGCTGCATTATGGTTCGATGGTGCGCAATACAGCGGAAATTTTTTGGAAACTATTCCGACACTCGTACAGGTGTTGCGCAAACACTGTTAAACACAGTGTTAAATTGCGACCGGCACCGCGCGTGCGAATGCCGAGAATAGCAATGGCAAATTACTTCACCAATCGATAGCAGGGCTTGTACTCGCCGCTCAGCTTCATACGCTTTTGCGCCACAAAGGCGTTCAACAATTCATCCAACATCGACATCAATTCCGGTTCGCCGTGCAGCTCGAACGGACCGTATTTCTCGATCGAGCGCACGCCTTGTTCTTTGACGTTGCCGGCGACGATGCCGGAGAACGCGCGGCGCAGATTGGAAGCCAAATCGTGCGCCGGCAAATCGCGATGCAATTCCAGCTTGGCCATCGCTTCGTGCGTCGGTTCGAACGGACGCTGGAAATCCGGCGGAATGTGCAACAACCAGTTGTAGTTATAGGCATCGCTTTTGGCGCGCCGATGCTCGCGCACCGCTTCCAAACCCTTCGCCATCTCGCGCGCCGCTTGAGCAGGATCGCCGACGACGATCTTGTAGCGCTTGCGCGCCTTTTCACCCAGCGTCGCCCCAATGAAACGATCGATGTGCGTGAAATAATCGGCTGCGCTCTTGGGACCCGTAAACACTACCGGCAACGGTTGATCGGCGTTGGCCGGATCGAGCAAGATGCCCAGCAAATACAGAATTTCTTCGGCCGTGCCTGCACCGCCCGGAAATACGACAATGCCGTGACCGGTCCGTACGAAGGCCTCGAGACGCTTCTCGATGTCCGGCATGATCACCAGGTGATTAACAATGGGATTCGGCGGTTCGGCGGCAATAATGCCGGGCTCGGTGATCCCGATATAACGGCCGTCGCGGATGCGTTGTTTGCTATGGCCGATGGTGGCGCCCTTCATCGGTCCTTTCATCGCACCCGGCCCGCATCCCGTGCACACATTTAAGCCGCGCAACCCCAGTTCATAACCGAGCTTTTTGGTGTAGTCGTACTCGATGGCGCCGATGGAATGACCGCCCCAACACACCACTAAGTCGGGGCGTCCGCGATGTTCCAGCACGCGCGCATTACGCAGGATGTGGTAGACCGCGTTGGTAATGCTGGCGGGATCGTTCAAATCGAACCGCTGACTGCCCAAAATTGCATCGTGGATGTAGATGATGTCGCGCAGCACGGCAAACAAATGCTCTTTTACCCCGCGAATCATGCGTCCGTCGACAAAGGCGCTGGCGGGCGCATTGCGCACTCCCAGCTTCACGCCCCACGCCTGACGCGTAAGTTTCACGTCGAAGTCTTTAAATCGTTCGAACAAGGCGCCTGCGTCGTCGGTATTGCTACCGGAGCTAAGTACCGCCAAGGCGCAGCGACGAAATAGCTCGTACGCACCGCCGTGGCCCGCGCTCAGGATCTGCTCGACTTCGCGTTGCGATAGGTTTTCCAAACTGCCTAGTGGCGAGACGCGAGCGTCCACACCATGCTCAAGGCCCGGATCGGCGTCGATATCGCCGTGCGTCTCGATACGCACTTCAGCCGTATCGACGACAGCCGCAGAATGCGGCTGGTGAGAGGAGGATCGAGTCATTTTTTATTTAGGGGAGAATTTCGATGGGGGTGTCGATCGGCGTCATTAGCCAGATCTCGACCATATCCGAATTGCTCACGGCAATACAGCCATCCGTCCAATCGGCGCTGGCATAGTACTGGGTGGGTTTCTTCGGAATATTCGGCCAGCCATGCAACATGATGGCGCCGCCCGGACGCACACCCCGACGCTTGGCCTTTACTAGGTCCTGCGAATTGGGGTAGGAAATTTCCATCGACAAGAAAAAATCGCTGCGCGGATTGCGCCGAATCAATCGGTATTTGCCTTCCGGCGTACGGTAGTCGCCCTCATGCTCCTTGTGCCCCTGCGGCCGCAAGCCCAACGCCACCTTAAACGAGCGCAAAACCTCGCCGTGACGCAGCAAATACATGCGTCGCTCGGACTTACGCACCAGAATGCTATCGGCCATTAAAACACCGGCGGTGTGAGCGGATACCACCGTTGCCGCCGTATCGACTGCAGTGCCGGCTTCATCCGCATAAGCGGCCGCAGACAAGCAGAGCGATACCAGCGAAGCCAGCACCGCGGCGATAAATGTCTTGTATGCGAAACGCTTCATTCGACGTGTCAAATTGATTGCACTAGTTTAAATAGACCTGGCTTCAATCGACCTGCTCCAATCGCACTGCGCTACATTCGCGATTACCCGGACCCGTCTCGGCCCGTATGCGATATCGCGCCCCTGCATACAACTCAACATTGAGTTCATGCCGGCTCACTTTATCTGTCGCCAAAACCGTACAGTCCACCAGCAAGCGATGCATACCGGGTAACACTGCGGCATCACTATAACGAAGCCCCAAATCGTTTTCGTCAACGCGTCGCAAAATTAACGATAAAGGCTCACCGGCGCTTACACGCAAATCGCCCATTATGTGAGCCAGTTCCTCGTCCGTGCGTCTTTCCCCGTCGTACGCCTGCATCGTGCCGCAGCCTGCGGACATCAGGCCAACCACCAACATTAAAACGGTTCGCGTATTCACGGTGTTCCACTCGCAGTCGTTTCGACTTTCGCCGGTTCAATTTTCGGAATCACGATCTTCGTGCCCGGTTTCAATGCTTCCAAATCCACGTCGGGATTGTATTGACGCAGTAACCACAGCGGCACGTTGTAGCGCTTCTGTGCAATGACCCAAATGGAATCGCCCGGCTTCACGATGTGCGTGTCGCCGCCGGCAATGCGGAACTGCGCGAAGAAATCGTCCTGCATCTGCTGGTGATACGCGCTGCGCCGCGCTTCGAAAGTCGCTTTATCGACCTGCGAGAAATCCAACTTGACGCGCTTACCGACTACCAACGGCCGTTGCCGCGACATCTTATTAAGCGCGCGTAGCTGCGCGGCGCTGACTTGCAGCCATTCGGCATAGTGACCGATGGTCTCAGCCGCCTCGACGCGCACTGTATCGTGCTCATCGACTGTGTAATCGCTCGGATCGGCGGATGCAGCGGTTTGCGCACCGGGCACCAAGGTTGGACCCAACTCATCCGCTTCGCGTCGGGAAGTCGGTTCGGCCGCTTCGGTAACCGGAGGCGGCGTGCTAACGGCAGCGACCACTGCGGGGGCCGGTGTGACAGGCGACGGCAATGGATCCGTGCTGGCTGCCTGCGCGTCCAACGCGAGCACCTGCCCTTCATAAATAAAATCGCTCTGCTTGATGTTATTCAGTTGCATCAACGCCTGCTCGCTTAGACCATGCTTGCGCGCTATGCGCGAAATGCTGTCGCCGCGACGCACGATGTAGTGATGATCGTCGGTGGGCGGTTTAGGCGGTGCGGGTGACACAACAGCGGGAGAGACGCTGGGTGTGGGACTCGGAGTCGCACTCGGTGGCGTGCTGGCCGCAGGACGCGAGTCCGCAACAACGGCGGCAGACTGCGGTAACGAGAGAATCTGTCCGGCGCGAATACGATAGGGCTGACGCAAATCGTTCAGCTCCGCCAGACGTGTCTGACTTACTCCATAGCGCGTTGCGATGATCGACAACGTTTCGCCGCTTTGCACGCGATGCTGCGTATCCGCCACTTGTGCGCCATGCCGTTCGCGTTCGGGCACACGGGCCAGCGCCTGCGACAAGTCGATAGTAGGCGGCGCCCGGAATTCGTAACCGCGCGGCACACGGCGCGTGCCGTTCCATACCGCCGGCAGTAACGATGGATTCAATCGCTTCAACAGATCGGCATCCGTGCCCAACGCGGATGCCAAACTGGCCGCCGGCATGTAGTCGGGCAATACGATAATTTGGCTGTTGTCCGGCGCATCGCGGCGAATGGGGCCGAAAAACTTCTCCGGATTGTTATCAATTTCCAGCGCTGCCAAGAAAGCCAAGTAAAAATTGCGCGACGCGAAGCCGAAGGTACGGCTTTCATACTTACGGACAATGACGGCGATGTCGTCGGTCCCCAATTTATCCACCGCGCGACGCATACCGGCGGGACCGTGGTTATAAGCGGTCAGCGCCAATGGCCACTTGCCCAGAATGGAATAGTTTTGCTCCAAGAAGCTGGCTGCCGCTTGCGATGATTTGTACGGATCGAGCCGCTCATCCACGCTGCCGTCGATGCGAAGAAACCGTCGTCCGGTGCTGCGCATGAACTGCCACATGCCCGCGGCACCCACTTTGGAATACGCGTACGGATTGAACGACGATTCGACGTGCGGCAACGCGGCCAACTCGGCAGGCAACCCCTGCGTGGTGAATATCTTTTGAATCTGCGGACGCCATTGCCCCGAGCGTACCAGTCCTTCTTTAAATCGATTTGCCTGGCCCAACTGAAAACGAATGTTTTGCGCGGCGTCGTTCAAGGTCGCACGACTCGCGCTCTTGGGCCACAAATCGCGTACGCGCTGCTCCTCGGCAGTCAGTTCACCGGAATTTGCGCCGGCGAGTTTGCGCAGGATGGCGCCATATCTATTTTTGGCTTCGTCAATTTTTCGCTCGCGCGCATGCGGCGAAACGTCCGACGCGAAGGCTAATTTTTCGTACACCACGTCCAGATGACTTTGGTCGTGAATGAACCCGCCATCCGTACCCACCTCGGTATAGACGCGCTGCCAAAATTTGACATCGTGCTCCAGCTCGGCAGGCCGAGTAAAATGCGTGTTATTCGTTTGCGAGGCGGGTGTTGTCTGCGCATCGGCAACTCCCGCAGTGCAAATCGCCAAGCATGCTGCGTAGCGCAGTCGCCGAAGATTCAAAGGTCTCGATGCCACTCTCGAATTCATGCTCATATCGCTATTGTTTCTGCCGCAAATTGAAACTCGTTGCATCGCGGGGCACAAGTACCGTTTATATCAAAGCATCGTGTGCAGCCGCGCTCTTGCTGAATGCGGCCAGCAAATGTCGGAATTCGGCGGAGGTCGCCGAAAGTTCGTTCGGCGATCCTTGTGCCACCAATCGCCCCTCGTGCATGACCAACACGCAATCGAAACGCTCCAATAAATTCAACCGATGCACCGATGAGACCACACAGGAGCCCGCAAATTCGGCGAATAGCGCCGCATAGACCCGCGCTTCAGTGCGCGGATCCAGGCTAGCGGTAGGTTCGTCCAGCAGCACCAAACCGCTGCCATGCGCCGCCAGCATTCCGCGCGCCAAGGCGACACGGCTACGTTGACCGCCCGACCAATTGGCGCCGCGTTCCGCAATCTGCACGTTTAATCCCTGCTCACCGACAAATTCCGCTTGCGCCAGCATTAGCGCCTGCGCAAATTGTTCCCGTCGCGGCGGTCCGGTTAACGATTCGCAGGCCGCCAAATTCTCCGCCAGCGTACCTTCGAATACTTCGGCGTCTTGCGGAATCAACGTGCCGTTGGCTCGTAGCCAGCGCGCGACGTCGGCAGGTACAGCCGACGCCATCGGTTCCACCAACTCAATTCGATCGGCGGCATATAGACCGGCGAGGACGCGCAGCAACGTGCTTTTTCCGGAGCCGCTGCTGCCGATCAATGCGTACCGCTTGCCGCGCTCGAGCCGGAAAGTCACCCCGCTTAGCGTCGGCAGTTCACTGCGGCTTTGCGGATGGCGGAAATCCACATTGCGAATCGCAAGTATCCGCCACGCGGAAGGGCGTTCGACGGGTGCGTCATTCAAATGCGCCGCCAACACGCTGTCACGAATGATGTCGGCGCTGGCGTAGTCGGCTTGCTGACGCGCAAAGGATTGGAAATGGGCCGTCACCGCCGTGACGACCCCGCCTGCCTGCTGAGCATATTCCCACACCATGTAGATGCTGCCGAGCAGTAGCGTGGACTCGGCCTGTGAATGACCCTGCACCGCCAGCCATGCAAAAAAACCCACCAACACGCATGCCAGCACGCGACTCAGAATATCAACGGTAAACCATTTAACTTCGTTGATGACGATGGATTGCTTGAGCGGCTCAAACACTGCTTGCAAGCGCCGCTGGAGTAAATCGACAACAGCGCGCGCCTGTCGTAGCGCAAACAACGTATTGGCGTTACCCAGCGAGTCGAGCAATGTCGACGTGTAACGTCGTTCGGCGTCGTTTTCGCGATGCGCCAACCGCACCATGCGTCTATCAAAACTCAGCATCGACACACTAATTGCGACAAACCCGATCACTGCCGCAACACCGACACGCGGATCGATCAGCCACAACGCGACGGTAGGTCCGACCAGCCGTACCGCGCTATTTAGATAGACGAATTGATTTTCGGCGAACCCGGTAAGCGAGTTCACACTCTGCTGCACGCGATGAGCGGTAGCGCCCGAGTGTTGCTGTTCGTGCCACGACAGCGGCAATTGCACTAAACGCTCGACCAGCTCACGCGACATCCGCTCGCGCAACGACAGCGCAACATTTCTCTCGAGCACGCGACCCGGGCCATGCAGAGTCCAACTCGCCAAGTTGATGCCGATGATGGCCGCCAGCCACCACCCCGCTTGCGACAAACCATCGGCGCCGCTGACCTGCAGGGTATTTAGTCCCTTGCCCACACAGTACGGAATCGCCAGCATCACAACTTGGGCAAGCGTTAGCAGTAGCAAACCGCCGATAAGCATCCACCGCTTACCGGCGGCGAAGTGCCATAAGGCCTTATACAAGCCGACGACGCCGTCGCTGCGAGTGGAGCGTACTGCGTCGGCAGGTTGCATTGCTACTGCGCCACGACCGTGTCTGCACGAAACATCGTCTTGATGCCGCGCACCGCTTGCCGGATACGGCTTTCATTTTCGATGAGCGCAAAACGCACGTGCGTATCGCCATAGTCACCGAAGCCGATGCCGGGCGAAACCGACACCTTAGCTTTTTCCAGCAACAGTTTTGCAAACTCCAACGAACCCATGTGGCCATAGCGCTCCGGAATGCGCGCCCAGATATACATTGACGCTTTGGGCGATTCGACCGGCCAGCCCGCCTCGTTCAACCCTTTAACGAGCACATCGCGACGGCGCTGATAGGTGGCGGCGATATCTTTGACGCACTGCTGCTCACCTTCGAGCGCCGCGATCGCAGCGACCTGCAGCGGCGTAAACGTGCCGTAGTCGTGATAACTCTTGATGCGTGCCAACGCATGGACGAGTTCCGGATTGCCCACCATGAAGCCGATGCGCCATCCAGCCATGTTGTAGCTCTTGGACAGCGTAAAGAACTCGACGGCAATATCCTTGGCGCCCGGCACTTGCATGATCGACGGCGCTTTCCAGCCGTCGAACACGATGTCGGCGTAAGCGAGATCATGCACAACCAAGATGTCGTGCTTGCGTGCCAACGCGATTACCTTTTCGAAAAAAGCCAACTCGACGCATTGCGCGGTTGGGTTGGAAGGAAATCCCAACACCATCATCTTAGGCTTGGGATAGCTGCCCCGAATCGCCCGCTCCAACTCCGCGAAGAAATCGATGCCGGGCATGTTAGGGACCGAACGAATGTCCGCACCGGCGATGACCGCACCGTATATATGTATGGGATAGGAAGGATCGGGCACCAGCACCGTGTCACCCTTGTCCAGCGTCGCCAACATTAAGTGCGCGAGACCTTCTTTCGAGCCGATCGTAACCACGGCTTCGGTATCGGGATCGATCTCCACCGCATAACGATCGCGATACCAGTGCGATATCGCGCGACGCAAACGAGGAATACCTTTCGATGCCGAGTAGCCGTGCGTGTCGGGACGCTGCGCCACCTCCGCTAGTTTTGCGACGATATGCGATGGAGTGGCCCCGTCGGGGTTACCCATGCTCATGTCGATGATGTCTTCGCCTCGTCGGCGCGCCGCAAGTTTTAACTCCGCGGTGATATTGAAGACATAAGGCGGTAAACGATCGATGCGCGCAAAGCGGCGCTTGCCTGCGGAAGCGGACATAAATTTTCTCTCACGTAAGCGCCCGGAACCGTCCGAGCGACGTCGTTGCGATGGACGCAACGGCTGCGAGTGTAGCATCGCTTTTGTCGGTTTCACCGGCTGGTTGCTGCTCCCGCCTATTCCGCTTTAGTGCAGTCACTGATGCCCGCCCCTGGGTAAAAGCATCTATAAACAGTATTCCTATGTCTTAGCTACGACCCGACAGCGATTTCTATCGATAGCGACCGAGCGCTAGACACGCGGAGAGTTCATGGAGCAGCAAGAAGAACAAGCATCGACCCATACCAGCCACACAGCGCGCCGCATCGTTTTAACCAGCCTTTTGTCGACTGCCTTCGCCTTGCCGGCCTGGCCGCAAGCCGGTGTGGGACTGCAATCGGCAACGCAGCTCAAGCAGCTCAGCCTCGATGAACTGCTCAACCTTGAGGTCACATCGGTTTCTCGGCGTCCGGAAAAGCTGGCGTCGGTCGCATCCGCGATTCAAGTAATCTCCGGCGACAACATTCGCCGCTCGGCAGCGACCAGCATTCCCGAAGCGTTACGACTGGCGCCGAATCTCCAAGTCGCACAAGTCAATGCAAGCCAATGGGCTATAAGCGCGCGCGGTTTCAACAACGTGCTGGCCAACAAACTATTGGTGATGATTGACGGGCGTACCGTGTACACGCCGATGTACGCAGGCGTGTATTGGGACGTACAGGATACGTTGTTGGAAGACATTGATCGGATCGAAGTCGTTAGCGGCCCGGGTGGCACGCTCTGGGGCGCGAACGCCGTTAACGGCGTCATCAACATCATTACGCAGGCCGCAGGCGACACGCAGGGAATTTTTTTGGAAGCGGGCGGCGGCGACGAATTGCACGCGTTCGGCAGCGCACGGTACGGCGGCGCCGTCGGCGACGTGGCTTATCGGGTATACGGCAAAGCATTTAACCGCGACGACACCGTGCTCGCCGCATCGCCGGGAGGCGATGCCCGCGACGCCTGGCATGGAGCGCAAGGAGGCTTCCGCAGCGATTGGGACGCAGACAATCGAACGCTGACCTTGCAAGGCGATGTGTATTACACCAATCCCAATCCTGACGGCGGAGCTGGCGTGAATGCACGCGGCCGCAATGTCCTTGGGCGGTGGCAAGAGCGCCTTACCGAGCAATCTGATCTACAGCTCCAGTTGTATTACGACTACTCCGACCGTGATCTTCGCAATGGCTTGATCGAACGGCTCACGACCTACGATGTGGACGCCCAGCACCGCTTTGCTTTGGGCTCTTATCAAGAGATCGTGTGGGGATTGGGTGCGCGCTGGATGGAACATTCGGTCACCAATATCCCTCAGCTCGGCTTTCGTCCGCCCGAAAAATCTCTTCGGCTATACAGCGCCTTCATTCAAGACGAATTCTCACTGCTCAGCGATGCCCTGCGCGTGACTGTCGGTTCCAAGTTCGAACGCAACGATTACACCGGCACGGAACCGCAGCCAAGCGCCCGCCTCGCTTGGACGCCGGCGGAAAACAACACGCTGTGGGCAGCCGCTTCGCGCGCGACGCGCACACCCGCGCGAATCGATCGGGAGCTATACACGGCCGCTGTGCTGCCACCGCCGTTCATTCCGGAAGCCCTGCTCATCGTGGGAGCGGACGTTCAGTCGGAGAAAGTTCGCGCATTTGAACTTGGATGGCGATCGCAAGCCGGCGACCGGCTGTCTTCGTCGCTGGCACTCTTCTACAACCAATACGATTATTTGCGCAGCGCGGAGCCGGGACCGGGCTACTTCCTCATTCCCAGCATTCCATTTGCCTTCATCCCTAACTTGCCTGCCTCGATAGGCAATGGCGTCGAAGGACATACCAAAGGGATCGAGCTGTCGGCAACTTACGCGGTGACGGATTCTTGGCAGCTTCGCGGCGGCTACACCTATTTGCGCAAGTACTTGCACGTGAAACCCGGCAGTCGCGATCTAAACAACGCAACGACCGAGAGCGACGATCCGGACCATCAAGCAACGCTGCAATCGATGTTGAGTTTGCCGGGCAATTTCGACCTCGACGGCGTGTTGCGCTACGTCGATACGCTGCCGCAGCCGCACGTCGATAGCTACGTCGAACTCGATTTGCGGCTGGCGTGGCGACCGGTGCCGACGCTTGAGGTATCCGTCGCAGGCCAGAATTTGCTCGCCGATCGCCATCCCGAATTCGTTCCCTCCTCACCGACGCCTCGCGAACTTGAGCGCGGTTTCTACGGCAAGATTGCAT
>Ga0315910_10001305_pt1 | contig 23109 bp, 22 predicted proteins | sample EdamamesoilMG_FD_204470 | JGI IMG/M metagenome (GOLD analysis project Ga0315910, IMG submission 204470) | Garden soil microbial communities collected in Santa Monica, California, United States - Edamame soil | ecosystem: Environmental > Terrestrial > Soil > Garden | place: USA: California... | reverse complement strand
CCACCGGCCATCGGGCGAAAACGTCAGACAAACGACACCCAATCCATGACCGAACCATTCCTGGGTCAAGCGCCCCGATTTTACATCCCACAACCGCAGACTCTCGTCGCCACAAGCGGTCATGAGCGACTCACCGTCCGGTGAAAATTCCAATGCACCCACCCCGCCCGCAATTCCGGCAATCATGCCGGTCACTCGTCCGCTAGCGGGTTCGCGAAATTCGATGAACTTGCCGCCCCGGTACGCAATGGCCAGCATCGCTCCATCCGGTGACAACGCGACGCGTTGCACATTGGAGCTGACCAGAAACTGGTTCAGCACCACCCGCCGTTCCAGATTGAGAATGTAGATTGACCGATGGCGCATCCCTGCCAGCCAGCGGCCATCACGGCTCAGGCAAAATGCCTCATTCGTCAGCGTCAACGCCGGCGCGTGCGAACGCAGGTCCGGGGTAAAAAACTCCAGCAGATTTGCGGCAGCCAGATTGACCAGATTGGTCGCCTCCACCTTCGGATGCTGATAAGCAAGCGCCAGTTCCCCATTGCCAGTGAACAATCCCCAGCGATCCCGCAGATCATTGGTGGCCACCAACGTGCGCCCCGCGTCCATTCTCCAAATCCGGGTCCCGACAGCCGAACAAGCGGCAAGATGCTGCCCATCGGGTGAAAATGAAACCGAATAAAGTGCATGAAAAAAATCGTGCCCGTGCTTGGAGGGTGAAAACGGCAGTGGATCGTATGCCCGCACTCCATCCACGCCCTGCCCTCGCTCGCAATCCCACAACCGCACCCACCCGTCTTGCGAACCTGAAGCCAGCCACCGGCCATCCGGCGAGAACGCCACGCTCATCACGTCGTTGCTGTGGCCGGTGAAGATCCGGGCACAATCACCACGGGCGCGGGCCGCCAGCCACCGCCATTCGAAGCCACGTAAATCCGTCTGGCCAACCGAGGGCACGTGCTTGACGAGTGCCTGTTGCGCGGCGCCGAAATTCCGTCGTTCGATCGCCTCATGCGCGATGAACATGTCCGCGGCATACAGGTTTTCCCGTGTGGTTTCGCGCTCCAGCGCTGCTTCACGTGCCGATTGCAGGACGCGCTGGCCGGAAACCAGCAATGTCGCAATCACCACCATCGGTGCAATCATGAGGATCGCGGCCAATGATGCGAGTGCTGGTTTTCGCCGGCACCATCGCCACGCCCGCTCGATCCGGCTGGCAGGCCGCGCGTGGATGGGTTCGTCCCGCAGATAGCGGGCGAGTTCATCGGCCAGTTCCTGCGCACTCCCGTATCGCGCCGCCGCATCTTTGGCCAGACACTTCAGACACACCGTCTCCAGATCGCGTGGCAACCCCGGATTCTGCGAACGCAATGGCCGGGCTTCCTGTTCCACCACCTGCTTCATCGTCTCCAACGGGGTGGCCGCACTGAACACCTGCTGGCCCGTGAGCATTTCATAAAGCATCGCCCCCAGCGCGAAGACATCACTGCGCGGCCCGATCTCCATGCTTCGACCAAGCGCCTGTTCGGGGGACATGTAATTGGGTGACCCGATGACAGCGTCGCTTACCGTGACGCTGGAATCCGTGTGCAACAACTTAGCCAGGCCAAAATCCGCAACGCGGGGCTGGCCGGCGGAATCGAGCAGGATGTTCGAAGGCTTAAGGTCTCGATGCAGTACGCTGCGCTGATGAGCGAAGTGAATCGCATCGGCGATAGCCTTCATCATCTGCGCGGCGGCGCGCGGTGACAACGGGCCGTTGCGCAGCAGTTCGGCCAGGCTCTGCCCCGCCACATACTCCATGCTGTAAAAATGCTGGCCGTTATGCTCCCCGACTTCGTAGATGGCGACGATGTTGGGATGCTGCAACCTCGCTGCCGCGGCTGCTTCCGTATGGAAGCGCGCGACCAGCTCCTTGCGCGCCAGCGCCCCGCCCCGGATGAGCTTGACTGCCACAATCCGATCCAGGCTTCGCTGCCGGGCGCGGTAAATCACTCCCATGCCACCGTGACCCAGCTGGTTCAACAACTCGTAATCACCGAGTACCCGCGGGGAGTGGGTTTCTCCCGTGAAGACGTCGCGCGGAAACAATTCGGTCCCTCCCGTGCCGGAGTTGTTTTCGGGTACAGTTTTCTCCGCCTCTGCCAAGGCGAGTTGCAACAGGCAGGTCGGGCATTGGTCAGCCAATGCATCCTTGGGAAGCGGATGGCCGCAGGTTGGACAGGTCGGCTGGCTCATGGGGTCGTGCCGGCCGCGGGCGGGCTAGATGTTCGCACCGCTGACGATGGCAAGCAGCCGGCGCAATTCTTCATCGACATTCTCTCCGGGTAGCAGCGTCTCAGAAACTTCCTCGCGCAAAATTTCCCCATAACGGCGCCGCATCCGCAACACCCAGCTTTTCACCGCATTGGCCGTGGTGGCAAACCGGGCGGCGATGGTCTGATAACCTTCCTCGGTGCGCTCGCCGGTAAGTGCCGGAGCAAGCGCCTCAAATTTTTCCTTGCCGCCGGTTGCCGCTGCTTCCGTCGCCAGCCGCTCGTGCGCCCGCTGGAGAATCGTCAACGCCCAGCGCCGCTCGAAAATCGCTTCGGGGGTGACGTTGTCCCGGGGTTCGAGGGCGAATCGCTCCTCGGCAGCCAGCGCATCCAACGCGATGAACTCCCGCCCGCCGCCGCGCTTCTGGCGTTGCATCCGGTGCCATTCATTGGTCAGGAAGTTCTTCATCGCTGCCAGCAGGAAGGTGCGAAAGCGACCGCGTGATTGGTCGGCATGGGCGAGCCATTTTTTCTCAAGCAAGCGGGCGAAGAACTCCTGCGTCAAATCCACCGCGTCATCCGGTCCGTTACCGCTCGCGCGGACAAAAGCGTAAAGTGGATACCAGTATGCCTGGCAGAGCGATTCCAAGGCGCGGGTGGAATCCGGCGTAGTTTCGCCACCCGCGCGGATGACGACCGACCAACGCGTGGTCGTGAAGGCAGCCCGGCACTGGATCTTCCCGGGGGTCGTGGGGGTGGTGGTTTCCATACGAACCCGGATGCGCATTCAAGCCCGGACCAAGACTGGTGGTTGCCACACGCCGGAATTTTTCGGTGGAACCAAATCATGTTCTCCGAATTCCGGCACGGGAAATTCCGCCGGCGCATCCGCATTGAGATGCCGCGGACGGTTCGGACCGGTGAGTTCCTGTTCAGCGATGCGTTGCTGCAACGTCATGAACGCATGCAGCAATGCCTCGGGGCGCGGCGGACAGCCAGGAATGTGGACATCCACCGGGATATAGCGATCAATGCCTTTGAGCACGTTGTACCCCTGCTTGAATGGTCCGCCGGAAATCGCGCACGCGCCCATCGCAATGACGTATTTCGGCTCGGACATCTGGTTGTAAAGCCGCACAACCTGCGGTGCCATTTTCTTGGTGACCGTACCCGCCACAATCATCAGATCCGCCTGGCGGGGCGAAGGACGGAAGACTTCTGCACCGAACCGCGCAAGATCCCAGCGGGACATCGAAGCGGCGATCATCTCGATCGCACAGCACGCCAGACCGAAGCCCAGCGGCCAGACTGAGTTCTTTCGGCCCCAATTGTAGAGCTCCTCCAGCGTCGTGGTGACGATGCCTTGCTTCTGCAATTCACTGCGTAGCGTTTCGTCAATCATCGCGCATCGCCTTTACTTCCACGTCAGCACGCCCTTCATCCAGGCCCATGCCAGTCCCTCGACCAGCAGCAGGAGGAAAATCACCATCGCAATGAATGCTCCACCGCTCAGGCCCGTGAACGAAACTGCGAACGGCAGCAGGAAGATCGTTTCCACGTCAAAGATGAGAAAGATGATGGCGTAAAGATAATACTCGGACTTGAACTGGATCCAGGCATCGCCTTTGGATTCAAGCCCGCATTCATAGATTGCGCCCTTGTCGGCGCCAGGTTTGGGTGGCGAGAATTTCTTCGCCCACAACCGCGCCAATATCAACGGCCCGGCAGCGAAGCCCAGCGCCGCGATCATCAGCACGACGATGTAGAGATATGGGCTTGGTGGCATGTGACCAGGTTACCCCGGTGCGCGCAGACTAGGGTTTACCGCACCCACCGTCAAGGGTTCGCCAATGTTCGAAGGTGGCAAAACAATCAAAGCCCAGCAGCTCAATTGCGGCGCTCGTGATCGGCACGCCTAAGACCGACTTCGTGGGCGATGTCGTCAAATTCTTCACGGCTGACCTGATGGAGTTCCTTCCCCCGTGCCTTCAACTTCTCATTGATCTTGATGGCCTTCTCCGTCATCTGCTCGTGGGTATCCTTCGAGCCGCCGACCAGTGCGAAATTGTCACCCGTGGTCACGCGCTTGTGGCCGTCGGAATCAAGGCCGACGCCAAGCAACATCCCCTTCCGCTTTTTCTTTGGGCCACCGTGTGCCATCCGTTCAGACTAGGTATGACGTCCCCTTGAGGCAAAGCAATTCAATGCGCTTGGCGCGCCAAATCAGGCACGCTATTCTGAAACCGTTCCATCGCATGAATGTCGCCCCGACCATGTGGCTCGAGTCGGCTCTGGGTTTGATTTATCCAGACGTCTGCCAGCTCTGTGATGAGCGCCGCGCCAAGGTCAACGAAGGCCTTGTCTGTTCCGAGTGCCAGCGTAACGTGCGTTTCATCGTGCCTCCGTTTTGCGAACGTTGCGGCTTGCCGTTCGATGGCAAACTCACGACTGTTTTCACCTGCACGAACTGTCGTGATCTCGAGCTGCATTTCACCACCGCGCGGGCGGCGGTTTCCACCCAGGGCATCACATTGGAGATCATCCACCGCTTCAAGTATCAACGCGCCCTTTGGTTCGAGCCATTGCTGGCAGACCTGTTGTTGCGACAGGCGTTGCCGGCACTTCGTTCGGGCAACTGGGATTTGATCGTTCCCGTTCCCTTGCACGCCACCAAACTACGCGAGCGCGAGTTCAACCAGGCCGCCCGCCTCGCGAACCACCTGGGTCGTGCGCTCCAGCTGCCAGTTGCGGTCAGGACGTTAAAGCGCACCCGCCCCACCCGCACCCAAACCCTGCTCACCCGCCAGCAGCGCGCCGAGAATATGCATAATGCTTTCGCGGTCAGAAGCCGCGATGGATTGGCTGGAAAGCGCATCGTGCTGGTGGACGATGTCTTAACGACTGGCGCTACGACCAATGCCTGCGCCAAGGCACTTCGCGCAGCGGGAGCAGCAGAAGTTTGTGTCTGGACAGTCGCGCGCGGGCTTTGAATACTTTGGCCCGATGGCTACGACCGTCCTGAAAAAAAAATCCCTGGGCTTGGTGGACACGAACGTTGAACCCGCCGTCACTCCCCCGCCCGCGCCACCCGAAGGCGGCACCAGCTTCGCCAAGAAGCCAAAGATCACATCCAAATCGCGCAAGCGCGATATTCCTGAAGGTCTCTGGACCAAGTGCCCCCGCTGTAGCGCGATGATTTTTGACAAGGAGCTCGACGAAAACCTGAAGGTGTGCCCGACCTGCAATCACCATTTCACGATCGGCGCCCGCGAGCGCATCCACTCGCTCGTCGAGACCTGCACGTTCGAGGAGATGGATGCCGAGATGATCAGCGTGGACGTGCTGGGTTTTACCGGTGCGGCCTCCTACAAGGACAAGCTGAACTCGAACTGGCGCAAGACCAACCTCAAGGACGCGGTGGTCACCGGCATCGGACAGATCGGACCGCACCGCGTCGCGCTGGGGGTGATGGATTTCAGCTTCCTCGGTGGCTCGATGGGTTCGGTGGTGGGTGAAAAACTTACGCGCCTCATCGAACGCGGCACGGAAAAGAACCTTCCCGTCATCATCATTTCCACCAGCGGCGGCGCCCGCATGTATGAAGGCATGTTCAGCCTCATGCAAATGGCCAAGACCTGTGCCGCCCTCGCCTACCATGCCCAAGCCAAGCTGCCTTACGTCAGCATCCTTACCAACCCTGACTACGCCGGTGTGATGGCCAGCTACGCCAGCGTCGGCGATTTGATCCTCGCTGAACCGGGCGCCCTGATCGGCTTTGCCGGTCCGCGCGTCATCAAGGACACTACACAAGCGGAATTGCCGCCGGGTTTTCAGACCGCCGAGTTCCTGCTCGACCACGGGCTCATTGACGCCATCGTGCCGCGCAAGGAAATGAAAGCCCGGCTGATCGAGTATCTGGATTATCTCACCACCGGCCTCAGTGCCCGGGCCGCTAAAAAAGCGTGACCGAACCAAAGTCACGTCAGTCTGAACGTGATCTCAGTCTTTCTCCAATTACGTTAGTCCGCAGCCCTAGCAATAGGCGGTAACGGGTCCAGCAGTCACCAAGAAAAAAGCCGGCCTGCAATGCAGACCGGCTGTAAAGGAAACCAAGCTGGCTCAGAACTTATACGCCAGACCGGCGATAAGCCGGATGTCATTATGTTCGCGCCCAGCAGCTGGCTGACTGTCGTAGGCATCCTGCAGCACAACACGCAAGCTGAGCTTCGACGTGATGGCCGCGTCGATGCCAAGTTCGGCGTTGATCAGATATTTGTCCGTCCAGTTTTCCACGTCCGGCAGGTACTCGGCGCTCTGCCAGATCTTGGTGGTCTTGCTGAGCTTGTGCTCGAAACGCTCACCGAACCGCGCCGCTACGAAACTGTCAGCGTCCTCGCCCTCCAGTGATTCAAAAACGAATGACGGGCCAATTTCCCCCGCCAGAAATGTCTTTTCATTTTTGATGAAGTAATAGCCGAGCAACGGGCTGATGCGCACCCGATATTCCACGCCCGCGATGGTATCGTAGCCGGCGTCCACCCGGATACCACCGTAACACCGTTCGCTGAACAGGTGGTTGTATTGCGCGTAGGCATTTCCGAATTGGGCGGTCTTTTCATTGGAAGTGATCGTGCCCCCCAAGCCATCATCCACTTCCACTTCCGATTCCCCGTAGCCAAAGCCGATACCAGCGGAAAATTCATCCTTCTCCCACTTACGCTTTGTGTCGAGCGTGAGCGTCGCCAGGAACGTTTCGCTGTTGCCGCTGGTCAGCGTCAGACCTGCGGCCGCGCTGGTTTCCCATTTCTTTGGCGGTTCCGCCGGTTTGTCCTGCGTAAATCCGTTCTGTCCAACAATGCCAGCCAAGGCCAGCGCTAATATGATTTTGCTTCGCATAATTATCTTCGGTTTGAACGCTGGTCAGGTGATCGCCGGGATCCTGCAACCTGTAATGGGTGTTTCTTATCGCGGAAGCGGATACCAACCGGGTATCCAAGGTAATCACCTTACTGAGTCGTGCACGAAGATTAGTAAAAGATAACCATCCCGCAAGTGTTACCTTCGCGGTCATGGCAAACCCGGGGCAAGGCGGCCCGTCAACTGGGAGTCGTTGCCTCATCCGCGCTATCTTCATCCCGGCGCGCCGAGGCCGACCATTCCTCAATCAACCGATAAGCCACCGCAAGCAAGGTCGGCCCGAGAAACACACCGATGAAACCGAATGCCAGCGCGCCACCCAAGACGCCAAAAAAGATCAACACAAACGGCATCGCGCTGCCCTGGCTGATGAGCCACGGTTTGACGACATTATCAATGCTGCTGACGCCCACACCCCAAATGATCATGAAGATCCCCCAACCGGTGCGGCCTTGAGAGAACAACCAGACGACCGCTGGAATCCAGACCAACGGCGGCCCCATCGGTACGACGGACAGAAAAAACGTCAGCATCCCCAGAAGCATGGCACCCGGAACCCCGGCGATGAGAAAACCGATTCCTGCTATCGCCCCCTGCACCAGCGCCGTACCGAGAATGCCATACACCACTCCGCGCACGGTGTTGCCAGCCACTTCGACCAGATGTCGTCCGCGCTCTCCGGCAATCCGGCCCACGGCTGCCTGCAACCGTGCCGCCGCCGAATCCCCATTGCGAAAGAAGAAAAAGGCGAGAAACACACTCAGTCCCACTTCCATCATCCCGCGCCCGATCGCCAGCCCGGCTTTGGGCAGCCATGACTTCGACCAATTGATCAATTTGCCGCCAAGCTCAACGAGTTTTGATTCCGCGACACTTCCCACACTTGATGGCGTTGCGTTCTCTTCTCCCACAACTGGAGCATTGGTGACAGCGCTTGACTCGGCCGATTCCTCCTTAAGCCGCGAAATCAACTGCCGGGCGTCTTGTGCCAGGTCGTTCCAATAGGCGGTCGCCTTGCCGCCCACCACGGGTAACTTGCCGATCCATGCCGGCGCGTGCGGCGGGCCGGCGGCGATCCACTTCCGCGTTGCGCTGCCTAAATCTCTTGCATCATCGGCCACACTGAAACCCATCAATACGAACGGTCCGATCAACAGCAAGGCGATGGCACACGTTGTAATCAACGCCGCGGTGGTCCGATGCCCGCGCAATCGGACGAGCAATCGCCGGTGCAACGGCCAGAGGGAGAAGCTGAGAACGGCGGCCCACATCAATGCTGTGAGAAACGGCCGCAACACGATGAAGCAACCCACCAACAGCAGAAACAGGACTGCCAGTCCCAACGTGTGTTCCAACCGGCCTGTGGAATCTGGCTTCTCGGTTTGCATATTGGCGGCGACTCTATCGGACACCTGCAACCTTGCCAATGACGGATGTCGGAAATGCCGCTGCAGCGAACATCATCGCTCTGGTAGGAAGCAAGTGACTGGTGGGCCTGCTCGGACTTGAACCGAGAACCAAAGCATTATGAGTGCTCTGCTCTAACCGATTGAGCTACAGGCCCGCCGCGCGCATGTTTTCACATGCACCGGTAACTTTCAACAACAGCCTTTGGTGACTGTACAGGCGATCTCCCATAGCTCCCACAACACCACAGCAAACTAGACGGTCTCCTTGAAAACCAATTGCTCAGGCTTGACGGTAAGGCGCACCTTGCTCCCGCTGACGACGACAAAGGTATCGAGGTGTGTGCTATGCCCGTTGCTCAACTCAAATACCGGATCGCGATGCGTCGCCAGATATTGTTTGAAGCCGGCGATGCTTCCGCCTCCCTCCAGGAACGCCACGATCCGTCGGAACAATTTAGGCAGGATCACATATCGTTCGGTCACAGCCGTCATCCCGGCGACCTTGAAACCAGTCGTGGTACGATCGTCCGGCCACAGACCCTTCCCGTTTTGGCGGGCCGCCACTGCGGCATTGGTCATCGTCGTGCGTAGATCCGGAAAGAACCCCTCGTAGTAGGTTGGATAGGCGAGCCCGGCCGCCACGCTTTTGTAGTTGAGTGACTTCTTCAGCCGGGTGCGGGTCAGATTCAAGGCGCTCCCATCCGGTTCGGAGGTACTGCCGGCGAATACAAACGCCACCGGGCGGCGCTTGCCTTCGGTTGTCCGGGAGAGGATATAACCTGGCGTGCCATCGTTCGCCGCTGTCACCCGCAATCCGCTCGCGCTGAACTGCACATTCGTAATGCCAAGTCCACTCAACAGAAATTCCATCGCCGCGCGGGCAAATTTCAGCGGCTGGTGTTCACCCTTGTAATGCGTTTCGAGGGTATCTATCGCTTCAATCCGCAACTGCGCGTGTTTGCGTGCGTTCAATTCCACCTTTGGTCCAGCCAGTTTGTCCCAGTGGGCCGGATCGTTTGCCTTGAAACGGATCGAGTCGCCATCGGGTTCATAACCGGAAACGTGGAATGTTCCTTTGATCAATGTAAATGGCATGTAGTCTCCTTTATTTGGTTTGTGCGTTCGTGGTTTGTTTATTGAATGCGGCCCGCTCCAACCATGGAACATCCGCTCTGGATCAAGACAAACCCGTCACGCGCTGCAGCAAGGGCGCAAAAGCCAGGCAAAACCCGGCCTCGACGGTTCGTTCACTTCTCCACTCCAGACGTCAGGTTGTAACAGTTCCCGCCTGGAAAACCGACTTGGTGAATCTGGAAAGAGACTGAGCCATGATAACCCGGCGTCAAGAGGACAATCAGAAAATGTATTCACAACAGACGCCGCTGCTTCAACCACCCTGGCTGCACGAACCGACTCCCACCCGTTGAAAAAACGTGGCCCTAGTCCGCTATCTGGCGCGCGAGGACCACGCTTTGCAAATCGATTGCCGCCAATCAAGGCGGCAAGATTTCGGGCGGCAATTCAAATCCCGCTGCGCGGCCATCCATGTAAACGACATTCTTGCCGGGACGCGGTGGGCGCGGATGAAAATCCTCATAGTCGAGGAACAGCGGCGTGGTCGCGGGCGGGAAGCGCAGTTCCTTCTGTTCGTTCGTTTGTTCCACCGGCTCGCCATTGATCACCGCCACCCGGATGATGCGTACGTTGGAGGTGCGTGTTTCGTCCATTTTGCGTCCATTCAGATCCGTGTTCCACTCGTAGCTCGAACCCTGCCGCTCATACATCTTCAGATTATCCTGCGGACAGCGGAACACGCTCGGACCGGCATTCGTGCCGGACAACTTCAGGGACTCACCGATCACATCGCGAATCCGCGGCAAAGGATTCGCTGGATCAATCGGCATGCTGGGTAGCAGTTCGGCAGCAGGCATGCGATTCTCGTTCTCGTCGGCAAACATCCGCGTGGCGATGCCAAGCTGCCGCAACTGGCTCAGGCAAATCGCATTCTTGGCCTTGCCTTTCGCGCGGTTGATCGCCGGCATCAACATCGCCGCGAGAATCCCAATGATGGCGATGACGACCAGCAATTCGATGAGGGTGAAACCGCCGCGTCGACGCTGGCCGGCAGGTTCGAGCAATAATGCATTCATAGTTTAAGTTCCTGTTGAAACAGCTGCGTTAGTTTGCTTTTCGCAATAATTTGAACCGTAACTCGCGCTTTCTCAGTGCAGCCAGTAAGTCATATCTGGGCACTCATTGGTCTTCAAAACAGCGGGCTGCACAGGAAGCCGGGCCTTTCGGCGCCGGATCTTGGCTCGGCCATTTGCCCATCCCATTGTGTGAGGGTGACCGCAGGCCGGGCGAAGGATCTGTTTTGTCCGCACTTTCATCTCGATTCGATTAGTTCTTCTTTGCTGCCTGCTTTTCCCGCGCACGTTCGACGCGCTGCTCGGGCGTAAGCTTGGTGAAATTCTCCGCCTCATGGCGTTTGACCACGCTTTCAATGTCTGGCAGCGGGGGCACTTCACCGGATGCATTCGTGCCACCTGGATTACCACTGTGAATCTTGCGCATCATCCGACCCGCCATGGGGAATCTACCAGGGCCACCCCGCACCACATACAACGTCGTCACATCGCCCTTCACCTTCTCGCCGATCTCGCGCGCGACCGCCTCACTCGCCACATCGTAATCCTTCTCGCCGAGCTTCAGACGCAACCGCTCTTCCATCACCACATGCTCTGGGCTCCAGACCTCCGTCGTCACGTTGCCACTGCCATCACGCGTGCGCGTGACCATGCGGATGCGTGGCTGTATGTTTCCGTTCGTCCCACCTTTCTTGATGATCACGTTACCATCGCCAGTATCACCACCAGCACCCGGGCCGGGACCCGCTTGAATGTCCACGTCCATCGTCTGTTCCTTCATCGCCGCAGTTGCCTTGGCAATGGTCGCTTCGTCCATGCCAGCGGCCTTCATCTTTTCGCGGATGGCCGCTTGGATGTCGCCTCCTTTCACATCGTTGGAATCAAGTTTGATCATCACCGGCTTGCGACCGGTCATAGAAACGCCACCACCCGCACCTATGTCCCGAGTCGTAACAACGCTGCTGGAAGTGCTGCTCGCTCCGAGTGGCCCGCCTTCCCAACTCGGTCCGCCGGCAATTTCCTTCGGCGCGATGTTCGTCCAGCCGGCGTCCTCGATCTTCGCGCGCGTGCGCAACGCCGCCTCCAGCTTGCCCAGACTACGCTCGGAATCATGGACCGCATGCCACTTGCTCCAGTTCGCGCCTGCCGCCTCGCCGAGTTTGTCCAGCGCCTCAGCCAGCGGCAGATTCTTCACCTTGAGTGTGACCTTGGTTTCGAGGCCCTCGCCCAGAAGGATTGGCTCGCGGGTCTGCCGTGCCATTTCCTTGATGACGCCCGCAATCGGCGCATTGTAAACATCAATCGAGACGAGGTTGTAATGCGCCCGATAGAATGCGCGCCCGGCCCAAGCCGCACCCGTGGCGAACAAGACGGCGATGCCGATGATTAAGTATTTTTTGCTCATGCTGTGTTGATGACTTTGGTTCAGTTCAATTGCAACGAGCGTAGATTTAACCGCCCAAGCCATGTGTTCCCATCCGGAAGTGACCAACCCGGGAAAAAACGGGATGAATCGAGGAAGAAAACAGCCTCAAGCGTGGCTCAACCGCGCCTGCAAATCGCGCAAACTGCACGTCATGTTCAGTTTCACACCCGTCTTGAGGATGACCACGTACTCGCCGGCGGCCATAGGTTGCAATTCCTTGATCCGACTCAGATTCAAGATCACCGAGCGGTTGATGCGCATGAAGCCAGAATTGCTCAGCCGCGTTTCCATCGCGGTCATCGTCTCGCGCACGATGTGTTTCTCCTTGCCTGAATGCAGCACCACGTAATTGCCGCACGCTTCGATATGGTCGATCTCGTCGGGTTTGAGAAAGAGGATGCGGTCGGGCGACTTCACCATCACGCGCGGGCCGCCGCCGGATTCCTCGCGCCATTGCGAAAGCAGCTTCGAAAGCTGCGGATCACCTTTGGCGTCATCAGTTACCGTGCGCAGTTGCGCGCGGGCCCGTTCCAGCGCCTTGCGAAACCGCGGTTGCTTAAACGGCTTGAGCAGATAATCCACCGCACTGACTTCGAATGCGCGGATGGCGTGGTCGTCATGCGCCGTGGTGAAAATCACGATGGGAATCGCCGCCGCATCAATCGCTTCGAGGACCTCGAAGCCGTTGAGCCTTGGCATCTGCACGTCGAGGAACAAAACGTCCGGGCGCAGCTTCTCGATCTGACTCACGGCCTCTGCGCCATCGCCGCACTCGGCGACGATCTCCACGTCGGTTTCCTCGGTAAGAAACGTGCGCACGCGCTCGCGAGCGAGCGGCTCGTCATCCACAATCACCACGCGAAGACTCATGCAGGAACTTCCTCCTTCGTCTCGATGGCAGTTACCGCTTCCTTTGCCGGCAGCTTGATTTTCACCACCACGCCGCCTTCCGGTCGCGCGGCGATCTCAAATTCATGCGCGCCAGCGTGCAGCGTGGCCAGGCGTTCACGAACATTCGTCAAGCCGACACCTTCACGATGAGCAGCGCCCGAACGAAGCCCGACGCCATTGTCCTCGATAGTAAGCCGCAGCCAGCTCCTATCCCGTGACCCAGCAATGCGCAATTGACCAGGCTGACCGGACGGTTCGAGGCCGTGGCGGATGGCGTTCTCGACGAGCGGTTGCAGGAGCAACGCGGGCACAAGGCAATCCAACGCCGCCGGCTCGACTGCTTCGACGACTTGCAGGCGCTCGCCAAAGCGCATCCGTTGGATCGCAAGATAGCGTCCAAGAAAATCCATCTCCTCGCGCAACGGAATCTCCTGCCGATGCGAACTGCTGAGCGAGATGCGCAGAAGTTCGCTGAGCGAGAGCAGCATCTCCTCGGCGGTGGCCGGGTCGCGTCGCAACAGCGTGGCGATGCCATTCAACGTGTTGAAAAGAAAATGTGGCTGCAACTGTGCCTGGAGCGAACGCAGGCGGGCTTCGTTCAGACGGGCTTCCAATAATGCCGCCTGTTGTTCGCGCTCGCGATAACGCCGATAAAACACCCCCGCGTGCGCCAGGCCGATGAGCGCAACAAACGCCAGGCCGTCCAGCGCCGTGGTCCAACGGCGGGGGCCGATCGGTCCGCGGGGCGGCAGGAATCCACCGCCCGCGCCCGCGAGAACATGCGGCAGGTTCGAGGAGAGGCCCGATATGATTTCGCTCGTGGCGGTTTCCCACGTGGCGTGATTGGTCATGCGCCCGGTTTCCGACAACACGACCCGGGTGACGCGATTCGTCACGAAGCGATTGGTGTTTGGGGTGAACGATGATTCGTCACGCTCGCCGAATGGCAGGCGGATCTTCTCCACGGACGCGTCGGCAGTGTATTTCAACATGATGATGGTGGCCTCGCCTTTGCCGATGCGTTGTGAAAGCCATTGGGCCGACCAGACAAATGTCACCCCGGTAGCAAGCAATACGGCGAACCGACTACGCCAGCGCGGGCCTTCGAAACTGAAACGGACGCCGACCCACAGCACGTAGGGTGCAAGGAACAGCCACGCCAGCGCCCACGGAAAATTCAGGCGCGCCACGGCGATATTCTCGTGCAGGCGCTTGGACCAGGATTTGACGTCATCCTGCCCGACGCGGATGACCGTGTCGTTCCCTTCGGCGGCATCACTGGCAAGCCACCAGATTGCGCCGCAACCGAGAACAGTCCAGGCCATCAGCAAAGCCACGACCAGCCACTGGCGCTGGCGCGGGTTGGTTGCTTGCGGCTGAGCTGTTAAGCCGGCGGCTGACATCGGAGGCATGAAACACCGGAACGGACCAAAAAACGAGTCTGCTTTGATGAAAGTCCGATGATGCGGGATGAAGGCCCGGCAAACCGGTTTGAGCAACCACGTGATCGTTCGTTCTCTGCGGTACAATTCCGCTCGAAAGACCTTACCGCCGTTGATTTCATGCCGTCGTTTTGAAACACTCCGCGCGCATGAAACAATGCATAGTGACTTTGGACATGGAAGGCGTGCTGACGCCGGAGATCTGGATCGCCGTCGCCGAGAAGACGAAGATTCCTGAATTGCGCCGCACCACGCGCGACGAGCCGGATTACGACAAGCTCATGCGCTATCGCATCGAAATCCTCGACCGGCACGGCATCAAGCTCTCGCATATCCAGGAAGTCATCGGCACGCTCAAGCCCCTGCCGGGTGGCAGGGAATTTCTCGATGAACTCCGCGCCATGGTACAGGTCATCATTCTCTCGGACACGTTCGAACAATTCGCCCAGCCGCTGATGCGCGGACTGAACTGGCCCACGCTCTTCTGCCATCGGCTCATCGTCGAGAACGACCGGATCGCCGGTTACCAGCTCCGCCAGCCGAATCAGAAACAAAAATCCGTGGCCGCACTCAAGTCGCTGAACTACCACGTCATTTCAGCCGGCGATTCCTACAACGACACCGCGATGTTGCTGGAAGCGAACGTGGGTTTCCTCATCCACGCCCCGGAGAATGTGAAGCGAGAATTTCCACAACTCAAAGCTGTCGAATCACACGCGGAGTTGATGAGAGAGGTTAGGCAAGCAATGGAGTTAAATCAGCCTCATTGAATGGCAGATTGGCCTCGAACACGGAGCGTTCATCTGTTGGCGTGAATCTGAGGCTCAAACAGAGGCATGCTGTTGAAGAACAACGCCGACCTCATTAACATGCCGCCATGTCAAATCTCGATACGCCTGTCTGGTCGAATGACGGCAAGAATGTTTGTCACATGGGGCGACCGGTCCGTGGCGCAGACCCAGAAACATTTGAGGTGTTATTGGGAAACTATGCACACGATGCTCGAAGTGTTTTCTTTGGCTCGACCAAATCGCCAATCATCAAGCGCGCCAGTTTCCGAGTCCTGAATGCAAATTTCGGAGTGGACGCATCAAAGGCCTATTTCGTCGTCACACCGATTCGCAACGCCGACCCCAAGACATTTCGCGTTCTGGATTCCTCACTTGTCGCCATGCCCGCGCCAGGGTCTTTTCTCCGGGCCGGATATGCCACGGATGCAAAGTCCGTCTGGTTTGCCAGTGGGTCTGGTATCTTTCAGATCAAGCCAGCCGATTGTAGAACGTTTGTGAGTTTAGGAAACCGCTTTGGTCACGACTGCAAACGGGTTTACTTCGAGCACACCGTTTTGCAAGGTGCTGATTGCCAAACCTGGCGTCCGTGGCGAGGAAACCTGAGCATCGACAAGAACAGTGTGTTCTTCACCAATAAGCGGATGGACGATGTTGACCGGGCCTCAATTCAGTTGCTCACCTACGACGACTGCTTCATGGATCGTCACCGAATCTATTGGGGGTACAATCCCATCTCGCCTAAAGATTATCTCGAACGGTTGCAGAGCGCTGAAAGATCCTTGGCTGGCGAGCGAGCGGCCCTTCGCAACAACAAGATTTTCGACTGCCTTTTCGACGAGTGGCCACATGAAATTTGATGAGATTTGGGCATGCCAGCCCAAAGAGATATGGGATATCAATCCTCCGCCTTCGACTCCCGCGCCGTGAGATCCTGCACCGCTTGCCGCACATCCTTGCCCTCGTAAAGCATCGCGTGGACTTGTTCGATGATGGGAGCTTCGACGCCGTGCTTGCGGGCCAGTTCATGCGCAGAGCGCGCATTCGGATAACCTTCCGCCACCGCGGTCATGCTGGCTACAATGGCTTCCGCCTTCTCGCCCTTGCCCAGCCGTTCGCCAAAGCCACGATTGCGGCTCAGCTTCGAGAAGCACGTCACCATCAGATCGCCCAGGCCGCTTAACCCCGTAAACGTGTCCGCCTGCGCGCCGCAAGCCACACCAAGACGACGCATCTCAGCGACTGCCCGCGTGACGAGCGCCGCCTTCGAGTTGTCGCCAAAGCCCAGGCCGTCGCAGACGCCTGCCCCGATCGCGATGACATTCTTCAACGCGCCTCCGAGTTCCACGCCATGCACATCGCTGCTCGTGTAAACGCGGAAGGCCGGGTTGTGAAACAACGCCTGCACCGTTTGCGCGGCCGCAGCATCTTCACTCGCCGCGACGATGGCCGTGGGAATCCCCTTCGCCACTTCCATCGCCAGGGTCGGACCGGACATCGCGACGATGCGGGACTTGGGCGCGTTTTCCATCAAGATATCCGTCATGGTCTTGCCGGTCTCGAACTCGATTCCTTTGGTGACACTGACCACGACCCCCGAAAAATCCCCGAGCCCTTTTGTTGCGCTACGAAAACCCTTTGAGACGCTGGCCACCACCATCAATTCCGCCGCGGCCACCGCCTTGGCCGCATCCGCTTCCCCCCGCAGGTTCGCGGGTAGTTCAATCCCTGGCAGATAGCGTTCGTTGACGTGGGTACGGTTGATGGTCTCAGCCGTCTCCGGAAAATAATCCCAGATGGCCACGTTGTGCTTGCGTTGCGCAAGCATGCGCGCCAACGCCGTTCCCCAAGCTCCCGCTCCCAGCACGGTGATTTTCATGCAGCCGATTTTCCTTTTCCAAAGTTGATGCGATTTTCCGTCCCAGCCAGGAGCCGCTGGATGTTGGCCTTATGTTTGTAGATCGCCAGCGCGCCCAGCGCCGTGGTGACGATGCTCAACAGCAGGTTGCTTTGCGTCAACCACACCGCCGCCGGCAACGCCACCGCCGCCGCAATGGAGGCGATGGAAACATAACGCGTGGCAACAAAAAGAATGATCCAGATTCCCAGCGCGATACTCACCGATAGCGGTGCTAGAGCAAAATAGACGCCGGCAGTCGTGGCAATGCCTTTGCCACCCTTGAACTTAAGCCAGCAGGTGTAGTTATGGCCGAGCACCGCAGCGATACCAGCGGTAATTCCCAGATTGCTGCGTAACGCCACGTCAGCCGCACTGTCACCCGTGGCAAAGATCTTTGGAAACGATAAATTCAGTTCGGGGAAGAAATTCACCGCGAGCGCTACAGCAGCAAATCCCTTCAACGCGTCGGCCAGCAACACCGCAATTCCCGCCGGTTTGCCCAACACGCGCATGGCGTTCGTCGCGCCGATGTTGCCGCTACCGACACTACGGATGTCTATCCCCTTGGCTTTTGCGGCAAGATAACCGGTTGGGATAGAGCCAAGGAAGTAAGCGGCAAGCGCGATAATTATGTAAGCGGCCAACGGCACAGGCCGCAGTCTAGGAAGCAGCCGCTGTTTCCAAAAGAAATTTCCTCGCCCGGAAAGGCGAGGAAATCAAAAGCGTTACCAGCGAGCGATGTGTTTACACCAGCGGACGCGCACGCGGCACCCGGACGATCACCGTGCCGGCGATCTTGTCGTGCCAGCCTTGGCGCTCCTTGTCCCAGGCGATCCAGAAAAAGCCGAGGAACAAGGCCATGGCGGAGAAAGCCGCACCCAATCCGCGCACGATGGCGACCACGATCGTCACTGGTTGATCATCGAGGCGTACGACCTTGAGATTCACCACAATGCCACCAATGGTCGTACCTTTCCACGTCCACATGCCTACGAAATAGGCAAGGATGACCAGGAAACCAAACGGTGGGCCACCGACAAATCCACAGAGCATTCCGGTGAGCACCATATCGAGCAACGCCGCCCCCATGCGTTCCCAAAAGCTGGCGCGCGGCAGCGTGTAGGCCTCTCCCGCGGTTGAGACTGGAGCGGGCGGAACAGGCGTCGTGCCAGCGAAGAAACCTGCGCCGACACTGGCGGCAGCGGTCGGCTCCGTCAGCGGCGCGGCTGAAGGATCAACGGGCATGGATTCCAAAGTGCTCATCGCCGACATCGGTGCGGGTGTCGGAGTCGCTGGTGGCGTGGGCTGCGGCCGGGTTCCGCCGTTGGTGGGCGGCCGGTCCGTTTCGCGTTTCAAGCTGCCGAAACCCGCCGTCACAGCAGCACCCAATCCCCACAGACTGGTGATCGCAAACACCACAAGTCCCAGAATCGGCACGAGGTAAAGCAACGCCAGCAAGACCGAGCCGATGGTCAATGCCATCGCTGGTTTGAGACTGGCTGCACCGAACAACTTGCCGAGTGAGAAACCCAGATATTCGAGGAACGCCACCTTGCCGATGAGCGCGCCGAAGAACAGCGCGGCCATCAGGAACGGGATGACGATCACACCGATGCCGGTTGCGGCCAGTACCACCAGCACGATCGGTAGCAACAGTATTGTGAGGATCGCCATGAAAAACGTCGTGGCCGGGCGCCGCGTGATTTCATCCACGCAAACCTGCACCGGCCGGGGTAAGACCACTGCGACGAGCAGGTAGAACACAAAGAACGCCCCAAAGATCCACCACACCCAGCCGACTTTCAGCGAGAGCGGACGGAGCATGAAAACACATTCCCCCACGAAATCCCTGATCCCAATCAGACCCGGCATTTGGAACTGGACCGGCTGTACCTCCCCATCCACCTTCGCCGTTTCGTCCACATCCACATCACCGCCCACGCCAACGACGTCGCCATCCACCACCGTACCGGGGCCGATCTTCACATTGCCCAAGACTGCGACCACGGCATCGCCGATCTCGGCGCCTTCAGTCTCGACATCGCCAGCGATGGCGACAACCGTTTCGCTGACCTTGCCTTGAATCTTTGCCGTGCCACCGATGACGACCACGACTTCCGCCGTCTCGTTGGATCGGAGTGTGAAGTCTTTGCCAAAAACCACGATCGGCGCATCCCCACCGCGCCGGCCGGTCCTGATGCGCCCGTGTCGCGTGGAAACCGTGACCTCCGCATGGCCGTCGGCAGATTCGATGGCTTCGACTTGATTGGTGAGGGTAGCGACCGCCGCTGCGTGAGCAGCTGCGGCGTCGGTTGCGTGATCTTCCGGGGCGTCCGCCGGTTGTGGCTCTTGAGCGCGCGCGGCGGTCAAGCCCGCCAGCAACACCCATGCACCGAGCCATGTTTTCCAGTTCTTCATAAATTAGATTCTGCGAGAATGATTCAAAGCGAACCGCACATACGCCGTGCCGAGACCCACGCACGTGGCATAGGCCGCGGCGATGAGCAGGCCGATGGCGATGACCGTGCCCTTGCCGAGGGAATTTCCCACGGCCACCAACGTTTCACCGAACACCCGGAACAAGTTCCAGATGAAACCCAGTTGCGCGAACCACCCGGTGTTCTTCTGCGCGACGACCGTTTCGGTTGCTGACTGGGAAACCCCGCCGCCGAGCCAGCAAATGCCGCCAAATGCCAGCACCAGCGCAACCAAGGACGCGACCTGCAAGCCCAGCGGCCAGGTTGTCCACGCGCGCCGATACCACGGCGCGGATTGGCGCGCCTCGAGGGCGCGCAGCACGCGGCTGGCGAGTCCGGCGGGTGCCGGCAGGTCGCCGAGCGATTTCAATTCACGCGTGATGCGCGTCTCGAGTCTGGGATCTTGGTTCGGATTCATACAGCAGCCTCACTCGGTTCCTCTTCGAGTTTCAGTCTTAACTTGCGGCGCAACGCTTCGCGGCCGCGAAAAATATCAGTCTTCACTTTGCCCATCGAAACGCCGAGTTTGGCGGCGATCTCGTCGTACTGCAAACCTTCCAAGTGATAGAGCACCAGCGGCACGCGTTGCCCGGACGGCAGACTGGCCAGCGCCCGCTCCACCAGTTCCTTGCGATCCGCGCCTTCCATCTCCGCGGCGACGTCGGTGTCAGCAGCGAATTCAATCTCCGCTTCATCCTCGCCCTGCTCTGCCCCGCGAAACATGTCCGAGAAGAACGTCCACCGGGAGCGATAGCGAGAGAGATGATTGAGGGAAAGGTTCGTCGCCACCGTCTTCAGCCAGCCGCCAGCAGTGGGGCTGGTTTTCAATTCGCCGAAACGTTGGTAGGCGCGCAAGAAAACTTCCTGGGTCACATCTTCGGCTTCGGACTGATTGGCAAGCAAACGCATGGCGGTGCTAAAAACCATGTTCTGGTAATCGCGCAGGAATGACTCGAACTGTTGGGCCTCGTCCATCGGCTCGGCGGCATCGTTCGCAGACGAGTCTAAGGCGTGCCAGTGTGCTTTGGCAAAACAGTTGCATAAACTTTCGAGCGTTCCATTCATCGCCTCCGGCGCTCACAGGTGGACCAGCGCTGGAAGTCCCGGATGTGTTTTCGCCCCCGGTTCACGTGCCCCAAGGTTGCTGCGGCGGTGATAGGCGGTAGCGCGGTCCCGGCGCTGAAGTGATCGCCTGGCAGGAGTCCGTTCCGCAGCAACCCCGGGCACGGTAAAGCTGGCCCCGCCCAGGATATTCCCGGTCGTTGGAGGGCACATCGTGACATTCATGGTGCAATTACCCGCGGGGTGGGTGGTTTGTTTCAACTATTTCGTCAGAACTGCGGGCTTTGCATGAAGGTCGCCATGGCATCCAGGTGAGCGTTGATCTGCGCCAGGCTCGAGAAGGCCTGGAAGGCGATGAACGCCGCCATGAGCGCCACGCAAGGCACCAGCCAGCTGATGCGGAACTGGCGCGTTGGTGCGGCGGCCTGGGCGCGAGAGGTGGTTTCGTTGGCCGGCAAAAGCACCGGAATGTTCATGAGGGTTTCAGCTTTCATATTTGTCAGGTTCGTTGTCATTGTTGTCGTCATACGTGCTGGGATAACCCGCGATGCGGCGGATTTGTTTCAAACTTTTTTCAGCCTCTCGAAACAGTTGAAGTTAATCGCGCTGGCCTTGGCGCCCGCTGCCTGATATTCAAACCGCATGAAGTCCTCCGTCACACTCGCGCTACTATTACTATTACCGGCAAGTCTCGCCGCTGAAACTTTTGACGTGCTCATCCTTAATGGGCGCATCGTCGATGGTTCTGGCAATCCTGCGTACTTTGCTGACATCGGCATCAAGCAGGGGCGCATTGCTGCCATCGGCAAACTCGAAGGCAAAGCGAAGACCGTGATCGACGCCCTGGGACTGATCGTCGCCCCGGGCTTCATCGATGTGCACACGCACGCAGATGAGATCGCGCGCCATCCGCTCGCGGAGAATTTTCTGCGCATGGGCGTGACCACGCTCGTCGTCGGCAATTGCGGCGGTTCGACCACCAACGTCGGCAAATTCTTTCGCGAGATCGAGCGAAAGAAGGTTTCTGCAAACGTAGCCACGCTCATCGGGCATAACACTGTTCGCGAAAAAGCCATGGGCGGAAGTTTCGATCGCCCACCGACAGCCGCCGAATTTGAGCGGATGAAGAAGCACGTTGACCAGGCCATGCGTGACGGTGCTGTGGGATTGTCCACGGGCCTGATCTACTTGCCGGGAGTTTTCTCGAAAACCGATGAAATCGCTGCGCTCGCCAAATCCATCGCGCCATACGACGGGATTTATGCCAGCCACATGCGCTACGAGGACGCGCAGATATTCGCCGCGCTGGATGAGGTTTTCCGCGTAGCCCGCACCGCCGGGGTGCGCGCCGAGGTCTCGCACATCAAACTCTCCGGCGAAAGATCCTGGGGTCAGGCAGACAAGGTCCTCGCTTACATCGAAGCCGCGCGCGCCGAGGGACTCGACATCACGCAGGATCAATACGCCTACACCGCATCCAGCACCACCATGCGGCAGTTGATTCCGGACAGCGCCTTCGACGGGGGCAAAGCCAGATTTCGCGAGCTCATCGCCGATCCGGCCGAAAAGGCCAAGCTCGTAGCGCAGATGAAGGAGAAAATCCGCGCGCGGGGCCGGGAGGATTACGCTTACGCAGTCATCGCCTCCTACAAGCATGACAAATCGCTCAACGGACTGAACATTGTGGAAGCCGCGAAACGCGTGCGCGGGTCGGATTCGCTAGATGATCAGATCGAGATGGTCCTTGAGATCGAAAAGAACGGCAGCGCGTCGGGCGTATTCCACGGCATGAATGAGTCCGACCTGCAAAAGTTTATGCAGCATCCGAACACGATGATCGCCTGCGACAGCGGCATCCGCGAGTTCGGCAAGGACGTGCCGCATCCGCGTGGTTACGGCAACAATGCCCGTGTTCTTGGCCGCTACGTGCGGGAACTCAAAACGCTCCGGCTCGAAGATGCCATCCGCAAGATGACCAGCCTGCCCGCCAATACATTTCAACTGGAAGGTCGCGGATTGTTGCGCGAAGGCAACTGGGCTGACGTGGTGATCTTTGATGCCGCGCATGTCACGGATCCGGCGACCTACGCCGACCCACACCACTACGCCACCGGCATCCCGTGCGTGCTGGTGAACGGCGTTTTGGTCATCAAGAACGACGCGCACACGAACGCGAAACCCGGCATGGCCCTGCGGCATAATCGTTCGTAAGCAACTGCGAGCCGGTTCACGTGAAGGCCGTAATCCATCCATTGACGCCCGACCGTTGGAGCGATTTCCAAAAACTCTTTGGCGAGCGCGGCGCTTGTGCCGGTTGCTGGTGCATGTTCTGGCTGTTGCCGGGCAAGCAATGGAATACGCAAAAGGGCGAGGGCAACCGCAAGGCAATGCAGAA
>Ga0315910_10001304_pt1 | contig 23111 bp, 26 predicted proteins | sample EdamamesoilMG_FD_204470 | JGI IMG/M metagenome (GOLD analysis project Ga0315910, IMG submission 204470) | Garden soil microbial communities collected in Santa Monica, California, United States - Edamame soil | ecosystem: Environmental > Terrestrial > Soil > Garden | place: USA: California... | reverse complement strand
CGCCGCTGGATGAGCCTCCACTTGAACCCGGACCTCCACCAGACCCAGCCACAGCGCCCCCACCGCTGCCACCGTCGCCAGTCACGGGTCCACCGCCACTGCCTCCAGCAGTGGACGGCGAGTTGGAGCACGAAGCGGCCATCCCCAGTGCCACCGCACCCAACACGCCGAGCGCGCACCATGACCGCTTGGAAAAACGGGAGCGCTGAGAGGAACGAACGGGAGGCTGTGCGAAAGATTTTAGTCGGATCATGGTGAATTCACGGGAGCTGGGTCCGCTCAAGCTGGAGGGAGGCCAATGAATGTTGCCCTGTTGGGGATGTCGGGTGGGGGCCGTCGATCCAGCGCGCACCCCGGCACGCTGTGATACAAGCCCCACCCGATGATGCGTCGTTGGCTCCCCTGGTTCTTTCTCGCTGTTTGGACGAGCACCACCGCGCTGGCCTGTTCGCGCAAGACGACCCACTCGAAGGCGGACTCGGGTGCTCCGGCGAATACTGAAGCCGTCGCATCTGCCTCGGCCCCACCCCCGGCTCCTCCGCTGAGCCCTGAGTACCCGGCGCCCGACACCCAAGCAGACCAGTCGGGCGTGCGTCGCCTCGACGGGCCCGGGATCTTGGAGACCATCCGTGCCTCAGACGCCAAGTTTACGCTGCTCAACTTTTGGGCCAGTTGGTGTGGCCCCTGCCGCCAGGAGTTTCCGATGCTCATCGGCCTGTCGGCCAACTTAGAGGCGCGGGGCTTGCGCATTCTGTTCGTTTCCCTGGACGAGCCCGAGTCGATCCCCGTAGCCCTGGAGTTCGCTCAGGAGAACGGTCTCAAGCTGCCCATCATCGTCGCGGAGCGCCCCATCAGCGCCCTCAAAACCGCCATCCATCCCGGTTGGCCCGGCATGCTCCCCGTGTCCTTCCTTTTCGACAAAGCTGGAACATTAAAGCACTATTGGGGTGGGCCCGTGCTCGAGCACGAGCTGCTGCCTGTGCTCGAAAAGGCGCTCAGCGGCCAGGATGTCTCCGGAGAGACGCATTTTGGACTGAGCCGGGGCAAGGACTTGCGCGAGCAGTAGCACGACGCGCCGTTTCTTGGCCCAGTCCGCTGAGGTTCATTATGTAACGGGGCATGGTCCTCACCCGACGCGAAAACCCGGTGGGTCTCGCCGCAGGCCGCCGCTTACTGCAACTGACGCGGCGGGCCTTGTTTGTGCTCGCCTTGCCGGGATGCGGAGCGATGTTCAAACCCCAGTCTCCCGGGGATCCGGTGAAAATGAGCGTCTCCGAGGCAGAACTGGCCGCAGACGCGTGGATGCGCCAGGGCAACACCCGCGGGGCACTGGAGCACGCCCTCAAGGCAGTGGAGCTGGATCCAGACAACGCGGACGCCCACCACATGGCCGCGCTGCTGTACCTTGATTTCTGCCGCACCAGTAAGATCGGAGAGTGCCGCATCGGCGAGGCGGAACAGCACGCGCGCATCGCGATAGCCAAGCGGAAGCGGTTTTTAGAAGCCGAAAACACGTTGGCAGTCATTCTCATCCACGAAGAGAAATACGAAGAGGCCGAAAAAGTACTCGTCCCCATCACTCAGGACATTCTCTACAACACACCGGAGATCGCCTGGGGAAACCTGGGTTGGTGCTACTTGGGGCAGGGCAAGCCTGAAAAAGCCATTCCAGCGCTGCGTCGCGCGGTGGCGGCCCAACCGCTGTTTTGTGTGGGCAACTATCGGCTAGGCGTTGCTTACCATCAGAGCGGAGCCATCGAGTCCGCCGCTGAGGCGCTCAATCGCGCTGTGGAAACCGAAGCACCCGGCTGTTCGTCGATGCAAGATGCCTTTTTGGAGAGGGCGGAAGTTTACCTGGCTCTTGGCGACGAAACGCGCAGCCGGGCTGACCTGGACCATTGCCTCCATCTCTCGCGGAGCAGCGACGTGGGAAGGCAGTGCTCAGCACTCCTGCAATCGCTCGACTGAGTTCGTTGCCTTCCGCACCGCGCTGGTCACCCGCGCGCAGTCAGGGAGGACAATTCGTGTCCGCAGCCCAGATGTGCTTCCAATCACCCGCGTTCTGGGTAGTCTAACCGGCCTCGGGCAGCAGGGTCGCGCCCAGATCAGATCTCCATGGCTTCGGTTGGACAATTCCTGCGCGAGAAGCGCGAAGAAAAGCGCATGAGCATCGCGGAAATCGCGCGCGCTACGCGTGTCCCACCATCCAGTGTCGAGCGCATCGAAGCAGACCAGTTCGACGAGCTTCCGGGTGAAGTTTACGTGCGTGGTTTTTTGAAATCCTACGCACGCGCCGTGGGTGTCAGTGAAGACGAAGTGCTCGGGCGCTACACCTCGAGCCGACGCATCGCTTGGGTCACCCCTTTGCCAATGCCCTCCGCAACCAAGCCCGCGCGCGGACGACGCGTAGGGGTGGCGGTGGCCTTCGTGCTGTTGCTCATCTTGTTCACCTTGGCGCTCAGCATCGTGCTCAAACCGCGCGGGGGTGACATGCCGCAAGAGCTCTCGCTCTCGGAAGAGCGCGCAACACAGCCTACTCTGAGCGCAGCGCGCTGCACCAACATCACGCATTCATTGCGCACGATGCATCACAGCTGATGGATGGCCGTGGACAAGAGCTCAGCTCACGTCACACAGTCGCTGGCCCTCGTTCTCGGTCGCACAGCATTTGGTGAGGCTGACCTCATCGTGTCCTTGTTCACCGAAGCGTTCGGCAAGCTATCGGCCCTCGCCCGTGGCGCACGACGCAGCCAGAAACGGTTCGCCGGCAGCCTCGAGCCCATCCACACCATTGTCGTTGAACTCACCCCGCCGCGCAGCGGCGAACTGTATACGCTCAAGAGCGCCAGCATCGCGCTCCCGCGAGCTGCTCTGCTCAACCATCTGGGCCGCATGAACGCAGCAGGCAGGGCCATTTCCTGGGTAAAACGGGCCACGTCGAGCCACGTGGCCGAAGCGGGATTGTGGCACTCCCTCAATTGTACGTTGGATGAATTGGGGCAGTGTCAGGAACAAGACGCCGACGACGTCGCGGCCAGTTTTGGACTACGTTTGCTCGAGCTCATGGGCTGGGGCATCAACTTGTTGAACTGCGTCTCTTGCGGCAAACCTTGTCCGGTGGAGCGCAGCGCCTGGGTCAACCCGGAGCGAGGGGGCCTGGTCTGCCAGGCCTGCGGCGGAGGACCATTCCAAATCGCGGGACCTCATCGCCACGCGCTGCACCAAGTTGCCCATGGCCTTTTGCCGCTGCCGCCCCACGACGCAGTGGGTCTCACCATCAAGATCGTCGAACGCTCCTTGGGCGCGCATCTAGGGTGGCAAGACGGCGGAGGGCTCCAGGACTTGGGCCAGCGTCGCAAAACCTAGTAGGGTGACCCGGTGAGTGGCACAGAGGCCGAAAGAGAGCGTTCACAAATTGCCGGGCGGGCGGGCGTCGTCGCCTTAGGAACGCTGACCAGTCGCTTGCTCGGATTGGGGCGCGACATGGCCCTGGCCGCCTACTTTCCGCGCACGGCGACCGACGCGTGGTTGATCGCCTGGCAGATCCCCAACCTGCTGCGCCAACTGCTGGCAGAAGGCGCCGTGCAGACAGCCGTCATGCCCGTGCTCAGTCTGATCCGAGAGCGCGATGGTGAAGCCGCGGCAGCGCGATTTTATCGGGCGTTTTCCGGTTTTTTTTTCTTCGTCCTGGGCATGGTCAGCCTGCTGGGCGTGCTGTTTGCGCGCCCCATCACTTTGGCCTTCGCCTCGGGCTTTGCGGTACGGCCCGAGCAACTGCAGCTCACCTGTGAGCTGACGGCTTGGGTCTTCCCGTACATCTTCTTCATGGGAGCAGCGGCGCTGGGCATGGCCGCGCTCAACACGCACCGCCGCTTCGTGGTCACCTCGTTTGCGCCCGGTCTGCTCAACATCAGTTTCCTCGTCGCTTGTGTTGCTCTACCGCCGATGCTCGGCGCGCGGGGCAAGGACGCCATCTTTGCCATGGTCATCGGCGGACTCGCCGGGGGCGCGCTGCAGGTGGTCGCGCAGTGGCCGAGCCTCAAAGCGATTGGTTACCTGTCGTGGCCCAGCCTGGAGCTCGGCCACCCCGGGATCAAACTCTGCGTCCAGCGCCTGGTCCCCACCCTGCTCGGCATTGGTGTGTACGGCATCGACGTGGTGGTGGGCCGACAGATGCTGTCCTCACTCCCCGAAGGAGCAGTCAGCTATTTTACCTACGCGATGCGGCTGTGTGATTTCTCACAAGGCATCTTTGTGATGGCCCTGTCGACCGCCACCTTGCCCACCCTGTCCACGTTGGTGGCCAAGAACGAACTCAGTGAAGTCACGTCCACGCTGGCGTACTCACTCCGCCTCTCGCTCTTCATCGGTATCCTTGCGACGGTGGCGTCCTTGTGTCTGGCCGAGCCCATCGTGCTCACGGTGTTTCGCCACGGGCACTTCTCGCACACCGACGCGGAGGAGACGACCTCCGCGTTCATCGCCCAAGGGGTGGGGATTTTCCTGGTGGCGGGGATCCGTCAATTGGTGATCGCCTTTTTTGCTCTGGGCAAAACCAAAGTTCCCGTACTGGTCGCGGTGATCGACATTGGCATTTTTGTCGTGGTGGGTCTGTCCCTGCGGGGGACCTTGGGGCACGTGGGGGTCAGCTGGGGGGTCACAGCGGCGCGCATCGTGCAGTTTTTCCTGCTCGCCAGCCTGCTGCGGCGCTACTTACCCCCGTTGCCCGTCGCTGCTCTTTTAGCCTCGGCGTCCAAGCACCTCGTCGCCTCCTGCTGTGGGGCAGTGCTGGCCCTCGGTGGCCTGTGGGCACTGCACCAATTTCCCACCCCTGCGCCGCTGCGAGCGCTCGTGGACGTAGTTTTGGGTGGGCTGCTCTTTGCTGGCGGATTTTTTCCTTGCGCGTATTGGCTCAAGAGTGAAGAACTGGCTACGGTGCTCGGCCCGCTCCAACGTCGGTTGCGCGGCAGGCGCGTCTCTCCGTGAGGCGCTCGAAAGTCTCTGATCATGCCCCCTTCCAAAAAAACGCCCCAGGCGACCGGCCCCCAAGTGAAGGCCAAAAAGGACAAAACGCCGCCTGCGCTCCCCGGTGACAAGGTGATTGATGCGCAGTTTGCTGCAGGGGCCATGCAGCGCGACCAATTTCCCCCGCCCGCGTTTTCGGAAATTGCCTTTGCCGGGCGGAGCAACGTGGGCAAAAGCAGCTTGATGAATTGTTTGCTGGAGCGACGCAACCTGGTGCGGACCAGCGCTACACCGGGCTGCACACGCCAAGTCTCGTGGTTCAGAAGTCAGAGCGACGACAAGAGCATGATTGATTTGGTCGATCTGCCTGGCTACGGGTACGCCAAACGCTCCAAGTCCGAGCGCAAACACTGGGCGGGGCTCATTGAAGACTACCTGATGCAACGCGCGACCTTGCGCGGGGTCATCCTGCTCATCGACGTGCGCCGCGGGTTCGAGGAGGACGATCTTGATCTCATCGAACTCATCCAGAGCCCGGCTCACGTCAGCCGCGCGCCGCTCGAGCTCGCCATCGCCGCCACCAAGCTCGACAAGCTCTCCAGCGCCGAGCAAAAGACGGCGCTGCTCCAATTGACCAAGCAAGTCAAAATGCCGGTGTTCGGCTTTTCGGCGCTGACTGGTCACGGCCGCTTGGCGCTCTGGCGCCGTGTCCGTCACATCGCTGGGGTAGCGCAACCGATCGCGGTCGCGTCACCGCCCGGCGCATCTCCGACTAGCCCCGTGCAAGCTGAAGCGAGCACGGTCACCGGGTAAGCGTCACCCGCTCAGGGGCGCGGCAATATCCCGCGCTGATCGCGGCCCTTCAGCTCTGTCCGACAGTCACTCGCGGCGATCACGAAGCTGCGGCGATCTTTTTCAAAGCGAAATGCAGGCCCCGCGGCTGCCTCAAAGAACTCGACCGTCGCCGCCCCTTTGCGCTTGATCTTCCTTTGCTCGGCCAGCTTGAACAGCTGCTCGATGGAGCACGCGACCGGGCGCGCCAGCTCCGTCACCTCGTCGCTGCCACAGGCGTGACTCGGGCGATCCGGCAGGGCACCGAGACCCTTTTGATTCAAAATAACCGACTGCGTTCCACAGAAGCGCCGGCTAGGTAACGTACCCGGTTGGCGCACCGGTTGAGGACCACGCCCCTGCGCGCTCTGAAAAGCGAGCCGCAATGACGCGCCCGCTTGAGACACGTCCATCGTTCCGTCGGCCTGAATTCCCTTGGCCTCGAAACCCCGAAACCGCTCGCGCACCGTCAATCCACGCGCGCGCTCAACCAGATCAAAGGGGCGCACGGCATTGGGAAACCCGGTGATGCCCTCTGGCGAAGCGGGTAGCGGCTTGGGCGCCGGACGTGGGGTGGAGAAACGCATCCCCCAAACGGAGAGCCCCATGCACCCCCCAAAGGCCAGAACAATGATGGCCAGACCATAAACGCGGTCACGCCGGCGGCTGATGGAGAGCGACGGGTCAGTTCCCATGGGTGCCGCGTCCTAGCATCCCGCCGTCCCCGGTAAAGTGCCCCCCCTGCAACAATCGACCCGAAAACAGCACACTCCGAGTTGAAATGGCCCAACCGGGCAGCTATATGGCCCGGCCCGCTCGGACGCATAGCTCAGCGGTAGAGCACTGCCTTCACACGGCAGGGGTCGCAGGTTCGAATCCTGCTGCGTCCACGATCTAGAGGCTGGATTGGCAAATCGGCCCTTGGAATTTGTGCAAAGTCGATGCTCAAATTCGGCAACGCGTTGATCGGGATTTCCCGAGCCGTGGAAGTGTTCGCCAAGTACCGCGCATGAGCCTCCAATGAGGCATGGCCGGCGAGCGCCTGCGCCTGCTGGGCGTTGACCCCAGCTTCAGCGAGGGCCTGATTGTAGGCGCGCCTCCAGGAGTGGAAGTCCACTGGCTTGGTGAACTCGGTCTCCTCAAAAAGCTCCCTCTCTCGAGACGTGAACTCCCGGACCTTCATCCAGACGTCCAGGCCGAGCGGTCCGCGCGTCCCGCGGTGGTGGGTGGATGGCTGCTTTTCCTCGATGCCAAAGGCCCTCATGAGGTCTCGGCGAAAGGCGTCCGCATGCCGGGTGGAATTCTTCTGCTGACCTACCGTGGGCCCGCGACGAACCGGGAAGATGAGGCCATCCATGGGTCGACCATGGCGCTCCCACCAATCCCGCAGGATCGGGCGAAGCATCTCCGGAACCACCAAGCGCTGGGGCCGCCCGCCCTTGGCCAGACGTGAGCCCTTGCGGCGCGGAGCAATGCCCGCCTCGAAACCGCCCGCCACTGCTCCGTCGTCCATCATCCGCGGCAAGTCGAACCCCTCCCAGGCAAGGACGTGAAGGTCTCCCGTCCGGAGCCCTCCAAACATGCGTGCGACGCATGCCATCGTCTGACGCTCCAACACCGCCATGCGGTGATGCTCATCGGGGTGCACCCACGCCAGGTACCGCCCCAGCTCTTGATCGGTGAGCACGGCGCGCTCCTTCTTGGATCGCAACGTCGGCCCGGGGAGCGCCTCTGGAACCTTCACCCGGGCGCTGACGTTCTCGGGGAGTAGCTCCGCGCGCCACAGCTCACCAAGAACAACCGAGATGTCATGTTTGATCTTGAATAGCGTCTCGCGGGCCTTGCCGAGATCCCTTACCCGCTCGAGCAGGGCCAGGATGTGCCGGGCGCGGATTTCGGCCGGGACCATCTCCCCGAGCTCGGGAAAGGTGTACATCTCAAGCCGGCTCAGCCGATCGCTCCAAGTGGCCATTCCGGTCAGACGATGGCGCTCGACCACCCGCAAAGCCGCCTCCCGGAAGGTCTCCTCACGCTTAGCGGTGCGGGCAAGCGTTTCCGACGGTGCGTCCTTAGCGGCCAGTAGGCGTTTCATTTTCGCCTTGGCGACAGCACGGTCATGGGTACCGAGGTCGAACGATTTCTGAACGCGCTCGCCATCGACGTCTACGCGCATCCGGGCGCGCCATCCTGACTTGGCGTAGTAAAGCGATCCCGTCGCGGGGCGCCCTCGTTTTGTGGTAGTGGATTGCTTACTCATGAGGGGTTCGTTCCTTGTGAGTCACGGCCTCCGGGTGTTCCAGCACCGCGGGGGTTCACTTTTTCTTGGTCTGCACGTTCTTGGGAAGCTCTGAAAACTGACGGCGGATGCCGAGGCGGACAATGTCCGCAGCGGACAGCCCGGTGTGTTCGGCCACAACTGCCAGCATGGCTCGCTCATCCTCCGACATGCGGAGCTTGAACATGATGTCCTTCGCGTCAGTCACTCTCAAATGGATAAGTGCACCATCTGTGGCCACAACGCAAGAAGAAAGTTGCTAGAATAGGTGGGTTCATATGGACACCGGCCTTAAGCCTCAAAGGGGGGGGCGAGTTTGGCAAGACGGAAGGTGCGAAGTGACGCGCTGGGCAATGAGCGTTTGGCCCGCGCGCCGGCGAAAGTGGAGCTACAGCGTTGCGGGGAAACCCGCTTCCAGGGCCTCTTGGAACAAGCGGCGACGAGCCTCTGCAAGCACGGCTGGCTCGGAGTCTCGAGCGTGTTCCTGGGTTCGGAGGACCCAGTTACCGAGACCGTCTTTGAAGCCGTTGACGGGATCGTGATCGGCGTCTGGCGCCTCCTTGCGGTATTCATGGTACTTGGCGAGTGTCGCCACCAAGTCGAAGGGAGCGCCGGTTCGCTCTTGGTACCCTCGAGCAGCAGACACCAGCGATTCTAGTTCGCGGATGGAGATCACTGTGGTCCGTGCCCACAGCCCCCGTGTCGAATCGTCAAGATGTTCTGTTGCGTACCATTCACGGAACACGTTCCAACTGCAGAACGCGGGAACGTCCTCGTACGACACGATGAAGTACTGAGTGTCCCTGGAGACTTCTCCAACCTTGGCTTTGATTTCGGGATTGCCCGCTTCCCACTTTTTGAAGAACGACGCCCCTTGCGCCAGTGGAGCACGCCCCTTGTCGTTTGTACCCAGCAATGAAGCGAACCACGACTCAAAGGACCCGAGCGTCACGTTGTCATACGCCGAACGCGGAACGCGGTAACACTTCATCTCGAACGCAAACTTCGCCGAGCCATTCACGAGGAAAGCGTCTGGCGAGTCGAGACTACCATCGTGGCGAAACTCCGGGATGTACGTTGCGGCGCAATGCGCGGCCAACTCGCCGAGCAGTTCGCGTGCGTAGTCCTCAAACACGACGCCTAGAGCGCGGTAGAACTCCGCGCCTCCTCGGTGACCCACGTTCATGAGTGTCAGTTCAAGGTTGTCGAACAGATTTCGCAGGTCCCATGACTGCAGGAGCAGGTCGGGCAGCGGGGCAAACGCTCCCCATGTACCCACGCGGATGAGCGGGTACCGCTGAAAGTAATTCTGGATGCTGTCAGGGTACACCGCGGCGCTCGCCAAGTCCTTCTGCACCTCCTCAAGCGGAACAGCGATGGCGTCAAGGACGTTGCCCAAAGTCGACTCGGACAGAGCGGCTTCCTTGAACAGCTCGCGAGCGTCCGCGACGTTGCCCTGGGCGTGCCAAATGCCGATAGCGAGTAGGAGTGCGTACCGCGTTGAGAGAAAGGCGGTCTCTTCACTGCTCCTTAGCTTGATACGCCCATCTTTGTACATCGCTGGCCAAATCTCTGCAAACATTCGCTGACTGCGGCCTAACTCGAGTTTCGCGGCCCAGTTCATCCCTTGCTGCTCAAGGTGGTGAAACCAAAGAACACGCAGTCTCTCTTGGGCCTTCAGCTCGGCCGGAAGGAGCAGTGGACTGCGCTGAAGCGCCTCGTGCTGCTCGCGCAGCCCGTTCACCTCACGGCAAGCATCAAGCACCACACGCATGCAGGCGTCCCGCGTGTCGGGGTTCAGTTTCGGCAGGGTGCCAACGCTCAATCGCTGCACCCACTCCCGTTCGACGACGTGTAGCGTGATTGGGAACACTGGGGGTTGTCCGCGAAAAGCACCCTCGTCTCGCTTAGCGATCAACCTTGTAAAGACCTGTACGGCCGCCAGCGCCTCTTCTGGGGCCACAGAACCAAGTTGGGCACGGAACTTGTCCCACCCTGGAAACGAGCGCGATGAAATGAACTGAACTTCCACGAATGTCAGTCTACGTCGGCAGCCTCGCAAGTCGAGCTACTTCACTAACAGCCCCAATCGGGGATGTTTTCTACCCCACGAACCTCACCTCAGGAGCCGTCTCAAGACGGTCCGCAACGGCCAGCGATCTGTAACCCTGCATCTTCCTAAGCATGTTCATGAAACCGCCCACGCCGCGTCGGACCAGATTCAACTGGCGAGCCACGTCCTTTACCTCGATACCGAGAACCACGTCGGGCGGATGCATGATCGAGTTGCGCGCTCGCCGCAATTCACACAACTGTGACCACTCAGCAGTCTGTTTGACCGTTGAAAACGGCTGCCCACAGAACTCATGAACCCAGAGCTCCAGTCGCTCCTCAAAGCTGCCGCTCGGCTGACCCAGCCTCTTGAGGCCCTCGGATGGGTTCGCTTGAAGCTGAAGCTCAAAATGCACAGGTCGGTAGAGGAACACCTCAACCATCGCAGAGCAAGCCAAGTAGTACGATCTCAGATGGCATGCGCATTCGCGAAATGCGTCCTCGTATGCTGATCCGGCGCAAGCGGCCTTTCGGTGGTAAAGGATGTCGCCCGCGAGTTCCCCATGGATTGCCATCGCTCTCAGCGGAGTGCGCATTGTGACCTTGTCGCCGTAGAGACTTGTGATCCTGACGGTCGCGCCCTTCGTGTCCGAGATGATGCCGAAGCTAAGAGGAAAGTATGGATCGTGTCCCAACATGCTTCGTGCGGGCTCCACTGTGCCGGTCTCTCGCGCCTCTTGGACAGCGTCAACGAACGAAACGCTGCGGGTCTCGCCGCCAGGTGCGGGTGTGTTTAGCCGCCCGGTCTTCGCTTTTCTAAGCGAGATTCCTGGTTCAAATTCCAGAAAAAGTGAATGAACGTAGGCTTCCGCATCCCTTGCGTTGCGATGGTATTTCCCGATCTCAAGCAGTGGCCGACGAGAAGCCTTGGTCACATCGTCTCCGTGAGTGCTTCAGTAAATTGCACGCTCATCCCGAGCCCAAGGCGCAAGAATGCCCGCTCCACCTCGCTGAGCAACACGTCTACATCCGGGTTCTCAACATCCGCGAAGAAGGCCTTTGATGCTTTCACGCGCCTCGCCGCCTGCGTCTGGGACAAACCTTCGCGCTCTCGATACCAGCGAAGTGCCAGCGCGACGGAGAGCCGCGCGGGCACTGAAATATCGACTCCAACGCTCCTACGCCGTTTTGGTTGAGAGGGGAATTCGCCAGCGACGAGGAGAGCGGTGAGCCATCCCGCTAGCGCGTCACGCCCCATGCTCAGCGCTTCGGCGCGAGAGTCCCCGAACGTTTGGCATCCCGGGCAGTCCAGGAACGAGATCAACCAGTACTTCCCTTCTCGGGTCAGCTTTGCTCGATATTGTATGGTGTCGTTTACTCGACGCTTTAGGTGTCGCATTTTCGTCGATCGAGCCACTGATCCGTTGATCCACGTGCGCGGCTCATACGGGCTTGTCAAAATATTCGAGGCTGGTCAGGGCGCGCACGTGAACCACGCTCTTCAGGTATCGAGCAGGAGCAACATTGGGATCCCAACTGTCGTCTGGGCTTCGATAGTAAAGTCGCTCCACATCCACCACCCGATAGGCGGCAGCCATGCCCATGATGTAACCGTCTCGCTCCGGCATGATTAGGACCTCGCCAATTCGAGGTACGTCGCCGTCAACCAGATCAAGGCATTCCTTCAGGTTGCGCTTCCCGTCGCGTTCCACCAAGTTCACTTCAATCGTTTTCCTAGCCGTCATAGCCTTGGTATCATGCGTCAGGCTCATGCCCGTGTCCAGATGAGACGAAGGTGAACGAGCCAAGGCTAGACTTGCCGCGATCAGAGCATTTCTCACGTTCGCTGGAGCTCTAACAATCGTCCACTGATGGTCCGTCGCATGAACGCCATTGTGACGCCACCCGCACGCACCGTCGCGAGAGTACTCGGGCGACGCGTCCTCCCCGGCGCCGAACGACATGTCGCCGTCATCACCGGGCAACGCGACTACGTCGGCGCCGAGCGACGTCCCCGTGGTACCGGAGCGACGGCCATCGTTTACGGCTCGAGCTGATGCGTCTTGTGCCGGCGCGGGCGTCACTCAGCGATATAGCCAAGTGCGCGAGGACAAAGGGGTTTTTCCCTGCGCACAAAAAAGTGCTCGCCGGGCCTTTTTCACGATGCTACCCTCGACTTGTGAGTGACGGGGCTTTTCGTGTACGAAGGGCTCGGCGAGCGGGCCCAGGGTACCCTGGGCTTTTTTCGTGGCGGTGATATTGGCGGAACACCCGCACGCACACCGCGAAACTTAGAATTCAGCGGCTATTTCTCAGTGCCCTCCCCACCGCTGCACGAAATCCTACGTCAACAATCAGACGGCGCTCACCGTCGACGTCCTTTGTTTCAATAGGACAAGCCCAGCCACCTACTTCGGCCGCCTTCCGGAGTCCACCTATGACTCCACCTATCGGGCGATTGTCCTTGTACCCTAGGTGATTCGCCGCCTGAGTGGTTGTGAGGTCGCCATGTGTATCAAGGAGCTTCACCAACGCCAAAGCGCCTTCTCCGAGCTGGGCAATGAAACGTGTGGCAGCGTCGACGGACCACTTACCAAACGTCTCCTCTGTCTTCTGGCGAGCACTTTCCTTTTCGCTCGGCGACTGAAGACCCATCAACCCGAGAAGCTGGGCGAGTTCCGCCTCATTCTCTGTCTCGATGATTGCGCCGTTTGGGAGGGTGACTTTCATCTCTAAGCGAGTCCTGATTGACACTTAGAGAATACTCCACACTGCGCATGGGTCAAGTCAATCATTTGTCGCCGGGGTCTAGGTCGCCATTAGACCTGAACAAAACATTGTAACTAGTTGTATTAATTAGACTATGTCTACATCTCTGGCACGCTACGTAGTGGGCCAGAGCCGCTGCTCAGAAGCCGCAAGAGTCCCTGCCGACCCCATCGAATCATGACTCCGGGGCCCGTACGTCCCACTCAGAGGCCTTCACGGCAGCTCACCACGACCACTGCACAAGACGACGAAACGTGGACCGCGCCTTTGCAGGGCAGAACGTGACGGCTTCTGCACGCGCAAAGCGCTGGCATGGCCGCGCAGCGCGATTCGAATCACCTCAGTCATGCCCTTCACGCCTGTTGCGTCTCGAATGTCCGCAATGAGGCGAAGGTCGAGCTCCGTCAGTCGAACGCAATGCGCTTTGGTCTTCACCCGCCTCCCATTTCACTCATGAGTGACTTCTCGGCAGCCTGAAGGAGCGGATAGATGCGATCCATATCAGCAGACATCCCACTTGACTGAACGATGACCTCTCGGTGCAATTCCGGCTGCAACTCGGCGTGAACGGTGAGATCCGTTTCTTTCATGCGTTCCTGCAAGGCCCTCATTTTTGATCGCAGATCAAGGAGGTCCTTGGCTTCGATTTGTTTCACCTCAAGCTCTTGGATTAGTCGCCGAATTTCTCGTAGACGCTTGTCCAAGTCTAGCAGGGCGCGCAGGGATGACTCCTTAGCAAGACGGTCAGCGAGGACGCCTGCCTTACCCTGTGCCGTCACACGCCACCCGACTGCTTGAGCTTGACCTCTGTGCCGCTGCCGGTGGGTTTCTTGGTCACCTGGGCGCGGCCCGTCTCATCCTTGATAGTGATCTCGGTCTTGGACTCTTGCTTCTGCAAGGTCTCTTCCTTGGTGGTCACCCCGCCGCCGAAGTCAAACGGACTGCCGCCACGCATCGATGCCTGAATGGCCATTTCAGCAGGTGAAAGATTGCCTCCCGCTACTGCAGCTCCGGCCGGAGTATCAACTGATCGTGGTTCTAGCTCCTTGCCGACACCCGCCTTCTCCATCTCTCTTTGGATTTCTTTTTCGATTTCCTTGCCACGTTCGAGGATCGAATGCGTGATCCCAGCCAGGGATCCCTTCCTTTCCTCTGCGTCCTCGGGCATCTCTTCGTGCTCAAGAAGAAGACCTTTGTCGATGGCGGCGCGCTTCTTCTTTGTTTCGGCCGCGTGCTCGTCCGAAAATAGGCTCCACGCACTATCAATGAATCTCTCCGCCGCGTCCGTGGCTTCGTCATAATAAAGAACCAACAGTGCGACGCCAGCAACTGCGGCAGCTAGCCACCACATGGGGTTGACGGCCGCCACGGTATTTAAGGCACCCATTGCCTTCGCAGCCGCAGTGGTCTTGTCGGAGAAAATTGATTGTGCTGCCGCAGCACCCGCAGCGACGCCCCTATAGGCCCAAACAATCCCTTTGCCGGTGTCGATGGCTGTGGACACGCCTTTGATGCCCATCTCCATCCCGAAGAAAATACCAGCGGCGATACCAATCCGCTCAGTCCACTTGACGATCTCGGGCAGGTTCTCAATCAGCCCGCCGATGAAGTCTCCTATTTTTCCCGCGATGAGGGCTTCGTTTTTCTCGATCCACTCGGACGTCGCTTGCACGATGCCGCGCATGGGGCCTGCGTTCAGGTTGAAGATCTTCAACTTCACACCATCGACGGCCGAATCCAAGAGTTCCCAGTCGCCCTTGAGGTTGTCCATCCGGATGTCAGCCATCTTCTTGGCCGCTCCGGCGGCCTTGTAGAGCTGCTCCGTGAGTTCGTCCGTCTTCCCAGCATTGAATAGGTCCTTCAGGTTTGCGGCCGCCTTCTGACCACGCAACCCGACCAGATCCGCAATAAACGCGACCTGGTCCATGTTGCCACCGGACGCATCCGCGGCTTTGGAAATATTCGCCAGAACATCCCGAAACGGAAGCATATTGCCGTTGGCATCCTTGAACGTGACTCCCCACTTCTTCATCGAAGCGGCAACGTCGTCCGTAGGCTTGGCCATTTGCGTGAGCATCGTGTTCAGCGCGCTACCTGCTACCGAGGCGTCCAACCCCACGTCCTGCAGCAGGGCCACCGCGGCCACCGTATCCTCAAGCGGGATGTTGAACTGACGAGCTGTCGAGGAAACGCCAGACAGTGACTCCCCCAACGACCCGATTGAACTGTTTGTTGCGGCTGATGCCACAGCGAGCACATCTGCGACGCGACCCGCCTGATTCGTGGCCAGTCCCATGCCTTTGAGCGCGTTGGAGACGTGTCCAGCCGTCTCGGCAATCTCCATGCCCGACGCGGCTGCAGCGCTCAAGATCGGCCCCACACCGGCCAGAATTTCTTGGTTGTTGAATCCCGCCTGCGACATGATCTCCATCGCGTTGGCGGCGTCCTTAGCTGTGAACTTGGTGGTCGCGCCAAGATGCCGCGCGTGAGCCTCAAGGTCCGCGATCTGATCCCGAGTCTGCAAGCCCACGGCACCGACTGCTGACATTGCTTCTTCAAAGTCGGCGCCGGCCCCAATGATATTGTTCGCCGCTACAAGAGATGCTCCGGACGCGATACCCAGCGGAGCGGCCATGGACATGATGTTCGCTCTCGCCTTGCTCAGCCCCGCGCTCGCTCCATCTAGGCCCTTGCTCAACCGAGAAGAGAATCTGTCTGCGTTGGCGCCCATGCCGGCAAGCACCGCTGAAACTCCGTCCTTGCCCGTGAACTGTGTGGAAACTGTAAAATCCGTCATAGCGCTGCTACCCCCATCATTGAATCGGCGATCATGTCCCCCAGGTCTCTCCCGCTGACCAACGCATCCACGAGGTCTGGAGCAGTAGTTGCTCCGACGGCGTCGATCATGCCGCACGCCTTTGCGGCACTCGCCAAGAGCAAACGGCCTTGTCCGAAGTCCTCCAAGACTGCTCTACGCGGCAAGTTGCGACCGCGAGCGATGCCATCGACGAACAAGGAAAACACTTGATCCAGGTACTCACGCACGATGGCCTTGCCGTCGACCGTCCGAACATCGGGGCGCTTTGCTGGCGACTGTGAATTGGTGATCTCGATAAGGTCTCCGTCCACCAAGAACGAAGCCACGGTACCAATTGAGCCGAACGTGGCGTCCGGACCCGTTGCGGCAATGCGCTTGGTAGCAGCTACGAGCCCATATGCCGCGGAAGTGGCGTAGGACGCCAGGGCAGTGATTGGCTTTGGAAAGGCCTCGATCGCCAAGATGGTCTGATGCAATCCCGCGACGCTTCCGCCCGGACTCGAGACCCTGAGCCTTACGTTCTGGACGTTCGGATCGTTGGCAGCCTGGGCCAGAGCGGCACGGATCGAGGCGTAGCTCGTGATCCGTGTAAGAGAGCGCAAGAACGGCGCATCGCCGTCGTTCGGCACAAGCATTCCCTCGATGGGCAGGTCGAGCGTAGCGCTCGTGACCTTGGCTTGTCGCGTCCCGAAAGCGGACGCGGCCACGGGCTTGGTACCCCTTGAGGAGAGCACCATGGCCTGACCGAGGTATCCTTGGCCAAACGCATCCACCAGCCACGCGCCCATCACGCAGCACTCTCCGTTTGCACGGCGTTCAAATGACGCTTGATGAGCGTTTCGATCCTGCCCTCTGAATCGTCCCAAAACCCACGCATCGCGAGCAGCGCTTTGACCTCCAGCCCATCTGGAACCGGCAAACTTGCGCTTCGACAAGCCGACGCAACCGACGCAACGACCTTGTCGATGCGATCCGCATCGATGAGAGTGGGCTCGCGTCCTAAACCTGAAATGACGTTGCTTGCCGCACGCTCGATCTCCGCAAGGCGTGCCATGACGCGCGTCTTTGCCGCTTCACGATGGCGCTGCTTATCGGCCTCCTCTTTCCTCATCTCGACAACGCGAGCGATCTGCCTGACTCCAGTCCGTCGACCTTCAAGGTCCTTGATGAACTCCCCCAATACAGCGTGCGCTTGGACGTAGAGCACAGAAAGTGGGTCGTCCATTGCGGCGACTGACACGTTCAGAATGCCAGCCAAGCCCACGGCAGAATTGGCCGTGCCTCCAGGGCGCGCCCACCCGGCCTCCACCACTTCGCCCAGCTCATGCGCCGGACCAAAGAACTCGGTGTGCATGGCCCTGACCGCCTCCCTGACGCGCTCGTCTTGCAGAACGTCCAGGTCCACCGCTGGCAGGCTCTCTACCGCGCTCAGTACGCCCTCAAGGGCCCTGCTGACCGCTGCCAGTGAGCGCGCGCGCTGTGCAGGCAGTTCCAGGAGCTGAGCAGCTTTCAGGTTGGCAAGCGCGCGCGCTTCGGCCGCTGTTGCCTGTTCCCGCTCGGCACCGAGCTTAGCGACGCGATCGCTGTGCCATTGGCTCACGCGGTTCCGGGCGGATTCTGCGATCTCCAGATCGTGCGCAGCCTCTGCGGACCCGTTTTGGTCGAAGCGCACTTGAGCCGCCTCGACCTTCACGTCGAGTTCCTTGGTCACCTTCGCTTGCGCAGTTGTCGCAGATTGGAGCGCGGAAACGGCAGCATCGAGGGCAGACTTCGCGGCGGTGTGGAGTTTCTTGTAGTCGGGCTTGGTCGATGTTGACGGCTTGAAAATGTTCATGATGTTTTTTTCCTTCAAGAGCGCGATTTGATCGCGGAAATGGTGGCAATCTTGGTGGTTCTGATGACGTCTGTGATGATGTTCTGAGTAGCGAGTTTCTGTTCGTGATGCGGCCTGCCCTGCCTGGCGAGCGCACCGACTTGTTTGACGATTTTAGGCACTCCGGAGTTCAGCCCTTGCTCGATTCGTTCGATCAGGCCGCCGATGTGTTGCCTGACAAATTCAGCATCAACGAGCTGCGCAGCAAGCGTGTCACGCTTGAGTTCCGCGGTGGCCGCCGCTGCCATCTCCTTGCGTACCTTCACCCATCCGCGAATCTGAGGGAGTCCTTGATGCTTTTCGGTCAGGTGAATGACCATCTGGGCGAGTTCTTCGACTTCATCGACTGTGAGTGCGGCCAAACGCTCGTCCAGGGCGGTAACATGGCGGAGCACGCGCGGCTGCCGCTCACCAGGGGTTCGTCCTCGTCCGGCCGATGCTAGCCAGGCGACGAAAGCCGGGTGCTCCGAGTCGAGCAATGGCGCGCCAGCATGGCCGTCAATGGTCGAGACTGCAGCCGCGAGCGGCCCACCGGGGCGCATGTACTTGCGCACGGTCTGGTCGCTGACGTGGCGCATAGCGCCGGCCAAAGCAGGCGTGAGGTAGCGACGGTCACGCGCCACAACGACCTCCCGGATCACTCTCTGGGCCATTGACGGAACTTTGAGGAGAGAAAATTGATCGTTTTTGCGCCAGGCCCGGGGGTCGAAACCAAACGTGCGACCCGGGGGGGGTGCTTTCACAGTACCTTTTTGGTTTGGAGGCTCGACGTGCGTCGAACCGCAAAGGCGTGTCTGTCGTTCGCGCCGGCGCAAACAACGATGCGAAGCAACCGCGAACCTTGCGTGGAACGTGGCCTGTAGGTGTCAGGCGCACTGACACCATCTGCCGGCGGAGCTCGCTATTGCTCAAGCAACACGTCACCACGTGTAGCCCCCTGCGATCTCATCGATCGAGGAACAATCTCGAGGATGATTGTCGAACAGTGCGAACCTTCCCTCAAAGGCCAACTTCACCTTGGCCCCTGGCTGCCCGTTGCGACTCTTGCCAATGATGACCTCCGCCGTTCCCGGGTCGGCTGTCTCCGGGTGATAGACTTCATCCCGATAGGGGAAGAGGATCACATAGGCGTCCTGCTCGATGGCGCCTGACTCGCGCAAGTCGCTCATCAATGGACGTTTGTCTGACCGTGCTTCAACCGAGCGATTGAGCTGCGAGAGTCCCAAGAGGGGCACCCCGAATTCTCCCGCGAGTTCCATCAATCCCCGACTGATCGAGGCAACCTCAGATTCCCGGGTGCCGCGCTGATCGCCGCGCATGACCTGCATGTAGTCACAGACAATGCATCCAAGTTTGAGGGCTTGGCCGAAGTTGCGCCTCTGCTCCCGAAGCGCGCGCCGGACGACTCCACGCACCTCAGTGACAGTGGCGCCGGGGCGCTGTGTGATGACCATCGGTACCCGGCCAAGGGAGGCGGCTCCATCGATGAGCATGGTGTGCTGAGTCGGGGTGAGGCCGCCCGATCGGAGAGTAGCGAGCGGAACCCGTGCCTCAGCGCAGAGTAGGCGCTGTGCAAGTTGCTCCTTTGGCATTTCGCACGAAACAAAGACGGAGAGCTTTCCCGTCTGGTCGGCTAGGCCCCTGGTGATGCGCATGGCCAGCGAAGTCTTCCCCATGCTGGGACGCCCCGCGATGACGTACAGTCCCGGCTCCCATCCGCTGAGTTCCCGGTCCAGCGCCGCAAGCCCGCACGGGTCGCCGATGGCCCGCTCACCCCGGGACATTGCTTCGTCAACCACTCTCACTGAAACCGTGCCAATCGCCTCTGGCAAGTCACGCGTTGAGCTTGACTCGATGGCCTTGGCGATTCGGTCCTCTGCGTCGCGCGCGAAGTCTTCGAGCGTCCCGTCTAGGGGGTTGGCTCCTTGCGCAGCAATGACACGTGCGGCCGCAGTCAGGCGCCTCTGGTGTGCGAGGTCCCGCACGCGCTTGGCGTGTTGTGTGACATGGGCGAGCGGGACGGCAGGAGCGTTGAGAACCTCTGCGAGCTTTGGCGATCCTCCGATGCGATCGAGTTGGCCTCGATCCCGAAGGTAGCCAGCAAGGCTGACCACGTCGAACGCTCCCGTCGTGTCAGCGAGCTGAGTCATCGCGTCGAAGATCGAGCCATTCGCGTCGAGAAAAAAATCCTCGACTGAAACATGGTCTCTGATGGTTTCGATGAGACCCGTATCAACGAGGGCCGCGGACAGAACGATTTCCTCCGCTTGGGCGTCGCAGATGGGGACGAGCGCACTCATTCAGCACCCCCGTAGACTTCCTCGGCGCGTGCGATCCGCACATGGGCAGCAACGCCACGTTGCGGGAGGACCGCTCGCGTGGACACCGTCCCCGGGGTTTTGGCGCGAGGTTGCTCCCCAAGCCACTTGTTGCGGTCATGGAGAATTTCGTGAGGCTGAAAGCGGGAATTCCACTCATCGAGGAGAGCTGTGCGAACAACTTGCTTGGCTTTGGTCAGGTCTGAGCCCAAGACATCAATGAGATCCTTGAAGGCCTTGCCCACTTTCGCATGGTCCTTTGAGGCCCATGACGGTTCGACGCCTTTGCGTTGCTTGAAGACCTCGACATAAAACTCCTTGAGCTTGGTCGTTGGGTTACCCGACGACAAGGGATCACTTAATTGGATCTCTTCAATGGATCTCTTAGGCGGCACGTCATGCCGGGGTGCAGCGGCACGTGGTGCCGGGGTATGCGGCACGTCATGCCGGGGTTCCGCTTCGACCGCGGCATGTGGTGCCGGGGTAGACATCGGCACGTGGTGCCGGGGTAACGCTTTGGACCGAGGCACGTGGTTCCTCGGTTCGGCCTGAACAACCGCGGCACATGGTGCCTTGGTCTCCACCTCCCGAAACGCGGGACTTAGGTCGTATCGGTTGACCGCTCCAGAGCGTCGACTCACACCGATGAATCCAGCTCGTTCCAGTCCGCCAAGACTGGCCCGGACCGCACGATCGCTCAGTCCGGTGAACTCAGCTAGCCGGGAACAACTGGGAAACGTGTCCGTTGTAGGTGACCAGTGTTCGAGGAGCGCTAACATGACCAGCTTCTCCACGGCTCTAAGATCGCTCTTCCAGACGCGGCGACGCGCCGTGACCACACGGCCCTTGGGGGCATCATCCATTTGTCCTCCGAGGATGACCGTCCACGAGCATGCCCCTACCCGGTTCGGTTAGGCGGCGCCGAAATGCATCGCCGTACCTCGCGACGAACGCCTCAAGCTCTAGGCCCGACGTGACGATCGTGGGGCGACCTTTCGCGTAGCGGCGATCCACAAGATCGAAGAGTTCGCCCGCGCGCCCCGCGGGTTCGGGACCAAGCTCATCAATGATGGCTAGAGGGGCTCGTACGGCTCGGGTGAGGGCCTCAGGCTCCGAGCCGGAGCCAAGCCGGTGCTCACGGAGTGCACGAACGAGCTCGGATGCTGTGACCCATACTGTCCCCACTGCAGCGTCGAATGCGTCTTTGACGGAGCCATCGGTTGGATTGGCCAAGCGGGCATTGAGTGCTGCGGCAATGTCTCTCGTCGCAATTCGCGCGGCGAGGGATGTCTTGCCGTGTCCCGATGGTCCCAGAAGCAGCAGACTGCCCTGGGTTCGGTTGTACCGCTCCGCTACTCGCACAAAGAATTGGTCCGGAATTGCCGCGCGGAACGCGTCTTCCGACTCCAGGTGGGGCCACGCTGGGAGTACCTCGAGTGCGCTCCGCGTGCGTTCGCGAAGCCTCGCTTCCCACTCGATTAGCCGGCATTCATGCTCCCGCGCCTCCCGCTCAGCGCGGCCGCGGGCGACACATTCGGCACACGCCACAGCGTCATCAGCAGCTAGCGCAGCGCCGCAGGCGCACAACCAGACTCCTTCGCGGATGGTGCATCCGCACCGGTGTCGTGCGTCCGCACTGATCAGGCCATTCATGGTGCCCCCCCAGCCCCGTGACCTGCGACCCAGTTGATCAGTTCGGAGCGCAGGAAGCGTGGACTGTCCCCAACCATGTGCGTTGGGAGTCCCATCGTGCGCCAGCGGTGCAGAGTTGTCCGCGATACGAGGAGAAACGCGCACGCACTGGTTACGTCCAAGATTTCGGGCGGGGGCTGTGGTGTGACTTCGGTCAGCACGTGCTCGGCCGTGCGTCGAGCGAGTTCTTCCAGCTGTTCGATCTGGACGATCGCGATCTGAGGTGCTACTGTTTTCATCGGTTTTATCGCTAGATTTCACGCCCCATCTCTTGGCCGAGGTGGGGCGCTCCTATGTGAGCTCCCCGCGGGGCTGGCCGTGGTGTCAGATGGCGCGCCGATCCCCCTGGCTCGTCATGAGACCGTGCCGAATCAAGACCTCGTCAACCCGATGAGACGCCAAGCCCCGGACAGGTTGCCCGATGATGCGTCGACGTACGGTGCGAGGATCGGCGCTCGCCTCTACGGCGAGGCGGCGAATGGTGGCGGCGTCGATGGGTTTTTCGGTGCGCGACATGGTGAGAACATGATGCGTCCTCGTACCGTCGATGTGCACTGTAGGGCAGTCAAACTACCCCGTGGAATTTAGCTGGATTTGGCTGCAATATTTTTGCGAGCTGCCTTGAGAAGTTCCTTCGCCTTGCTCTCGGAAATAGACTCGGGGAAATCCAATCGATGCATCAGCCACGCTGTGAGTTCGAGTGCGCCAGACCGGTAGGTACTTCCTCTGGCGGTTCTGATGGTATTTACGGTCCACGCAACGAACTCAGCCTCGATGTCATCTGGAATGGGCAACCCCAGCTCTGCACAACCGAACCTTACAGAAAGTGGCAGCTGCCTGTCTTCATAGCCAAGTTGTTTGGCAGTGGGGAGTTTCAGCTGCTTCTCCACGCCACTTAACCACCCACTGATGATCCGCCGAAGCCGATCAACGCGGCCAAATTTGGTATCGATGCCCAACGCTCGATCGCGAATGCCCAACAGTGGAGCAACCGCTGCTGGGTCATTTCTTTCAAGTGCCCGTGCAATGGTGCGCGCCAGCGCCTCTAGCTGACCGAGAGCTTCGTCTGAAATGTTGGACAAACTACTTTCAAATAGAGCTCGGAGGCGTTTGTGGTCTTTCGAGTCGGCAGAAATCAAGCGGTTCAAGTAGACGATCTCGCGGGTATTGAAGTTGTCATTCCGCGCGAGGTGAAGGACGTCCGCTGTGTGAGCCGCCTCCCTTTCCAGATGCTCGTGGAATCGATGGTCAAAGTCCTCCCTTGAGGTGCCTTCATCGGCCTGCGCAGACTTCATTTTCATTTCAAGTTGGTCTCCGGCTTGTTGGTCGTTGATGGCGGCGCATCGGCACTGTCCGCGTCTAGCGCCCCGTGCGCCATCATTCGCCCGGCCGCTGCATCACGAAGGCCAGCGGCGTGCGCGGCCTCGTCCTCGGGCGAGAGCGGCTCGTCGTCAACGGTGATCGAATCGTACCAGTCACGGAGTTCCTCTGGGAGACCGTGGGGATAATGGCCGCTCT
>Ga0315910_10001303_pt1 | contig 23132 bp, 23 predicted proteins | sample EdamamesoilMG_FD_204470 | JGI IMG/M metagenome (GOLD analysis project Ga0315910, IMG submission 204470) | Garden soil microbial communities collected in Santa Monica, California, United States - Edamame soil | ecosystem: Environmental > Terrestrial > Soil > Garden | place: USA: California... | reverse complement strand
CAAGGTCAAGCCGGCCAGAAAGAAGGTTCGCGCGCTCCCGCTGAAGAGCCTGAAGGCGATGGTGAACTGATACTTCCGCCAGTTCGGTTGTAGCAAAAAGCCCGGAAAACCACGGTTTTCCGGGCTTTTTTCGTTATGGTTTCTCAGTTGTGCCGACAGGGCGCCGTTTTCCGGGCTTTTTTCATTCGGAGCGGAAAGTTGCGCCCGGAAGCGCCCGTACAGCCATCAGCCGCGCAGGAAGGGTGCGACGGTGTCCTGCAGCAGGGCGAGCTGGCCATGGAAGTAATGCCCCACGCCCGGCAGCACGGCCAGCCGCGGAGCGGGATCGAGCTGGTTGACCCAGTCGATCACCAGCTTCCCGTCGATCACTTCGTCCGCATCGCCCTGCACCACCAGCCATGGGCAGTTGGGCAGCGAGATGTCGCGAACCGAGCCGAAATTGCCGCCCAGCGCCGGCGCCACGGTCACGAGCCTGGCGAGCCGTCCCACGCCCCGCGTGGTGCTGGCGCGCAGCGCGATCACTCCACCGAAGGAGAAGCCCGCCAGCCACATGGCCGCCTGCGGCCAGCGTTCGCGGCCATGCGCGACGACGGCGAGCGCGTCATCGATCTCTCCACGGCCTTCGTCGAAACTGCCTCCACTGGCGCCGACCCCACGGAAATTGAAGCGGATGGTAGGCACACCCATGCCATGCGCGGTACGCGCCAGCGTGGTCACCACCTTGTTCGTCATGGTGCCGCCATGCAGTGGATGTGGATGACAGACGACCATGCATGCGGCAGGCGCGCCATCCGGGGAGGGATCCTCGATCACCGCCTCGAGTGGCCCGGCGGTGCCTGCGATCGAGGCAGGCTCCGTGAGGGGCGGCCGGCTGCTGTTCATCCGCGGACCAGGCTCATTCCCCGGCGCCCCGGAATCCCAGCGAGGCCGAATTGATGCAGTAGCGCAGGCCCGTCGGCTCGGGGCCGTCATCGAAGACATGCCCCAGGTGCGCTCCACAGTGCGCACAGGTCACCTCGGTGCGCACCATCCCATGCGAGAGGTCGCGATGCTGGCGGATGCGGTCGCCCGCCAGCGGCAGCCAGAAGCTGGGCCAGCCGCAACCGGCGTCGAACTTCTTCTCCGACTCGAACAGTTCCGTGCCGCAGCACACGCAGGTGTAGGTGCCCCGCTCCGTGTGCGCCGAGTACTTGCCAGTGAAGGCCCGTTCCGTGCCCTTCTCCTGCGTGACGTGGAACTGCAGCGGCGAGAGCCGCTTGCGCAGTTCTTCGGGGCTGGGCTTGGGTCGATCGCTCATTTCAGCAGTTTCAGCAGCAGGCTGTTCAGGCGCCGGGCGTACTCGCCGGGGTTGGCGAGCTGTCCCTGCTCGGTCAGCTGCGCCTGATCGTACAGCAGCTTCGACAGCTCGCTGAAATCCTCGCCTTCCAGGCTCTCCAGCCGCTTCACGAGCGGATGCGCCAGGTTGAGCTCGAGCTGCGGCTTCGCCGCAGGCATGTCGGCACGGCCAGCCGCGGCCAGGATGCGGCGCATGGACTCGCTCATTTCGTCCTCGGAGCGCGTGAGACACGCGGGCGACTCCGCGAGCCGCTGGCTGGACTTCACGCCAGCGACGGCGTCGCCCAGCGCCTTCGCCACACGGTCGAACAGCTCCTGATGCCCCTTGTCGTCCGCGGCGGCCTCATCGGCCTTCACCTCTCCGCCCAGTTTCGAGAGATCCAGGTCGCCGCGGGCCGCGTCCTGGAAGCCCTTGCCTTCGAACTCATGCACCTGCCCCATCACCCACGGGTCGATGCGATCGCCCAGCAGCAGCACTTCAACCTTGCGGGCGCGCAGCTGCTCGATGAAGGGGCTGCCGCGCGCAGCGGCGCGGTTATCGGCAATCACGTAGTAGATCTTCTCCTGCCCAGGCTGCATTCGCGACACATAGTCGGCCAGCGCCACCTTGTCATCGTCACCTGCCTCATGCGTGCTGGCGAAGCGCAGCAGGGGCAGCAGCTTGTCGCGGTTGGCGTAATCCTCGGCCACGCCCTCCTTCAGCACGCTGCCGAATTCCTTCCAGAGCTGGGCGTACTTCTCCGGCTCGTCCTTGGCCAGCCTGGCGATGAGATCGAGGGCGCGCTTCGTCAGCGCGCTCTTCATGGCCTCTACGTCCGGATCGTTCTGCAGCAGCTCGCGCGAGACGTTCAGGGGCAGATCGTTCGAATCCAGAACTCCCTTGATAAAGCGCAGATACAACGGAAGAAACTGTGCAGCATCATCCATGATGAATACGCGCTTCACATACAGCTTCAGCCCCCGGGCCGCATCGCGCTGCCACAGGTCGAAGGGGGCACGGCCCGGCAGGAACAGCAGGCTGGTGTACTCGCGCTTGCCCTCGACCTTGTTGTGGCTCCAGCCCAGCGGCGGCTCGCTGTCATGCGAGACGTGGCGGTAGAACTCGCGGTATTCCTCGTCGGAGATCTCGGTGCGGGGACGCGTCCACAGCGCCTTGGCCTGGTTGACCGCCTCGAAGGCCAGCTCCGCCTTGCCCTCGGTCGGCATGTAGACCGGGAAGGCCAGGTGATCGGAGTAGCGCCGCACCAGCGAGCGCAGGCGCCAGGCATCGGCGAACTCCTTCGCGTCCTCTTTCAGGTGCAGGATGACCTGGGTGCCGCGCTGGGCGCGCTCCACGGTCTCGACAGTGAATTCTCCATCGGCGGACGAGCTCCAGCGCACACCGGTGGAGGTGGACTCACCGGCCTTGCGCGAAAGCACCTCGACGCGATCCGCCACGATGAAGGCCGAATAGAAGCCCACGCCGAACTGGCCGATGAGCTGGGAGTCCTTCTGCGCGTCACCGGTGAGCTTGCCGAAGAATTCGGCGGTGCCCGACTTGGCGATGGTGCCCAGGTGCGCCACGGCCTCCTCGCGCGTCATGCCGATGCCGTTGTCGCGGATCGACACCGTGCGGGCCGCCGCGTCGGCTTCCACCCAGATCGCGAGGTCCGGCTCCTCGCCCAGCAGGCCGGGGTTGGCCAGCGCCAGGAAGCGCAGCTTGTCATTGGCGTCGGAGGCGTTGGAAATCAGCTCACGCAGGAAGATCTCCCGGTGGCTGTACAGCGAATGGATCATGAGCTTCAGCAGCTCACGCACCTCGGCCTTGAACCCGAGTGTCTCGGCGGCAACCGTCTCAGACATGAAAAAAGACTCCGGCAAAGGGAAACCCGACGCCGGAGTTTGGGCCGCTACGGGCCCAATTCAAGAGCCTGTCAGGGGTTCAGGATGCGGTGGTGGCCGGTTTCGGCGGTCGCCGAAACGCTGGTGGCCAGGCCGCTGGTCCGGACCGGCGCCGCGGCAGCGCGGCGTCCGATCATCGAATGGGTCAGTCCCACCGCCAGATGGCGGCCGTATCCAAGAAGTTCGTCCAGCTCGTCCCAGAGCAGCAGCAGTCGCTCCATGGGGCGGACCTACTTCTGCTTGACCGGAACTTCTGAATCCCAGGACTGGCGGACCTTCTCCGACCAGTTCTTGTAGTTAGACCAGGTGTTCAGGTTGCGGCTGATGGCGGCATGACGGCCACGACCCTTCTGCACGCGGGCAGCCCAGTCGGCATACAGCTCGGAGCTGCCGGGACCCGGGCGCTCGCCCGTTGCCGCCAGATCCTCACCACCCTGTGCTTCGCTGCTGTTCGCCATGCGTCTCTGCCCTGGTCCGTTGTGCGGACCGATTCAGGTAAGTGGCGCCAGATTAGGGAAAGAGGCGGTTAAATCGACAGGAACTGGGTCACGTGCGTGGCACTGAATTGCCACCATCGGTGGCGCGGATTCATGTGTTAAGTCGCATCAGGGAAAGTCCTACGCGGCGGGGTGCGATTCGGGAGAAGAAGTCTGGAACGGTAGTGCACGGGCGGGCGCGGCGTGTGAGGCCATTCGCGCGCCGCGGACATCGGCGCGGCTACCCTCCTGCCGTCTGAACGGAACCAACGCGCCGAAACTTGCGCGCGAATGGCCTCACACACCACACCCGCCCACCCATCGCCGGGCCGGATTCCAGGTCCAGAATTGCACCACACAGCGTGGGCGTGCTCTGTGGCGGATTGGCGCGCGAGTTTCGGCGCCTCGATGCCGTTCAGCAGCCGGTAAGTTGTCCGGCGCCGATGTCTGAGCGCGACAAGCCGACACAGAGTGCGACCACGCGGCCTAGTACGACTCTTGGCCTGGATCCCGGCTCAGGAGACGATGCGGTAGCAGGGCGTGTAAACGCTTCCGGGAAGCTTCATCCGGCCGTCCGAGACGAACGCCCGGAGGAGTTCGTCGAGGAGCTGCATGATTTCGGGATCGCCGGAAAGCTCGAAGGGCCCGTGCGCCTCGATGGCCGCGATCCCCTGCTCCTTCACGTTGCCTGCAACGATGCCGGAGAAGGCGCGACGCAGGTTGGCGATGAGCTGGTGGCGGGGCTGGTCGCGATGCAGCTCCAGGCGGCGCATGCTCTCGTGGGTCACGACAAAGGGATGCTGGAATTCCTCGGGGACGCGCAGCAGCCAGTTGAAGGAGTAGGAGTCGTTGCTGGCGCGGCGGCGGGTGCGGACCCTGGAGATGTCGGAGACGAGCTGGCGAGCCACGGCGGCGGGGTCATCGACGATGAAGCGCAGGCGCTCCAGGGCGGCGGGGCCCGCAGCGCCCTCGATGAAGCGGCGGATCTGCTGGAAATAGCCCTCGCTCTGCTTGGGGCCGGTCAGGATCACCGGCAGCACCTGACCTTCGTTTCGCGGATCCAGCAGGATGCCCAGCAGGTAGAGGATTTCCTCGGTGGTACCCGCACCGCCGGGGAAGACGATCACGCCGTGGGCCAGCCGGACGAAGGCCTCCAGGCGCTTCTCGATGTCCGGCATGATCACCAGCTGGTTCACGATGGCGTTGGGCGGCTCGGCGGCGATGATGCCGGGCTCGGTCAGACCGATGTAGCGGCCCGCCGCGATGCGCTGCTTGGCATGACCAATCGTCGCGCCCTTCATCGGGCCCTTCATGGCGCCGGGGCCACAGCCCGTGCACACGTCGATGGAACGCAGGCCCAGCTCGTAGCCCACCTTCTTGGTGTACTTGTATTCCAGCTCGCTGATCGAGTGCCCGCCCCAGCATACGGCCAGGTTGGGCTTGATCTTGCGGTCCAGCACCCGCGCATTGCGCAGCACGTGGAACACGGCATTGGTGATGTCGGTGCTGTTGGCGAGGTCGAAGCGCGAGCCGCTGTGCACCTCGTGCACAATGAACACGACGTCGCGGAGCACCGCGAAAAGGTGCTCCTTGATGCCGCGGATCATCTGTCCGTCGACAAACGCCCCGGCGGGCGCGTTCTTGATCTCGAGCCGGATGCCCCAGGGATGACGCACCACGTTCACGTCGAATTCGGCGTAGCGCTCGAACAGCTCCTTGGCATTGTCGTTGTCGCTGCCGGAGTTGAGCACCGCCAGGGCACACTTGCGGAAAAGCGCGTGGATGCCGCCCTGCCCCTGGTTCAGCAGCACCTCGATCTCGGACTGCGACAGCATCTCCAGGCTGCCGCGCGGCCCGACGCTGGCATCCACGCCGCCCGGTTCCACGGGCTCGTTCAGGTCGACAATGGCTTCCAAGGGAATTCCAGGCGTCTGGATCAGGGCAGGATGTCGATCGGCGTGTTGTCGTGCGTCAACAGCCAGATCTCCACCATGTCGGAATTGGACACGGCGATGCAGCCGTCAGTCCAGTCCTTGTCGGAATAGTACGCGGGCTCGCGCTTCAGGCGATTGGGCAGCCCGTGGATCATGATGGAGCCGCCCGGATCCCAGCCATTGGCCCGCGCATGCTTCATGTCGCGGTCATTCGGGTAGGACACCTGGATGGACAGGAAGAAATCGCTGCGGGCATTGCGCCGGGTGAGCGCATAACTGCCTTCGGGCGTGCGGAAATCGCCAGCGCGCTCCTTGTGGCCCTCGGGCATCAGGCCCAGCGCCACCTTGAAGCTGCGCACCACCTGGGAGCCCTGCATCAGGTCCAGTTTGCGCTGGCCCTTGTGCACCACCACGCGCGTGACATACGGCAGCGGCGTGGCCTTCACGGTCATGAAGCCACCGGACGGCAGACTGCCGGCCGGTAACCCGCCGGCGGGGGTTTCCGCGGGCAGTGAGCCAGCCACGCAGAGCGCGGCGGCAGCCAGCAGCGCGCGTCCAGTGCCGCGCAACAGGTTGAATCCCTTGCGGTGGATTACTGCCATGGCCGGCACATTATGCCCCATGCCCCTGGCATGCCCTCGACCTCAAGGATCACAGTTTCGACACCTGCCTCTCGCTCCTCGCTCCTGCGCGATCCGCACAGCCTATAGACAAGAGTCGGTTATGTGAACTGCCAGCTTCGAGTCGGGCGGGGCAGGCCATGCCCGAACAGCCCGACGATAGAATCCCGCGCATGATCGCGCGCACGCTCGCAGCCACATGCCTGCTCGTCGGCAGCACCCTGCCTGCCGCCGACGCACCGGTGCGGCCCTATCGAAGCGCCGCGGAGATCATTGCCGCTTCGCCCGACAGCGACTGGCGCACGCCGGACCCGGACAATCTGCTGTACATGGAGCTGGCCACCGGCCGCGTGATCATCGAGCTGGCGCCGCAGTTCGCCCCGGAGCACGCGGCGAATATCCGCGCGCTGGCGCGCGGACGGTTCTGGGACGGGACCAGCATCTACCGCGCGCAGGACAACTTCGTCGTGCAGTTCGGCGACGCCGATGCCGATGATCCGGCGAAGGCGAAGCCGCTAGGTGGAGCGAAGGGCCGGCTGCCGGCGGAGTTCCATCGCAGCACGCGGGGCCTCGCCTTTGATCGGCTTCCCGACCGCGATGGCTGGGCTGCCGAAACGGGGTTTTCCGGTGGTTTTCCCGCCGCGCGCGATCCGGGAGCCGACCGCGCCTGGATGGCGCATTGCTATGGCGCCGTTGGTGCCGGCCGCGGCAATGCCGAGGACAGCAGCACTGGCGCCGAGCTCTACGTGATCATCGGTCAGTCGCCGCGGCAACTGGATGACAACATCACGCTGGTCGGACGTGTACTGCAGGGCATGGAGCAGCTCAGCGTGCTGCACCGTGGTCCACCACCGCTGGGGGTCTACGCCAGCCCTGCCGAGCGCACGGCCATCCTGGCCATGCGGTTGGCCAGCGAGCTTCCGGAGCCGCAGCGTCCGAACCTGCAGGTATTGCGCACCGACACGCAGACCTTTCGCGACGCCACCGAGGCGCGGCGCAACCGCGTCGACGATTTCTACAAGCGTCCAGCCGGGCACATCGATCTGTGCAATGTGCCGGTGCCCGTCAGGCTGCGGTAGGCTCAGCCGACCGGCTGCGGCTCCGGGAATTTCCAGCTGCCGTCCATGATTTGCTCGCGGGGCCGATAGAGCCGCACCAGGTAGTTCCAGTCCTTGACGATGGGCAGGTAATTGTCGGCTTTTGGATCTCCGCCGAAGTGGATGGTGCATGACCCATCGGCATCCTGCTTTGCCGTCAGGTTGTTCAGCGAGTAGCGATCCAGCCTGTTCTTCACCATGAAGCCCTTGGCGTTGTACACGGTAATGGACCAGAAGCCGTCGACGGGCACGTCCCGGACCTTCAGCACGTGAGCTGTCCTGCCATCGTTCCGGGAGGGCGCGAAGCCCACGTAATCGGCGGCATAGCGCGGATTGCCGCCCCAGCCCGCGGCCGAAGCGAGCAGAAAGGCCACGGGGTCGACCTCGTCCTTCCGGCCGAAGCGATTGGGGGAACCTCCGCCGAGGTTCGACAGCACCAGCAGCGCATCCCGGGCCCTGTCGAGCGACGCGGCGTCCCATGCGGGCACCTGGAAACTTCCGTCCTTCTCCTGCTCGATGGCGACTGCATCCTGCTGCGCGTTGGCGAGCTTCACGTCCGCCCCGTCATTGGGATCGGCCAGCGTGCGGATGATGGTGAAGATGTAGCGCGTGCCCGCCATTTCGCGCGTGTACGTCTTTCGCGCTGGTGCGTACGAAATATCGACCACGTAGTGATCCTCGTTGATCACCTCCAGCGCCATGTATCGCTTGCCGCTATCGGGAAGCGTGATGGTCACGGGACCTGCCTCGAGGTCGAACACTGCACTGGAGTACAGGGTGTCGCGGTTCATGCGCACCACGTCCTGCGCGTCCACTGACGCCGGCTTGCGCCTGTGTACGAACCGCCCGAATGCGCCGCCCTTGACGGCTACTGCCATGTAGCGGTGAGTCTCGGCCCGGGTGAAGTTTCCGACATTCACCGGTTCACCTCGCCTGCGAGCCGCGGCAACCTTCCTGGTCTTGCCTGCCGCAATCTTCTTTCTCTCCGGGGCCTTCTTTCTGACGGCGGACTTTGCCTTGCGCTTCATGATCTGACTCCTTGTCCTGTCTCTATCCGGCTGACACTCCAGGCGTGCTCATGCGTCGCGCAGCCAACCGTCAGCCACGCATTGCTCGATACGCCTTTCCATCCAGGCGTAGATCTCGGGCGAAGTATCGCGCACCGGCAAGCTCACTCGCAGCACCTGCGAGCGGCTCACCGACTGCTCCTTCCAGTTGCGACCATGGGTGATCAGATTGACGACGAAGGGCATCAGGCGGTCCATGGCCTTCACCCAGCGACTCTCCAGGCTCTGCTGGGCCTCGAACTCCAGCCACAGCTCGCGCATCCTCGGACCGAAGGCCAGGCCATGCGCGGCCAGCCGCTCGATGCATTGAAGCTCCTGATCGTGCTGATCGGGGCGCGAGGCCCCATAGATGGGTGTATCGCCGGCATCTATCTCGCAGACATCGTGGATGAGCGCCATCATCAGCGCCTTGTGCAGGTCGATCGGCAGATCCAGTTCCTGGGCCAGCGCCAGCAGTCCCAGCGCGAGATGCCAGCTGTGCTCGGCGGAGTTCTCGCGGCGGGACAGATCGCTGACGTAGGCCCGTCGCGACACCAGCTTCAGGCGTTCCACATCGGTGAGGAACTCCACCAGCGCGGAAATGATCGTGGCCGAGGGCACGCGGCCATCACTCACTGGTGCGTGCCCCCGCACCTGCCGGATGCGAGGGCAGGCATGTCGACCTCAGCGCGCAGGCTGTGACGGCGCTGCCGGCTGCGCGGGCGAGGCGGGCTGCGCCGGACCGCCGGTTCCGGGCGGACGGTTGCCCTGGCCCTGCGGCGCGGCGTTGCCGCGGAAGCTGGACTGCAGCAGATGCGTCAGCGTATGCACGTAGCGCAGCTTGCCGTTCTCGACGCGGAACAAGTGCGTGTCGGGCGCGCCGCTGCCGCCATTCGGGCCACCGGCGCCGAAGGTGCAGAACGCCACCACCGAGCCGGTCACCTCATCCACCACGAAGCGGCGGTTCGCGATGTTCACGCCAGCCGGCACGCCGGACTCGCAGCTGTCGTCGTCGCGGCCCTTGCCGGTGTACGCGCCACCCTCGATGCGCACGCAGGGGAAACCCCACGGTACCTGGTCGATCTTCGCTTCAAGGAAGGCGTCGAGGTAGGCATTGGCGGCCCTGACCAGCGTGCCGCGCGTATCGCGCTTGCTCTCCGGGATCGGACCCCAGTTCTCGGGTGCGCCGTTGGCCAAGTATGCGTCGGCACTGAACAGCCAGTAGCCGGTAGTGGTCCACAACACTTCCACCTCGGCGATCTTGTCGTGGTTCACGCGCAGGCGCACGCCGGCCACATAGGGCTCGGCCTTGTTCGTCACGATGATCTCGGTGAAGGTCTGGCAGCTGTCGACGTCGATCAGGTTCAGCGCGCGGTCGATGCGCAGCGCCTTGCTGAGGAAGCCGGTCTTCACATCACCGGCCGCCATGTTCTCCTGGTAGCCCAGTCCATTCGCCAGTGGCAGGCCGGAGATATCCCCCTTGCCCTGCGCTTCCAGATACAGGTTGATCGCCGTCTGCAGTCCGCCGCGCGAGCAGGACACCATCGGTCGCTGCGTGGCGGCGACTGGCGCCTGTCCGTTCTGCAGCGGAGTGCGCGGCGCCTGTGGCGCCTGGGCTGCCTGTGCGAGAACAGGCGCGAGCATTGCGCCAACGAGACTCACGCAGACCGGAACGATTCTGGAGCGCTTCACGTGGACTTTCCCCTGTGGTTGTTGTGGTCTGCTCTTGTAGTACTTCGCCTACATGAGTTCAAGACCCGTCGGAAGCAGGGGTCGCAAGTCGCCTTGATAACGTAGGACAAAACGCGAGATCGAATGGCCCTGGAGGAGTTGCACGGGATGGCATTCACGCAAAAAAGCCACCCCCGGGTATCCGTGCAGGTGGCACTGACGCTTGTCTTTTCCGGAGCGGCAGCCGTGCATGCGGTGAATGCCGCTGCGCAAAGCGAAAGCCTGGAAGGCCTGTCACTCGAGGAACTGGCCGACACCCAGGTGACGTCTGTATCGAAATCCCCTGAACTGCTGCGCGCGGCACCAGCGGCGATCTACGTTATCACCCAGCAGGACATCCAGCGTGCGGGCGTCACCTCGCTGGCCGAGGCGTTGCGGCTCGCTCCCAACCTGCGGCTGACCCAGATGGGCTCGAACCGTTATGCGCTCTCGGCGCGCGGATTCTCCACCCGCCCCGATGTACAGGCCTTCTCGAACAAGCTGCTGATGCTCATCGACGGTCGCAGCGTGTATTCCCCCCTCTTCTCGGGCATCGATCTCGACATCCAGGACGTGGTGCTGAGTGACATCGCGCGCATCGAGGTCATCAGCGGACCGGGCGCCACGTTATGGGGCGCGAACGCGGTCAATGGCGTGATCAATGTCATCACGCAGCCGGCATATCTCACGGAAGGCACTTCCATCAGTGCATCTGCCGGAACCAATGAGGACAACATCAACCTGCGGCATGGCGCCAGGATGGGCAGCGACGGCGCCTTCCGTATCTATGGCAAGGCGTTCCGCCGCGATGCCATGGAAATGGCGGACGGATCGAGCGCGGACGACAGCTGGTCGCGCATGCAGGGTGGATTCCGCATGGATTTCACCCGCGGCCGCAACTCCATGACCTTCCAGGGCGACGTCTACGACGGATCGAACGAGCTGCCGGGTCCGGGCAGCCAGTCGACTTCCGGAGCCAATCTGCTGGGCCGCTGGCAGTTGCAGACCGATCGTTCCGGAATCCAGGTGCAGGGCTACTTCGACCATGTGGACCGCGGCGCTCCGGCGGATGGCGCGGCGTACGTGATCAACACCTGGGACCTGGAAGCGCAGCAGAGCCTGGTGCTGGGCGGCGGCCACCAGCTCGTATGGGGCGCGGGCGCGCGCTTCAATGACTACCAGATCACCAACTCCGCCACGCTCCTGTTCGACCCGGCCGAAGACACCCTCGAGATCTGGAACCTGTTCGTGCAGGACACCCTTCCTCTGGGGCCCAGCCTCAGGCTGACAGTGGGCATCAAGCTGGAACACAACTCCTATTCCGGGTGGGAACCACAGCCCGATGCCCGGCTGGCGTGGCAGGCCAGTGATTCAACGATGGTGTGGGCCGCTGCGTCGAAGGCGGTGCGCGCACCCACGCCATTCGATACCGATGTGGTCGAGAAGGTTGGCAGCCTCACCTTCCTGCAGGGAAACCCGCAGTTCCTCAGCGAAAAGGTCACCGGCTACGAACTGGGCATCCGTTCGCGGCTGTCCGGCGACCTCTGGATGTCGATGTCTGCCTTCTACAACCACTACGACGACCTGCGCACGGTGGAACCCGCGAGCGCTCCGCCCTTCCTTCCCTTGCGCTGGGACAACCTCATCGCCGGCCATACCTTCGGCGTGACGGGATGGGCCAACTGGCAGGTAGCGGAGTGGTGGCGGCTGTCACCCGGGTTCGCCCTTCTGCAGAAGCGGTTGCATCCCCAACAGGGTGCGTCGGAGCTTCTCGATGTGGGACAGTCCGGGAATGATCCCGAAGGCCATGCGCTGCTCAATTCGGCCATGAACCTCGGGACGCGGCAGACGCTGGATGTATCGCTGCGCTATGTGGCGCGCCTGCCCGATCCGGCACTGCCCGCCTACACTGAACTGTCGGCGCGCTATGCCTGGCAGGTATCCCGTTCCCTGGAGCTGTCGCTGCGCGGCGTGGACCTGCTGCATGAACGGCACCAGGAATACCCCGACCCCGCCGGCACCATGATCGGCCGGAGTGTACTGGCCGAAGTGCGATGGAGGCCGTGAATGAGCCGGACCGCCGCCAGACTGCCCGCCGGCCTGCACCTGCTTCGCGCAGTGCTGGCCTGCTGCGCGGTGTGGGCGGCTGCCACTCCGGTCGGCCGCGCAGTCGAAGGCTATTCCGAGGAAGCGGTAAAGGCGGCATTCATCTTCCGGTTCACGGCCTATGTCGAGTGGCCTGAAGAGGCGCTGCCGCCGGACAATTTCACCATTGCCGTCATGGGCGACAGCCAGGTCGCGGAACGCCTGCAGGCGCTGACCTCGGGCCGATCGTTGCGCAGCCGGGCGGTGCAGGTGCGCGAGATCGCGAACCTTGCCCAGGCGAAGGACGTGCAAGTGCTGTTCGTGGGTCGCAATCGCCGCACCGAGTTGCGCCGACTGCTGGCGCCGCTGGGTGATCGCCGCATGCTGGTCATCAGCGATGAGCTGGAGGGACTGGACTCGGGCAGCGCCGTGAACTTCCTGATGGCCGACAACCGCCTGCGCTTTGAAGTCTCCCTGCCCGCGGCGAAGCGCGCCGGGCTGAAGGTAAGCTCCGAGATGCTGTCCGTAGCCGTGCGGGTCCAGCAATGAGCATGAAGCAGCAGCGCAGCCCGCTGTACTCGCTGTTCGGCAGCCTGTCTTCGCTGCGAGGCAAGCTGACGCTGGTGGTGATCGTCACCACGGCCGTGGCACTGCTGACCATGACGGTGGCGCTGCTGCACCGGGACCTGGAAAGCTATCGCGAATCGCTGGCCGCGGACCTCACCAACGAGGCCGGCATCCTGTCGCAGCTGACGGCGCCGGCCATGTCCTTCGACGACCAGAAGGTGGCGGAGCGAAACCTGGCCGCGCTCAGCGAGAAGCCGGCGGTGCTGACAGCCGCGCTGTACCGGCCGGACGGCAACCTGTATGCCAGCTATGTGCGCGCGGGCACCAGTCCGCCACCCGCGCAGCTCAGCAATGCCTTCGAAGGGGCGCGCCTGGCCGGCAATCGCATGGAGGCCATCCGCACCATCGTGCAGAACGGCGAGGTGCTGGGTGTCATCTCCCTGAGTGCCTCGTATGACGTGTGGACGCATGTCAACGCCTACCTCGGCATCCTCGCGATGATGATCCTGCTGAGCATGGCCGTGGCGCTCGCGCTGGCCGCCGGGCTGCGCCGCACCATCACCGGCCCTGTGGAGGCGCTCGCCGACGTGGCCGATGCCATCGTCACGCGGCGCGATCCCTCGCTGCGCGCGCCGGACACCACGGTGGAAGAGTTCTCCACGGTGGTGAAGGCCTTCAACAGCGTGCTCGATGAATCGCAGGAGCGCACACAGGCCCTGCTGGAGTCGAACGAAGCGCTGACGCAGCAGATCCAGGAACGCATGGCAGCCGAGTCCGCGCTGGAACTGGCGACGGCGCGGCTCGAAAGCACCCTGGCCGCAGCCGAGATCGGCACCTGGATGTGGAACCTCAACAGCGGCCAGGTCACCATCGACCGCAATCTCTCGCGCCTGTACGGACGGGACGCCTCGGCCGCCCTGCGCGGTGATGCCTCGCTGCTGCACCAGCAGATCCATCCGGACGATCTGGCGCGCGTGAAGGCCGCAGAGATGGCGGCGCTGGATACCGGCAAGCTGGAGTCCACCGAATACCGGATCGTGCGGCCTGATGGCGGCGTGCGCTGGCTGGTCAGCCGCGGCACGGTACACAGCGACCTGTTCGATCAGCCGGCCATCCTTCTTGGCCTGCTGATCGACATTTCCGGACAGCGCATGGCCGAGCGGGCGCTGCGGCAGAGCGAGAACCTGTATCGCGCGGTCGGCGAATCGATCGACTACGGCATCTGGGTGTGCGACGCCGCCGGCCGCAATGTCTATGCCAGCGATTCGCTGCTGCGGCTGCTGGGCATCACCCAGGAGCAGTGCTCGAACCTCGGCTGGACGGACCTGCTGCATCCCGACGATGTGGAAGGCACGCGATCCGCCTGGGAGGATTGCGTTCGCTCGGGCGACTTCTGGTATCGCGAGCATCGTTTCCTGGGCGCGGACAAGCGCTATCACCCCATCCTCGCGCAGGGCGTGCCGATACGCGATGAGGATGGCAAGGTGACCGGCTGGGCCGGCATCAACCTCGACATCAGCCGCATCAAGCAGACCGAGGACGCGCTGCGCGAGCAGGATCGCCGCAAGGACGACTTCCTCGCGACCCTGGCGCACGAGCTGCGCAATCCGCTGGCGCCGATCCGCCATGCCGCGCGCCTGCTGGGCCTGAAGGGCCTGGACGAGACCCAGAGCCAGACGGCGCGCGACATCATCAGCCGGCAGGTGGCGCGCATGGCGCTGCTGCTGGACGACCTGCTGGAAGTGTCACGCATCACGCGTGGCCGCCTGGACCTGCGCAAGGAATGGGTGTCGCTGGCGAGCCTGGTGAAGGCAGCCGTCGAAACCAGCCGGCCGCTGATCGACTACAAGAAGCACGACTTCACCATCCAGCTTCCCGACACCGCGGTGGAAGTGGAAGCCGATCCGCTGCGCATGTCGCAGGCGCTGTCGAACCTGCTCACCAACGCCGCCAAGTACACCGATCCGGGCGGCCGCATCCAGCTCGAGGTACGCGCCACCGATCAGGAAGTGACGTTCACGGTGAAGGATTCAGGCATCGGGTTGCCCGCTTCGGTGCTGCCCAGCATCTTCGGCATGTTCTCCCAGGTGGACTCGGCCATTGATCGCTCCGAAGGCGGTCTCGGCATCGGCCTCGCGCTGGTGAAGGGCCTGGTGACGCTGCACGGCGGAACGGTGGAGGCAGCCAGCGACGGACTGGGACGTGGCAGCACCTTCACCATCCGGATGCCTGGCAACAGCGTCCGCCGCAGCAAGGTGGTGGCGCAGAAGTCCGAGGAGCCCGAGCGCGCCGGTGACCTGCTGCGGGGCCGCATCCTGGTGGTCGACGACAATCGCGACGCCGCAAGCTCGCTGGCCATGGTGCTGCGCGCCGCGGGCCATGCGGTGATCACCGGCCATTCGGGTGAGGATGCCCTGGACATCGGCGCCCAGCAAAAGCCCGACGCCATCGTTCTGGATATCGGCATGCCCGACATGAACGGCTACGAGGTCGCCAGGCGCCTGCGCCGTACCGACTGGGGCAAGTCCGTGCTATTACTGGCGGTGACGGGGTGGGGCCAGAAGGAAGACGTGCAGCGCGCCTTCGGCGCGGGCTTCGACTTCCACATGACCAAGCCCGCCGATCCGGAAGGAATAGAACATCTGGTCGAGCAGTACCTGAAGTTGCGCCGCGACGGCCAGAATTCGCAGCAGGAGAGCCGCCATCAAGACTGAAGCCAGCCTGACACGGCCGATCCGCGTCATCGTGGCCGAGGACAACGACGATCTGCGCGCAGTGATGCCGCCGCTCATCGATGACTATCCGGATCTGGAATGTTCCGCGGTCACCGCCTATCTCGATGAGATCGCGCCCCTGATCGAGCAGCACCAGGCGCATGTGGCCGTGCTGGATATCGAACTGCGCGGCGGCTCTGCCTTCAAGCGCCTGCCGGAACTGAGCCGGCAGTTTCCGGCCACGCGCTTCATCATCCACAGCGGCCACGCCAATCCCGAGCTGATGCGCCAGGCGCGTGAGTCCGGCGCCGGGGCCTACGTGCGCAAGTCAGGCGACATCGACGAGCTGATCGAGGCCATCCGCTCGCTGGTCAGGGACTGAGGGGCCGCGACAAATGGGCACAATTCCGGCACATTGAGTGTATCAACAATCTTCGCCATTATCCCCTTGAAACATGTAAGCGATTCTGCTGTAATCGCTCCATGAAGACCAAAAGCCTCTCACTGCGCGACTTCCAGAAGCAGTTTCCGACCGAGGATTCCTGCCTCGACCACCTGTTTCAGGTGCGCTACGGGACGGACTTCACCTGCCCGAAGTGCGAGCGCCCGGCCAAGTACAGCCGCGTTTCTGGTCGCCGTTCGTACCAGTGCCAGTGGTGCGCGAATCAGGTCTATCCGACTGCGGGCACGCCTTTTGATCGCACTCGCACGAGCCTGCGCGACTGGTTCCATGTGATGTTCCTGTTCTGCTCCACGCGCAATGGCGTGGCGGCGAAGGAAGTGGAGCGCCTGCTGGGCGTGACGTACAAGACCGCGTGGCGCATGTGCCATGAGATTCGCAAGTACATGGCCCAGGTTGACGGCGAGTCGCCCATCGGCGGCTCCGGCGCGGTTGTCGAAGTGGACGAAACGCTCGTCGGCGGCAAGGTGCGCGCCAAGAAGGGTGGCCGGCATCTGGAGAACAAGACGGTTGTTCTCGGCATGGTGGAGCGTGGCGGCGATGTGGTGACGCAGATCGTGCCGAACCAGAAGGCCGCAACGATCATCCCGGTGGTGGCCGAGATTGTGGAAGCCGGCGCGACGATCCACACCGACAACCTGCGCACCTACAACGTCCTTGGCCAGATCGGCTACACCCACGAGAGCGTGAATCACTCGGCTGGTCAGTACGTGTCTGCCACGGGCGCGCACACTCAGACGATTGAATCGTTCTGGTCGCAAGTGCAGCGCGGAATTAGCGGGACTCACATTCATGTGAGTCGGAAGCATCTTCCGAAGTATCTGGGAGAGTTTGAGTTTCGCTGGAACATGCGGGACCAGCCACATCGGATGGTGGACCGACTTTTGAAGGCCTTTTCGCGCTAGGGCCAAGCATCGCCCCTAGCAGGCGGTCGAATTTATCTTCGATGGTCACTGAATTGCCTCGATTCGAGTAAGCGCTCCCTCAATCAGGGTGCGCCGATGACTTAGCTCTGGCCTTATCTCGAAATCGAGCATCTGCTGAAGTTGAGAGATGTTGGCGTCATGCTCTGCGAAATATGGCCCATTCAATGTTGGATCGAATACTTGGTTTGATCTCTGTGTTAGGGCCAAGTTTCCGGGATCGTCCGGGACAGATGGCAGCGACAGCAAAGGCCCCGGATTCCGCAACGTTATATCTTTGACGATTCTTGCAGCGGCCAGTACCCCATTGACCGCCGAAAGGGCGTGACGTTTGGGTTCGCCCAGAGGGTCCATAACCGAACCATGCAGGAATCGCGTTGGCCCGGTCGAAGTTCTTAACGCATCCAAACGAATCCGGTATTGCTCGATTGCCTCATGAGCAACGCTAACCTGCGCGTCAGCAATCCGTAGCTTTCTATCCGCCATCGTCGCTTTGATGACCTCATTAGGCGCTTTCATCGCCTCTACTAGCGCTGGCAACGCGTGTTGCCTTTCCTCGCTTCTCTTCCAGGCTGCATAGACGAGCTGGAAGAGCGTTGCCATGAGCAACCCATTGATAAGCGCAAACCATCCCCAGGTTGGCATGTACTTGCCTACCCAAACCATGCAGTTGTATGCGCGCGGGATTTTCTGCGCGAGATCGTCTGGGAGGACCTGATAGGCGACCTCCGATAGGATCGACAAGATTGACGCAGTCCAAACGACCTTGACCCACAAAGGACGCAACAGGGCGCCGCAGAAGGTCCGGAAACTTGGCTTGCTTGGGTGCATTTTTCGATCATACCCCTCCTACATGTCGGAGGGGGATAAGGTCGAAGATTCTTTACTTTCTCCGGCACCTCACCAGCCGGAGATCTCCATGCACCCTCTCTTCAGACCGCGCGTCATCCTGCCCCTTCTGGCGGCCCTCCTTCCCTGCCTGGGAACTGCGCAACACTCGCCCGGGCCTCCCAGCCCCGAAGTAGTCCGTGTCCGGAACGGCGTCGCCGGGATGGGCAGGAACTGGAATCCCGACGTACTGGCCGAGACGGCAAAGCTGTACACCTCCCTGCAGCGGCAACGCCCGACGGCTGGCATCCGTCAGATCAGCAACATCAGCTACGGACCGGACGCGCGGCAGAAGCTGGATCTGTTCGTCCCCGACCAGGGATTCGATGAACTGGGACCGGTGATGATTTTCCTGCACGGTGGAGAGAGCACCGGCGGCGACAGGGTCCTGACCGGCACCGACGGGCTGCTTTACAGCAACGTGGCAAGGGCGCTGGCGCGAGCTGGCGGCATCGGCATCAATGCCAACTACCGGCTTGGCGCGAAGTGGCCGGCCGGAGCAGATGACGTGCGCCGGATCATCGAGTGGACCCGCAAGAATGCGGCACAGCATGGCGGCGATCCGCAGTCCATCATGGTGCTGGGCCACGGCGAAGGCGCGGGAAGCCTCGCCGGCTATCTCTTCTACCAGCCTTCGCAGCCCAAGTCGGGACCGGGCATCGCGGGAGCAATCCTCAGTTCCGGGACGTTTGTCACCGCCCAGAGGCCACTCAACCTCATCGAAGGCTACAAGGGGCCGTCCGTACCCATCCTGCTGTGGAGTGCCGAACTGGATCCGGTGGAGGCCGGCATGCCTGAGCTCCGGGACAGGCTGTGCAGCAAGTACGGCAAGTGTCCCGACTTTGCGCTGCTCGCCGGACACAACCACGCATCGGCGATCATGAGCTTCGATTCGGCCGACATGTCGGCCATGAACTCGCTGATCCGCTTCTACCACTCCGTGGTGCGCAAGTGATGCGCGCGGACACGGGCCGGTGTGGCGCCCCTCTGCTGCTTGCCGCCCTGATGGGCGCCGCCATCCCCATCGCGGATGCGCACCACTCGATCGCCATGTTCGACGGCAGGCGCGTGGTGAGGATCACCGGAACCGTCACCGGCTTCCGGTGGATCAATCCCCATGCGTCCATCCAGCTCAACGCCATCGGTGAAGGCGAAGTCACCCCTGCAGCCTGGACGGTCGAAATGCAGGCTCCCTCCACACTGATGGCCGAAGGATGGGAACGTGACACCCTGGTTGCAGGCGGCCAGATCACGCTGTTCCTCAATCCCGAGCGCGACGGTGTGGCAAGCTCCGCTGCGCGGCGGGGGTTGTACGTAGGCGTCATCCTCCCGGACGGCAGAGTCCTGGGTCGGATCGACGGGATTCGCTGATCCAGACCCCTGAGGGAGAACAACCATGTCATTCCGCGAAAAGACCGCCTGGGTCACGCTGATCGCGATCATCCTGGTATCGCTGCTCTACTGGTTCCATGTGCCGACGCTGGTCGAGCGGCATCCCGGACGCTGGACGCTGATGTCCATGGGACTGAGCGTGCTGGCCTACTTCGTGATCGAGCTGGTGGCGTACATCGTGCTGCGCCTGCGCAATCCGCAGGACGCCCGCGAACCCCGTGACGAGCGCGAGCGCCTCATCGATCTCAAGGCCATCCGGATCGCCTACTACGTGCTGGCGACGGGGGCCATGGCCGGCATATTCGTCACCGTGCACCTGGTGCGCCACGCCATACAGGCTGTGCCCATGGTGGTGTTCCTCGCCTTCGTGCTCTCGCAGCTGGTGAAACACGCGGCCCGAATCCTCTACTACCGGCGAGGGGCCTGAGCATGGCCCCCACCCTGGTCACCAATTCCCTGCGCCAGCTGCGCTTCGCCCATGGCGAAATGACGCAGCAGGAGCTGGCCCAGAAAGTGGGGGTCACCCGCCAGACCATCAATGCCATCGAGGCAGGAAAATACTCCCCCTCCCTGGAGGTGGCTTTCCGGATGGCCGAAATCTTCGGCGTGCGGGTGGACGAGGTCTTCCACTACGGCAACCCCTGACCGGGGCCGGGCGGGCTTTACGCCAGCGTCCTTACCTTGGGCTCGCGCTCCCACTGCCGTGTGACAGCCAGTTTGAGGAATGCCGCGATCTCTTCCGGCTTCACCACGCCGGCGTCGGCAGCAATGCCTCCCGCCTCCAGGATCTTGCGCGTGCCATTGCAGGCGGCGATGGCCTTCAGATGACCGAAAGCATCGCGGAACCAGTCCACCGCTGCTGCCTCTTTCGACAACCGTTCGCCTTCCTCCAGGCTCAGCACGCTGGCAACCGCATCGAACAGTACCGATGGCGTTCCGGCCAGCTGGCCATCCACATTGACCTCAGTGCGTTTCGCGTCGCGGATGGTCAGTCTGGGCGCGACGAGTTTCACCTGCGCTCCGGCCTTGCGCGCGGCGTCGCGCAACCTGCCGACGCCCTGCATGTCGCTGCCATCCGAAACCAGGATGCCGATGCAGCGGCCCTGCAGCGTGGGTTGCATGCGGTCGATGATGCGCAGCGCGGGCGATGGCGCCATGTCCAGCACCGGCGCGGCGGGCGAAGGCGCCGGTGGCAGCTTCGCGACGCCGAGCCCATCTGCCACCCGCTTCGCCAGCGATGGATCGACGTGCTGCAGATGACCCAGGATGGCCAGCCGCACATGTTCTGTCTCGACCTTGGACAGTTCGAACACCAGCGCGGATGCCATGTGCGCCTGTTCCAGCGGTGACTGGCTGCGGAAGAACAGCCGTGCCTGGCTGTAATGGTCAGCAAAGCTCTCCGCGCGCACGCGGCCCTTGGTCGCATCGTCGGCCGGTTCGGCAAAGTGGACGAAACCTGTGCGGCGGCTGGCGAGCGGATTGTCCCCAGCCAGGCTCGCCGGCTCATAGGCCACCCGGCCCTTCGGCACCTGCATCTGCATGTGGCCGTCGCGCAGCTGGTTGGCGAACGGGCATTTGGGCGCGTTGATGGGCAGCTGATGGAAGTTCGGGCCACCCAGCCGCAGAAGCTGGGTATCGAGGTACGAGAACAGCCGGCCCTGCAGCAGCGGATCATTGGAGAAATCGATGCCCGGAACGATGTTTGCCGGGCAGAACGCCACCTGCTCGGTCTCGGCAAAGAGGTTGTCGGGGTTGCGATCGAGCACCATGCGCCCGATGACCTGCAGGGGCACCAGCTCTTCCGGGATGATCTTGGTGGGATCCAGATGGTCGAAGGGGAAGCTGTCCGCTTCGTCCTGGGTGAACAGCTGCACCGCCAGATCCCACTCCGGGAAGTCACCCTTGCCGATGGCTTCCCACAGGTCGCGGCGCAGGAAGTCGTTGTCGGCGGACTGGAGCTTCAACGCCTCGTCCCACACAGTGGACTGGATACCCAGCTTCGGGCGCCAGTGGAACTTCACGAAGGTGGATTCGCCCCGCGCATTGACCAGGCGGAAGCTGTGCACCCCGAATCCCTCGATCATGCGAAAGCTGCGCGGCAAGGTGCGGTCGCTCATCGCCCACATGATCATGTGCAGCGATTCGGGCATCAGCGAGATGAAATCCCAGAAGGTGTCGTGTGCCGACGCTGCCTGCGGGAAGCCCCGGTCCGGCTCCATCTTCACCGCATGCACCAGATCCGGGAACTTCATTGCATCCTGGATGAAGAACACCGGGATGTTGTTGCCCACCAGGTCCCAGTTGCCCTCCGTGGTGTAGAACTTCACCGCGAAGCCCCGCACGTCACGGGGCGTGTCGACGGACCCCGCGCCGCCCGCGACGGTCGAGAATCGGCAGAAGACCGGGGTGCGCCTGCCCGTTTCAGTCAGCACCGCAGCCCGGGTGTACTTCGAAAGGGACTTCGTCAGCTCGAAGTGGCCGTGTGCGGCACTGCCGCGCGCATGCACGATACGCTCGGGTATGCGCTCGTGGTCGAAATGCGTGATTTTCTCCCGCAGGATGAAGTCTTCCAGCAGCGTCGGGCCGCGTGGTGTCGCGCGCAGTGAATTCTGGTTGTCGGGCACCGGGATGCCCTGTGCGGTGGTCAGTTGCGGATGGGTGCCGCCAGCCTGGTCCTGCCGCTCACCACCATTGCCGCCGGAGGAGCCCGGCCCCCTGGCGGAGCCGCGCGGAGAGGTCGCCCGGGCTCGGGAAGTCTGCTTTGCCTTGGCCATTGTGAATCCTGCGGAGGTGAGTGCTGGGGAAGTTGCAGCAGGGTGGGCTCCCCCGTTGCCGCATGCCGTCGGTCACCGCCGGGCGACCCTGTAGGTGCGCTCCCATCTGTGATACTGGAAGGATTCGGGAGGCACCATGCCCTCCATTGCGGCAGGCCTTCGCCTGGGGCCTGAAGGTTTTAAACGTTTCGGCCAGACGCGGCATCCAACCTCCCGATTGAACAAGAAACCGGCAGAGATGGAGGAGGAGTTGCTGGTCGCGCGGGCTGCCCGCGGCGATCAGCGGGCCTTCGAGCGCCTCTACCGAACACACCTGGATCGGGTCTATGGACTTTGCCTGCGCATGACACGCAACACCGCCACCGCCGAAGACAGCACCCAGCAGGTGTTCATCCGTGCCTGGGAGGGGCTGCCCCGCTTCGAACGGCGCAGCGCCTTCGGGACCTGGCTGCACCGCATCGCCGTGAACGTGGTGCTGGGCCAGCGTCGATCCGGCAAGAACGACCTGGTGGTTGCGCCCGGGGATGACGAGGACAATGGCCCGGTCACGTTCGACACGCCGGTCGAAGTGGCCGAGATCGAGGCCGCCATCGATACGCTGCCCGAAGGCGCCCGTGATGTGCTGATCCTGTCCGGCATCTATGGCTACTCGCATGTGGAGATCGCGCCCATGCTCGGTGTGGCCGAGGGCGCATGCAGGGCGCAGCTGCATCGCGCTCGCCGGCTGCTGCGTGAACGACTGCAACTGGAGGCCCGACGCGCATGAATACGCAATCCACCCGCGTGCATTCGCTGGAGGAGCTGGCACAGGAGGCGACACCCTCGCGGGACCTGTGGCCGGGCATCCAGTCCCGCCTACAGCCGCGTCGCCGGTCCTGGGCCGTGCCGGCATCGCTGGTCGCCAGCCTGGTGCTGGTCACCGCCGGCGTCCTGATCGGACTGCAGCTGCGCGGCAGCGCTTCGGTGCCTTTTGCAATGCCGCCCGAAGCCGGCGCGATGGTACGGGCCTCGCTGAACGAGAATCCCGACTACCAGCGCCAGCGCGAAGAACTGCTGCGCAACCTGCCGGAAAAGCTGCAGACGCTGCCGCCGGAATCGCAGAAGCGCGTGCGCGACAGCCTGGAGACCATCCACGCTGCCATGCAGAACATCGAACAGGAACTGGGGCAGGACGCCGGCAATGTGCTGTTGCAGGAGCTGCTGATCAGCACCAGCCAGGAAGAGATGCGC
>Ga0315910_10001302_pt1 | contig 23154 bp, 21 predicted proteins | sample EdamamesoilMG_FD_204470 | JGI IMG/M metagenome (GOLD analysis project Ga0315910, IMG submission 204470) | Garden soil microbial communities collected in Santa Monica, California, United States - Edamame soil | ecosystem: Environmental > Terrestrial > Soil > Garden | place: USA: California... | reverse complement strand
GCGCCCCAGCTTCACCAGCGCCATCGCCCGCATGTTCGTACAGCCGACATGTTCGGGGTCGAACTGTAATCCCTGTTCCGCCGCCACCGCCGCTTCCTTCCAGCGCTTCTCGTCGAAGTGGATCCCGGCCAGCAGCGAGAAATAGTCTGCGTTCGTCGAATCGATCCGGATGGCTTCTTCAATGGCCGCCCGCGCTTCCGGATGATGATTGCGATCATAGAGCACGCGGGCATGGGCATAGTGGGCAAATGGAAAATCCGGCGCGAGATGAACCGCCTGCCGGGCTTCTTCCGTGGCGTCCTTGAACTGTTCACGCTCGTTCAGGCACAACGCCAGCAACGCATGTGCCCAAGCGTCATGAGGGTCGCTGGCCAGCGCCTGCCGGAGTTGTTCCTCGGCCAGGTCGTAGCGGGATTGTTGGTAGAGCAGGAGGGCACGTTCGAGGTTGGGATTCATGGAGGATCAAGTCTGCTTTTGTTCGGCGGCAGTCGCCACGGCCCGGAGATGTTTTTCCCGGTGAATCCGCCGGCCCTCTGCCTCGGCGGCAAGAATCAGTGGCAGCAATGGAAGGAACATGACGATCGCAAGTGGTAGAGGTCTGGGGATTTCTTCTGTGAACTTGTAGATTGCCATTACTCCGGCGGGGCTGCCCGCGGTCATCAATAAAGCGTACACCATCCACCATTGTCGCCGGCGTCCAGTCGGGAAGGTTCTGGCCGCAACCATCACGGAGAAGCCGCCGGGAATCAATCCGGCAATAATCGCCGGTGCAATTTCCGCGCGTTTCTCCACCCAAAAATTCAACAGGGCCAGGGCGACCCCAACCAGTGTGAGAATCAAGACGTGCACATGAAACCTCCGTTGGTTGACTCCCACCGAGGTTTGGGCCGCGATTTCCCGGCGCGCGAGCCAGAGAAATATCTCGTTGTGGAAAAACACGAGCCCACAACCGCCGAATACTAATATCATGGTGACGATGGCAAAACCTTCATTGCCGATCAGTTTCCGGAGTAGCGGGTCGATCCAGGCAAAATACGCGCTGAGAAATCCGAACACAACGGCCGCGATGAGCAACCCTGCAATGATGGCAAAGAGTCGGTTTTGGTTCTCGAACCACTGCTTGAGCCCGGCAAACCAACGGTGGATCCGGTATTTTCGTTTCGCACATTCCAGCGCTCCCTCCTGGGCCCATTCGGAATCCGCGTGCATCCGCAAGGATTCGTTGAAGAATTCCTCCGCCCGAGAATGCTCACCGGCGCGCAGCAATGCCCAACCCATGCCGGCGTGGGCGAGCGCAGCGGCAGGATTGCTCGTCAGTGCATTGTCCAAAACCGCGCGGGCCTCGTTATGCCGGCGCAAGCGGATGAGGGCTTCAGCCAGTAATACGGCCGCATGGCAATTGTCCGGAGCCAGCCGCAGAGCCGATTCACAGAAGGCAATGCTCTCCCGCCATTGCCGTAACGATTGGAGGATCTCCGCGACCCGCAAATGGAACCGTTCTTCGTGCGGTGCAAGCTCCACCGCCCGCATCGCAGATTTCAGCGAGCCACGGAGCGCGGTTGAATCCACGATAGGCCGGCGGCGACCGATGAAATCCTCGCGCCGGAGCGCCACCGTTTCGACGAACGACATCGCATAATGGTTGAATGCGTCGTCCGGTGCGGAAGCCATGGCGATCGCCATTTCCGTGCGGGCATCCTGTATCAATCGGGCGCGTAACAAACACAACCCCAGCAAGGCGTGGTGATACGCAGAATCTTCTCCTTCGGAAAGTGCGGCGCGGATCTCCACTTCGGCTTCGACCGACCGCTCCTGGTCAAACAAGAGACTCGCTCGCAGGATCCTGGGACTCATGCGACCTGGTTCACAATTTGAGGTACTGCAAGATATCGTCGTAGATGCCGCCCTGATTCGAGTAGAGCGCGTAGTTGCGGGCGGTGGCGAACCATTCCTTGGTGGTCGGCTTCAACGTGCTGGCAGCCGCGGCGAGATCTTTCGTCGTCAGCGGTTTCGGGACGCCGGTTTTCATGGCTTCCTGGAGTTTGCGTTCCACAGCCACGTCCACGGTCGCTTTCAAGTCAGCGCCCGAAAACGCGTCGGCCTTCTTGGCGACCGAATCAAAATCGATTTCTTCCATCGGCTTGCCTTTGCATTGTAGACGCAATATTGCGGCGCGCGCGGCAGCATCCGGCGGTGGCACAAACAGCACCCGATCAAAGCGGCCCGGACGGCGGAACGCGGAATCCAGATGCCACGGCGCGTTCGTAGCCGCGAGGATCAGCACGCCTTCGTTTGACGATTTCACGCCGTCCATCTCGGCGAGGAATTGGTTGATGAGCTGGCGGCCGGCGTGATTGCGCATGTCGCTGCGGCTCGCGCCCAGCGCGTCCACTTCGTCAAAGAACAGCACGCAGGGTTTATGGTCGCGTGCCTGTTCGAAGAGGCTGTGCAGATTGCGTTCGCTGCTGCCGATCCACATCTCGAGCACGTCATTGATGCCGACGGCGATGAATGAGGCTTTGATCTCACCAGCCGTGGCCCGGGCCAGGTGCGTCTTGCCGCAACCGGGTGGGCCGTACATCAAAATGCCGCCGCCAATGGATTTGCCATAGGCTTTATAGAGTTCCGGGTGCGCGAGGGGATGGATGATCTTGAGCCGGATTTCTTCCTTCACTCTTTCCATACCGCCGACGTCCGCGAATGTCGTCTTTGGCCGCTCAACTTCCTGAGTTGGCGCAGCATCCTCGTCTTCGTTCCACGCGTTACGGACCTTGCCTTCCACGACTTCGCTCTCGGCTTCACTGGCGCCGATGCCAAGCCGGCTCGCAAATTCCGGATCAACGAGGTTAGCGTCGAGCGCGATCGCCCGCCGATACTCGCGGACGGCCTGTTCGATTTCGCCCGCACCCGCCAGGAGCTTGGCGTGGAGCAGGAATGCCCGGGCCGGGGCATTGGAGTGTTTGACCAAATCTTCGAGAATCACCAGGGCGTGACTATGCTTGCCCTGTTGAAAGAACGCCCGGGCCAGACCGAGCTTCATCGGCAGGCTGTTGGGGGAATGGGCAAGGCCTTCGCGGAATTGCTTCTCGGCTTCCTCCGCGTGGCCGTGACTCAAAAGTGTGTCGGCAAAATGAAGTCGCAACGCGGTATTGTTGGGTGAAACCCGCAAAGCTTCCCGCAAGGCTTGCAAGGCGTCGTCGCCCGGGATGTTCGCGTCGGCGGATGAGCTCATGGCACGGCAAGGAGACTGGAACGGGGTGGTTTGGTCAAGCGAGGAGCCGCATCGGTCAGAGCGAAATGAACTCGTGGCGAAGCGCCTTCACGTGGCAATGCAGCAGCGCCACCGAGCGGGGTTGATCGAAGCGCTGTTTGCCGGCGTAACCAGGATTAAGGAACAGCATGCCGTTGATCCGTTCGCAGAACGGCTTGTGCGTGTGACCGAACATCACGACGTCGGGCTGTTCCTTGGCGCATAGGGATTTCAAGTCGTCGCGCAGGTCATGCGGGTCGACGATGTGGTGGATGAGAAACTTCCGATCCGCCAGCTTCACGAGCCGGGTTTGCCGGTAGCCGAACGTCGGATCATCCGTGTTGCCGGCTACGGCAGTGACTGGCGCGATGAGTTCGAGTTCGAGCAAGAGGGCTGGCATACCGATGTCGCCCGCATGAAGGATGTGGTCCACGCCCTTGAACAGTTTCGCGACCTTGGGGTCGAGATAATCGTGAGTATCGGAGATGAGACCGAGCTTCACGCTTTCGCCTCTTCCGGCTTGGCTTCGCCTTCCGGCTCTTCCTCGTGCTGGCCGGTTTCCTTTTCCCGCGGCGATTCTGCGGTCAACTTCATCGCGCCGACGAACAGGCTGGTGAACAATCCACCGCTCAAGAGCGTGTTGCGGAAGAATTCAAGTGTGGTCGGATGATAGTCGGGCCGGCCAAGGGTCAACGCTTGAATCCAGCCGGCGAGGGTCTTGGCGTAGCCGGGGTCGTAAAACCACGACGCTGTGTTGCTCACGATGTAGAACACAATCGCACCGAGCAGACCGCCGCCGAGCAGTTTGAAGAAATTCATCTGTGGTTTGAAGCGGCGACCCAACCCGACAATAAGCGCGAAACCCACGAGGGTCATCACCATATAGCCGTTGAATGGCGCTACATGATAGTAGAGCACGTTGAGCAGGATGTCGGTGATAAGCAATGTGCCCAGCGGCAGCCACCAGGCCATATGGCGGGAGAAGTAGAGCCCACCGCAGAACGCGAGCGCATAGGCCGCGCTAAAGTTTTGCGGCAGCATGCCCGGAATGCGCGACAGGGCAAACACCAGCACCAGCGCAAACGGCAGCAACTTGTTGAACTTTTCTCTCACCGTCTGAAATGATAATTCACTTCCCCAAGTGGACAAGCTTTTCGAGGTCATACATGAGGACGCGGATTTGTTGGTCATCAACAAGCCGGCGGACCTGGTCTGCCATCCGACAAAAGGGGATGAATTCTCCAGCCTCATCAGCAGGGTGCGCCTGCATCTTGGGCCAACCGCAAGACCGCACCTGGTGAACCGGCTTGATCGCGAGACCAGTGGTGTGACCGTGGTCGCAAAGAATCCCGAAGCTGCCGGTGAGCTTGGGAAAATTTGGGAAACCCGGGCGATCGAGAAGCAATATCTCGCCATCGTCCACGGTCACGTCCGCGCGAGTTCAGGTGTGATTGAAGCGCCGTTGGGCAAGGACGAGCAAAGCAAGGTGGTGATCAAAGATTGCGTGCGTCCAGATGGTGCGGTAGCGAGGACAGAGTTTAAGGTCGAGCAAAGGTTTGAACGGGCCGGGGCGTGGTTCACCTTGTTGCGGGTTTCACCCTGCACCGGACGCAAGCACCAGATTCGGATCCACCTGGCGCACATAGGTCATGCAATCGTGGGAGACAAGCTCTATGGTGGGGACGAAGAAATTTATCTGGCGTTGGTGGAGGGACGACTTACAGAAGCGCAACGTGTTCGTTTGATTCTGCCCTGCCATGCGTTACACGCAGAGCGGGTAAAATTTCATTGGCGGGAAACCGAAAGGATTTTCGCCGTGCCACCGGAGACCTGGTTTACCGGCTTCCTGGTCTGAGCGCCTTACGCCATGGCCACCACTGGGCGGTTGCCTGAGGGAGGGATGGGAAACACCTCGTCGTAATCGCTGTCAGTGAAGCGCACGGAAATATGCACGCCGCGCATTCCGACCTGTCGCACGTAATCGATCACCTTTTGCGTGTGTTCGAAATCTTGTGCGCCATCCGGGTCGCGGGTCCAATCGCCGGATTCGCAAAGATACAGTCCTGTCCGGCCATGTTGTAAGAGGATTTTCATTGTCGTTCCTTGGCTTCCGATCCCTATTTTGTGCTGACAAGATAACTCAGGGGCAGCCGGGTGACAGCCGGGTTGGGCGCGGTTCATAAACCAAGGTTGTCGCCGGGAGGCCGTCCGGGTTGTCCGCACCAGCCCCGCCGGGGTTCCCGGACCGGCTTCAGCGTTCGCGAACCGGCCGGCCGGCTTGAAACAGCTGAAGCAACCTTTGGTTCATCCCAGTAAATTGCGCATTGCCGGCCGATTGCGCCAACGTCAATGCCTCTTGAGCACGCCGCACAGCGTTGGTGAAATCACCAGTTTCGGCGTGAGCCGCTGCCAGTGTGCCGAGCAAACGAGTGTCCTTGAAACTGGTTCCCTGGCAGGCGCGCAAGGCAAGTTCGACAGCTTCGGGGCCATTGCGAAGTTTTTCATCGGACGCCGTTGCCAGCAGCCAGGCCAGGTTGCCCAGCGCTTCGGTTGAATCTGGCTTGGCCTTGACCGCCATCCGGGTGGCTTCAATTGCGGAGCCCGGCTGCCGGGTGGCACGATACAACCCGGCAAGTTGCAGATAAACATCCGGCGAAGCGCCCAGATTTGCCGCCGCCCTTAGTTGTCCGATCGCCTCCGGCAACCGCCCGGCATTAGCCAGCGCTTCTGCATAGTGGGTGTAAGATTCAGGATCTGCCGGCCGCAGCTTCTGTGCGGTGCGGAAATGTTCTTCCGCCAGGCTGAGGCTGCCTTGAGCCGCCAGTGCGCGGGCGAGATTGATGTGTGCCTGAGCATTGCCCGGATTCCATTTCAATGAGGCTTCGAAGGATTTCATCGCACCAGCGATGTCCTCCCGTTCCGCCAGGATACAACCCAGGTTGTTGTGTGCCGTCCACGCGGCAGAATTCTTCGCCAGCGTGTCGCGCCAGAGTTTTTCATCTGTGGCAAAGACTCCCGCTCGTTGAAAGGTCAATATCGCCAGTCCACCGACAAGCACCACCGACGCGACATTGAGCCCATTTCGCGGCAACACCTGAGCCAGCGTCATAGCCACCAACGTCACGATGCAAATCAACGGCAGGTATTGCAGATGATCTGAAACCGGGGCCAGCGCAAAGAAAAACATGTCGAAGAAACCGATCACGGGAAAGAGCAACACGGAAAAGCACGCGAATGCAAAAAACACCTGCCCGCCGAAAGCGCGTCGAAATGTCCAGGCCATTGCGAGTAATCCCAACCAGCCCAGGGCCGGCAGGAAGGCGGCTCCACCCGCGAGCTGCCACCGCGGATAAATCATGCACAGGTTCGTCGGTGCGACGATTTTGCCAAAATAGAACCAAAGCACTGCACCGGCGTTGCTGAACCGTTCGCCAAACGATCCGCCCGGAATGATCGTGTCCCCGATGACTTGATGGCGTTGAAACCATATCGTCAGCAATCCGAACGCGAGGGAAAGGGCAAAGAACGGTGCCAGCTGCAGGCAGTCAGTCTGCGTCAGTCTGCCACGCTTGTAAAAAGCATGCAGCAAAAGCACGACCGGCAGCATCACTGTCGAGGTCTTGCTGAGCAGCGAAAGCGTGAACAGGGCCAGCGCCAAAGCGTACCACCGTTGAGATCTTGGCGGTCCGCTGGTGGTGGATTGCAGGTAACACCAGACGCTCGCCAACAGAAACATCAGCGAGAGCGTGTTCTTAAGTTCCGAAATCCACGCTACGGATGCCACGCATACGGGATGCACTGCGAACAGCGCCGCGCCCAGCCATGCGCCGGGCAGACCGAAATGCGTCAGCACCCGCCAGAGTAGAATGGAGTTGAGAGCGTGCAGGGTTACATTCACGAAATGATAACCCACGGCGTGATCACCCCAAGCCAGCCATTGCAGCCATAGCGCGACGGTGCTAAGCGGGAAATCGCCTTGAAACCAGATGGAAAAAATCGTGAGTTCGCCGGTCGCCAGTGGATTGCGTTTTACGAGCACGAGATCGTCCCAGACGAATCCGCCACGCAACGCCGGGATGTAAACGGCAAACGTGAGCAGCACCAACAACCAGGTCTCCCATGTCTTGAATACGCTAAGCCAACCGTTGGGTGAAGGCGGAGGTAGATGGGCAGTGGAAGCTTCGTCGGCCATTGATTACTGTCATCCTACGCGGTGTGTTGCGAATGACAAGACGGCGAGAAATGGCTTGCTCCCAAGGGGGTAAATGCGTATTTCACACTGGCCTGAATTGCAGTGCCCGCGTGGCGGAATTGGCAGACGCGCTAGATTCAGGTTCTAGTGAGTAACATCGTACAGGTTCAAGTCCTGTCGCGGGCACCAAATCAGAATTCTCTTCTAAGGTCGGATTTCTCTCGAAAACACATGTGTTTGCAGGGGTTCTCATTCCTGCACTCGCTCGCCCAACTGCGGCCAGCTTCGGTCAACTCCAACTCGTTTTAAGGGCACTAAAAGGCACTGATCGAAATCCACACTCGGAAACACAAACCAAAACGGCCGCGACATCTCAGAACGGATACTGTTTAACGTTTGACTTATCGATCGCGATCCAGCCGGAGCCGGCTAGGCCATGCGGAGTTCCGGGAATGCTTTTCAAGTTGCGGTAGCCTGGCAGGCCAAGATCGAGACCGGGGGCAATCTTCTCCCCCTTGATGAGCATCAGCGCCAGCTTGCATTGTGCCTGCCCTGCGACCAGCGGGTCCCACAGAAAAATCTTGTCAACCGCGCCATCGTTCAGGAATTCGCCCGCCACTGATGGCAGGCTCGTTCCCATGACGCAGGTCCTTCCCTGAAGCCCGGCCTCCCGGACGGCCTTTCCAATTCCCGCCACATCAACAACCGAGCTGCCTTCAAAGCCCTTGAGATCAGGATGTTTGGCCAGCAGCTCCTTCGCCTTCTGATAGGCGGTGTCGAGGCTCTCGGCGCTTTCAACCGGTTCAGAAATGCGTACGATCTTCGGGTACTCCTGCTTCGCGCGCTCGTAAGCCGCCGTTGTCCATCGCATATGGCTGCGAGCGGTGGTGTGGCCGACGAATGCGACATACTTGCCGCTGCCGGCCATGCACGATGCCAGCTGATCCATCAGGTGCGAGCCATAGGCGAGGTTGTCGAATGCCTCAATGTCCACATCGGTGTTCACCTGGTTGCTCGCCTCGTGTGTCACCACTTTTATTCCCGCCGCCCGGGCCTCCTTCAAGACGTCCTCGAGCGCCTCCGGCGAGTTCGGAACAACTGTGATCGCGTCGGGCTTCTCCGCGATCAGTTTCCGAATAATGTCGACCTGCTTCTGCGGATCAGCATCGTCAGCGCCGATCATGGTGGCATCGACCCCATTCTCCGCGGCAAACTGCTTGATCCCTTCCTCCATGCGCTCAAACCACGCGATCCCGGTTCGCTTGACCACCGTGACGATCCTGATTTTCTTCGTCTTCGCCTGGTCTGCGCCGCCTTGGCCGGCTGGAGCACCAACCGCAAACGCAACGGCAAGCAGGAATGTTAAGCCGGTAACGACTACGCGCTTCGAATCTCGCATCACATCCTCACTGATTTAATTGTTACGATTTGCATTTGCGCGCTGCCATACTCAGCGCTGCGCGGGTGAATTAAGACCCTTAGCATATATGCCCAAAGAGGGTACTTAATCAAGCAAGAGTATTATCACACGCCCAGCACATTCTCAATTTCAATTCCGAAACGCTCTGTTGCGAGCAGGAAGGTGACTCGTGAGGACTTGGCGGAAGCCCTCGGCTTCCGCAAAACTGCCGCCTACAAGGCGATGGCCACTGATGGGAAATTTGGTAGTTTGATCGAGGTCACCCCGGACGGCTTGAAGGAATGGAAAGGTTGAGCAACACACACCAAAGTCCGTACTAACCACCGCTCCTGAAGGCTCGGGATGTAAAGCTCTAAACAACCCGGCGGGTTCGCGCTTGGACAAGGTAAGCAACGGGGGGAATCACTCAGAGTTTTTCGGAACGCCGCAGCCTGATTCCAGAAATAGTAGCCCATTTGCACAGTCGCAACCCCTGTCAGAGGGGCGATTCGCGCGGGAGCAGAAAAATGTGTGCGTCAAGTAATCGCCAAGGGTCAAGCGCCATTCCGCCAAACCATAAAGCGGGCACCATTTTGGATTTGTTGGGGGTATGACCATCCATCGCAGCTTGCTCCAGGTAACAATGGATTCATTGGCCGAGGAGTTTGGTGACCGCGCTCCGCAGATCGTCCACCGCAAAGGGTTTCCCCAGCACGGCGTCCACAGGTTTGTCAGAATCGGTCAGCTTTTCGAGATAGGCGGTCACCATGAGGATCGGCAGGGTCGGGGCGATCAGCTTGATCTTGAGCGCCACTTCTCCGCCCAGCATCTCTGGCATCACAAAGTCCAAAACCACCAAGTCAAAGGGTTGCTGATTCACAAGTGCCAGGGCTTCGGAGCCGTTGGCAGCCTGGGTAACGGTGTGCCGGTCAATCCGAAGCAGGAGAGTGATTGAATCCCGGACCGTCGGATCGTCTTCGACGACCAAGATGCGTTTTCCGCTGCGTTGATTTGGGGACATGTCAGGCTAATTCATGCAGCCATCGGCCTTCATTGGGCTAAAGCGCGAAGTTCAGTTTGGCTCACTAACAAATAATTTACCGGTCTTTCCCGGACTTATTCCTTCCGTTTGAAGAATTCACTTGGATCAGCACAGTTGAGGACGGAAAGGTCAAGACCGCCTTCGGGATCGCGTTGTTGGGCGACTTGAAGTTGTTCGGCAATCGCGTCGCGCGCGGGGCCAGCGTGGTATTTCACTGCTCCGACACCGACTTGGGCGCGGAAGATCACCTGAAGGAGGCAGAATTCATCAATGTTCGTCACCAGCATGCTGTGCGTTTCGCCTTGCTGATAAACGCTGTCGAAGTTGGATTCGTCCACCAGATTAGCGATCGTTTGATTCGCCAGATAAGCGCCTGAGGCCAGCGCGGCCATCGTGGTCAGGTCGAACTTGCGTGATTCACCCTGGTGCGTGATGAGGAAGCCGCCTTTGTCGATGACCATGGCCGTAGAGGCGTCACTGCGCTCCAGAAACTCGCGCAGGACGTCGTCCAGACGCTGGATGTCCTCTTCGTAGAGTTGTGGAAGTGTCGTCATGGGTTCAAGCGTATTGCGGTGTGCTCTTGTTGATGTATTTCCCCAGCAACAACCGGGTGAGCATGTTGAGCGATTCAAACACCCCTTCGCACTTGTGCGCGCAGGCCTGGAACGCGGGCACTTGTACTGAACCGCTGTTCAAGAGGTATTCCATGTATTCAACGGGTGCGACGTTGGGCAGGTCGCGCTTGTTGTATTGCAGCACGTACGGGATGTTCGTGAGATCGACCTTCAGGGTCTTGAGATTGTCGCGCATGTTTTTGAAGCTCTCCACGTTCTCGCCCATCTTGTCGTATTGCGAGTCGGCGACGAACACAAGACCGTCCACACCCCGAAGCACGAGTTGACGGGTGGCGTTGTAGATCACCTGGCCTGGCACAGTGTAAAGCTGGAACTTCGTCTTGAAGCCTTTGATCGTCATGGCTTCAACTGGGAGGAAATCGAAGAACAAGGTGCGGTCCGAGCCCGTGGCGAGCGACGTGAGCTTGGCCTTGTTGGCTGCTTTCGGGTCGGGTTGCATGTTCTCGTGGACCTTCACAAGATTCGTCGTCTTCCCGCCCATGCCCGGACCGTAGTAAACGATCTTGAGCTGCAGTTCCTTGGTTGCTGCGTTGATGATAGCCATAATTCCCTTACTTCTTTTCCAGTTCGCCCGCCAGTGTGGCAAGCCAGTCGTTCGGCATCGGTTCGTTGGCGCGGCCAAAGACCGCAAAGAAAACCGAGCTGGTGCGGAAAACGCGCCAGGGCACCTTGCCCGCGGTGAAATTCAGATTGTTCAATCCATCCATCTTCAGATCCTTCAGGCAGGAATCGAACTTCGCGTAAATCTGCGGCAGGAACGCCGCGAGTGAATCGGCGCATTCACCCGCGGGTAATTTGCTTGCGACCACCAGCCCATCGGGCAACGCGACCAAAGCTCCGGCTACACCGCTCAATGAAGCCGCGCGTTTCACGATGGCTTCCGGGGTCATCGGTGCTGCTTCAGGTACGGGTTGAGGTGCAGTTGCGGGAGCGGTTGGTGTCGGTGCAGGCGCTGGGGCGGCCGCAGATTTCTTCACCTGGGCAAAAACATCGGGAATACAGTCATCGGCCGTGACCTTCTGGGTCATTCCGGCGGCGCCATTATTTTTGAACCCCAGGAAGGCGGGGGCCATCACCTTGAGGGGCAGCTCCAATTCCACGGAACAATTTGCGCTCACGGTTCCGGGTTTGGGGGACATCCAGTCGCGGATCATATCCCAAGTGAAAGCAACGCGCCCGTTTTTGAGTTGAGCGGCGATCGCATCCAAGGGGAGATTCACGCTGGAATTGATCAAGTTCTGATCGGTCAATTCCTGCTTGATGGCTTCAGGCCAGTTCTCACATAGACTCATGAGCGCAATCGTAAGCCTCGGTTGCGATGAGTTCGGACTGGCAGCCGGAACCGCGGCAGTGGCGGGGACCGGAGACGCTTTGGCCGCCGGGTTGACTGTTGGTGCCGGCGTTGGCGTCGCTGCCGGTTCACTTGGTGTTGCTGAAGACACCATGCGGAGTGAGGCAACGCCGTTGATTTTCGGGGTCGGCGGTGCCGCGGGCTCTGGTGTGGGAGTGGAGACAGCCGCCGCAGGCGTTAGCGCTTTGGGCATCTGAATCGGCGTGCTCGGCGTTGGTGCTGGCTTGGGAGTTGTCGGAGCAGAAGGAGTCGGCGCAACTGCCGGTTTCGGGGCCGGAGTCTGGACTTTCGGCATCGCGATCGGCGCACTTGGCGTTGGCGGTGCAGTTGGCTTGGATGCAGCAGGAGGTGGTGTCGGAGTATTGATGCGAACTGTCGGCGTCACATTAGCCGTCGGCGCGGAGGGTTTTGCCACGCTATCCAGAGTCAGACGGACCGGGGTCCCCGGTTCGGGTGCGGTTGGAACTGGACTTGGAGTGATCGTGCGCGTGGGCGTCGAACTTTTGACCTCGAGCTTGTTGTTGTTGCCCTTGTCGGCAAACGGGCTGGTGACATCGTCGTCGGCTGTGATGCGAACTTGATTGGATGGCTTTGCCAGGTCGCTTGGATTGATCAACCGCAGGATTTCACCCAGCGGCGCCGTGACCAAGGTTTGGTCGACATCTGATCCAGGGGCGAAAAAATGCGGAGCACTTTCGCGGATGACTCCGAACGGGATCTTCACGACACCGGTGGGTAGTTGCGCGAGTATGGCATCCAACGGAACCGCCACGGTGGAATCGCCAAAACTCTTCTTGATCAGCCGCGGTTGCAGTTCCAATGGCAACGCGGTCGCCAGCTGACTCAGCGGCAGATTGATCAGCTTGCCGCCAGCTGGCATCGGTATCGGGTTTGCGGCCGGAGCTTTTGTTACATGCTTTCCATTTCCATTGCTGGGCTTGACGACAACTGGAATCGGCGCTGCCGGGGCGGTGGAGATAGCGGCTTTCTGGGCGACGACCTTGGGCGTCACCACAACGCCATTGATATGAGCGCCGCCCGCTTCCGTGCTGATTGAGAAACCACTGGCGTGGCCGTTGCCGTTTTTCTGTGGCGCTGGTGCGGTGGCTTGCTTGTGATTGGTGACGATCGGTCTGGCAACCGGCACCGCCGGGGTGGGCGATTTCAACTGTGCGCCGGTCACCGGGGTGATTTGATTGTAGTCGTAAACGACCTCATCGCGGGTGATTTCCTCTTCGGCGCTGCCTTTGCCAAACAGCCCTTTTAGAAAACCCACGACTCGTGTTTTTGTCCCGTTAAGCGCACTCATGTTCGTTTTGCCTGTTGTTCAGCAGCCAGGCGGGCAATCCACTGCCCGTTTCCTTCCTGTTTCAGCCACTGCGTTCGGACCGCGCAATCATCAAAGCCAATTGTCAGCCAGCCATGTCTGCTCCCGCTGGCATGGGAGAACGCGCGTCCAATTAGCAAAGCGAGTACCGCGCCAACGAGTTACTGCTATCAGTGCATCTGTCGGGTCTTACCCCGACAGTTTGGTGCAAGCCATTGGAAAGCATTGATGATGAGAAAATTGTGAAAAACGGCTGGCTTCTCGGTGTGAAGTGGCCTTGATCAGTTTTTGGCTCTTGAGCCGGTATTCAAACCCTCCGCGATGTCAGTTTCAGCAGCACCGGGCAGCGGGGCCAATCCGCGGGGTTTTGGGGCGAAATTGGTTGCACCATAACAAGACTATCCATTTGCCGCGGTGTCCGATTTCTGGTGAAAAACTGGAAAAAAATGGCGCGGTTCGTGGGCCAAGTTGAAATGGTGGGCGCGACAGGGGTCGAACCTGCACGGATTACTCCACAGGATCCTAAGTCCTGCGCGTCTGCCAATTCCGCCACGCGCCCATCCGTGGCCGGCAAGTTACTCGACCGATTCACAACGGGAAAGCCGCTTTTGCCGGTAGATCTGGGGTAGATGCAGAGTGAGTTAGAAAATGGTGGTAGGAACAGGATTCGAACCTGTGTAGGCGTAAGCCAGCAGATTTACAGTCTGCCCTCGTTGGCCACTTGAGTATCCTACCACCGAAGGGCCGCAGATTAAGCCAGAGCCCGCCAGCCTTGTCAATTCATGCGCTTCGCCTAGCCTATTGGGATGTTCGATTCGTTAAGCAGCAAGCTCCAGAACACATTTCGCAACCTGCGCGGGCTGGGCAAGATTTCCGAGGGCAACGTCAGCGATGCGCTCCGCGATGTCCGCATGGCCTTGCTCGAGGCGGACGTGAATTTCAAGGTTGCCCGCGATTTCATCGAGCGGGTCAAAACCAAATCCATCGGCGTCGAAGTCATCCAAAGCGTCCAGCCCGGCCAGCAGATCGTCAAAATCATCGCCGACGAACTCACGGAGCTGCTCGGCTCGCAGAACGCCGGGCTGGATCTCAGTGCCAATCCCAGTTGTATCATGATGGTGGGTTTGCACGGCGCGGGCAAAACCACGTCGTCCGGCAAACTCGCCCGACTCATCCAGAAGCAAGGGCGGCAGCCGTTGCTCGTCGCGGCGGACGTCTATCGCCCGGCGGCCATGGACCAGCTCGAAACGCTTGGCAAACAGCTCGACATTCCCACGTTCGTCAAGCGCGGCGAGAGCGATGTCCAGAAGATCGCGCGCGAAGCGCTGGATTTCGCGAAGGCGAACAGCCGCAACACGATCATCTTCGACACCGCGGGCCGGCTGCAGATTGACGAGCCACTCGTGCTGGAACTCGTGCGCCTGCGCGACTTGGTGAAGCCCCAGGAAATCCTCCTCGTACTCGACGCGGCCACGGGTCAGGAAGCGGTGAATGTCGCCGCGCATTTCGATCAGGCGCTGAACATCACCGGGTCGATTCTCACCAAGCTCGACGGCGACGCGCGCGGCGGCGCGGCGCTCAGCATGAAGTCCGTGACTGGCAAACCGATCAAGTTTGCGGGCGTTGGCGAAAAGCTGGAGGACTTCGAGCCGTTTCATCCGGAGCGCATGGCTTCGCGCATTCTCGGCATGGGCGACGTCGTCAGCCTCGTCGAGAAAGCGGCCGAAGCCGTGGACCTCGAGGACGCCAAGCGCATGGAGGAGAAGATGCGCAAGGGCGAGTTCACGCTGGAGGATTTCCTCGACCAGTTGCGCCAGATGAAGAAGCTCGGCCCACTGGAAAACATCGTGAAGATGCTGCCCGGCAGCGCAGATGCGATCAAAGGCGTGGATCTCGGAAAGCAGGAAAAGGAATTCAAACGCATGGAAGCACTCATCTGCGGCATGACGCCCAAGGAGCGCAAGCATCCGACCATTCTCAACGCCAGCCGGCGGCGGCGCATCGCGGCCGGCAGCGGTGCATCCGTCACGGAGCTGAACAATCTGCTCAACAAGTTTTCCCAGATGCAGCAGATGATGAAAAAGATGGGCAAGTTCCAGAAGATGATGTCGCGCATGGGGGGCGGCATGCCTGGAATGTTCCGACGGTGATGGTTGCGCCGGGGTGTCGCTTCTATTTTCGATTGAAGCGCACGCGACCGTAAACCAGCAAATGCCGGTTGCTGATGGTTTCGACCTTCAAACCTGAGAGCCCGGCCTGCTTCAACTGTTTTCTGATCTCTACCCGGGTGAAGGCGGCGAGCAGGGAATTGTAGAAATCCACTTTTAATACCTCCGCATCACTGCCGGCATATTTCCGGACGAATTCCCGCGCTTTGGCTTTCGTGGCTGGCCGCCGCAAATCGCACACAAAAACAATCGTGCCTGGCTTGGTGCGCTCACGAACGGTCTGCCAGAGCACCTGCGGGTCGTGCAGGTGATGCAGGAAGCTGCTCGAGAGGATCACGTCGTAGCTGCGCGCGGGAATCGGCGCGCCGGGAATGAAGCCTTCAACCAGCTTGATCCGGCGGGACAACGCGTGCTTCGCCACAAACTTCTTAGCCTGCCGCAACATGGCCGTCGAGCCATCCACGGCGTGGAAGGTGTAAGCGGGATTGGCTTTGGCAAAACGGATCACCACGTCGCACGGGCCGCAGCCGAGATCGAGTGCCAGCGCTTGCTTTGGCCGGCGGGGAAATTTCTTCGCGAAGAGCCGTGGATACATCGCGTGTGCCGACTCAAAATCCGCCGCGGCGTAGGCTTGGGCCTGTTCCGCGGTGTCCATCAATTCAGGTTCGACGATGCGTTTCATGGAAGGACGAGCAGGTTGGTGGCGATGTTCTGATTCTTGAACTTTCTTGATAGTGCTTGGGACTTGGAGAACTCGACGTGACCGTCCACAAAGCCGAGCGATCCCGCGCCCTCCTTGGTCGGCGCATGCAATTCCTTTGTCCAAGAAATCGGCCTGCTTGCTTCCACGGCATTCAATCCCTGGGGCAGTGGGTGCGTATCAGCAGCCAGATGTCGGTCGCCAGTGAGAATGGATTCCGATGGATTCGTCGTGCCCGCAGTGAGACCGATAAAGTAACTGAGATTAACATTGCGTAGCACCTCGTTGGCTGTGGGGTGGCGGGATTTGTCAGACGGGCAGACGAATATCCCTGCGTTCTTCAGGTGATTCTGCAGCGCCGGCTGGAAGTAGTCAGCGGCCAGTTGGTTTGGAGCGGCAAGTAGATTGGTCGGGTTGTCGGCAAAAACTCGCCACCGCCCTTCGTCGTTGTTGTTTTCCTTCCATATCAATTCCCCAAGCAGGATCTGGCGGTGATTGCTCAGGCAATAGGTGACTTGTGCCATTTGTCCTCGGTGTCGTCCCGGATGCGCGGGCAGCAACACAGCGGCGAGGATTGCGATAAAGGCGATTACAACCAGCACTTCCAGCAGAGTGAATCCTTCAAACGTCAGATTACGTGTTGCTGGTCTCATGGAATGGCAAGCAAGTTGGTGGCGATGTTCTGAAGTTGGAAATACTGACTAACCTTGGAGGACTTAGTGAATTCTGCATGACCGTCAACAAACCCAATCGAACCGGAACCCAGGCTGCCGTGTAATTCTTTCGTCCAAGAAACTGCCGAGCCTGACTTCACAGCATTCAATCCTGATGGCAAAAGCTTGGTGTCGGCATCAACATGCCTGTCACCAATAAGAACGGACTGTGGTGGATTTGTCGCTCCGGCACTGAAGTTGACAAAGAAACTGAGATTTGAATTCTGCAATAGTGATTTCGTGGCTGGGTGGCGCGATTTGTCTGTTGGGCAAACGAAAGCGCGCGAGTTCTTCACGTAATCTTGGAACAAGGGGCGAAAATAGTCTGCAGCCAGCTTTTCCGGAGCAACGAGAAGGTTTGTCGGATTCGCGGCAAAAGTCCGCCAGCGCAAGTCGTTCCCGTGATCTGCTTGCCAGATCATTTCACCGAGAAGGATCTGGCGATGATTACTAAGGCAGACCATGGAGATCGGCCCACGGCAACGGGTCGAAAGGGCCGGCAGCAACATTGCGAGCAGAATGGCGACAATGGCGATCACGATCAGCATCTCCAGGAACGTCATCGCGGCTGACAGTGAGTTTGATGACCGTGTTCTCATCGCCCGCCCGAACCTACCGCTCAATTCCATTCAAACCAAGCCGGATTTGGGGCTTTCGCTTTCGACGGCAACTTCGCACAATGTTGTCATGGCATTCTCTCAATTAGGCTTGTCCGGCAAGGTCCTTGAAGGCGTCAAGGCCATGGGCTATGTGGACCCCACGCCCATTCAGTTGCGCGCGATTCCTCTGATCCTGTCCGGCAAGGATGTCATCGGCAGCGCGCAGACCGGCACGGGCAAGACGGCGGCGTTTGCCCTGCCGGTGCTGCAAAAAATGGAAGCGCACCAAACCGGCACGCGGTTTCTGATTTTGGAGCCCACGCGGGAACTCGCCGCGCAGGTCGAGACGGCCATTCGTGATTTCTCGCGGTTCATGGACTTGAAAGTGGCCGTGATCTTCGGCGGCGTCGGCTACGGGAAGCAGTTGGATGATCTGAAGCGCGGTGTGGACATTCTCGTCGCCACGCCCGGCCGGTTGTTGGATCACATCGAGCGCGGAACCTGCAAGCTGGATCACGTGCAACACCTCGTGCTCGACGAAGCGGATCGCATGCTCGACATGGGTTTTCTTCCCGACGTGCGACGGATTCTGGATCGCTGTCCGCGCAATCGCCAGAGCATGCTGTTTTCGGCCACGATTCCGCCGGCCATCGAGACGCTCATCCAATGGGCGATGCGCAATCCGGAGACGATTGAGATCGGTGCGCGTCGGACGCCGGCGGAAACGGTCAAGCACGTCATCTATCCCGTCGCCGACGCGCAGAAGACCGACCTGTTACTCGCGTTGCTGGACCGGGTTCATTATGAATCCGTGATCGTTTTCTGCCGCACCAAACACGGCGCGGATCGCGTGGCCGGTTTGCTCAAGCGCAGCAATCACGCGGTGGCGGTACTGCATTCCAATCGCACCCAGCGTGAGCGGGAACAGGCGCTCCGAGGTTTCCGCGAGGGAAAATTTGAAGTGTTGGTGGCCACGGACATCGCGGCGCGCGGACTGGACATCGCGGACGTGAGCCACGTGATCAACTACGACGTGCCGCAGCATCCAGAGGATTACATTCATCGCATCGGCCGCACGGGTCGCGCCGAGGCGTCGGGCGATGCGTTCACATTGATGGTGGCGGAGGATGGTAAACACGTGATGGCGATCGAGCGTTTCATCAGCCAGAAAATTTCCCGCGTGAAACTGGAGAATTTCGATTATCGCTACACGGCGTTGTTCGAAGAAAGCAAACCCGGCGGGGGGAGTGGCTACTCGGGCGGTGCACGTGGCGTCCGCGTGCATGGCGGGTATCACTTCGCGCCGGGTCGCAAGCGGCGGCGGTAAATCCAGCGACCATGCAACGCTCAAAGTTCAACTTCCAACGTCGAACTGTGGGAGTGGGCGGAATTGAACTGTTGTACGTTGAGTGTTGAAAGTTGGATGTCCGACGCTTTCTTCCAGAAGCAAAACAACCCTTTGCTCCCATGAGCAAAGGGTTGTCGAGTTTCCGCTCCGGAGCCTACTCTTTCTCCGGAGGCGGACGTTGTGGGCGTGTGGGAATCGTCTGCAAGCCGGGTGGTGGACCGTCAGGGCGGCTTTGATCACCGCGATTGTAGCCCTGACCTTCCGGACGTGGTCCGCGTTCACCTTGCGGACCGCCGGGACGCGCTGGCCGGATTTCTTCCCCCGTCAGCTTGCCATCGCCGTTCTTGTCGAGTTTCTTGAGAGCTTTTGATGCGTTCTCAATTTCCTTGGCGTCAATCTCGCCATCATTGTTGGCGTCAAGCGCACCCATGATCGGCGCGCGCATTCCGGGCTGGCCGGGACCGCCCGGGCCACCTTGACCATCGGGGCGTTGCGCCCGCGGACGTTGACCGTCGGCAGGGGGTTGGTTATCGCCCTGGCCATCGCGGGGGCGCGGCTGGCGGGGGCGTTCGCTGTCTTGAGCGAGACTAGTGAGCGCGGGCGTCGCGAGCGCGAACGCCAGTAATATTGCGGGGTAGCTTGATTTCATAACTTTGCTTAAGTGTGACGATTCAACAGACGATGGGTGGCGCAACGAGGTAACAGTTTATTTCAAGAACGTGGCGGTGGCCCGCGCCGCTCGCCTCGCGGCCCACGACCATTGGGTCCGCCTGGACCACCCGGCCCGCCGGGTCCGCCCATGCGTTTGGAAAAGCTGGCGTCCGGCGTGCCGCGGAAAGTGCGGCCAAGGAATGGAAACTCGTCGGTGATGTAGTAATGATAAATGCCGTTTGGGAACTCTGGGGTGACCCCAAAGCGGCCGTTGCATTCGTCGAGATCACCGCTGCCGGGGACGAATTCGTAATCAGATGTAAAACTGCCATCGGGTTTGCCGCCCGGTCCACCGCTGCGTTGACCTTTCCTGAGCTGCCAGCTGGAGCGCATTTTCTTCGATGGGCTTTTGGCGTCCGTGGCGGGGCTGTGACCGCGACTCGTGTAGATCGGAAAACCATCGGCGGCCCAACCGACGAGGAGCATTTTTCCGCTGTCACCTCCGAGCTTCGTGATCAGGCCGGTCGGCAAACCGTGGTAATGGTAAGCGCCGGTGGGTTGGACGTGGGCGTTATTCTGGTCGATGCCGAGGTTGATGGCGCCGCCGATGGCCTCGTAATTCCACTCGCGTTGGCCGTTCCAGAATTCGCCTGTGCCCGGTTCGAACGGCACGCCGTTGACCGCAACTCCAAACCACCAGCCGCGACTGTCGCGCGGAGTTGAGTTCGTGCGTGGAGCAGTGGGGATATGGAAGGTGTAGTTTTGCGCGGAAATGGTATTGGGATTGCCGCGATTGGGAAATTGACCTGGCGTGTGGTCTGGCAGGCCGTTGGCAACGACCAAACGTTCGCCTCCGGTGACAGTGATCTTCACTTGATTCTGGCCAAACTTGGCACTGGCGACACTGGCTTCGCGGTTTCCAGTCTGTGCAGATGCGCCCGGCAAAACCGCCACCAGCATTGACATAAGTAACATCCATTTCATGAAGGAAATCTACCGCGCGTCACCTTAAGCCGACATTAAGCCGTGAATCTTCTTGAGGGTGTCTGACGCTTCGCTAATTTGCCAGTGCATGACCGAGATTGTCGAGCTGCCCTCCAATCCTGCCGCGGAAACACCCCGGCGGAAGGGTACGTTGCTGATCGTGGACGACGAGGATGGTCCGCGGTTGTCGGTGCAGCTCATTTTCAAGAACGACTACGACATCTTGCTGGCGGCTGATGGGCCGACGGCCATCAAACTTGCCGAGCAGCACCGGGTGGATGTGGCGGTGTGTGATATCAAAATGCAGGGCATGTCGGGGATCGAAGTGCTGGAGCGCTTGAAGTTTGTGGACCCGGGCATCGAGGTCATCATGATGACCGCGTTCGAAACGACTGAAACGATCCGCAAGGCCTTGCAACTCCGGGCCTGTGATTACGTCAATAAGCCGTTCGACGTTGCGCGGATGCGGGAGATCGTCTCCGGCGCCATGCAGCGGCGGACGTTGGAGAGCGAAATCCTCACCAATTCCGAAAAGTTGCGCCAGCTCACAGACGAGTTGCAGAACTACAAGGTCCAACAGCAGATCGCCCAGACTCGCGGAGATATTTATGCGAGCATCATCCACGACATCAACGGTCCGCTGACGGTGATCTCCGGCTTCCTGCAGATGATCAACCAGCGGATCACCAGCGTGGAGCAACCTTCCACCAAAGACCTGGATTTCACACGCGACAAGCTCAAGGTCGTGACGCGCCAAGTGACCAACTGCATCGAGATTTCACGCCGGTATCTGCATTTCCTCCGAAAGCAGGCGGATGATACTGCGCCGCGGGTGGGAGTGAATCAGTTGCTCGCAGATCTGAACCACCTGTTGCGTGTTCATCCGGCCTTGCTTGACAATCAGTTCGAAATCACCCCTTTGACCGAGGACATCGGCGCCCGGATGCACGGAACTGATTTCATCCAGGCTGTGCTGAATCTGGTGGTGAATGCTTTCCAATGTTCACCGCATCCCCATCGCGTGGGAATCACAGGACGGGTGCTGCGTGCGCCCCTGGACCTGGCCGAGTTCAAGGACACCCCCGAAACGCGGCTGATCAACGTGGAAGGATTGAACAACACGGCGCCGTTGCTGGAACTCTCCGTGACGGACGACGGCCCGGGTATCTCGCCCGAGATTTTGCCCAAGATTTTTGATACGTATTTTACCACCAAAGGCCCGCGGCAGGGCACAGGGCTGGGACTGAATATCGTGTTGCGTTTGGTCCGGGACGCTGGCGGGGCGCTCCATGTGAAGTCTCAATACGGTCGGGGCACGGTTTTCACGCTCTTCCTCCCCGCGGCGGAACTCGCCAAATCCTGACGCTAGGCGCGTTTCTTGTCGGGTTGAATCCCAATCCTTTCGCGCGACCAAATTTTATTGAGCAAAACCGGCCGATTCGCTATCCACTACTCTGGTTCACTTGCACCATGAATGACGTAAACACCGTGGAAGGCGGCCTGCCCAAGGCTGCGGGGGACGACTACAGCTTTTCGAACGAGGTCCGGGCTCTTTGGCGGCGGTTACCGAATAAATCCCTGTTTTTCTCATTACTGGCGGCCTGGATGGCAATCTTCCATTTCCTTGGGAATGCGACGTTCGGGTATGTGCCGACAAGTTCATTGTTCAGTTGGATGCTGAATGCCTACCTGTCTGATTCGCCGGTGGGCGATGATGGCCACGGGTTGGTCATTCCCTTCCTGGTGATCGGTTTGATGTGGTGGAAGCGCGACAAGCTGATCGCCCGCCCCCTTGAAGCTTGGTGGCCGGGGTTGTTGCTGGTGTTGGGAGCCATGCTGTTTCATCTGATCGGCTACGTGATCCAGCAGCCGCGGTTGAGCATCATCGCCTTTTTCATCGGCGTTTACGGGTTGATGGGGCTGGCTTGGGGGCGGGGATTTCTGCGCGCGAGTTTTTTCCCGTTCATCCTTTTTATGTTCATGATCCCGCTGGGATCGTTGACCGAGAAGGTGACCTTTCCTTTGCGCCTCTTGGTGACCAATCTGGTCGTATTCATCGGCCAGTATGGATTGGCTGCGGATATCGAAGCGGTCGGCACGCAGTTGATAAATCCGTCCATGCAATATCAGTACGACATCGCCGTGCCGTGCAGCGGGATGCGGAGTTTGATCGCCATCACGCTGATCGCGGTGGTTTACGGCTATGTAGCTCTTCGCGGATTCTGGCCCCGCACGGCGTTGCTGGCGGCGGCAATGCCGCTGGCGGTCATCGGTAACACTTTCCGGATGCTGTTGATCGTTCTCGCTTCGCAGATTGGCGGGCAATCCTGGGGTAATTACGTGCACGACGACACGCTCTTCAGCATGACTCCCTATGTGCCGGCCATCTTTGGTTTGATCTGGATCGGTGGGAAGCTCGAGAAGCGGCAGTCCCCGGCAACCGCAGAACCAATACAGAAAGCGATCGCATGAATCGAAAGCAACTAAGTCTCACCATCATTGCTTTGTTGATCATGGCTGGCGGAGCGTTTGCGCTGGTGCAGATGAAAACCAATCAGCGTCTGGGCCGGGCCGGTGTACTGACCCGCCCGCTCGCGGAAAGCAAGAACCTGGAAGTCGTCCTGCCTGAGCGGGTGCTGGATTATGATTCCGAGTTCATCCCGACGGCCAAGCTGGTGCTAGACGTATTGCCCAAGGACACAAGCTTCGGGGCGCGTCGATACAAGGGGGCGGATGGATTCGTCATCCATGGCAACGTCGTCTTGATGGGAGAAGATCGGACGAGCCTGCACAAG
>Ga0315910_10001300_pt1 | contig 23173 bp, 18 predicted proteins | sample EdamamesoilMG_FD_204470 | JGI IMG/M metagenome (GOLD analysis project Ga0315910, IMG submission 204470) | Garden soil microbial communities collected in Santa Monica, California, United States - Edamame soil | ecosystem: Environmental > Terrestrial > Soil > Garden | place: USA: California... | reverse complement strand
AGGCGCTGCGCGTGCTCGAGACACTGAAGCAGGTGGGCCTGGGCTACATGCCGCTGGGGCAGAGTTCGACCACGCTCTCCGGCGGCGAGGCGCAGCGCATCAAGCTGGCCAGCGAGCTGCAACTGGGCGAGGAACAAGGCCCCAGCGTCCTGATCCTCGACGAGCCTTCGACCGGCCTGCACGCCAGCGACGTCGAGCACCTCGCGCGCGTGCTGCAGCGCCTGCGCGCGCGCGGCCACGCCGTGATCCTGATCGAACACCACACCGGCCTGCTCTCGATCTGCGACGAGCTGGTCGAGCTCGGTCCCGGCGGCGGCGCGGCCGGCGGCCGGATCATCGCGCGAGGCACGCCGCGCGAACTGGCGCTGAATCCGAAATCGGTGACCGGGCCATGGATCGGCGAGGAGCTCGCGCGCGAGGCCGGCGTCGCCGTGGGCGGCGCGCGCCCGCGCAAACCCGTCGCGCGTCCGGCGACGACCTCGCGCTTGCGCAAAAGGCTGGTCCCTTGAGCTTCCGGCCCGAGAACCCGCTGATCGTGCAGAGCGATCGCTCGCTGATGCTGCACACCGTGCGCGCGGTGGTCGACGCGCGCGGCGCGCCGCTCAAGGACGAGCAGGGCGAACCCTTGACCGAGGAGCATCCGCGTTTCGCGGCCGCGCGCGACGCGCTGTCGGTGTTCGCGGAGCTGGAGAAGAGCCCCGACTACCTGCACACCTACCGCATCACGCCGGTCTCGATCTGGAACGCCGCCGCGATGGGCAGGAGCGCGGACGACATCGCCGCGGTGCTCTCGGAATTCTCGTGCGTGCCCGTGCCGCGCAACGTGCTGACCGAGATCCGCCAGTGGGTCGGCCGCTACGGCCTGTTGCGCATCGAGCGCCGCGACGAGCGCTTCGAGCTGACCAGCGAGCAGCGCGACGCGCTGACCGAGGTGCTCGGTCACGAGTCGATCCGCAAGCTGGTCGAGGTCGACGCGCAGGGCCGCGTGTGGGTCGGCGCCCTGTGCCGCGGCTCGATCAAGCAGTCGCTGATCAAGATCGGCTACCCGGTCGACGACCGCGGCGGCTACGTGCAGGGCGACGCCTTCGGAGTCCCGCTGCGCGAGGTCACGCGCGCGGGAAATCCCTTCAAGCCGCGCGCCTACCAGCAGAACGCCGCGACCGCCTTCCACGCCGGCGGCAGCGTGCTCGGCGGCAGCGGCGTGATCGTGCTGCCCTGCGGCGCGGGCAAGACCGTGGTCGGCCTGGCGGTCATGAACCTGGTGGGGGAGAAGACCCTGATCCTGACCACGAACACCGTCGCCGTGCGCCAGTGGCGCGAGGAGATCCTCGACAAGACCGCGCTCGCGCCCGCCGACGTCGCCGAGTACACCGGCGATCACAAGCAGGTGGCGCCGGTGACGATCACCACGTACCAGATGTTGACCTGGAGGCGCAACAAGACCGACGTCTTCGAGCACTTCAGCCTGTTCTCGCGCGAGAACTGGGGCCTGGTGATCTACGACGAAGTGCACCTGCTGCCCGCGCCGATCTTCCGCGTCACCGCCGACCTGCAGGCGCGCCGGCGCCTGGGATTGACCGCGACCCTGGTGCGCGAGGACGGCAAGGAGGACGAGGTCTTCTGCCTGATCGGGCCCAAGCGCTTCGACGTGCCCTGGAAGGTGCTCGAGGCCCAGGGCTACATCGCCGCCGCGAGCTGCATCGAGGTGCGCGTGCCGCTGCCGCCCTCGCTCAAGCCGGCCTACGCCGCGGCCAGCGCGCGCGGCAAGTTCCGCGTGGCCAGCGAGAATCCCAGCAAGCTGCACGTGATCGAACATCTGCTGCAGCGCCACGCGCACAGCCACGTGCTGATCATCGGGCAGTACATCGACCAGCTGAACCTGCTGGCGTTGAACCTGAAGCTGCCGCTGATCACCGGCAAGACGCCCAACGCCGAGCGCGCCGAACTCTACGACGCCTTCCGCGCGGGCCGCCTGCCGGTGCTGATCGTCTCCAAGGTCGGCAACTTCGCCGTGGACCTGCCGGAGGCCAACGTGGCGATCCAGGTCTCGGGCACCTTCGGTTCGCGGCAGGAGGAGGCGCAGCGCCTGGGTCGCATCCTGCGGCCCAAGGCCGACGGCTCGGCCGCGGTGTTCTACTCCGTGGTCACGCTCTCCTCGCGCGACCAGGAGTTCGCCGAGAAGCGTCAGCTGTTCCTGACCGAGCAAGGTTACGCCTACGAGATCGTCGAAGCCGGGCCCTGGATCGAGGGCCGCACCAACAACGCCGAAGGAAGTCCGTGAACGACATGCCCCAGGACAACAGCCTCTCGCCGGGCGGTGCCGAAGGAGCACCGCTGCCCGTGCGCAGCGGCCAGACGCCCAGCGCGCCCGAGCCCGTGCGCCCCGAAACCGTCGAGGCGAGCGCCGGCGAGGAAGGCAAGGGCCCCGCGCGGCCGGCGCACGTGCGCATCAGCATCGCCGACCTGCTCGAGGCGCGCTCGGCGCTCGAGCTCGAGGAGCTGTACTCGTTCTGGGCGATCTCCAAGGGCGACCAGGTTCCGCGCGAGCTCTCCGAGATCAAGCGCGCGCTGCGCGCCTTCATCGCCGACGACGGCCTGGTCGACCAGCGCGTGCAGAACCTGGGCCGGCGTCTGTCGCAGATCCTGGGGCTGTTGCTCGAGGCGCCGCACTACCAGCTCTCCTTCGCCGAGCTCGCCGGCCACAAGCAGCTCGCCTACCTCTCGCAGTACGATCTGGAAGCCAGCCTCGCGGTGCTCGCGCGCCACATGCTGGTGGTCGAGTGCAAGGACCGCCGCTTCCGGAGCTTCGGCGCGCGGGCGCTGGCCGTGCCCGAGGAGATCGGCGACGCGATCCTGCGCCAGCAGCGCACGCGCCGGCGCGGCGTCTTCGACGTGCTCACGCTGCGCGGGCACCTCGACCGGCTCTACGACGAGCCCTCGCGCGCCAAGCGCACCGCGCCCACGCGCCTGCGCGAGGTCTACAAGATGTACTCCGCCGAGCCCGCCGCGGCCGCGCGCATCGAACGCCTGGAAGCGCCGCTGCGCGGCCTGGTCGAGAAGGCCATCCTGCAGTTCGGCGGCATCCTGCCGCGCAGCTTGTTCGAGCGCATGGAGACCGAGATGGGTCCCTGGAACGGGGCGCGCTGGCGCCAGAAGCTCGAGGAGTCGCTGCTGGGCACCGTCGAGCGCCTGGAGCTGTCGCGCTACGGCATCCACCACAACGAGGAAGCGCTGTTGATCTTCAACGAGGTCGCGCTGGCCTGGCTCAAGCGCGTCGCGGTCCCCGGCGACCCCGACCGGCCGCACCACGAGTCCTCGCTCTCGGTCGACCTGGTCTCGAACATCTCGCGCTTCATCGGATTCATCCTCGAGCACCACGTGCGCTTCACGGTGCGCGGCGAGATCTTCAAGACCACGGAGAAGCGCATCCTGCAGGAGCTGATCCCCAACCCCGGCCGCGAGCTCTCGCGCGAGGCCGTGCTGGACTACATCTACGAGTTCACGCGCGCCGCGCACCTGATCGAGTCGACCGGCGAGCGCACCTTCGCGATGTCCAACGAGGGCCGCGTGTGGGAGCAGAAAGACCTGGAGGAGAAGCTGCGCGCGCTGCTGGACTTCTCGATCGAGGAGAAGACGCTCTCCGGCGACTACTACCACCAGGTGCGTCTGCGACGCATCTTCCTGCGCCTGCTCAAGCGCATCGAGCCCGGCACCTGGTACGACTTGATGTACCTGCCCTTCCTGGCGCGCAACACCTACCTCTCGAGCCTCGACCAGCTGGCCGTCGAGGAGTACTTCGCCACGCGCAACCAGGGCGGTCAGTACGCGCCGATGGAGGATCCGCAGCGCCTGGCTTGGAACCTCTCGAAGTGGGTGCGCAGCCGCGTCTACCTGCTGGGCCTGGTCGACCTGGGCTACGACGCGAGCGACCGCCCGGTGGCGCTGCGCCTGACCAAGGTCGGCGCGCGGCTGTTCGGCGCGGTCGACGGCGCGCCGCAGCTGGCGCCGGCGATCGGCAGCCTGATCGTCACGCCCGACTTCGAGATCGTGCTGTTCCCCACCGGCGACGACGCCGAGCTGGTGCACGAGCTGGACCGCTTCGCGATCCGCGAGCGCCAGGGCGAGACGCTGCACTTCCGGCTCAACGAGAAGTCGGTGCAGCGCGCGCTCTCCGAGGGCATGTACCTCTCGCGCATCCTGGCCACGCTGCGCGGCCAGTCGCGCACGCCGGTGCCGCAGAACGTGCTGTACTCCGTGCGCGATTGGGGCGCGCGCGCCGGACTGATGGTGCTCGACGAGCGCGGCGTGCTGCGCTGCGAGGACGAGGGCACGCTCAAGCGCTTCCAGCAGGACGCGGGCGCCAAGCCCTACATCCGCGAGGCGATCGACGAAAAGCGCGTGCAGCTCAAGATGCGCTACACCACGCGGCGCACGCAGGCCCTGTTGCGCGACCTGGGATTCCTGATCGAGACCGAGGGCTAGGAGCCGTGCTGCCTCCGCGCTTCTTCGCCCTGACGCCCGGCGAGTTGCAGGCCAGCGACGTCGACGGCTTCGCGGCGCTCGCGCGCACGGCCTTCGAAGCTGGACTGGGCGGTCTGATGCTGCGCGAGCCGCTGCTGTCCGAGCGCGATTTCCTGCGGCTGGCGCAGGCGCTCGTCGCGCACGCGCGCGCGCGCAGCGCCTGGATCTGCGTGCACGACCGCGTGCACGTGGCGCTCTGCGTGCACGCCGACGCCGTGCAGCTGGGGTTCCGTTCGCTGCCGCCGGGTGCGGCGCGGCCCTTGTTGCGCGCGGGCATGTCGTTGGGCGTGTCGACGCACGCGGGCGACGTCCCAGAGACATGGGCCGCTTGCGACTTCCGCATCCACGGGCCGGTCTTCGACACGCCCTCCAAGCGCGGCTGGAAGGCCGCGATCGGCGAGCAGGCGCTGGCCGCGAGCGCACGCAGCTCGAGCGTGCCGATCTGGGCGATCGGCGGCATCCGACCCGAGCACGCGGCGCTGTTGCGCACGCCCGCGCTGGGCGGGATCTGCGCGCGCGCTTCGGTGTTCGAGCGCGGCGATTCGCCGCGCGAACTCGCGCGCAAGCTGTCGGCCTGGAGCGCGGCCTTGGACGCGGACTCGTCGCCGACCGGAGTGCAGCGTCCGTGAGCACGCCGGAGACAGCTGCGGTCAAGCCCCAGGCCGGCGCGCAGGCGCGTGCGCTCTTCTGGCTGCGCCGCGGGTTGCTGCTCTACGTCGCCTGCGGCCTGCTGTACCTCGGCTGGCGCTTCGAGGTGCAGCAGCTGCCGAGCGCAGGAGTCTCGCCGCTGCTCGACTACCGTCCCGGCGCGAACCTGCTGATCGACCTGCGCCGGCTCGGCGCGCAAGCCGGCGAGGCGCTGCTGTTCCGCGACGAGAGCGGCCGACTGCTGCTGGGCAGGCTGGCGCACAAGCCCGCCGACGAACTCCGGCCCGGGCTGTGGCTGCTCGCGGACGATCCGCAGGCGGCGCTGCCCGACTCGCGCAGCCTCGGGCCGATTCCCGAGCAGCGCGTCGTCGGTCGCGTGGTGTGCGCGCTGCCGAGCTTCGAGTAGCTTCTGGCCATGGCACCCTCCGCCGCCGTCTGGAGCGAGGCCCGTGTGCATCGCTGGCTGTTCGCCACGCACCATCCGGCGGGCTTGGCGACCAGCTTCGGGCACGACGCGGCGTCGCTGGCGCGCGCGCTGGCGCGCCCGGTGGTCTGCGCGGACCAGTGCATCGAAGGCGTGCACTTCGCGCCCGGCACTTCGGGCGCGCTGGCGGGCAGGAAGGCCGCCGCGCGCGCGCTCTCCGACCTCGCGGCCAGCGCGGCGCTGCCGCGCGCGCTCTTGTTCTGCGCCAGTTTTCCGCCGCAGCGCGAGGAGCGCTGGATCCGCGCCGCGATCCGCGCCGTCGCCGGCGCCGCGCGCGCGGCCGGCGCGGAACTCGTCGGTGGCGACCTGGCCTGCGCGCCCGGCCCGTGCGTGCTGTCGGTCAGCGCCCTGGGCGAACTCGGCCGGGGACCGGCGGCGGTCGCGCGCGATCGCATGCGCGCCGGCGATTGGATCCTGCTCAGCGGTCCCTGCGGCGGCAGCCTGCTCGGCCGCCACCTGCGCATCGCGCCGCGCCTCGAAGCGGGACGGCGCCTGTGGCTGGGCGGAGCGCGCGCGATGACCGACGTCTCCGACGGCCTGGCGATCGACCTGCAGCGTCTCGCCGCGCGCTCGGGTGTCGCGATCGACGTCGATCACGTCCCGATCCACCGCGATGCGCGGCGTGCGGCCTCCGAGAGCGGCCGCAGCGCGCTGCAGCATGCGCTGTACGACGGCGAGGACCACGAGCTGCTGGCCGCGCTGAGGCCCGCGCGCGCGCGCCGCCTGCTGGCCGCGCGCGCGGACTTCGCGCCGCAGCTGACCGCGATCGGCCTGGCTCGCGAGGGCCGCGGCGTCTGCGTGCCGCGCGCGGAAGGCTCGAGCGAGCGCGTGCCCATCGACCCGCGGCGAGGATGGCGGCATGGCCGGGCCTGAGGCTGCGCAGGCGGCGAGGCGCGTGTTCCTCTCGCACTCGACCGAGGCCACCGAAGCCTTCGGCGCCGCGCTCGCGCGCGCCATCGAGTCCGCGGGGGCCTTGCGCGGCAGCGGCGTCGCGCTGGCTCTCGACGGCGATCTCGGCGCCGGCAAGACCGCGCTGGCGCGCGGCGTCGCGCGCGGCCTGGGCGCCGCCGACCGCGTGCACAGCCCCAGTTTCACCTTGATGCACACCTACGCCGGGCGCCTGCCCATCTACCACTTCGACGCCTGGATGGAGGGCCGCGAGCGCGCCTTCCTCGAGGGTGGGGGAGCGGAGTGGCTGGAATCGGGCGGCGTGGCGCTGATCGAATGGGCCAGCCGGGTCGCGCGCTGGTTGCCGCGGCCGCGGCTCGAGCTACGCCTGGAGCACATGGGCGCGCACGACCCCCAGACCCGCAGGCTGAGCCTGAGCGCCGTGCTCGACCCCGCGGCCGCCGCCGCGGAGCCCCGCTCGCAGGCCCTGCAGGCCCTGGTGGCCCAGCTGCGGCCCGAGGACGTCGCCGCAGCCCCCGGGCAATTCGAGGCCCTTTGAAGGAAGCACGCCGCAGGAATGAACCCGCTCCGGGTGGGCGCGTTCGGGGGGGCCGGTGAAGGCTCCGTGGGACCGCGAGCGCGACCCCCTGGTGGCCCTCCAACAGGGGCGACCGGCGCTGTTCGAGGAGTTCGTGCGCGGCGAAGCCGGCACCTTGATCGGTTTTTTCCAGCGGCTGGGCGGGTCTCGGAGCGAAGCCGAGGACCTGGCCCAAGAAGTGTTCCTCAAGTTGTACCGACAGGCAGCCAACTACCAACCGCAGGGCAGCTTCGAAGCCTACGCGCTGCGCATCGCGCGCAACGCCTGGATCGACCGCCGCCGGCGCGAGGCCGCGCGCATCCCCGCCCAGCCCTTTTCGACGGCGGGTGAGGGCGAGCGCCCGGTGCGCGAGCCCGTCTCGCCGGAGCAGGAGCCTGGCTTCGAGCTGGCGCAGGCCGAGGACCGTGCGCGCGTGCAGCGCGCGCTGGCGCGGCTTTCGAGCAACCACGCGCTGATCTTCGAGCTCGCCGTGGTGCAGGCGCGGCCCTACCAGGAAATCGCCGCCGAGCTGGGAATCCCGATCGGCACGGTCAAGTCGCGCGTGTTCCACGCCCTGGCCCAGCTGCGCGTGGCGCTCGAAGCAACCTCGCCGGGCGCGGGTGCGGCGCGCGCGCGGCCCGTGGAACTCCCGCAAGCGCCGCGGCTGCACAAGCCGCTGGGAGGCGCGCCGTGAGCGCTCACCGGCACCTTCCCGCGGAGGATCTGCTGGAGCTGGCCCTGGCGGAACGCGGAGGCCACGGCCGCGGCGAGGAGCTGGCGCAGCTGCGCGCCTGCGCCGAGTGCGCGCGCGGATTGGAGCAGGCGAGCCGCGATCTGCAGCGCGTCGGCGCCGCGCTGGCGTCCCTGGCCCTGGAGGATCCCGCCGCGGATCGGGCGCTGGCGGCGCGAATCCTGGAGCGCACCACGCGCGAGGACCTTTCCTGGCGCGGCGATTGGCGCGAGGTCGCGCGCTACGTGCGCGGCGGACTGAAGAGTTCGCGCGCGCTGCGCCTGCTGGCGGCTTCGGTGCTGCTGCACCTGCTCGCCCTGCCGGTGCTCGCGGTCGCGCTGGTGCTGCACCTGCGCGAGGCGCGCCAGCCGTGGACGCTGAGCTACGAGCAGGCGGCGGCGGAATTGCCGCAGAGCCAGGTGGCGCAGGAGCGGCGGCACGAACTGGTGCGCGAACCGGAGCCCGAGCTTCCCGGCCCGCTGTCCAGCGATCCCGAGCGGCCGACGCGCAAGGAACGCCTCGAGCACGCGCGGCGCGAGCTGCTGCTGCGCGGCGCTCCGCCCGCGCTGCGGCCGCAGACGCCGACCGCGGGCGGCGCCGGGATCGCGGCGCGCGTCGACCAGCTCCTGGACGCGCGCGGCCAAAGGCTCGCGCTCTCCGGCGGCGACCCCGAGCCTGGCGAGCCGGCGATCGACGCGCCGCAGCTGGAGCTGGCGCTGTGGGCCGAGCTGCTGCTCGACGACTGGGTGCTCTCGGGGCGCTCCGACCCGCGGCTGGCCAGCGCCTTGGAGCGGTTGGACGGCGCAGCGCACGGCTCGGCGACGGCACGGCTCGCTCGCCACGCGCAGGAGCGCGCGGCCTCGCTCGGTTTCCCGCTGGCCGGGCAGGAAGCGGCGGCGGAGCACGCGCTGCCGAGCTTCGGCCCGGGCTGGTTCCAGGACCTGGAGCGGGCCTGCGCGGAGCACGGCGTGCCCGCGACCGGCAGCGTGCTCGCGAGCTGGCTCGCCTGGGGCCGCGCGCGCTGAAGTCTGCGCTCGAGCGGGAATTTCCGGCCCGCTGGCGCGTGGTGGGGGCCCGAATCGTCGCGGGAGTAGTCCGCGCTCCGCCCGGCCCCTATGCTCTCACGCCGCATGCAGGTCCTCCGTCTCCGCTGCTTCCCTTGGTTGTTCAGCCTGCTCGCGAGCCTGTCCAGCGCCGGCGTTGCGGCGGGGCAGGATCCGGCGGCGCCCCAGCCGCTCGCGGCCCACCTCGCCGCCGCCGCCGGCGAGGAACATGTGCTGGAGCTGACCCTGGAACAGGCGCTGTTGATCGCCGTCGAGAACGACCTCGGCCTGGAGCTCGAGGCGGTCGCCAGCGAAATCGCCGGCTACGACTACGCCGGCAGCTGGGGCAGCTTCGACCCGGTGCTGACCGCCACGGGCGCGGTGACCAACAGCGACTTCGAAGCCAACTCCTCGCTTTCGGGCGCCAGCGTGCTCAAGGAAGACACGCAGGAAGTCGGCGGCGGCCTGATGTTCCCGCTGGTGACCGGCGGTGCCTTCGACCTGACCTATTCGCGGGTCAACAGCAACACCAACAACAGCTTCGAGCTGGTCAACCCGTCGACCACCGACACGGTCGGCGTGGCCTTCACCCAGCCGCTGCTGCGCGGCGCGTGGCGGCGCTACGCCACCAGCACGCAGCGCGTGAACGAGATCATCTACCACCAGAGCCTGGAGAACTTCCGGCGCGCGCGCCAGCAGTTGCTGCTCGACGTGCACTGGGCGTACTGGGACCTGGTGGCGGCGATCGAGCAGCTCGCGGTGGCCGACACCACGCTGGAGCTGGGGCGCCGCCAACAGGATCAGAACCAGCGGCGGCTGGACGCGGGCGTGGGCACCGAGGTCGAGGTGCTGCAGGCGGAAGCCAACGTCGCCCGGCGCATCGAGGAGCGGCTGCTGGCCGACGTCAACGTGCGCACGGCGCAGGACAAACTGAAGGCCGCGCTGTTCCCTGGCACCGATGCGGCCTCCTGGGATTCGCGCATCAAGCCGACCACGCCCCTGCCCGAGAGCCTCGACCCGCTGGTCCCGCCCTGGACGGCGGCGCTGGCGGTGGCGCTGGAGAACCGTGCCGAACTGCGCCGGCAGCGGCTGGAGATCGACGGCAAGGACCTGTTGATCGAACGCGCCAAGAGCGAGCGCCTGGTGGGCCTGGACCTGGAGCTGAGCACGCGCGCGCGCGGCTTCGACGGCGACAGCCTGGAGGCCTTCGAGAGCGCGAGCAGTTTCGAGTTCCCCGCGCACCGCGCCGCGTTGCTCCTGAGCCTGCCCTTGGGCAACCGCACCGCGCGCAATGCCGAACACTCCGCGCGCGCGAGCGCACGCGCCGCGCGCCTGGTCTACGACCAGCTGGAGTCGCAAATCGTGGCCGAAGTGCGCGCCTCGGTGCGCCAGATCCTGTACCAGTCCGAGGCCGTCAAGGCCGCGGTCAAGAGCCTCGAACTCGCGCGCCGCCAACTGGTCGCCGAGGAAGCGCGCTACCGCGAGGGCCTGTCGACGAACTTCCAGGTGCTCGAGTTCCAGCAGCAGCTGGCCGAAGCGCTGTCGACCGAGAAGCGCGTGCGCGTCAACTACGCCAAGGCGCTCGCGACGCTGGCCAAGGCCGAGGGCGTGCTGGGCGAGAAGGAGACGCGCTAGCTCCCATGCGTTGGGCAGGGCTGGCCCTGGGCCTCGCGTTGCTCGCGGGCGCCTGCGACAAGGCCGAGCCCGGCGGCGAGCGTGCGCAGCAGACGGCGCTGCTCGACGAGCGGCTCGCCTTCCTGTACGAGCCCTCGCAGGCGCGCGGCAGCTTCGATGTCGAGCTGGCCGACGTCGACGCGGTCCTGATCCAGACCTTGCTCACCGGCCAGCACGACGCGCTGCGCCGCGCCAAGATGGAGCTCGCCGCCGACGGCGAGCGCGGCGTGCAGGCCTTGCGCCGGCTGGTCGAGCGCTTCCGCAGCGATCCCGCCGGCGTCGACTACCTGCGCAACGCGGCCGACGCCCTGGCGCTCTCGACCGAGCCCGCGGCCACGCGCCTCTTGTGGGAGCTGCTCTTGCACCCCTCGGAATCGCTGCGCATCCAGGCGATGCGCGCGCTGCTGACGCACCCGCGGCCGGAGTCCTTCGAGCCGGTGCTGCAGTTCCTGGCGAGCGCCTCGGAGAGCTACCAGGGCGAAGCCTGCTCGGCGCTGGCCGCGCTCGATCCGCAGCGCGCGCAGGACCTGTGGCTGGAGTGGATCGAGCAGGACGCCAATCCGCAGCTGCGCCAACGCATCCTGCCCGTGCTGTCCGAGGTGCGCGACCCGGCGCTGATCGAGCGCGTGCGCAAGCTGCTCGAACGCCCGAACCTGGACACGATGACGCGCCTGTCGCTCTCGGCGGCCGCCGCGCGCGCGGGCGACGAGCCGGCGCTCGCCTTCCTGCGCGAGGCCCGACAGTCGAAGAACCCGACCGAACGCGACTTGGCGGTGCGCGCCCTGGTCGCCGCGGGCCTGCTCGAGGAGCTCTCGTGGACGCTGGCCAACGAGGAGCGCGCCTCGATCCGCAGCCTGGCATTGCGCGCGGCCGCGGAGCGTGCCGGCGAGCCGGCGGCGCGCGCGCTCCTGGAGCAGGCCAGCAACGACGACGACCCGCAGCTGCGCCTGGACGCCCTGGCCGCGCTCGCGCGCGGCGGCGCCCCCGCGGCCATCGACCAGGCGCTGCAGATGCTCGACAGCCACTCCGTGTTCGACGTCGGCGCGGCGGTGCAGCTGCTCGGCGAGCCGATGCAGCAAGACAGCGCGCTGGCGCAGCGCGTGTGGTCCAAGCTGCGGCCGAGGATGGAATCCCTCGAGCTGCGCAGCGCCACCGAGCGCAGCGTGCTGATCAAGCTGCTCGGCACCATCCCGGTGCCCGAGCTCACGCAGGAGTTGCACCGCCTGGCGCTGGCCAGCGAGGGCGAGCTGGAGCGCGTGCGCGCGCGGCGTTTCGTCCTGATGCAGTCGGTCAACGCCGGCGCGCAGGCGCAGGATGCGCTGTTCGAGCTGTGGCGCACGGCCGAGGACGCGACCCTGCGTCTGGACGCGCTCGAAGCGCTCTCGGCCCCCGGCAATCCGCGCAGCCGCGAGCTGCTGCTGGCGGTGCTCGACGATCCGCGCGCGAGCCCGCAGGAGCTGGTCTACGTCGCCGACCGCCTGGTGCGCATCGGGCCGGCGCGCGAGGTGGCCTGGCAGCTCAAGCGCGCGGCCGTGCGCATCGACGACGAGCGCGCGCGACAGGCCTTCCAGGGCGTCCTGTGGCGCTGGTACCCCGCGCCGCAGCGCTGAACGGCGCTACTCGCCCGCGGGAGCCGGCAACAGGCTCCAGCCCTGCGCGCGCAGGGCCATCATTTGCGGCGTGCCGATCGGCGGCGGCGACTGCAGGCCGGCTGGCGGCGGATCCAGGCTGTCGTGGCGCAACAGCGCCGTGCCGGAGAATCCCAGGAACACCGGCGTGCCGGCGCGCGAGGCGCGCTCGGGCCAGGCGCGCACCGCCAGCACGCCCTGGGTGTCGCCCTCGAAGCTCGGCAGGCGCACGAACTCGAAGAAGTAGCCGTGCCGCAGCAGCACGCGGCCGTTCTCCACGAGCGTTTGGTCCTCGAACTGCCGGCGGGATTCGCGCGGAAGCCGCTCGAAGAGCGCCAGGGTGTTCGCCGGCGGCGAGCTCAGCACGCTTTCCTCGTCGAACAGCCGCGCCAGCCGGCGCACCATGCGCTCGGCGTCGGCCTCGTTCTCGCGCCGCGCGAAATCCGACAGCCGCGGCAGCGAGACGATCACGACCACCGCGACGATCCCGATCAGGATCGCCAGATCGAGCGACTTGACTCGCCCGAGGCGGGACTGGATCGGCTGGGGCATCCTCGGGTTCGCGCGCGAGCGCCTGTCGATTCTTCCTCCTCAACTGCTACGCTGCAAGTGCGATGCGTACCCCCAGGGCGGCGGATCTACCCGAACCCCTGCTTTCGAGCGCGCTGCGGATCGCGCGGCGCATCGGCGAAGCGGGAGCTCGCGCCTGGGTCGTCGGCGGCCCGGTGCGCGACCTGGCGCTGGGCCAGACGCCCGTGGACCTCGACATGGCCAGCGCGCTGTTGCCCGAGCGCATCGAGGCCCTGTTCGTGCGCACCAGCGCGGTCGGCAAGGCCTTCGGCACCGTGCTCGTGCACCAGGACGGGCTCGACGTGCAGGTGACCACCTTCCGGCGCGAGCGCGGTTTCAGCGACGCGCGCCGACCGGACAGCGTCGAGTATTCGCAAGCGCTCGAGGAGGACGCGCGGAGGCGCGATTTCAGCTGCAACGCGCTGTACCTCGATCCGCTGAACGACGAGCTGCGCGATCCACAGGGGGGCATGCAGGACATCCGCGAGCGGCGGCTGCGCGCGGTCGGCGAGCCTGGAGCGCGCTTCGCCGAGGACGGATTGCGCCTGGTGCGCATGGCGCGGTTCCATGCCTCGCTGGACTTCGAGGTCGACGCGGCGACGATCGAGGCCGCGCGCGCGAGCCAGGCCGCGCTGGCGGGCGTCAGCCCCGAGCGCCGGCTGGGCGAGCTCGAGCGCATCTTCGAGGCGCCGCGCAGCGACCGGGCCGTGGAGCTGCTGGCCTGCGCGCAGCTGCTCGAGGCGCTTTTGCCTGGCTGGAGCGCGATCGCCCCCGACGCGGCCGAAGTCGAGCGCCGCGTGCGCGCGTTGCGCCTGCTCGCCGGCCGCGCGGCGCGCGAACACGGCGAGCCGCAGGCGCGCGTCGGCGCCGCGCTGGGATTGGCGCTGCTGCTCGAAGCCCGCACGGCCGCGGCCGTGCAGGCCGCGACGGCGCTGCTGGAGTTCCTGCGGCCCTCGCGCGCGCTGCGGCGCGAGATCGAGAACATCTGGAGGCTCGAAGGCGAGGCGCCCGCGGCCGCCGCGGGAACACGCGCGCGCCTGGTGCGCTTCGTGCGCGAAGACCAGGCCGGCGACGCGCTGCGGCTCGCGCGCGCCTGGGCCGAGGTCGATGGCCTCGACGAGGCAGCGCTGGCGCGGCTGGCCGAGGCGCGCGCGAGCCTGAGCGCCAGCGAGCTGCACCCGCCGCCGTGGCTCGAGCCGGCGGACCTGGAGCGCGCCGGCCTGCCGCGCGGCCCGCGCTGGAAGCAAGTGCTCGAGGCGGCCGAGACCGAGCAGCTCGAGGGCCGGCTCGCCAGCCGTGCGCAGGCGCTGCGCTGGCTCGAGGCGCGCGCCGCGGAAGCGCGCTGAGCCGCGCCGCGTCCGCTCGCGCTCAACTCGGCGGGAATACGCGCCGCAGCTGCGCGGAGATCGCGTAGCCGAAAAGGATCGCCGCGGCGACGAGCAGCGCGTCGAGCTGCGGCGCCCGCCAGGCGAGCGCCGCCAGGGCGGCGGCGAAGATCAGCAGGCGGCGCAGCGCGAGCCCCATCGCCCGCTCGACGTCGGCGCGGCTCCACGTGCGCGAGGCGAAGGCGCAGCGCGCCAGCGAGAAGGCCGCAGGCCAGGCCAGCGCCATCGATACGCCGCGCGCGACCCAGGGAGCTCCCTGGGCGGAGAAGGGCGGCAGCAGCGGCACGAAGACCAGCATCAGCGCCGCCGACATCACCAGGCCGCGCGCGCGCTGGGAGTTCAGCACGCGCTCCTCGCCGTCCTCCAGGCGACCGAGCTGCGAGACGCGCAGCACGTACATCGCGTACAGCGCCATCGGGATCAGCGCGGCCGCGGGCTCGATCGGCGCGGCGGACTCCGGCCGCGCGAAGTACAGGCCCAGACCGAGGTTGGCGCTGCGGCACAAGGCCAACAGCGCCGGACCCAGCCAGGCACCGCGGCCGGCGAGATCGTAGAACGTGGCCAGCAGTCCCAGGACCAGCGACCACAGCGCGGCCGCGTCGCTGTGCTGGCGCGCCAGCAGCGGCCCGCACAGCAGCAGGGACACGCCCAGCGCGAGCGCGAAGCCCGGGGCGACGGCGCCGCTGGGAATCGGTCGCGAGGGCCGCGTGCGCGCGTCGTGCTCGCGGTCGCGCCAGTCGTTGAGCGCCAGCGCGCCGTGGTAGACGCAGGCCGACGAGGCCATCAGCCAGAACGGGCCGCCGCCCGCCGGCCAGACGCCCGCGTTGGCGAACACGATGCCGGCGGCGACGTCCGCCAAGGCGCTGGGCGCCAGCGAAAGCCGCAGCAGGCGACCGATGGCGCGCACGCGCTACTCCAGCAGCCTGCGCAGGTCGTTGAACGTGACGAACACGACCAGGCCGAGGATCAGCACCAGACCGACCATCTGGCTGTAGCCGAGCACGCGCTCGTTGACCGGAGAACCCTTGACCTTTTCCACCAGCAGGAAGAACAGGTGCCCGCCGTCGAGCACCGGGATCGGCAGCACATTGAGGAAGGCGAGGTTCAGGCTGAGCATGCACAAGAAGAAAATCAGCTTGGCCAGCCCCATGCCCGCCCAGGCATAGCTGACTTGGCTGATGGCGATGATCCCGCCCATGTTGTCGCCGCTGACGCTGCCGCGGAAAATCCCGCGCAGCGTGTTCCAGCTGTCGGCGAGGAACTTCCACGAGGACAGGGCGCCGATGCGCACCGCCTCGGACGCGCTGTCGGCGCGGTACACGTAGGTCGCGCCCGCGAACACCAGGCCGTAGTCGGGCAGCGTGAAGTCGCGCGGCGAGAGCGTCAGCTCCAGGTAGCTCTGGCTGCCGTCCTCGCCGCGGCGTTGGACCACCACGGCCAGCGGCTCGCCGCGGCGCGCCTGGCGCTCGGTCGCGGCGATGATCTCCGACCACTTGGCCACCGGCGAGTCGCCCAGGCGCACGATGCGATCGCCCGAGCGCAGGCCGGCCTCGGCGGCGGCGCCCGGCGGCGGAGCCAGGATGCGCGAGCCGTCGCGGTCGGGGACCAAGGCCACGTCGCGGAGCACGCGCCGGATCGCCGCCGCGTCCAGCGCCGGGGCTTGCAGCTTCTGCTCGCTGCCCGCGCGCTCGACCAGCAATTCGATCGGAGCGCCCGCGCCGACCTGTAGCGCCAGCTCCAGGTCGCCGTCGCGCAGGATCTCGTGTCCGCCCACGCGCAGCAGCCGGTCGTCGACGCGCAGACCCAGCTGCTCCACTTCCACGCCGGGCCGCAGGTCGCGCACGCGATCGACCACGGGCACGACGCCGAGTTTCGCCTCCTTGGGGTTGGGCTTGGCGAGCCCGGGCCGCAGCTGCACCTGGCGGCGCTGGCCGTCGCGTTCGATCTCCAGCGCGAGCGTCTCGCCGCGGTCCATGCTGCGCGCCAAGCGCTTGGGCAGGTCCTCGCCCGAACCTTCGAAGGACACCAGGCGGTCGCCGCTGCGCAGGCCGGCGGCGAACGCGGAGGACTCCGGATCGACCTCGATGCGGTTCTCCGGATCCGCCGCGGAGCCCACCTCGAGGGTCTTGAAGCCCATGTCCTCGTGGTAGCTGGGCCGCACGCTCACCGTGCTCTCGCTCGCCGCGCCCGGAGCGCGCACCAGCAGCTGCAGCTCGGGCTGCGAGGAGAGCGCGACCTCGCTCATCAGCGACTCGAAGCTGAACACGGGCTCGCCGTCGACGGCGAGCACACGCGTGCCGCTCTCCAGGCCAGCCTTCCAGGCCGGGCCTCCAGGCACCACGTGGCCGAGCAGCGGCTCGGGGAAGGGCACCCCGAAGAACAAAAGCGGCGGGAAGACGAGCAGCGCAAAGAGCACGTTCATCAGGACGCCGCCGGAATAGATGAAGAAGCGCTGGCCCACGCTCTTGGCCTGCAATTCGTCGGGCTGCGGCTTGCCCTCCGAAGGCGATTCCTCGCCGGCCATCTTCACGTAGCCGCCCAGCGGCACCAGGGCGAGCTGGTAGGTGGTCGCGCCGCGCGTCCAGCCCAGCAGCTTGGGCCCGAAGCCCAGGCTGAAGACGTCGACGCGCACGCCGCACCAGCGCGCGGCGATGAAGTGGCCCAGCTCGTGCACGAAGATCACCAGGCCGATGCCCAGCGCGACCTGCAGCATGCGTCCGATCTCGGCGAAGTCCATCAAGGAGAGTTGCATCATCAGGAGAGTCTCGGAGCGGCGGGGGTGCGCGCCAGCGCTTCACGGGTCAGTCGGCGAGCATCGGCATCGGCGGCGAGCGCGGCGCTGACGCCCGAGGCGGGCGAGGCGCGCCGCGCGACGACGTCGCTGACGCTGCGCGCGATCTCGCCGAAACGGATCTTGCCCTCGAGGAAGCTCTCGACCGCGACCTCGTCGGCGGCGTTGAGCACCGCGCCGGCGTCGCCTCCGCGCCGCGCGCAGTCGAAGCCCAGCTCGAGCGCCGGGAAGCGCGCCGCGTCGACGAGCTCGAAGCTCAGGCGCGCGAACAGCCCCAGGTCGAACCCGACCAGCTCGCAGGCCGTGCGATCGGGATGGAACAGGCAGAAATGCAGCGGTCCGCGCATGTCGGGCGGGCCCATCTGCGCGATCACCGATCCGTCGACGAACTCGACCATCGAGTGCACGATCGACTGGCGGTGGATCACGACGCGGATGCGCTCTGGCGGAATCCCGAACAGGTGGTGCAGCTCGATCACCTCCAGCGCCTTGTTCATCAAGGTCGCCGAGCCGATCGTGATCCGCGGTCCCATGTTCCAGGTCGGGTGTCGCAGCGCGCTCTCGCGGCTCTGGTGCTCCAGCTCTTCGACCGGCGTGTCGCGGAACGGCCCTCCGCTGGCGGTCAGGTGCACGCAGCGCACGCGTTCGAGCCGCTCGCCGCGCAGGCACTGGAAGATCGCGCACAATTCGCTGTCGACGGGCAGGATCGCGCCGCCGCGACGGCGCGCGAGCTCCGTCAGCTCCTCGCCGGCCATCACCAGGGATTCCTTGTTGGCCAGGGCCAGGTCCAGGCCGCGCTGCAGCACCGCGACCGAGGCGCGCAGCCCGACCGCGCCGACCACGCCGTGCACGGCGGTTTGGTAGTCGGCGGCCGCGCACAGCTCCAGCAGGGCCTCGGGGCCGCGCAGCAGGATCGTTCCAGGCTCCAGCAAGGGCTCGAGCAGCGCCGCGGACTGCGCGTCCTCGACGGCCACGAATCGCGGGCGGAATTCGCGCGCCTGGGCCGCGAGTTCGCGCCAAGAGCTGCGCGCGGCCAGGCCCTCGACGCGCAACTTCGTGGGCTGGGATCGGATCACGTCCAGCGTCTGTTTCCCGATCGAGCCCGTCGAGCCTAGAACGATCAGGGATTTCATTCGTGGGCTGGCGGCTCGCGGCCGTGGCCCGTTGGTCGGGCGGCTGGTACTTTAGGCCCTGGGCGGCGCCTGGGGAATCGCCGTCCAGCGCAAGCACGCCGCACAACGCCCGCTCGATGAACGAACCGCGACCCGCCGGCAGACCTCGACTGGCCGCCCGGCATTGCCCGCTGTGCGGCGGCAGCTTCGCGCCGGCGACGGTCGAGGGGCGCGTGCGCCAGGTCTGCCAGAACTGCCGCTTCGTGCTCTACGCGGGGCCGGCTGCGGCCTCGGCCGGCGTGGTGATCAATCCCGCGGGGCAGGTGCTGCTGGTGCGCCGGGCGATCCCGCCCTTCCAGGGCCAGTGGGCCCTGCCCGCGGGCTACCAGGAGATCGACGAAACCGCCGCCGCCGCCGCCGAGCGCGAGGTTCGCGAGGAAACCGGGCTGGAAGTCGTGGCCGGACCGTTGTTCGACCTGCTGCTCGTGACCGACAATCCCGCCAAGCCCGCCAACCTGGCCGTGTTCCTGTGCTCGCCGCGCGCGGGCGAACTCGCCGCGGGCGACGACGCCAGCGAGGCGTGTTTCTTCGACCTCGCGCAGCTGCCCGCCGACATCGGCTTCGACAATTTGAATCGCATCCTCGCGCGGCTGGAGCCCAGCCGCGCGTACCGAGATTTCCTGCACACGATGAGCCAACCGAAGATCTCCCCTGGCCGCTCGATCTCCTACAAGGACGCCGGCGTCGACATCGAGAACAAGTACGCCGCCGTCGAAGGCGCGAGCGCGGCGATCCGCGCCAGCTTCACGCCGGGCGTGGTCGGCGACGTCGGCGGCTTCGGCGGCCTGTTCGATCTGGCGCGCGCCGGCTGCGGCAAGGGACTGCTGGTGGCCAGCGCCGACGGCGTCGGCACCAAGCTCGAGATCGCCGCGCGCGCGAAGATCTACGACACGGTGGGACGCGACCTGGTGCAGCACTGCATCAACGACATCCTGGTGCAGGGCGCGCGGCCGCTGTTCTTCATGGACTACGTCGGCACCGGCGTGCTCGATCCGCAGGTGACCTCGGCGTTGATCCGCGGCTGCGCGGACGCTTGCCGCGAGCAAGGCCTGGCCCTGCTCGGCGGCGAGACCGCGGAGATGCCCGGCCTGTACAAGCCCGGCGATTTCGACCTGGCCGGTTTCATCGTCGGCGTGGTCGAGCCGGACATGCTGCTCGACGGCAAGCGCGTCCAGCCGGGGCAGGTGCTCCTGGCGCTGGGCTCGGCGGGCCTGCACACCAACGGCTATTCGCTGGCGCGCAAGATCGTGTTCGACGCGCTGGGCATGCAGCTGGGCGAACGCCCGGCCGCGCTGGAGGGCCGCAGCGTCGGCGAGGCGCTGCTGGCCGAGCACCGCTCCTACCTGAAGCTCCTGTGGCCACTCCTGGAGGAGCGGCGCATCGCGGGCCTGGCGCACATCACCGGCGGAGGCCTGGTCGACAACCTGCCGCGCGTGCTCAACGGCACCGACGCGTGGATCGAGCGCGGCAGCTGGCCGGTTCCCGCGGTCTTCCGCTGGCTGTGCGAGGCGGGCAACGTCGACGCCGAGGAGCGCTACCAGGTGTTCAACATGGGCGTCGGGATGGTGCTGATCCTCGATCCGGCCCAGCTCGAGCCCGTGCGCGCCAGCCTCACGGCGCGCGGCGAGCCCTCATGGGTGATCGGGCGAACCGAGGCCGGAAGCGGCGTCGTGCGCTGGTCGAAGTGAGCCTTTCGGGGCCGTTTCGGGCGCCGCGCGCCGCGCCGGCGGCGCTCGGGCTGGATCTGGCCTGCACCAGCGGCGATGATGCCCGCACCCTGCAGGCCTGAAACCTCCCGCGCACCGCGCGCTACGTCCGACATGCTCCACCAAGCAGCCCTGACCGCCTTCTCGGCGGTCGTCCTCGCCCTTGCCGCCCCTTCCGCTCCCCAGGCCGGCGTGACCGAGCTGTCCGCCCGCGATCAGAAGGAGCTGGGAACGATGCTGGGCAAGGCCCTCGACCCCAAGAAGCAGGACTTCAAGGACAAGGAGAAGTCGCTGGCCGAGCTGCGCAAGTTCTTCGAGAAGGCGGGCAAGACGCGCAACCCCAAGGACCCGCTGCAGGGCGGGCTGTCGATGACCGGCGACCTCTCCAAGGCGCTGCACCTGTCCGCCGACTACAAGCTCGCCGGACTCAAGCCCGGGGCGGTCGCGACCAACGTCGTCAACGCCAAGCAGAGCAACGAGCTCAGCTACGCGGTCTGGGTGCCCAAGGCGTACAAACCTGGCGAAGGCGCCGGCTTCCCGCTGATCCTGTGCCTGCCCGGCGCCAAGGACGGCAAGACGCTGGCTGGCGACGCGTTCCTGGTCGACAACTGGACCGACGCGGGATTGCGCGAGAAGGTGCTGATCGCCGCGGTCAACCTGCCCGCGGACGCGGCCAGCTGGACCGAGGCGCAGACCGCAGACGGCAAGCCCGGCGGCATCGCCGCCGTCATGATGTCGCTGCGCGACCTGCGCTCGAAGTACGCCATCGACTTCGACCGCGTGTACCTGTCGGGCCGCGAGTCGGGCGTCGCGGCCGCGCTTTCGCTGGGCAGCAAGTTCCCGCAGGTGTTCGCCGGCGTGATCGGACGCTCGGGCGACGCCGGAGAGATCCCCGCCGACAACTTCCGCAACCTGCCGACCTTTTTCGCCGGCGGCGGCGCGCAGTCGGCCGCCTTCGAGGAGCAGACCAAGAAGCTGGGCTACAACAACTGCACGCTGAAGGCCGACGGCAACGACGCCGACGCCCTGGCCTGGATCGACGCGAATCCGCGCACCGCCAATCCGGCGAAGGTCACGCTGGTGCCGGGTCGGCCGATCCCTTCGCGCGTCTACTGGATGAAAGTGCCGCCGACCGACGCCGCGGCCGCGTCGATCAAGATCGAGGGCGAGATCGACCGTGCGAAGAACACGATCACGATCACCGGCGTGGGCGTGCGCCAGGTGACGCTGATGCTCAACGACGTGCTCGTGGACCTCGACAAGCCGGTGACGGTGGTGCTCAATGGCACGGCGCGCGAGGCGCTGCTGACGCGCAGCCTGGAGGACACGCTGGCGATGATGTACGACGCCACCAGCGAGCCGGGCCGCGTGTACGTGGTGCGCCAGGACTTCGACCTGCCGGAGGGCAAGTGAGGCGCGGCGGCGCGCTCGCGCGCTGAGCTTGCCGGCGATGCCCAGCGAGCGCGGCGTGCCCGGACTCACGCTTTGGGTCGCGATCGCCGGCGCGGCGACGATGGTGGTCGAGCTGTCCGCCGTGCGCCTGGTCTCGCCCTGGTTCGGCGCCTCCAGCGGCGTGTGGACCAACGTGATCGGCGTGATCCTGCTGGCGCTCTCGGTCGGCTACCTCGCCGGAGCGCGGCTGGCGAGCCGCGAGCGCATCGCGCCGGTCCTGGCCACGGCCTTGTTCGTCTCGGCGCTGTTCACCGCGCTGCTGCCGCTGCTCGCGCCGAGCGTCTGCAGCTGGTTCATGCCCGCGGAGCTTTCGCTGGAGCAGGCCGGGCCGCTGATGGACTGGGGCAGCCTGGCCGCCACGGGCGCGCTGTTCCTGCTGCCGGCCGTGGCCCTGGGAACGGTCGGGCCGCTGGCGGTGGAACTCGCCTCGCGCGCGGGTGTGCGGCCCGGCGCCGCCGGTGGGCAGGTGCTCTGCGCCTCGACGCTGGGCAGCATCGCCGGCACCTTCGCCACCACGCACCTGCTGCTGCCCGAACTCGGCGTGGCGCGCTCGATGGCGCTGGCTGCATTGCTTCTGGGCGGCGGAGCCCTGGCGATCGGACTCCTTGGCCGCGTGCACCGCGCCACGCTGGGCGGCCTGCTGGCGCTGGGCTTCGCCGCCGCCGGCGCGCGCGCGCAGCTCGCCCCGCAGCTGCCCGAGGGCGTCGAACTGCTGGAAGCGCGCGAATCGAGCTACCAGAGCTCGCGCGCGGTCGCCGACCGCCGCGGTGGGGGAGAGCTGCGCCTGCTGCAGGTCAACGAGGGCCTCGATTCCTTCCAGTCGATCTGGCAAGCGCAGCTCGGGGCGCTGGGCCCGGGCTTCTATTACGACGCCTTCGCCCTGCCCGCGTGGTGGTCGGGGCAGGGCTCCGGCCCCTGGCGCGTCGCCGTGTTGGGCCTGGGCGCGGGCACGACCTTCCGCGTGCTCGAGGGCGCGACGCCTGCGGGCCTCGCGCTCGACTTGGTCGGCGCGGAGATCGATGCCGAGGTGCTGGCCCTGGGACGGCGCTGGTTCGAGCTGCCCGAGGGCAATCCGGCGCGGCGCGTGGTCTCCGGCTGGGATGCGCGGGCCGCCCTGCGCGCCTGGAGCGGCCCCTTCGAGGAAATCGTGCTCGACGCCTACGCGCAGCAGATCGAGATCCCCGCGCACCTGTGCTCGCGCGAAGCGCTGTCGGAGATGCGCGCCAAGCTCGCGCCGGGAGGCTGGCTGGCGATCAACGTGGGCGGCTTCTCCTTCGAGGATCCGCTGCTGACGGCGGTGGCGGCGACCACGGCCGCCGCTTTCGAATCGCGCGTGCTGGTGCTGCGCATCGGCGGCTCGCGCAACTTCGTGGTCTTCGCGCGCGCGGGCGCGGAGCTGGTCGACCCGCGCGATCCCGCGGCGCCGCGGCCTCCTGCCGCGCTGATGCACCTGTGGGGACCCGCGCAGCTCGAAGCCGGCGTGCGCTGGATGCACCAGGGCTCGGGGCCGGTGCTGACCGACGACCACAATCCCTGCGACGCGCTGCAGCGCCGCTCGATCCGGGAGGCGCGGCGTGCGCAGTCCAGGCGCAGCTGAGCGCGGAGGCTTGTCCCTGGCGCTGTGCCTGGCGCTGGCCGCGGGCGCGCGCGCGCAGGACACGCTGGCCCAGGTGCAGCAGGCGGCGGACTCCGGCGAGTTCGCGCGCGGCCTGGAGCTCGCGCGCGCCGAGCCGGATCCGCTCGCCGCGCTGCGCGCCGAGGTCTGGCTCTGTTTCCGCGCGCGCGACTTCGCCCAGGCCGCGGTGCTCGCGGAGCGCGCGCTCGCGCTCGCGCCCGACGAGCTGTGGCTCGCCGAGCGTGCGCTGGCTTGCGCGCTGTGGCTGCGCGACCCCGAGCTCGCCTCG
>Ga0315910_10001298_pt1 | contig 23179 bp, 20 predicted proteins | sample EdamamesoilMG_FD_204470 | JGI IMG/M metagenome (GOLD analysis project Ga0315910, IMG submission 204470) | Garden soil microbial communities collected in Santa Monica, California, United States - Edamame soil | ecosystem: Environmental > Terrestrial > Soil > Garden | place: USA: California... | reverse complement strand
CCGGCGCGAAGGTGCCGAACTGCTCCAACATCTTCTTGCCCGTCGCGTGGCGTTGCTTCTCGACCTCGGCGTCGACCTCGAGGATCTCGCGCACCGTCTCGGCGGAGAAGCCGTCGATCACGAGTTGGATGCCCTTGGCGAAGAACTTGTCGTCGACCTCGCGCAGCTTGGACTCCAGCGCGAGCAGCCCCTCTTTGCGCGCCAGGTTCGTGTACTCGATGATCCGATCGATCTCCTTGGTCGGCGCGGGGATCGGATAGAGGAAGGCGCGCAGGATGATTTTCGCCATCATCCGCACGTCCTCGAGACGGAAGTGGATCATCACCGCCGCGAGGCTGCCGCCGAACACGACCATGAAGGCCGGCACGTGCACGAACAGCGCCAGTCCGGCCAGCCCGCCGCCGTGCATCATCGACCAGGCGATCAGCCCCAGGCCGAGCACGAAGCCGAGAATGGTCGATAGGTCCATCGAGTGGGGCGGGGGAACGCGGGGTCGGTTGCCCGAGCGGGGGGGCTCGGGCTTCGCTCCCTATCGACCCATGCCCGGGAAAGCCTGTAGGGGGCCTTCCCGGGCCAGGGCGCGCCGGGACCGCTTCCGCGCCGCCCGGCGATGGGCCGCGCCGATCGCTCGCCGGCGAAGCCCCGAGCCCGCTCTCGCCCCTGCTGCAGGCCGGCTCCCCGGCCGCGCGACGCACGGGCGGCCTGCAGCGGCTCGCGGCGCAAGCCCCGAGGCCGCGCGGCTCGCTGCTACGCGGTGCACTGCAGCGCTGCGCCCCGCGTCGAGCGGTTTGGTGCGGGGAATCCGGGGTCGCGAACCCAGGGCCGGCACGCGACCACGTCGAGCGTCGCCGACGCCGACGCCGACGCCGACGCCGACGACGGACCGCCGCGGGCGGCTAGGGCGCGATTCCGAAGTACAACGCGTCGCTCAGACCCGTCCCGTATCCCTGCGGATCCAGCGGGTCGCGGCTCCACCACTGCGCGAAGACCAGCGCGCCCGGGAGCAGACCCGGGTGAATCCCGCTCTGGATGTAGGCGCCCATGTCGAAGTTGTAGACCCCGCCGCATGGGCCGACGCCGGCGGCGGTCTGCGCACCCACGCGCTTGGTGGGGAGGGCGATGCAGTGCAGCCCGCCTTGGAAGGGTTGAGCGCGCTCGCCGAAGCCGAAAAACAGCAGGCCGCTCTTGTTCGCGACTTCGTTGATCGCCGTGATCGCGAACGGGGCGCCCGTGGATGCGCTGGCCGAACCGACCGCGCCGATCGAGGGCACGCAGCCATCGCTGTTCAGCTTGCCCGCGCAGTAGTTCAGCGGGCCTGGCGCGTAGCTCGAATCGAAGCGCAGCGCGCCGATGTCAGGCAGCGAACCGTCGGGGTCGGGCGGAAGCGCCGGATTGCCGGCATCGATGCACATCGAGCCCGGCCGCAGATGCAAGTCGGCTTTCGCGGAATCCCAGAAGCCGACGTCGCCGCTGAGATTGCCCGGCCCCTGATGGATGTTGGTCCATCCCAGGGCGCCCACGTTGACGTTGGTGATCCCCGCGCAGTACTGGAAGTAGGCACCGCCCACGCCGGTGATGCTCAAGTCGAAGACATTCCCGGTCACGATCGAATCCGTCAACCCGAGCTGGCCGCCGAAGTTGTCGACGCCGATGCCGAGGCCATTGCCCGTGATCGTGCAGTTCGAGAGCAATCCCTGGCCGATCACGAACACGCCCGCGCCTTGGTAGCCCGGAATGCTGCGCACGACGCAGCCGGTCACGGAAGCATCGTAGAGGAAGATCCCGGCGACGGCCGCACCCGAGGGCTGGCCCGCGAAGGGCGGAAAGATGGTGAAGCCATCGAGCGTCGGGTATTGCAAGCCGACGTCGAGGTGCACGGTGCTGCCCGGCAAGGCAGGCTTGATGAACGTGTGCGCGGGCCCAGCCGTGCTGCGAACGTGCATGTTGCTGCCCGTCATGCGCACGTTCTCGACGTACGTGCCGGGCGCGACCAGGACCGTATCACCCCCCAGGGTGGTCGGCCGCGTCACGGCGTACTGGATGCTCGTGTACGGGTCGGCCGCGGTCCCTGTCCCCGGCGCCGTGCCGTTGACATCCACGTACCAGGTATTCGACGCAGCCGCGGTCGCGGCGAGTGCGAGGGACGCAAAGGCGGTGAACGAGATTTGACTCATGGCGGTGCTCATGTGGTTCTGGCTCGGCTTGCGATCTTGGCCTGGGCGCGCGAGCCCATGTTCCTTGCCCCTCGAGGACTCAGGCGCCTTCCCGGCAGGACGGCCGACGCGCCAGCCGTCCGAGGGATTGGCCCGAGGAACTCGCGCATGGTGTGTCGCTGGCCCGTGGATGGATTGTATTGACTGGGAAGGAATTTGCCGTCGACTCCAGTTTTGGAGTTCCCGTGCGCCGCAAGCCTTGCCTGCTCGGCGGGGAGCTTCAGCGAGCAGGCAAGCAATCGCGGAGTCGGAGTCCCGAGCAGCGGGTGCTCTTGAAACAACTTGGGACTGGCAGGCCGGAACGAACGGTCTTGCCCGATTTTTCACGCCGGGTCGAGAAGGCGCGGGGCGTGCGCGATGCCTCGATCCGCGCGCCGAGCCGCGCACGCCCGCTAGCGAGAGACGATCGCCTGCGCCGGATCCGCCTCCCGCGCTGGCGCGAACCGCTCTTGCCCTGCCGGAATGAGCCCGGCGATGCGATGCCCGCAGCGACAGCGCGGCGGCTCCTCGCGGCCCGTTCAGGACAGGGTAGGCCAGGCGATCGCCGGGTCCGGGGGGGGTACTGCCCGGCATCGCTGGTGCTCGAGGGTCCGGACCGGGTACATGGGTAACACCCGTGTCCGAGGACATGGGTGACAGTTTTCGGCCACGCCGCGGCTTCCTGTCGTCGCGCCGAGTGCGGGAACCGGCGTCCCTGGGCCGTGGTGCGCGACTCGAGGGGGCTTTGCGTCACCAAGCGCATGATGTTGGGCAGTCCCATCCCGCGCCGGCAGGAAGGGACTCGATCCCGTGCTCGGGCGCGCGCCTCAGTTCTGAACGGTGTATTCCAGCGCGTCGCTCAGCGTCGTGTTGTTCGGCGCGGCGAAGCCCGGATCGCGTCCCCAGAACTGGCAGGTGACGACGTTGCCGACGCCGAGCAAGGCCGGCAGCGGTGTGCCGCCGAGCGCACCCGCGGCGAAAGCGTTCATGTCGACCCGATAGACGCCGCTGCAATCGTTGCCGCTGGCGCTGCCGCCCGAGAGCAGGGGAAGCGAACGATAGACCGGCGCGCGGATGCACTGCAGGCCGCCCGAGAAGGGCAGCGCGCTGCGTCCGTTGACTCCGTACATCAACAGGCCTGTCTTCTTGTTGCGCACCGACCTCGCACGGACCACGAAGCCCGCGGGCGTCGATGCGCTGGGCAGGCCGGTCGATTCGATCTCCGGTAGACAACCCAACGAGTTCAGCTTCGCCGCGCAGTAGATCGAAGGCGCGAGCTCCATCCCGATACTGAGCTGTACGGCCGCGCCCAGGCCTGCGGCCAGCACGTCGGCGCGTCCGTCTCCGTTCGCATCGAAAGCCTCGACACGCATCGCGGCACCCGTGCCGTTGAAGAAAGTGTGCGGCTGCAGGAACTGCCCGCCCGGCGCGCCCAGCCACAGCAACATGTCCTCGAGCGTGTAGCCCGAGGCTTGCAGCACGTCGGCGCGGCCGTCGCCCGAGAAGTCCGCGACCGTGACGTCCGGCGTGCCCCCAAGTCCTGCTTGCAGTTGGATCGGCGAACCGAAGGAGGTTGGTGCGATCCCAGGCAGGATCTGCGGCGGACTGGCAGGGTAGGCGACCACCAGGTCCTCCAGAGCGTCTCCCGTCAATTCGCCGAGCGAGAGCTTGAGCGGATCCACGCCGCACGGGAAAGTCGTGTGCGTGAAATTTCCCAAGCCGTCGTTGATCAGCACGCTGACATCGTCGGAGCCGCGATTCGCGGTCAGCACTTCCAGATCGCCGTCCTGGTCGAGGTCTGCCAGCAGGACGTCGCGCGGTTCCGTCCCGACCGCATGGAACGTAGTCGGGAACAGTCCTCCGCCGGAGGTGCCGGCCAAGACTGCGATGCGCTTCGCGAACGTGCTCGGCGGCGTATAGCCGATGTCGCTGACCACGGCGTCCCCCAAACCATCGCCGGTCACGTCGCCGATCGCCAGCGCGCCGATCGAACTCACCGCGAACGCACTATGCGTAAAGTGCATGGTTCCATCGCCATGGCCGCGCATTACGCTGAGCGTTCCATTGGCGTTCGCGCAGACGATGTCCAGGTGCGCATCGGGATCGATGAAGCCGACGGCGACCTGTCGCGGCGAGTTGCCGAGCGAAATCGACGCGCTCTGCACGTACGAACCTGCGCCATCACCCAGGCGCACCTCGACCGTGAGCTGCGCGGCCGACGCGATCACGACGTCGGGAATGCCGTCCTCATCGAAATCTCCTGACACCGCATCGCACAGGTCCGTCACCAGGCGCTTCGAGGCGATCAAACCTCCCTGTCCGTCGCCGCGCAACCAAGCCATCGACTGTGCACCGCGCAGCGCGGTGAGCACGTCGGGAGATTGGTCGCCGTCGACGTCCGCGACCACCAGGTCGAAAGCGGTGCCGCCGCAGTCGTACAGCTCGACCGAACCGAAGCTCGTGCCGAGATTGGGGAAGATCGCCACCGAAGCCGGTTGCGTCCCGGTGAGGACGATCAACTCGTCCGGACCGTCACCATCCAGGTCCCCCGCGCGCACGTCGAAACCCGTGCCGCCGGGGCTCGCGCCCGCGCCCAGGGAGAGCGAAACCGGCGCTGCGAATCCGCCCAGGCCGTTGCCAGCATGCACGGCCAATGCGCTACCGCCGCTGACCACCACGTCGGTCTTGCCGTCGCCGTTGAGATCGCGAGCGAGCACGGTGCCGTCGACAGGCGTCGGAATGCTGAGCGCCGGAGCGAAGCTCGCGCCCGCGGTGCCAAGAGCCAGGTAGAACTGGTTCCAGCCGCTCCCGCTCTGCGTCGCGACCAGATCGAGCATTCCGTCGCCGTCGACGCGCGCCAATTCGAGGTCGTAGATCAGGCCCAGCGACAAGCTCGAGTGCTGCGTGAAGCCACCCAGGCCATCTCCGCGAAAGACCTCCACCGGCGATCCGCCGAATACCAGATCGAGTTTTCCGTCGAGGTCCAGGTCTCCAATGGCGATCGAAGTCATCACCGTGGCCGCGGCCGGATAAGTCATCGTCGCGCCCAGCGCGCCCGAAGCGCTGGCGAGCATGACGTGGAACTCGTTGCCGCCGCCGAACACGAGATCCTGCTTCGTATCCCGATTCAAATCGACAGCCTGCACGGAGTAGAGCGGCCCGCCCGGATAGGCGATCGGCGTCGGCGCGGCGAAGCGTCCCTGACCGATCTGCGGAATCAGCGTCGCTCCGTCCTGAGACACGATGACGACGTCGGCGCGATCGTCGCCCGTGAAATCGCCGCGCGCCATGCGGTAGGGATCGCCGATCGACTTCCAGTAGCGCAGCGGGAAGGGCCCCAGATCGACATCGCCTGCGTGCGCGATCGCGGGTGCGAGCAAGGCCGTCAGACAAAGCCGCGCGCTCACGACCGAGAACGATGACTGGATCATGATGCCTCCATCCTAGAGGGGGGGCGAAAACCCGGGCGCAGGCGACTTGGTTCCCGCATCTGGCTCCGCACTCGCGCGGGTACGGTCCACGCATTCGACCGCAAGCGCGGCCATCGCTCGGGCCTTCGATCGCAGGCGCTGTCAGCGCCGCGGAGGGACCCTTCCGCAGCGGGCCGACACACCCGCGTGATAGAAGCATGCCATGGGCAAGAACCTTCGCCTGATTGCGGTCGCCGCGGCGCTGTTCGCCATCGTCGCGGCTTGGTGGTGGAGCTCGACTCCCAAGCCTCCGGCTCCCGAGCCCAGTCCCGCCGTCGTCGGCACGCCTGCCGACGTGCCGGCGCAAGACACCGCGCCCGCCCACCCAATCGTGGCGGCGCCGGAGTCCGCGTCGAGCATTGCGCGCGCGGCCGCCGAGCCTCAAGCACAGCCTTCGCCCACTCCCGTGCCCAAGCCCGTCGGCCAGGGCTATCGCGTCATCGGCCGCGTGACGCTCGCCGGCAAGGGCACGCCCGTCGCGGGTAGCACGATCCGCATCGGCTACGAACGCGAGAGCCAGGTTTCAGACGCCGACGGCCGCTTCGAGTTCGTCGACCTGGCATTGGCGCGCGTCGAGCTGGTCAGCGCCAGCGCCACGGCAACCACCGCGTCGGCACGACGCTCGCTGGAGCTGCAGCTCGATCCAGCACGCCCGACGCAGATCGACATCGAAGTCACGGCCGGAGCACGCCTGCGCGGGCGCGTGGTCGACGAGCAGGGCGCGGGCATCGGCGGTGCGAGCGTGCGCGCCTGGTGCGCGCATGCTCCCGATCCCAAGCCGGCGCCGGATCGCTTGACCACCACGCGCAATGACGGCTTCTTCGAGCTCGAAGCCATCGGCGTGGAGTTCAGCGTCGAGGCACAGCACGAGCGCTACGTGCCTAGCAACGGGTTGCGCGGCGAGCTCGTGCCGGATCAAGTCGCTGAGGGCCTGGTCATCCGCATGCGGCCGGCGCTGACGCAGGAATTGCTCTGCCTGGACCGGCAGGATCGACCGATCGAGGGTGTCCAGCTGAAGTTGGAATCGGAGCATTCCTTCGGACAGACCTCGACCGTGGTCCCCGGAGTTTACGAGTTCGGATCGCTGATGCTGAGCGGCACCAGCAACTCGCGCGGGCATTGCACGCTTGCTCCGGTCAGCGATGAGGGCGGCTTATTGCGCGCTTATTGCGTCGGGTTTCTGCCGGCCGTGGCGCAGGTCAAGCCCGGCGAGCAGCCAACAATCGTGCGCCTTGAGCGCGGTGCCTCCTTGCATGGCCGCGTGACCGATCGCGCCGGGGCTCCTGTCGCGAATGCCAACGTGGCCTTCCGCGGACCCGACGGGCAGGGCGGCATGAGCGCGGACGACGGGCACTTCGAGCTGACGCCCCTGCGCCCGCTGGCCGAGGGGATCGTGACCGTCTGCGCCCCGGGCTTCGCCGCGTTCGCGATCACCGGAGTCGTCGTGTCGGCCGAGCCGACGCCGCTGTTGCTCGTAACGCTCGACCCGGAGCTCACGCTGAGCGGCATCGTCGTCGACGGTGCGGGCAAGCCGCAGGCCGGCGCGCAAATCGAAATCGTCGGCGAGCGCCTGGCCGAGCGCCCCGACGTGAACTACGGCCAGCCCCAAACCGTCGAACGCTGGTGCGGCGTTATGGGCGCCGCCGCTGCAGCCGACGGCACGTTTCGCATCGAACGCCTGTACGAAGGGAACTTCGCGTTGACGGCGCGCTCTCCCACCGACACCGCGCTGCACGCCAAGCTGGTCGTGGCCGCTGGCAACTCCGACGTGCGTTTGGTGCTGGACGCCGCGGCGTCAGCCGAGCAACTGGAGTTCAAGGGCCAGGTTCGCGACGCGCTGACCGGCGCCCCTGTGCAGCAGTTCACGCTGATTCCGATGCAGGTCCAGAAGGGGCGCGGGAACCACCATCAGAAGGGCGACCCCGAGGGGCGCTTCCAGTTGCGCGGACTGGAGCGCGAGGAGATCGACCTGTGGGTCATGGCGCCCGGCTATGCGCGTTGGAGCACGGGGCCGCGCGAGTGGACCGCCGGCGTGCACGAGCTCGACGTGCAGCTCATGGCGAAACGCTCCTTCTCCTTCGAGCTCGTCGACGCCTCAGGCGCGCGAATCCTCAGCCGTGGCGAGGTCGAGGCTCGCGACTCTCGCGGGAATCAGGTGGACTTCGAGGTCGATCAGGGCTCGATGCCGCGCTTGTGGATCAACGACGGCAAGGGCTCCGCTGGAGGAATGCCCGCGGACGTGGTGACGCTCTTGTTCCGCCTGCGGCTCCCGTCCAGCAATGAGCCAGGCGAGCCGATCGAAGTCACCGTCGACCTGCGCTTGCAGCCGACGGAAGTGCTGCGCTTGAATTGCGTGCGTTGAGGACCGCACCGGGTGAGCGCCTGCGTCGCGCCAGCACGATGAGCGAGCGCGCTGCGAAAGGCCTGAAACCGCCGGCTCAGCCGTGATCTCTCTTGCGCGTTCAGGGCTGCTTGGCCATCGCAAGCGCGTAGGCTTCTGCGAAGGCGCGCCAGCTGGCCGTCGGCAGGGCTTCCAGCAGCTCCTTCGCGCGCGCGGGCTCCAACCGAACCAGGATCTTGGCGGATTCCTCGGGCGTGAAGGATGCGAGGCGCTTGCTCAGCACATCGAGCTCGCCGTCGACGAAAAACTCCGCCAGATCCGAGGGCGAGGCGATGCCCGCGCCGGAACCGTCCGCTCCCGCGGAGTTCTTGGCCTCGGCCTCGCGCGCCGCGAGCTCGCGCTCGCGCCCGTCCAATTGCTTGGCGAAGTCGTCCAGGGTGCGGCGGCGCTCGTCGAGCGCGGCCAGTCGATCGGCGAGCAGCTCCTCGTGCCGATTCAGCTCCGCGTTGCGTTGTTCCGCTTCGCGGTTCTTCGCGCGCAAGCTGTCGCCGAGCGCGCGCAGCTCGTCCTGCGTGTACAGGCCGTCGACGTCGATCAGGTCGAAGATCCCGGCGTTCGCCTCGACCGGCTTGGCGGCGGCGGGACCGTGCGCGGGCGCTTCATGTTGCGCCGCCGCGGCGTGATCCTCGGCGGGCTTGTCGGCCTCGGGCAATTCAGGCTCGGCAGCGGGGCCCGGCCCGGGCGCGACGGGGCGCACGGGATCGAGTCGCGCGGGGCTTTGGTCCTCGGGCAGCGCGGGAAAGGCGCCGCCGACCAGCGGCAGCTCGTTCAGCGGTACGCCGTTGAGCTTGGCGAAGCCCAGGAACGACACGGCGAAAAGGGCGGCGCTGCCCAGCGTGGACAGGGAGAGGATCGCGATCTTGTTCATGACGGATTCCGTGCACCCTCGCGGGCGCGTTCATCGTGTTCGTGTCGGGCGGCATCGAGGCGCGCCCAGGCGCCGCGCTGCGAGGCGCGTTCGTCGAGTTCGGCGTTGGCCTCGGCTTCGGTCTCCAGGCGCCAGTCTTCGCGCGCGCGCGTCTCCAGCGTCTTCAGTCCGCGCACGCGCACGCGGCGCTCGGCCATGGCCAGGCGCAGGCGCTCGGCTTCGCGGCGCAGCCGGCTGGCGGCGATGGTTTTTTGCACCCATTGTTCGCGCAGGCGGTCGATCAGCGCCTGCTGGAGCAGCACTTCGGCCGCCTCCAGGCGCGAGCTGGACTGCAGTTGCGCCAACTGCTCGCGGGCGCGTTGCACGGACCCGTGCAGTCGCGTGGCCTCCGCCTCGGCGGCCGCGGCGGGGCCTTCGGCCTCCAGCCAGGCGGCTCGCGCGACCTGTTCCTCGATGCGGCGCACGCCGAGCACGCGCTCCAGTCGGAATCGGAAGTGCATCAGTTCTTGCTCCCGGCGCGCGCGGCGATCATCGCCATCAAGGCCTGCGTCTGGGCCAGCGGGGTGAGCTCTTCGACGCGCTGGCGCAAGAAGGCGTCGATCGCCGGCATCAGCGCCAGCGCTTCGTCGAGGCGCGGGTTCGAGCCCGGCTTGTAGGCGCCGATCTCGACCAGGTCGCGGCCTTCGCGCCAGGCGGAGAGCAGCTCGCGCAGCTTGCGCGCGCTCTCGCGCTGCGTCGGATCGGAAAGCCCCTGCATCAAGCGCGAGAGGCTGGCCAGCACGTCGATCGCCGGATAGTGCCCGCGGTTGGCGAGCTCGCGCGTCAAGTACAGGTGGCCGTCCAGCAAGCCGCGCAGCGTGTCCGAGACCGGATCGTTGGGATCGTCCTGATCCAGCAGCACGGTCAGGATCCCCGTGATCGAGCCCTTGGTCGTGCGGCCCATGCGCTCGACGAGCTTGGGCACCGTGGCGAAAAAGCTCGGCGGGTAGCCGCGCACGGTCGGCGGTTCGCCGGCCGCGAGCCCGATCTCGCGCGAGGCCGCGGCGAAACGTGTCACCGAGTCCATCACGAGCAGGACGTTGCGGCCGCGGTCGCGCTGCGCTTCGGCGATCGTGACCGCGACGAAGGGCGCGAGGAAGCGCTCGATCGGCGGCCGGTCGGAGGTCGCGACGACGACCACCGACTTCTTGCGCGTCACGGGGTCGAGCACTTCGTCGACGAAGCCTTTCACTTCGCGGCCGCGTTCGCCGACCAGGGCGACCACGATCGCGTCGGCGTCGGTGCCGCGTGCGATCTGCGCCAGCAGGGAGGATTTTCCGACGCCGGAGCCGGCGAAGATGCCCAGGCGCTGGCCGCGGCCGAGCATGCACAGGCCGTCGATGGCGCGCACGCCGGTCGCCAGTGGCTGATCGATCGTCGGGCGCGAGAGCGCGTCGGGCGCTGCGCTGCGCACGCCGCGCAGTTCGCGCATGCGGATCGGACCCAAGCCATCGAGCGGCTCGCCGAAACCGTCGACCACGCGGCCGAACAGGTCGTCGCCGACGGGCACGGAAAAGTGACGGCCGAGCGCGACCACCGGCTGGTCGGGCGCGATGCCGGAGAGTTCGCCGTGCGGCATGAGCAGGGTGCTGCCGCCGCGGAAGCCGACCACCTCGGCCAGCACGTGGTCGCCCTGGGCGCGCTCGATGCGGCACATCTCGCCGATCGCGGCGGGCGCGCCCACGGCTTCCACCATGACGCCGGAGACGAGTTCGACGCGCCCGCGCCAGAAGGGGCGTGCGCCGTCGCGGATCGCTTGTCGCGCGCGAGCCTGGTCGATCATCGCCGCGCCTCCTCGCGCAATCGGGCGGTGATCGAGGCCAGCGCGGACTCGATGTCGCGCACGAGCAGGCCTTGGGGCGTTTCGATCTGGACGCAGGCCGCTCGCACGTCGGGATCGGATTCGATGCGCGTGCCGGAGCGGAAGGGGACTCCGGCCAGGCGTTGCGCGTCTTCGGGCGCGAGGTGCACCGTGCAGGCGCCGCGACCCACGCCCGAGGCGGCCAGCGCGTCGCGCACGATCGCCTCGATCGCGTGGCGTTGGTGCCCGACCTCCGCGCGCACGAGTTCGGCGGCGATCGCCAGCGCGAGCTCGACGCTGTCGGAAGCCAGCGTCTCGTTGACGGCCAGGTTGGCCGCGCACAGGCGCGCGGTCGCCTCGTCCAGGCGCGCCGCCGCTTCGCCCAGCGCGGCCTCGCGGCCGGCGGCAAAGGCGGTTTGCGCGCGCCGGTTGAGCAGGCGGCGGGTCGCTTCCTCGATTCCGTCGGCGCCGATCGCGGCGCCCTCCGGTTCGCGGTGGAGTTTCACGCGCTCAAGCGACAAGTTCTTCTCCTGCGCGCGAGGGACGGAACTCGCCCGATTCCATCAGGGCGCGCACGGCGTTCATGATCTCGCCGCGGGCGGCGAGGACCTCGGACATCGGCAGCGCGCCGGCGAGTTCGCGCTCGTCGGCGATCATCACGCGCACGCGCTCGGACAGGTTGCCGACGACGTTGTCGTTGACGCGTGCCGACGAGCCCTTGAGCGCGATCGCCAGCGTGCGCGTGTCGACCGCGGCCAGGATCTTCTGCATCGCGCGTCGTTCGACGCCACCCAGGTCCTCCCAGGTGAACATGTACTCGCGGATCTCCTTGACCATCTCGCCGTGGCTCTCGTCGAGCTTCTCCAGCACGGTCTTCTCCGTGTCGCCGCTGGTGTGGCCCAGCATCTCGGCCACGCTGCGCAGGCGCACGGAACGGTCGACGGGCAGGGCCACGCTGGTTGCCTGCTTGACCAGCGGCAGGAGGTCGTCGGCGATCGCGAGCAGCGTGTCGATGCCGGGCGGAATCAGGGTCGCCATGCGGCGCACGACTTCGGTGCTGCGCTCGGGCTCGAAGGCGCTGAGCACGCCTGCGGAGAGCGAAGGGTCGAGGTGCGCCAGGACCAGGGCGACCACGGGATCGGATTGCTCGGCGAGCACGCTGGAAATCGCGTGCGGCGGCTCCTTCTCGATCGCCAGGAAGGGACGCTCCTGCTGCAGGCGTTTTTGGATCGTCTCGAAGACCGCGCCGGCCTGCTCGCGGCCCAGCGTCTGCTCGATCATCTGCTTGAGCTCGGCGGCCGAACGGCGGCGCACGATGCCACCGGGCCGCTTGAGGTCGATGACCACGCGCTTGTACAGCTCGCGAACGCCCTCGGGCGCGAGCGCCGAGGCGTCGACGTCGCCCATGGCCTCGACGACCTCGACGATCACGTTGGGGTCGAGGTGGCGCAGCACCGCGGCCGCGCCGTCCTTGTCCAGGGTCAGCAGGAAAGCGGCGGCGTGTTGGGCGCCGCTGCGCTGGTCGGGATCGATCATCGCGAGGCTCCGGCTTTCTGCGGGGACTCGCTCGCCCAGCGCGAGAGGATCTCGCCGACGCGGCGCGGATCGCTGCGCACCAGTTCCTCGACGCGCGCGCGCGCCAGGAGTTCAGGGTCGGGCTCGAGGTCCTCGCCTCCGGCGTCCAGCACGCCGCGCGCACCGGCGCTGCCCAGCGCGGAGTGGTGCCCGCCCGAGCCCGCGAGGTGCCCGCCGGCCTTGATGCCCTTGAGCGCCCTGAGTGCGACGAACAGGAAGGCGCAGGCCGCGAGCAGCTCGACGCCGTGCTGCAGGATCAGCTTCAGCGTCGGCGACATGCCCTCGGGCAGCGGCTCGCCGGCAGGCGCGCCGTCGGCTCCGAGCGTCGGGACCGCGATCGCCGTGGTGCTGACGCTGATCACGTCGTTGCGGCTGGAATCGAAGCCGACCAGGGCCTCGACGCTCTTGGCGATCTCGTCCCTGCGCGCCGCCAGGCTTTCGTCGAGCACCAGCGCCACCGACAAGCGCTTGAGCGTCGGCGCGCTGTGGATCGTGCGCGTCTTCGTGCGACCGGCCTCGTAGCGGCGCTTCTGGTCGATGCTCGTGGCCGGCGGCGTGCTCGCCGCCACGCTCGCGCCGGCTGCGGGATCGAAGTTCTCGACCGCGATGTTCGCCGCGGTGCCGGCCGCGCCGCCGACCTCCGCAAGCTTGGCGTCCGCGGGCGTGACCGTCTCGGTCTTCTCGTCGTCGACGAGAACCGGCTTGGGCTGGATGGTCTCGTCCTCGATGGTGCGCAGGTCGAAATCCCACTCGCTGGCCAGGGTCACGTAGCCCTTGTTCGGACCGAAGGCGCGGCTGAGCGCCTCGTTGGCCTTGGCCTCCAGCTCCTGCTCGAAGTCGCGCGCGTACTCGCCGCGGTTGTGGTTCTGCGCCAGGTTGGTATCGCCGCTGCTCTCGCCGACGTAGAGCGTGCGCGCGTTCTGGTCGGTGATCACCACGTTCTGCGCCGGGACGTCGAAACGGTAGCGCACGATGCGCGCCAGGTTCTCGGCCTGCTCGGGCGTCAGGTCGCTCTGGCTGCGCAGCGCCAGCGTGACCGAGACGGTCAGCGGCTTGCGCGCGCGCAGCGGCGAGCTGTCGGGGATCGAAGTCGTCACGCGCGCCGAGGCGACGAAGTCCAGCAGCGCGAGCTGCGTCTCCAGTTCCTGCCATTCGCGCTTGAGCCCGGCCTGCGCGCGCTCCGCCGAGGTCATGAAGATCGTCGACGCGCCCTGGCTGTCGGTCTCGATGCCCGAGCTCGCGCGCTTCATCGCGCCGGCGACGGCCACGGCGTTCTGAGCCTCGTAGAACTGACCCTCGTCGACGTCGATCACGAAAGGCCCGGGCGGCTGGCTGATGCGGTAGCGAATGCCCGCGCCGGCCAGCGCCTTCTCGACCGCGACGCGCTCCTGGTCGTCGACCTGTCCGTGCAGCAGCACGAAGTGCGGCCGCGCGGAGAGCAGCGTGGAGGCCACGAGCGCGAGGACGACGAGCAGCACGCCGCCGATCGCGACCATGCGCGTGCGCGGCGAGGCGTCCTTGAGGGACTGGGAGAACTGCTTGAGGTCGGTGGGCATGGACGAGCTTGTCAGCTAGGGGATCAGACGCTCATCCGCATGGTTTCGCGGTAGGCATCGATGAGCTTGTTGCGCACTTCGAGCGCGAACTTGAACGTGAGTTCGGACTGCCGGATCTGCGCGGCGACCTCGTGGAAGTCGGAGATGCGGCCCGCGACCATCTCGGTCGGCAGCGCGTCGACCTGGTTGACCTCTGCGTTGGCCGCGCGCACGCCGTCGGCCAGCGCGCGCGTGAACCCGCCCGCGCTCGCCTCGGCCGTCGAGGCCTCGGAGGAGGCGCGCGCCAGCTGCGCCTCGATGCGCTTGGAAGCGTCGGCATGGGCCTTCAGCGCGGCTTCGATCGCCGTCTGCGCCATGCCGGCTCCGCCGCCGCTGCCGATTCCTTGGATCATCGTGGGTGCCGCTCAGTGTTCGGGTGCGGGATCAGGACTGGACCAGGCGCAGGGCGCGCTCGGCCATGGCGACGAACTGCTCCTGCGCGGCGACGTTGGCCTCGTAGGCGCGCGAGGCCGCGATCAGGTCGGCCATCTCCATGACCGGGTTGACGTTGGGGTAGGTCACGTAACCCTGCGCATCGGCGTCGGCGTGCGCGGGATCGAGGATGCGCGACATCGGCGAGACCTGGTCGGGGGCGACCCTGGCGACCTTGACGCCGACGATCTCGCTCTGGCCGCCGCTGGCGCGCTCGAGCATCGGCGCGAAGTGCACCAGCTGGCGGCGGTAGGGGCCGCCGCCCGGCGTGCGCGTGGTGTTCGCGTTGGCGATGTTGAGCGCGACCGTGTCGATGCGCACGCGCTCGGCGGCCAGGCCGCTCGAGGCAGCGCGCATCCCGGAGAAGAGTTTGTCGAGGCCTTCCATGATGGTTTCCTTTCAGTGCGGCGCGCGAATCAGCGTCCGCTTTCGATTGCCGTGCGCAGCATCTCGAAGTGCGAGCCGAGCATCGCCGTGTACGAGTCGTAGAGCAGGCGGTTCTCGCGCAGGCCGCCCAGCTCCGCCTCCAGGTTGACCGTGTTGCCGTCGTCGCGCGGCACGGCCAGCGCGTCGATCTCGAGCTTGGGCGCGACGTCCGCGCCGTCCTGCCCGCGCGCGAGCGCGTCCTGCAACATGTCCTCGAAGCGCAGCGTCTTGCGCTGGAATCCCGGCGTCTCGGCGTTGGCGAGGTTGCCCATCAGGACGTCGCGGCGCTGGGCGGCCGCGTCGAGCAGGCGCATCAACAGCGCCGTGTTGTGCGTGTTGACGTCCATGTTCAGGCCACCCGTCCTTCGGAACGCCACAATTTCATCTTGTTGACCAGCGTGCGCGAGGACACGCCCAGGCGCTTGGCGGCCTGGGTCTTGTTGCCGTTGAGGCAGGCCAGCGTGGCCAGGATCGCCTCGCGCTCGATGTCCTCGAGCAGGCGATTGGCCAGGCTCGAAGTCCCCGGCGGCGCGCCTTCGACCGGCGGCATTGCCGTCGGCTGGCTGGGCCGGCCGAAGACCAGGTCGGCGACGTCGACCTGAGCGCCCTGCGCGAGCACCACGGCGCGTTGCACCACGTTCTCCAGCTCGCGCACGTTGCCCGGCCAGCTCCAGCGCCGCAGCTGCGCCTCGGCCGCGGGCGTGAACGTCGGCGCGCTCATGCCGTGCAGCCGCGCGTAGTGCGCCAGGAAATGGCGCGCCAGCGGCAGGATGTCGTCGGTGCGCGCGCGCAGCGGCGCGATGTGCACCGGCAGCACGTGCAGCCGGTAGTACAAGTCCTCGCGGAACGCGCCTTTCTTGACCTCGACGGCGAGGTCGCGATTGGTGGTCGCGACCACGCGCACGTCGACGCGCAGCGTCGAAGTGCCGCCGACGCGCTCGAACTCTTCTTCCTCGAGCACGCGCAGCAGCTTGGACTGCAGCGCGGGCGAAACCTCGCCGAGCTCGTCGAGCAGCAGCGTGCCGCCGTCGGCGAGCTCGAAACGACCTTCGCGCAGCTTGTGCGCGCCGGTGAAGGCTCCGCGCTCGTGGCCGAAGAGCTCGCTCTCCAAGAGCGTCTCCGAAAGCGCCGCGCAGTTGACGCGGATGAACGGGCCGGCGGCGCGCGGGCTCTCGCGGTGGATCAGGTGCGCGATGCGCTCCTTGCCCGTGCCGCTCTCGCCGGTGATCAACACCGTGCCCTTGGAGCGCGCCAGCTTCTTCGCCGAGCGCAGCGTCTCGGCCATCGCCGAACTCTCGGCGATGATCTCGGGCTGCAGCTCGCACTGCGCCGTGCGCAGGTAGCGGTTCTCGCGCTCCAGGCGCTGCTCGCGATCGATGCGCTGGATCACCAGCGACAGCGCCTCGTGCGACACCGGCTTGAGCAGGAAGTCGCTGGCGCCGTCCTTCATCGCTTGCACCGCGACCTCGACGGAGCCGTGCGCGGTGCACAGCACCGTCGGCAGGCCCGGCAGCGTCTCGCCGAGCTTGCGCACCAGGGCCAGGCCGTCGGTGCCCGGCATGCGCAGGTCGGTGATCACCAGGTCGGGGTGAGCGGACTGCGCCAGCGCGAGGCCTTGCTCCCCGTCGCGGGCTGGGGTCGCGCGGTAGCCCAGCGCCTGGACGGCTTCGACCAGGAAGGTGCGCGAGAGGGAATCGTCGTCGACGACCAGGATGTGTTGGATCGGCATCGCGGAATCAGGAGAGCGTCAGGGGGAAACGCAGGACAAAGCGGGCGCCGCCCAGAGCGGAACCGCGCCCGTGAACTTCGATGCAGCCGCCGTGCAGCTGGGCGACCTGGCGCGCGAAGGCCAGGCCCAGGCCCGTGCCTTCGGCACGCGTGGTGAAGAAGGGTTCGAGGACCTTGGCCTCGCACTCGGGCGCAAGGCCCGCGCCGGCGTCCTCGACGCTCAGCGCGACCTCGCCCGCCGCGACGCCGACGTGCACGTGCACACGGCCGCCGCCGGGCTGCGCCTCGAGCGCGTTGGCGACCAGGTTGCGCAGCGCCTGGCGCAGCTTCAGCCGGTCGCCGACGAAGGCCGGCAGCGGAGCGGGCGAGCTGGAGAGCTCGACCGTCCAGGCCTGGCGGCGCGCGCCGAGCGCGGGATCCGTGAACGTCGCCTCCAGCGCCGCGCGGCACAGCTCGATGCCGTCGATGGTCTCCAGCAGCAGCCGTTCGGGCCGCGCCAGCGAGAGCAGGTTGGCCAGGATCGCGTCGGCCTCGCCCACGCCGCCTTCGATCAGGCTGGCCCAGTGGCGCTCCTTCGAGTTCTCGGGCAGTCGCGCGCGCAACAGGCCCGCGAAACCCTTGGCCGCGTTCATCGGGTTGCGCAGCTCGTGCGCGATGCCGCCGGCCATGTTGCCCAGCGCGGCGAGCTTGTCGAGCCCGTGCAGCCGCTCGATCTCCTGGTTGGCGTGCCGCAGCTGCGTTTCGACCGCCGCCGCGCGCGCCTCGAGCGCCTGGTAGCTGCGCAAGAGTTCGGTCGAGATGCGCGTCAGCTCCTCGACCGCCCCGGCGAGCGCCGCGCGATCCTGAAGTTCAACCGTCTGCGTGCTCATCGCTCGCTCACCAGTCCGTGCAGCAGGGTCCACTGGAGGAATTCGCTGTCCTCGCGCGCGCTGCGGCCCTCGGGGCTGTCGCCTGCGGCCTCGATCACCTGCTGGTAGAGCTTCAAGGCCTCCGCGCTGCGGCCCAGGCGCTCCAGGCAGCGCGCGCGCCAGTAGTCGGCCTGCACGTTGCCCGCCAGCGGCTCCAGAGCGCTCACGCCCTCCTGGTAGCGGCCGCCGCGCCAGCAGGCTCGGCCCAGGCGCGCGTGATCGGCGACGAAACCGTCGGCCTCGAATTGGACCTTGGGGTCGGCCAGCAATTCCGCGGCGGTCTCCCCGGGCGCCGCGCGCGGCGTGGGCAGCGAAGGTTCCGCTGCATTCGACTGCGCGAGCGCGCCGTCGACACGAGCGCCGAAGGCCGGCGCGTGTTCCGCGACGACTTGTGCCAGGCCGCGTGCGTCGAGTTGCTCCAGCAGGCTTCCAACCGAGGTGCGCAGCGCCATCAGGTCGAACTCGGCCTGCGCCGCATCGGTCGGGCCCGGGGCGCTGGCGGCCAGGATCTCGGCCACCGCCGCGGGATCGCGTGCCGCCAGTCGTTCCTGGATGCCGGCGAGCTGGGCCAGCGATGCGACCGTGCGCGAGAGGCGCTGGCGAAGCTGTTCGCGTTCGTCGTCGCCCAGCGCCAGGGCCGGAAGGCCGAGCAGCACGCCGAGCAGCAGGTTGATCAGCAGCAGCTTGCGCATGGCTAGAGCCTCCCCCGGTAGGCGTCGATGGCGTCGTCGATGCGCCCGCAGTCCTCGAAGATGGCCGCGGCGCAGACGTAGAACTCGCGGCGCTGCTCGGGCGCGGCGACCAGCTCGAGGCCTTCGCGCAGCATGCCGATGGCGTCGTCGATGCGCTCCAGCCCGTGCAGGCAGCGCGCCAGGCCGAGGTACATGCGCGTCAGCGCGGGCTCGTCCAGCGGCAGCGACTGCTCGCGCAGCGCGCGGAACGCGGAGTGGCCTTCGGCCCACAGGCGTGCGCGCGCCAGCCGTTCCGCGCGCGCAAGCCGGTCCTCGGCCGGATCGGTCTCCAGCGAGAGGTCGTCCAGGCCCATGGCTTCGCGCGCGGCTCGTGCATGCGCATGGGCCGCGTCGCCCGCGCCGTTGAGCTGCGCCCAGCGATCGATCCACAGCGCGCCGAGCTCGTCGCCCGAGATGCGCGTCAGGCGCGCCGCCTCGCGAACCGCCGCGCTGCGCGCCTCGCCGCTGCAGCGGCGCGCGTATTCCATCCATGCGCGCGCGGCTTGCATCGGCGGCGCGTCGGCGGGCAGCGCGCGCGCGCTGAGCTCGTAGAACTGCTCTTCGAGTGCGGGCTCGAGCCCGCCGTTCTGCGATTCCGCCAGCAGCTTCCGCGCGCCCTCGGGGTTGCCGTCGCCCAGCACGCAGCGGGCGCGCACCAGGAGGCGGCGGTGCAGCTCGGCGCGGTCGGCCGCCGGGCTGGAAAGATCCAGTGCGACGACCAGGCGCAACGCGGTGCGGAAGTCGCCCTGGCGCGCGAGGCATTCGGCGAAGCCCAGCCGCGCCTCCAGCTCCAGCGGCCCCTTGCTGCCCAGGCGCACCAGGTCGGCGTAGCGGTTGCCGGCGTTCTCGTAATCGCCCGCGGCGAAGAGCATCCGCGCCGCGCGGATCAGAGCCTCGGAAGCCTGGTCGGCGTGCGGGAAGGCGCGCGCCAGCGATTCGAAGCCCGAGATCGCCTGGCTCAGGTCGCCGCGGCGCTCGAAGATCGAGGCTTTGGCGAAGGCTGCCGCGGCGCCGGACTCCGCGTCGGGGAAGCTGCGCAGCGCGCTCGAATAGGCCGAGAGCGCCAGATCGCGCAGTTCGTCGGGCGTGGGGGAGGCGGGGACGAGCTCGCGAATCGCGACCACGCCGGTGCGCCAGCTCGCGCGCAGGTTGCAGCTGCCCAGCAGCCAGTCCAGGGCCTGCGCGGCGGGGCGCTCGCGCAGCTCGACGGTCACCAGCGCCGTGGGCGAAATGCGCTCCAGACCCTCGATGCGCATTTGCATCGCGCCTGCCAGCTGCTCGACCAGGCTGCCCAGCGGACTGCGCGGCGCGGAGATCGAGCAGTACCACTCGCCTTCGCGCTGCACGGTGCTGACCAGCGCGGTCGCGGCCGGCTGCTGGAAGCCCAGCGCTGCGAGCGCGAGGCAGCCGGCGAACCAACGACAAGCCAGCTGTTTCATCGCTGGGCCTTTCCTGGAACGCTGATGAAGCCCGACTCGCCGGCGTGCGTCGCGCTCTCGCGCTCGACGCGATCGGCCTGCTCGCGGTAGCTGTCGGCGATCAGAACCTGGGCGCGCGAGGTCAGGCGCGAGCGCTGCTTGACGTCGAAGCGATCGACCACCGCGAGCAGCGAGTACAGCCGCACGCGGCAGCGCTCGTAGTCGCCGAGCGAAAGATCGTGGGCGGCGGACTCGAGCGCCTGCTCGCCCTCGCCCGAGACCGGCGCGGCATCCATCAGCTGCTGCCACTCGTGCCGCGGTGTGTTCGCCGTCGAGGACGAGGGCTCGCTGGCGCGCGCGACCTGGTCGCCGACTTCGCGCAGCGCGCTGTCCATGCCCGACATCGAACGCCAGACCACGCCGACCAAGGCGAGATTGACCAGCGTGGCCAGGCCCAGCGCGGCGAGGTTCAACCCGCCTGCGCGACGCGGCTCGATCACGGGCGGGGCCGCTGCCAGAGGCGCCGTTTGGACCGGAGGCCTGGGCGTGACCGGGCGCACCAGCGGAAGTTGGCTGGGCGTGCTCGCGACAGCAGGCGCTGCGCTCGCGGCCGCGGGCGCAGGCTTGGGCAGGGCGGGGGGCACGCGCGCGGTCGCGGTCGCGGACTCGGCCTTCGACGGCCCGCGGAACAGGTCGTCGAAGTTGAAGAGGTCGTCCTCTTCCTCGGGAGTCGGGTTGCCGGGCGTCACGCGCTCCTCCGGGCTTGGGTCTCCAGCGCCTGCTCCGAGCGCGGCGCGGACAGCAGGCGTCCGACGCACACGGCCAGCGCCGGCGAGAAGTGGAACTGCGGCTCGATCTCTCCGTCGCGCAGCGACAGCAGCACGCGCCGCGCCAGCGCCGGATCGAGGTAGTCGAGCTCGGAAAGGTCGACGCCGCGGTCGTCGGCGAAGACCAGGCTGCTGGAGAGGAACTCCGCCACCACGCGCGTGCCCTGTCCTGGATGGCTCCAGAAGTTCAGCTGCTCGGCCAGCGAGCAGGCGCGCGCCAGTCCGGAGCGCTGCGGCTCGCGGATCACGCCCGCGTTCACGCGCACGGGATCGAAGCCGATGCCGTCGTCGCGAACCTCGATGCGCAGCAGCCGCCCGCTCGAGTGCGCCTCGAGGCGAAACCGGCCCGGCTCCTCGGGATAGGCGTGGCGCACGACGTTTTCGAGTAGCTCCGCCGTGGCCCCGGCGATGCGCGCGCGCGCCGAACTGGTGAAGCCGCGCACCAGCAGGAAGGCCAGCAGCTCGTTCAACGCGCGGCGGTTGTTGTCCGGGTCGGCGACGTCGCACAGCGACAGCTGATCGCGCGTGCCCGAGGCGGGCAGGGCGGCCGCGGGAAGCAGGCGCGCGGCGGCGTCGCAGAGCTCCTGCAGGCCGTAGGGCTGCACGAAGAAGTCGCGCACGCCGGCGCGCAGCGCGGTCCGGCACAGGTCGAAGTGCGCGGCGGCGGCGGTCAGGATCGTCGGGCAGGACTGGCCGCGTTGATCCAGGCGTTCGAGCAGCTCCAGCGCAGAGCCGTCGCCGAGCTGCGTGGAGCAGATCAGCAGCCGGCACGGCGCGAGCTCCAGCGCCTGCGCGAGGCTGCTCGCGCTGCGCGCCTCGAAGCCGCGTGCGGCCAGTGCGGCGACGATGCGCGCGGCCTGCGCGCCGTCGCCGTCCACGACCAGGATTTCGCTCTTGCCGATCATCCGTTGCGCTGCGCCGGCGTGGTGCGTTGGAACTGGGGGAAGGCGATTTGGATGCAAGTGGCGCCGCGCGCCGTGCGCTGCAGCGTCAGCGTTCCGCCCATGCGCGGGATGTCGCGTCCGGCGAGGTGCAGGCCCAGATCGAGCTGCACGGAAGGGCTCGCATCCCGCTCCAGCGCCTCGCCGACCAGCGTGAACAGCAAAGCGTCGTGCTCGGCGCGTGCGCCGAAGAGCAGCTCGCCGCAGGTCGAGGCCAGGCAGTAGTCGGCCAGGTGGCGCAGGGCCATGCACAGCTGGGGCCCGTCGACGCGCAGGCTCAGGGCCGAGGCGGGGCGCGCCAGGCGAACGCGCGCGCGCGGCCCAGCCGGCAGCATGCGCAGCGTGCTGAACAGCAGTTCGTCCGCCGTGCAGTTCAGCGGGTTGAGCTCGCGCGGCGCCGCGTAGTCCACCAGGTCCTGCACGCCGCGCGAGAGGCGCATCACCTCGTCGAGGGCCGCGTGCACGTGCTGGGAACGCGGATCGTCCGCGGGCAGGTCGCGGGCGAGGCTCTCCATGCTCGCGCGCAACGCGGCGAGCGGGTTCTTCAGGATGCGCGTCATCGTCAGGCCGAGTTCGGCCGGAAGTTCGCGCGCCGCGGACGGCGAGAGCGTGGTGCCTTGATGGGTGTCCATGAATGAGGTCCGTGGTCTTGCAAGGGAGCGCAAACTCGCGGCCAAGCGCTTGTCGGCTCGGATCGGGAATCGCTTGCGGCCGCGGAGCAGCGGGCGCGCACTTTTTTCCCGGGACTAGGACGAATGCTCCCTCAGCCCGCGATGCCGTAGGTCTTCAGCTTCGCGTAGAGGGTGGTGCGGTCGATGCCGAGCACGCTCGCCGCCCGCGAACGGTTGCCGGCGGTCTCCGCCAGCACGCGCCGGATCAGGGTCTGCTCGACGCTGCGCAGCGAGCGATCGCCCAGCGGCAGGGCGTCGGGCAGGGCGGCCTCGGCCAGGCCCAGGTCGCCGACCTCGAGTTGGGGCCCGTCGGCCAGCAGCGCGGCGCGCGCCAGCGTGTTCTGCAGCTCGCGCACGTTGCCCGGCCAGGGGTGGCGCAGCAGCGCGCCGAGCGCGGTCGCGGAGAGCCCAACCTGCGTGCGCCCGCCCTCCGCCGCGGCGCGCTCGAGGAACAGACGGGCCAGCGGCTGGATGGCCTGCGGGCGCGCGCGCAGCGGCGGCACCGACAGCGACAGCACGTTCAAGCGGTAGAAAAGATCCTCGCGGAAGCGCCCGGCGGCGACCTCGCGCGCCAGGTCGCGGTGCGTGGCTGCCATGATGCGCACGTCGAAGGGCTGCTCGGCCGCGGCACCGACGCGCCGGAAACTGCGTTCTTGCAGCGCGCGCAGCAGCTTGGCCTGCTGCGGCGGCGCCAGCTCGCCGATCTCGTCGAACAACAGCGTCCCGCCCTCGGCCGCGTGCAGCAGCCCGGTGCGCCCCGCCGGATCGCCGCCGGTGAAGGCGCCGGGCTCGTAGCCAAACAGCTCGGCCTCCAGCAGGCCCTCGGTCAATGCGGCGCAGTTGAGCGCCACGAAGGGCCGCTCGCGCCGCGCGGATAGCTCATGGATCGCCCGCGCAACCAGCTCCTTGCCCGAGCCCGACTCGCCCTGAATCAATACGGTGGTCCGCGGCGTGCTCGCGACCCGCCGAATCTGCCCCACCAGGCCCTCGAGGCCCGGACTGTCGGCAAGCAACCCCACAGCGACAGACATGCGCCACCCCATCGGAAGAAAACTCCAATCCCTGGAGCTTCCTTCCCACCCACCGCGCAAAACTGATCGTACGGTACCAGGCTCGACATCATCACCCCGCCCTGCGCACGGGGCGCCGCGCGCGG
>Ga0315910_10001297_pt1 | contig 23182 bp, 22 predicted proteins | sample EdamamesoilMG_FD_204470 | JGI IMG/M metagenome (GOLD analysis project Ga0315910, IMG submission 204470) | Garden soil microbial communities collected in Santa Monica, California, United States - Edamame soil | ecosystem: Environmental > Terrestrial > Soil > Garden | place: USA: California... | reverse complement strand
CAACCGTCATTTTATATGCGGTATAACCTGTGGCAATGACCCCGGGCGGATACAATGGGCGATTGAACAGGAAGCCGACTACATTTCATTCTGCTCCATGTTTCCATCATCTTCAACTGATGCGTGTGAGCTTGTACTGCCTGAAGTGGTAAAGGAAACACGTGCCAAAACGTCCATACCGATTTTCGCTGCGGGTGGAGTAACGCTTCAGAATGTTTCATCACTACTGGCGCTTGGTGTAGATGGCGTGGCATTGATATCAGCAGTGATGCACGCTGACGATCCAGAGGCAATGACCGAAAAATTCAAAAACACTTTTAACAGATCATGAAATCCAACTGCACAAAGCGCACGAAGAAAGCACAGCGATATGCAAACACATGGGTAACCCCGGTGTAATGGATTCTAAACTTCCGCTAAACTTAGTAAGTATGAAAACTGATTTCCTGAAAAAATTATGTTGTCCATTTGACAAGGCTGATCTCGCCATCCAGGTATTTCAACTGCAGGATGATGAAATCAGAGAAGGCATTCTCACCTGCACATGCTGCAAGCGTTACTTTCCCATCGTGCAGGGTATACCTGTTATGTCACCGGATGAATACCGGGAAAAATCGCTGGAGCTGCCAATTCTGGAACGATGGGGAATACACGAAAGCCTGGAGGTGAAATCGTTCTCACTAACCGAAGCAAATTCAGAAAGGGATAAAAAAAGCTAAAAGGAACATTTTGTGGCACATCTTTTTTAATTTGCCGGGTACTTTAGTAAAGGACCCCTAGCAAATAACTTATGTCGCAACTTTTAGAAGACGTTAAAACCAAAGCACAAACCTGGCTCTCCAGTTCTGTTATCGATAATGAAACCAAGAATGAAGTACGGGCACTTCTGCAGAATCCGGATTCCAAAGAACTAGTTGATAATTTTTATAAAGACCTTGAGTTTGGTACCGGTGGTCTGCGTGGAATCATGGGAGCCGGCTCCAACTGTATGAACAAGTATACCGTTGGGGTTGCTACACAGGGACTGGCCAACTACCTCAATAAAACCTTCCCGGGCAAAACCATCAAGGTTGCGATCGCGCACGATAGCCGGAACAACAGCAGCTATTTTGCCGAAGTAGCAGCAGGCGTATTTTCAGCCAATGGTATGCAGGTGTATATGTTCCCGGAGCTGAGGCCTACTCCACTCCTGTCATTTGCTATTCGTTACCTGAAATGTGAATCGGGAATTGTCGTAACGGCATCCCACAATCCGAAGGAATACAACGGCTACAAAGCCTATTGGGTAGATGGTGCGCAAGTTGTACCTCCGCACGACAAGAATATTATCGAGGAAGTAAACGCTATCACCTCATTCGACAAAGTAAAGTTCAAACCGACACTGGCAAATATCCACCTCATTGGTCCTGAAGTAGAAGCGGCCTACTATGAAGAGGTGAAAAAAATAATTCCGAATCAGGATATTATCGCGAAACATAAAAACATTCCATTGGTGTATTCCAGCATCCACGGAGCAGGTATAACGATGGTACCGGAATGTTTGAAACAGATCGGGTTTACCAATATCCATGTAGTAGAAGAACAAAAAAATCCCGATGGCAATTTCCCGACAGTTAAGTCGCCCAACCCGGAAGAACAATCGGCCATGGAAATGGTGATAGCGAAAGGAAAGAAAGTGGGCGCAACGATGGTAATGGCAACTGATCCGGATACAGACCGTGTCGGCATTGGTGTGCGTAAATCGGATGGGGAATTTATTCTACTTAATGGCAACGAAGCGTTCAGTCTCATGATGTCGTTCATCATGAAAAACCTGAAGGATAAAACCAACGCCTATATCGCGAAAACCATTGTTACTTCAGAACTGATCGATACGATGGCCGCGAAGCTGGGTGTAGAATGTTACAATACACTTACGGGTTTCAAATACATCGCTGAACTGATGGGTAAGCTTGAAGGCAAAAAACGTTTCATTGCTGCCGGTGAAGAAAGTTATGGATACATGGCTGGTGATTTTGTGCGCGATAAAGATGCTGTTTCCTCCTGTGCATTCTTTGCTGCCATGGCCGCCAGCGCAACCGATGAAGGCAAATCATTTTACGACTGGCTTATCGATATGTATGTTGAGTTCGGTTACTACAAGGAAGCTTTGCTCAACGTGACGAAGAAGGGCCAGCAGGGTGAACAGGAGATCAAGGCGATGATGGAAAAGTTCAGAAATAATCCACCAGCCGAAATCATCGGAAACAAAGTGGTGCGCTTACTCGACTACAAGACGCTGAAAGAAAAGAACCTGGCTAGCGGAAAGGAAACAGACATCAATCTGCCGAAGTCTGATGTACTTCAATTTTACCTGGAGGATGGAACAAAGGTTTCCATTCGTCCTTCCGGCACGGAACCAAAGATTAAATTTTACATCAGTGTGAATACTTCGCTTCCTTCCCGTGATAAATTTGACGAAGTAACGCAGACGCTGAACGACAAAATCAAAAAAGCAGAAGCATACCTGATGAGTATCTGATCGTGGTGATTCGCCTTAAAAAAAAGAAGCTGTTCCGGATACCTGAACGGCTTCTTTTTTTTATCGCTTACGACAGTCTTAAAATTTCTCAACGCCCCTTACATTCATTTCCAACGTATTCACTTTGCCTTCCGGCCCTGTGATGAATAAGGTTTTTCCATTTTTACCTCCGAAAACATGATTGGTCGATCCGCCATCCACTGGAATCGTCAGGATGCTATTCCCGGTTGAATCAAAAACATTTATTCCCAGGCTATTGCTGATGTATACATTTCCCCTTTCATCAAGGGACATGCCATCGCCACCCATATCAACAAACTTTTTCAGGTTCGAAAGTGTGCCATCCGGGTTAATGTCAAATCGCCAGGTACCTCCCTCGTTATCTTCTGTCCATCTGGTGACGTAGAGTTTTTTACCATCCGGTGTTCCGGTGATGCCGTTGGGCCACGAGTTGGCATCCCATTCGGGTTGCGTGCTCACGCGCATCAGCGCATTACCTTGAAGGGCGAGGTAGTACACATGGCCGCCTGCACCTGCTTCCGCCTGTTCAGAATGTGTGGCAGGCCAGGGTTGTTTACGCGGATCATTATCATCCCAGTAGTCGCGTGGAAATAACGGATCGGTGATATAAGCCCCACCCGTGACCGGATTGATCCAGACATCGTTGGGACCATTCAATAACTTTTCATTATAGTTGTTGATCACCACCTTGTGTGAGCCGTCCGGAGCGATTCGCCACACTTGCCCGTGGTCATCGGCACAGGCGATGATGTATCCCTCTTTGTCAAACGCTATTCCATTGGCGCGACCGGTTCCTTTTAAAAAAGGCGTAATACCACCCGTGGTTCTGTCCCATTTATAAATTACATCGTTGGGCTGATCGGTAAAAAAAACATTTCCGGTCTGGTCAGCTGTCGGTCCTTCTGTAAACGAATAGCCCTGACCCACCTCAGTAAGTGATGCGTTCGTGGCTATCAAACCCGTCTTATCTTCAGTCTTGTCGGAACAGGCTGGCAGAAAAAAGAGTATCCCCACGAAAGTGAGTAACCTGGTCTTTTTCATCGCGCGGATGTTTCACGCAAAATTCTAAATCAGGACGACAAGAACTTTCACTAAACACCATCGCGGATTTTTATACAAACCGTGTACTAAAAACCACCGGAGGTTATTGGACACGGAGAACCTGTCAGAGGAAAATTTTCAAGCCTTCATGCGTGGCGCTGAACCCGATTTGTTCATAAAACCGAATGGCATCGGGTCTTTCCTTATTACTGGTTAATTGAACGAGAATAGCGTTACGATCCCTGGCACGTTGAATAGCCCATTCTATCAGCTGATGACCTATTCCTTTGCCGGTCATATCGTCACGAACACGAACCGCCTCAATGGACGCACGCCACCCACCCTGGTACGTTAGCCCCGGGGTGAACGTTAGCTGCAGCGTGCCGATCACGCCATGCGTATTTTCGGCAACGACCAGTTCCTGGTTCGGATCGGAATCTATCGCATCAAATGCGTCATAGTATGAGGCAGGCAAAGGATCCTGATACTTTTCGCGATACTTGCCAAGCTTATCGTTCGCCAACATTTGCACAATAGCCGGAAGATCCTCACGGTTAGCTTTTCTAAAAATCATTACGCTTTCTTTTTTAAAAGTATAGCCAGGATTCGTGGAATACCCTGGCGGTTGTCGTCATCAAAATACTCATTTACATCCGACACTACGAGATCATATTTCTTTGCAGATTGAATAAAATCCGAAAGGTGATGATTAAAACATTGCACAATCTCCTCGCCTTCCTCGGTTGAGAAGCGCGCTTTCGATCCGGCATATTGTTTAAAAGGATGAAGTTCGCCAATGTATACACAACCTCCGGGTTGTAGAACTGCAGCAGATTTTTTAAAAACAGGATCGAGGTCTTCAATATGTTCCAGCACGAGACTAAATGTAATCAGATCGTATAAACCCGTGGTAAACATCCACGCTTCCTTAATATCGGCCTGAATGAAATTCACCTGGGACGGTTTCACTTTTGAACGGGCGCGAGAAATCATTTCCTCCGATACGTCAATGGCTGTAATGTGGGCGGCATGATTGGCAAGCCATTGCGTATTTTTCCCGGTGCCGCAGCCAATCTCCAGGCAACGGTTAAAGGATGCACCGCTTAATGTATTACGAAGCACGGTTGCTTCCAGGTCGCGTGTCTTGTTCAGGTTGGTATCGTATTGTGACGCCCAACGGTTGTAGGATTGCCTTACGCTCATGCTGAATTCTGTTTCACAGTGGTGTGAACTCGGAAAACAAATTCTTCGCTTCACTCAGATCTCCGACAGGAACATACTCACAAACCCGGGCATATTCACCCCACATCTTTTGAACTGCGGGATTGGTGTGCGCTGACTGAATGGCTTCTTTTGATTTCCAGCCGAATACCTCCACTACAATACCATCGGTTGTTTTCATCATGATCGATTGCCGGTCAGACGCCAGACCTTCCTTACGAAGAATATCAACGTGGGTTTTCATCAGGTCATGGAGTTGTTTCTCTTTTCCGGGAAACGGACGATACCCTACGATGACAATGCGTTCTGTACTCATACCTGTTTTGATTGTGTGTGATTCATTTGCCTAAAATAAAACATTAATATTTGGCAGGTTGTCCCGCCACCGGTGTGCTCTTCCTGATAAAATCACGGATGTGTTCGTTCGAACTCACCAGATCTTCTGCCCGCAAGTACATCATGTGCCCGCTGCGGTATCCTTCAAAGCGAAGGCGGTCTTTCATTTTGCTGCTTGGGTCCAACTGCCACAATGAATACTTGGCATCGAAGTAGGTAGTTGCACCATCATAGTATCCGGATTGCACCATGACGTGCAGATACGGATTCTGCGCCATAGCCTGCCGAAGATTCTCGCCCGTGTTATTATTGGTATTGTCCCACGGATGCACAGGGCCGAACATGTTGTATACCAGATCGGTTTTATATTTCAGTACATCGCGCAGGTAATAGTTGATCGCGGGCGTAAACGCATGAAGCCACGAAGTAAGTTCTGAATTGTAATCCGGATTATCGCCTGCCTGTTTTTTATCGATACCCAGGTAACGTGAATCCAGTCTACCGATCGTATACCCTTTATCTCGCAACAGGTCTTTCCAGAAAAAACCGGTAGGCACTGCAAGGTTATTATCCAGCACAGACTGTTCAGACAATCCGGAGTAGCGGGATACTTTAGCCGCTATTTGTTTTCGCTTATCATTTTCGAGAAAACCTCCCTTCGACAAAGCCGGAATCAATTCATCAATAGTAAACGCTTCCACTTCAGGAAGTATCTGATCCAGATCCTTTTGTTGCAGATCGGCAGGAAGTGCTTTCTGATACCATGCAGCTGCAGTGAAATACGGAAGCGCCAGAGCATCGCCTACCGGGCCTCCGCGATTTAAACCGAGATCGGTAGGCGAAACGAGAATCACACCATTGAGATACATCCAATGTGCATTCTGCAGCTGAAGTGCAAGACCCGACACGCGCGTGGTTCCATAACTTTCACCGATGAGGTATTTCGGAGAAGTCCAGCGCCCATGACGCGATACAAAAACATCCAGCCATTCAGCCAGGTACTTGATGTCTGCATTGATGCCAAAGAAAACGGAACGCTCGGTTTTCAAATCGAGTATCCGGGAGAAGCCTGTATTCACGGGATCGATGTACACGATGTCGGCCACATCGAGTATCGAATTCGGGTTATCTTTTACACCGTACGGCTGCACCGGGTAACCCTCCGAATCAATATGAAGGATCTTCGGTCCGGTGTACGCTACATGCATCCAGACCGAGGCAGAACCTGGCCCGCCATTGAAGGAAATGATGAAGGGCCTTTTGCTCTTATCAGTGATATCGGTGCGTTCGTAGTAAGTATAGAATAAGGAAGCGATCGGTTTACCATCCGCATTCCATACGGGTTGCGTGCCGGCTGTGACTTTATAGGGTACTGCCTTTCCCTTGATGGTGATTTGACCGGTGCTGGTTACTGCAGATTCTGCCTGAAGAATCCGCTCATGGGGTGAGCTTGATTCCGCGGGCTGTGTCTGACCACGCAAATCAAATTGAATCAAGGCGAAGAAAATAATCAGGGATAGCGCTTTCATTCTGAAAATTGGTATGTTTCAATATAAGACTTACGGTGCGATTAAAAATCACCCTTTGTCAAATTTAGAACTTCGGATTCGTACCGATTTGGATTTACGGTTTTTTCAAAGATATTTACGTTCAGCCCCCTCTGACCCTATTCACCTTTACCAACTCGTTTATGAGCCGATGTGTGACCGCGTTTTTCCTACTGGGTGTATTGCCTTTCTGTTATGGACAGAAACTTATCACTACGGTTCCGGTACCGACAAAACATGTGTTTGTAGACGGCAGCTGCCTGGCTGGGAACAACATTTTTTTATCGCGATCGCTTTATAAGTCATTGTCTATGCCAAGTACAAAGGACTATCATCTGATCGATAGCACAGGCAAAATTCTGCCGATTGGCTTTACGGAAATTTTAAAAAAACCAATTGTAGCTGTAGTAGGACAGCCGGATAGTACCTCTTTCTATTTTCTGGACGAGTCTAAAAAAGATCTGGTTATTAGTGCGTGGATCATCAGCAACGATACAGGCATTGGTAAAATCAGCTCAGGTAGTATTCCCTGGCATGAACCCATTTACGGTACGTTTCAGGACCAGGCTAATCTATACCTGATCAGTTCAGTGAAAAAAAGTAAAACACCTAAGCTTACCCATATCGAGGGGCTGAAGGTAGTCCGGCAGACTGAATTTGATATTGCCGTAGAGCTGAGTGACTATCATCAGGGCGCAGTGTCATTTCATGAAACCGGATTGGTTACGCCAGCAGCGGTAAGCATTGCGCATGTAAAGATTATCAAATCAAAAAACCTTATCTGGGTTGTCGCGGACGATCAGTTTGATGTACTTACCGCGCGTTATCGAAAGTCTTATCATACCGTGGTGTCCAGACTCGACCTTACTTCAGGAAAATCAGTTAGCCGGGAGTTTCCTCAATACACGCCAAACTATTTCGGTTCCACCGTATTCGACAATCACCTGTGCCGGCTCACCATAGACAACGGATTCAAAGTTGAGTTCTTCCATTTTGACACGGGCAAGCGAAGCTATACGTATCACCTCAATAACACGATGTCGTTTTCCAAAGACACTATATATGTCGATGTAAATAACCCTGTTGAAAAAAAAGCTGATGCAACATCCCTGATCAGTTCCACCGACCGGTGCTTTATCATGGCAGACTCACTACCCGATGGCGAAACGGTATTAACATTGGGAACGTATACATTCTCCGAATACCGGGCAGGCGTCCCGCTGGGCACCTTTGTGTATCTCATCACCTCGGCCGCCAGCAAACCGACTATCTACCGCACAGGAGCAAAATACCTTTATGCAAAGGGCTCGATCGAAAAAGGCTTCAGGTTAACAAACGATGTCAACTTCCTTCAACGCCACATGGCTGAATACGAATACAAAACAAAACGGAGCCCATATTATATAATTGGGAAGCAATGTATTTATGGACTGTCTGCGAATTCAGATAAAAAATCAGATCGTTCCATTGACGTGGTCAAGTTTGAATACTAAATATGACGGTGCCTGCGGTTAGTTTGTAATATGCCAGAAACTCATTCTGCGCCTTGCCTTAAACCCCAGCTTTTCGTACAGCTGGATTGCTCCGGTATTCTTCTCAACAACATGAAGGTAAGGTAATTTATTCTGGCCAAGTATATTGTTCAACGAACGCGCAGTGAGTTGGCTGGCATAGCCCCTTCCCGTATACTGCGGGTGGGTAACCACCGCGCTCACTTCTGTAAATTCATTCATCTTCATGCGCTCCCCGGAAACAGCAACAAGTTCTCCGTTCTTAAAAATACCCACGTAATCTCCCAGCAAGGCAGTCTTTTCCCTGAAGTAACCGGGTTGCACTAAATTTACCAGTTGAAATAATGCGTGATGATGTTGGTGTGTCAGCAACGTGATCGCTTCGGCTTCCTGTATTTCAATTTGCTTTTCGGCAACCATTTGAAGACAAACCAACTCTTTGCTGATCTTCAGCCCGGGTGGCAGAACCGGTTCTTTCCCCACGATAAAAAAATTATCAGTCAGCCGTGAATATTGCTGAATGCAGGCCGGTAAATTTTCGTTGCCCGAAAATCCTCCGAACGGGCAGTAATCCGGACGATAGAATTTTACGGGTCCATAGTCAACCCCTACCCTACTATGACTTTCGGAAAGCGAATACCAAACCGGATTATCAAGTTTATAGTCGTTCACGTTTATTTACTTTCAGTGTGGGTTTAATTTAACAATTTCTGTACTTTTCAAATTCAAGAACTAACCTGCTATGAAACAGATACCGGCCATTATTCTTTTTGTATTCAGTGCTATCGGATCGCTCGCGCAGACAAATACCACAAGCCCGGAAAAGTCTTCCAAATTACATTTTGCATTGAACCTGGGTAGTACGTTTACCTTTGTTCCTGATTCAAAGCATACCATCATCAGCCTGCCTGAAGGAGTTGTTATCCCCAATTACGTTCACCCGGCAAATGGCAAAACCGTGGTTGTCAACGAAAGTAACGCGTCATCGAAAGCAAAAATGGGATGGTCTGCCGCACTGGAATTCAGCTATGAATTAAACCATAACTATGCGTGGCATTTTTCGGCAGGTGTTAAGAAATTGAATTTTGATTATACGGTAACGTTCGTGGATCCTACCGGCACCTACTATCCGGATCCGGTAAATCTGGATGATCTCAACAGTGAATTCGGAAACACCAACCTGACCTATCTTACCATCGATCCGGCTATTTCAAAATCCTTTTTTAACAAGCGGTTGCGCGTCAAACTGGGACCAACCCTCAACTGGCTTATGGATGACAAGACAAACAATATTCTAAAAGGATACTTTACACCTCAGGAGCCCGGCTACGATATGCCAGACGAAGTTTTCTTTGACACCACCGGGAAGCCCCAGGATCTTTTATGGGGCGCGAATGCAACCTTATCGTATCAGGTAATGCCAGCCATTGATGTCAACCTGTCCGGGCAGTTCATGTTCAATTCAATTTATGAAAGCAGATCCCTGTTCGAAACCGGTGATGTCGAATCGGTAAAACCTTTTGTACTTGCAGTCGGAGTTACCCTAAGACCACTCGAGTTTTAGAAACCTATTCCTTTAACCTGTTAAACCGGAAGCCCCCGGTGAGCACACACGTGAGGTTTGAATTGGTAAGATACGTTGGATCGAGAACCGTGTAACCCAGCGACCAATTGAATTGAATTTTCGAGTAGTATCGATTGCCGTTGTAGCCGGCATGCAACGCAATATCTGCAGCATATTCGATGCTGGTGAAACTGCCTTCACCATTTCCGGATTTATACATATTGTGCGCCAAACCAAAACCTGCAACCACAATCGGTGATATGAAAAATCGTGTGCCGCGCAATGCAATGTTTATTCCGTAACCCGGCAAAATCAAAAGACCCGGAGATTGTATGTACTCCAGTCCGGCCTGGTCACCAAAGCGTGATTCCAGATCATGCGTTGGGGGTATCATGTTTTCTCCTTTTCGTCCAAGTCTTCGGTAAAAGGGATCGAACCGAACCAGAAATGAACCTGCTGTTTTCAGCTGATACTCGGATTGATAAATAGCAGCCCGGTAGGAATATCGCGAAGGGTGAAACAAGTAAGTAATCTGCAAGCCCAGCTTCGTTTCGTGTATGGACGGTGTACTTTCAAATTCATTATCGCTGCCCGACACAACCACCCCCGTACTCTCGATCAAATAGACGCGAAGCACCACCTCCCTGCGCGTGTAATTAAAACCCAGTTTGAACTGATCAAGATTAGAACGCTCTTCGCGAAGGTACGTAGTACCGGGAAGTGAAAAACTGATGTCACCACTCAGCCACCCATAGGTGACACCGAAACCGATGTAGTCATTGGTATTTTTATAAAGGTCACCGTTTATCTGCGTGGTTGCATCGCGGGTTGATCCCAATGATAAATTATTGCCTTGTCCGCCATATAAAAGACGAACCTCATTCTTCAGAATGAATTTTTGCACATAGGCTGAGTCTGCATCAGCAACGGGTTCCAATTGCGTTGTGGATTGACCGAGACATGGTAAACCTGACCAAAGTAAAATTACGACCAACAGCAAGCCCACTCGGCATTTACATTCCAACCTGAAATTTAACAAGTATGAACGAAGTACCGTTTTAAAATTTCTTAAATGAACCTGCTGAATCGATTTTAAATAAATCATAAGCGTAGTGATCATACCTGAAGTTATCGGTAACAAACTTTTCGGCTTAAGCTGTTGTCATGATCTGTAATAAAGATTGAGAAAAGCAGATCGCAGGAACGAGGAGTATACTCAACAGGAGTTTCATAAAAAACGGTTACACCGAATATATACAATAGTATTATCTTTGCCCTTCAATCATGAAAAAAGTCGCGTTTTACACCCTGGGCTGTAAGCTCAATTACTCGGAAACTTCCACGATTTCGCGGGCGTTCGAGGAAAAGGGCTATAAAAAAGTCGATTTTACAGACACCCCGGACATCTTCATTATCAATACGTGTTCGGTTACCGAGAACGCAGACAAGAAGTGCCACAAGATCGTGCGCGAAGCACGGGCCATCTCACCCGAAGGTTATGTGGCCATCATCGGTTGCTATGCGCAACTCAAACCGAAGGAAATATCCGAAATACCGGGGGTGGATGCTGTGCTCGGAGCCGCTGAAAAATTCAGACTTCATGAATTGCTTGATGACTTTGTACGCAAACCGCAGACTGAAGTATTTGCCTCTGAAATAAAACAGGCCAATACGTTTAACACATCGTATTCGATCCACGACCGCACGCGCACCTTTCTGAAAGTTCAGGATGGGTGTGACTACTCGTGCACGTTCTGCACCATCCCGCTGGCGCGTGGGAACAGTCGCAGCGACAGTATTGTAAACATTGTAAATACCGCGCAGGAAATTGCAAAAACTGAAGTACGTGAAATCGTTCTCACGGGTGTAAACACGGGCGACTTTGGTATTCAAAATGGCCAACGGGTGGAGCGTTTCATCGACCTGGTGAAAGCGTTGGACAATGTAGACGGTATTGATCGATTCCGCATTTCATCCATCGAACCGAACCTGCTTACGGATGAGATCATCGAATTCGCAGCTCGGTCAAAACGATTTGTTCCACATTTCCACATACCGCTTCAATCCGGATCAAACAAGATCCTGCGGCTGATGCGCAGACGTTATCAGCGCGAGTTGTATGTAGAACGTGTGAACAAAATAAAATCGGTGATGCCCCACGCTTGCATCGGTGTGGATGTAATTGTTGGATTCCCCGGGGAAACCCAGGAAGATTTCCTGGAGACCTATCAGTTTCTCAACGAACTCAACATTTCCTATCTCCACGTATTTACCTATTCGGAACGCGAAAATACGGCTGCTGCATCCATGCCTGATCCTGTTCCCGGAAGCGCACGCGCTGACCGGTCTAAAATGCTGCATATCCTGTCTGATAAAAAAAGAAGAAAATTCTACGAGGAAAATCTCACCCGTGAATTCACGGTCCTTTTTGAAAATGACATTGAAGAGGGACACATGCACGGCTTCACCGAAAACTACATTCGTGTAACCGCCAAATATGATCCGGTGTTGATTAACGAGCTAAAGAAAGTACGGCTGAACTCGATCAATGCTAAAGGATTGGTAGACGTGGAAGACATCTCTTCCGAGATCCTTACGCATTAAAAACCGGCAGGCTTTCTTCGGAAACTTCGTTCCTCCTTTGTGACCTTTGCGCGCTGGATTTTTTACAGTTTCCCCGTACGCCAATGTATGTGTGGTGTAAGGTTCCATCTGCGCATTTCACTATTTCCACATTCCTGACACGAAAAACTTCACAGAAGCAATTCGTCTTACATCCCTGACTTTGCTGATAAATTTTCAAAAGCTACCTCGCTGCGCAGGTATACCTTTGATGCATGAAAAAGACCTCCCTTCTTTTGATGCTGTCAGCACTCATGTTGCTGGTGGCCTGCAGTCCGGAGTGTCATTCAGTCTGTGCCGTTAAAGTAAAGCAAAATAAAAAGGTGCGTCATACAAATCGTGCGCCTATTAAACACAATAAAAAACCAAGCGATAGCTTGATTTAGGAGCCTGTAAGAGGAATGGAGAGCCATGATACTTTGGGGTTGGTTTGTGAGTTTCTCCTTCCTTTTCCTTTAGCAAGCGTTGGATAGGTTTAGTAATCCGTTGTCCTTTGTCCGTGTATGGGAGTTGAGTGTGGTGAAGTTGGTCATGTGAGTGTGGTTGATTTGCAGAAAGAGGTTTGTTGGTTCACACGCATACTCGCAGTCACGGATAAAGGATCAAACGGGTTCAGAAATGAAAGATGTGCGTGAGCTTTGAGCGTTCGGGTTGATTGAGGGGAAATTTTTTGCGCTCAAACTCACAACACAAAATAAATTTCACAACCGGCTGTATTCTTCAGAATTCCGGTATCCAATCAAAAGAGTTGTCTGCCCTTTATCGTGGCGAATTAATTCCGAACAATTACCGTAAATGCGTTGAGAGCCTTGTAAGTAAGAATCAAGGCACGAAGCTATTCAATATAGCCGGTGAGCGTAACCCGCTGCACGGGGTTTACCGGATCATTGGAATAAACCGTAAGTGCCTTCTGTTGTGTGCCCTTACGTTCCTGGGGAAGAAAAGAGATCTTCACCGATGTAGTCTCCCCTGCCTTCAGATTCTTTTTGTCAGCTTCAGCCCGGATGCAGGTGCAATTACCCTGCAATGCGCGCAGCGACAACTCCTTTTTACCGGTGTTCGTAACGGTCACTTCACGCATTACCGTACTGTTTTGCTTAAACCGGCCAAAATCAACATTGCCGGCTGCAATTTTTAGCTGCGGTGCTTTTGCTATTTCCTCCTTTGACAATTGCGGAAAGTAATCTTCGAGCGTTGCGTAAACTGAAAATGATTTTACCGGACTGACTTCATCATTGGTATGCAGCTCTACATTGTCGGATTGAAAACCATATTGATCTTTTAGCTTGCCATTGTAGCTCACTTTAATATTTCCCTGTGCGCCAGGCGCTACAGTTGCCGGCTGAATATCAACTTTTATATAAGCCGGTCCGATTACTTTTCCTGAAAACGTGACGGGTTTAGTTCCTGCGTTTATGAAAACAAAATCACGGGTAGTTACCTCATCCCTCCGGTATACTTTACCCATATTGAACACATTATTCTTCAATTTCCAGTTTCCGTTAGCAAACGTGAACCCAACGGATGGAGCAGTTCCCCCCGTGTTAACCTGTCCTTTGATCTGAAGAATAATTGGCGTAGCGTCATAGTCTGTGGTAACGGTCACCGATTTGGTAAAAAAGCCTGGCCTTCCCTTGGGATTAAAACTCGCCTGAATGAATCCTGTCTTTCCGGGAGCCACCGGATCTTTTGACCACGAAGGTGTCGTGCATCCGCATGATGCGTTGGCGGAGATTATCTTTACGGGCCTGTCGCTGTTATTGGTAAATACAAACTCATGCATTACAGAACCCCCGGATTCCTTTACGGCTCCGAAATCGAATGACTCTTCCCGGAACTGAACCGGTTTTTGAAGCTGTGCCTGCACCTGCATCACCACCAAAAGCAGTAAACCAACGACTCGTATCATATCCTTAAAATTTGATTCAAATTTAAAACTAAATCAGTTGTGGTTTATTTTATTTTCTTTGCAAAACTATGGCTAGAATTTTAACGGGCATTCAGAGCAGCGGAAGGCCCCATCTTGGAAACCTACTGGGGGCAATTATACCCGCTATTGAATTATCACGGCAGGCGGGCAACGACTCCTTTTTCTTCATCGCTGACCTTCATTCGCTGACCACAATCAAAGATCCTTCGGTGCGCGTCAACAATGTCAATGCTGTGGCGGCAGCCTGGCTGGCTTTTGGGTTTGATGTTGAGAAGAATTGCCTTTACCGGCAGTCGCGTATTCCCGAGGTGTGCGAACTTACCTGGTACCTCAACTGCCTGACGCCCTTCCCGATGTTAGCCAATGCGCATTCCTTTAAAGATAAATCTGAAAAATTATCGGATGTCAACGCGGGATTGTTCACCTACCCGGTGCTGATGACGGCAGATATTATTCTCTATGATGCCAACTATGTGCCCGTAGGAAAAGACCAGCGTCAGCACCTGGAGATGGCCCGGGATATAGCCACGGCATTCAACAGTACATTCGGAGAAACATTTGTCGTTCCGGAAGCTAAAATTGAAGAAACCGTTATGACCATACCGGGAACCGATGGCCAGAAGATGAGTAAGTCATACGGCAACATCATCGATATTTTTCTTCCGGAAAAAGAATTGCTGAAACAGATCAAGCAAATCAAATCAGACAGCACACCCCTGGAAGCTCCCAAGGATCCCGACACGGATACTACCTTCGCGATCTACAGCCTGCTGGCTTCTGAAGAGCAAAAGAAAGCGCTGCGTGAAAAATACCTGGCGGGCAATTACGGCTATGGCCACGCCAAGCAGGAACTATATGAACTCATTCTCACGAAATTCAAAAAGGAGCGTGAAGCGTTCAACTTCTACATGAACAATCTTCATGAGCTCGAAAAGCAACTGGAACAGGGCGAAGCAAAAGCCCGGAAAGTTGCTTTTGAGGTGCTTGACCGCACACGGAAGAAAGTAGGGTTCAGGTGATTTACGAATTACGATTTAGTCTATCCAATCGTAATCGTACAACCTAAATTATTTCGCAGTCCACATTACCTCCTGCTTATCCTTACCAATCGTAAGAACAATACGGGGCGGACCAACTTGCAGTACAAGTTTGGTTTCTTTACCGGGATACTTATCGGCCTCCACATAAATACCTTTGCCCAGATAGGCTATGGGCATCAGTACGTCATTGTCAGGACAAAGGTCATCGTGAATATCCTGCAACACTTCTTCCAGGTATTCCCCATACGTCACCTGGAACGCATCTTCCAGGTCGTGAAGCTGTTCTTCGAGGTCGTCATACTTCGGGTTGTTGTAATCGATCTTATCCAGTTCAGTGCGCTTGGCCACAATTTCCTGGAGTGCTTTGTCGAGAGCCTTAAAGTCCATTCCGTAAATTTTTGTCAAAGATTAAAGAAATCGTTGAATTTGAAAAATAAAATTTCGCAGCTCCCGCACCAGGGGTAATCCCACCAATCAAAAATCTCCCAAATCTGATTTTGCCGAATCTCCTTCTTTATCCTTCTATCACACGATGCTAACCGGTACCTTTAGCCTACTAACGTGAACATTATGAAGGAAGACTTCTTACCCATTAACGGCACCGACCACATTGAATTTTATGTCGGCAATGCCAAGCAGGCATCCCTCTTTTATCAGCATTGCATGGGATTTGAACTGGTGGCCTATGCCGGCCCCGAAACCGGTCTTCGCGATCGGGCGTCTTATGTTCTTCAGCAAAATAAGATCAGGCTGGTGTTAACTACTTCCCTCCACCCTGACTCCTACATTTCCGATCATGTAAAACGCCATGGCGATGGTGTCAAAGTGCTGGCCCTATGGGTTGACGATGCACGTAAATCTTTTTATGAAACCACTTCACGAGGCGCAGTAGCCGCGCAGGAGCCGCAGGTATTCAAGGATGAATCAGGAGAAGTTATTCTGGCATCCATTAAGACCTATGGCGAAACGATACACACATTTGTCGAACGGAAAAATTATCGCGGAGCATTTCTGCCGGGCTATAAACCCGTAAAAAGTACTTTCAAAGCCGAGCCCATCGGATTGAAATACATTGATCACTGTGTAGGCAATGTCGAGCTCGGGCAAATGAACACCTGGGTAAGCTTCTACGAAAAGGTAATGGGCTTTAGTTTACTCGTCACCTTTGACGATAAGGATATCTCCACCGAGTATAGTGCACTGATGTCGAAAGTGGTTTCAAACGGAAATGGATTCATCAAATTTCCGATCAACGAACCCGCTGAAGGAAAAAAGAAATCACAGATTGAAGAATACCTTGATTTCTACCATGGCCCCGGTGTTCAACACATTGCCATTGCCACGGATGATATCATTCACACGGTAAGTGAACTTCGCAGGCGCGGTGTGGAATTTTTATACGTTCCTGACAATTACTATGAAGAAGTAGTGGCACGGGTGGGGAAAATTGATGAAGACATGAAGGAGTTGAAGAAACTGAACATTCTCATCGATCGTGACGAAGAAGGATACCTCCTTCAGATCTTCACGAAGCCCGCACAGGATCGTCCTACACTGTTCTTTGAGATCATTGAACGCAATGGTGCCAAGTCATTTGGAAAAGGGAACTTCAAAGCATTGTTTGAATCGATCGAACGTGAACAGGCGTTGAGGGGCAATCTCTAGGTAAGGGGTAAGAAGCAAGGGTCTTCCACTACTCGCTTCTGAACTCCGGTTACTACAAGTGTCCCATTCCGTTCTCCGGATTTTTTCCTTTAATCGGCCTGTAAAAATTCAATATGGTTTCAAAGTCTTTCACCTGATCATCGGATGGATAAAGCAAATCAGAAAAAAGGATCCGTTTGTTGGGATAGTCAATTCCTACCATGATGATGGGAACCCGGGCCGCTTTGGCAATGAAATAAAAACCAGTTTTCAATTTATCCACTTTCTTGCGCGTGCCTTCGGGAGAAAGGGCTATGGCAAATTTCTCATGGGCGTTGAAAATATCGGCTACCTGATCCACTACGTTGTTGCTGCTCTTCCGATCAACAGGAGTTCCACCGAGCCATCGAAACACAAAACCGATCGGAGAATCAAACAATTCTTTTTTTCCTAAAAAACGTGTACCGGGTATGCGGGCAATACTACGGTATGCCAGCAGAACCATGAAATCCCAGTTGCTGGTATGAGGGCCAACAATGATGATGAACTTTCTGAGGCCGGGAGACGGAAATTCAATATCTGTTTTCCAGCCAAACAGGTTAAGGATGGTTTTCCAGAACAATCGCATCTGAAAATTTATAATTTAAGATTCAAAATGTAAGCTTTTGTCCCGGCAATATTTCCCGGTGTATAACTTTCAATGCGTGTAAGAACCACATCCCGGTAAACTTTGTTGGCCATAACACAACTCATAACAATTTTTAAATCACCCACTATGAAAACTGAAACCCTGCCCGACAGTAAGCTGATGACCAATATGCTGCTGAAGTCCTGGATGGTTCACATTACGAAAGTAAACGAATTGCTCGAGAGCCTCACCGATGAACAATTGAAACAACCCGTTGCTCCCGGCAAAAATACCGGGGTGTATCTGCTCGGCCATCTCGCTGCCGTGCACGATGCATTGTTCCCATTACTGGGTTTTGGAAACAAACTATATCCCGGGTTGGAAAAACCATTTGTAAAAAGTCCGGACAATTCGGGACATGAATTTCCTTCCGTGACGGACCTTAAACTTTATTGGAATGTGGTGAACAATTCCCTGACCGAAAGATTTCAACAGCTTGAACCGGAAGAGTGGTTGAGCCGGCATACGGCAGTATCGGAAGCCGATTTTGAAAAAGAACCACATCGCAATAAGTTAAATGTATTGATCAGCCGTACCAATCATTTGGCCTATCATTGGGGCCAATTGATACTTCTTAAATCGAAAGGAGACTAATTCACTCCCGAAGAATATTCACCTCGAAATAAAAGGCCCGTCAAAAGTATTTGACGGGCCTTTTATTAGTTAGTAATCGCTGGTCGGATCAATCCAAAACAACCTGTACATAGGCCGGCCCATTATTCGTTTCGGTTGGCCATACCAGGTTGCCCTGATACCAAACTTTCCGGACGATGGTATTTCCATTCTCCCGGGAGACCTGTGCTTTTAATGTAACATCATCGTGTCCCTCCAGCTCAATGATCGTGATCGCCTCACCTTGCGTAGGATTGCTGAAAACACTAAGCTGAAACTTTCCAAGGGCATCTTCCGGATAAATTAAAAAACCAGCCGGGTTATCCAATATTACATTCTTGTCTTTATGACACGACAAATACGTTTCCTTCTTACCATCTATTTCATAATAAACCCTGATATCGTCCTGCTGGATTGAATTTTCAGTTTCCGGATTCAACAGATCATTTCCTTGCCGATCTTCGATTGTCATGTCAATACGGATATCCACTACGACAGCGTCATTACTTGACGTCTCACACGAAAAGCAGGCCAACAGCACAAGGATTACTACTGCATTTTTCATAGTCGTTGGTTTAGTTTGAACAACAATTCAATTTTGAATGCAACCACCTATCGAACTACATGGCAGAAAGGGTACGGAATTTACGATTTCGGCCGGGTATTTTCAAGAGGCCGGATCGATCTGGAAACGAAAGGTTTTAAAACGTTTCTGAGGCAGCTAAATAAAAGCCGGAGGAGCGATCACCAAATGCAAAATCAACGGCCAGATTTGTTCGCGACTTCTTGTCTACCATTATCCGTAATCCCAAACCATAGCCAGGTTTAACAGAATCGAATAACCCCAGGTCCTGCGTTGGATTGGTCGTTGTTGTGATGTTGCCAAATAAAACTCCGCCCAGAACACCGCCACACTGGGAGATCGGAAACCGGTATTCGGTTTCCGCATACACCATGTTGTTGCCGCGGAAGCGCCCTTGTGTATAACCGCGCCCGCTGCGGCTTCGCTGGTCATAGCCCGTAGCCGGTAATATCAAATACGGAAATTCCCCTTCCGGGGAAAAATTTCCAAGAAACCAAAATGCCAGCAGATGCCTTGGATTGCGTATCGAAAGCGGATGGAAACTCCGCCACTCCACATTCACGAAGTTTGCATTGTTTTTATTTCCGAGTATTTCCCATGCTCCGCGCCAGCTTATTACTGCATAATATCCTTTATAGGGATTGATCATGTTATCACGCGTATCCAAGATAATATTAAGGTTCAGCGCGGATGAATAGTAACGTGTAGCATTAAATTTATACCGCTTGCTGTAAGCGTAATGGCTGGTTATTAACGAATCGCCTGGCTCAAGACGGAGTTTCTCATCGTCAATTTTAAAATAATAATCCAGGTTATATCCCATGCCCGCATAGAGTCCCTTTTTAATGTTAAAGGATGCCGACTGATAAAGGCGCACGAAATTAAATTTCATCGGTTGAATCAGCGAGTCGCGGTTTGTCTCCATTCCTTCCAGACTGAATTGATAGTCCAACACCCCACCTTCCGGTGAATTTGTTCCCAGTCCATACGTTGACTGCGAGAAAATCAGGAACCGCCAGTCGCCTGTAAAAAAGATGCGGTTGTTTTTTGTGTAGACATTGTTCTTAAGTAAGAACAGGGCCTGCTTTTTTGTAGTGAATTGCATACTACCGGAAAGCAGCGAGTACAACGTACTGTCTCCCGGGCTTTTAAAAGCATACTGTCCTCCCAGACCGAACATAAACCCGGTTGCCGGGTTCGATCCGATGATCGGGATAAGGATCAGCGACCCGGTACTTTTGGCGCTGTTTTTAGCAGGCAGGTTTAGCGCATCACGAAGCAGGTCACTTACATCAAGTTGAACGCAGGATGAATCGCCAGACTCCTGGGCCTTTGCAAACGAGGGTATCAGAATGAGTGTAACACAAATACAGACTGCAAAAGAAATACGAGGTAAGAACGTGACAGTCATAAGAAGGCCGGGGTCGTTATTTTACACTAGAAAGATAGGTAAAGCAACGCAACGAACAAGAACCGGAATTTTAACACGAGGTGTTTCACGGTTAACGTACAGTTTAAGATTCCTGCTGCTTTTGCAAAACATGAATGGAATAGCAGAAGGTACGGCCCGCGAACTACAAGTTCAGGTGGCTCAACTACTGAAACAAAACACTCTTGAATTTTTTAGGATCACGCAATGCCTGAGCGACACCTTTGCTGACGGATAACAACGCTTCCTCATCGATATGAACCGGAAGTTTGAGACGCCCCTCAAATCGTTCCTTAAGTCCGCGCAGCATGGCATTTCCTCCGGTAATGTGAATACCATTTCCGTAGATATCTGCGGCCAGCTCCGGTTGACAATTTTCGAGCGTTTGAATGATGGCATGCTCAATCGAACTGACGGATTTCTCCAGGATATGCGCTACTTCGCGATGATCAATTTTACGCGTGGTTGGAATTCCTTCAATCAGGTCTTTTCCTTTCACAATCATCGGCTCAGGAATTTCACTGATCTTCTCGGTTACGGCACCCACTTTAATCTTAATCTGTTCCGCGGTCTTCATGCCGATCGCCATGTTGTAGTTTCTGCGGAAATGATCCTGTATTTCTTCATCAAACATATCACCTGCAGCTTTCACCGATTGAAAAGCTGCAATGCCTGAAAGCGAAATAATCACAATCTCCGTGATACCGCCTCCGATGTCGATTACCATTTTACCATTCGGCTCACGGATATCCAGACCAATGCCCATAGCGGCCGCCAGCGGCTCGAATAGTAAATAGGTATGGCGAGAGTGGAATTGACTCAACGCATCACGCAAGGCCCTGCGCTCCACTTCGGTGGTGTTGTAAGGTATGCCGGAAATTATTGTATCGTAACCGCTAAGGAAGGATGTATTGACATCCGCCTTTCGCATCAGTTCAAAAATCATTTTGCTGGCCGATTCGTAGTCAGCGATCACACCACCCCGCAAGGGTTTCACCGGTTTTAATTCCTCGTGATTTTTTTCGAACATGCTGTATGCCGCAGTACCGACTGCCTTCACGCGGTGACTTTCCACATCAAAGGCGATATAGGAAGGTTGCGACACCAGGATCCGGTCACGATCACTGAGGATGGTGTTGTTGTTCCCCAGATCGATGCCGATGCTTTTGTTTCGAAATAAATTCATCATCACAAAAAAATTAATCCGTTTGTAATCTCTAATCTCCTGACATCAGGGAATTGCCCTGCGTGTTGGCAAATATCGTAACTTCCTGATGTCTTGCCAAGCTAACAACGCACCTATGTCAGATCAAGCATCAAAATCAAGAAGAAGTTTTCTTAAGAAAGCATTAGGTACAGCGATTATCACCGGAGCTTCTCCCCACTTGCTGGCTTCGAACGCAACGAAGGTGTCTGAACTGGCTACCCGGCCTTCTGGCGACCAGAAGTACTCGGCCAATGACCAGGTCAACATTGCCGTGATCGGCATGGGAATCATGGGGTTCAGCAATGTAGAAACATCCCTACAAATACCGGGTGTAAGATTAGTGGGCGTTTGTGACCTTTATACCGGGCGGCTTGATCACGCTAAAGAAGTTTATGGCAACGACCTTGCTATCACCCGCAACTACAAGGAGCTTTTAGACAGAAAGGATGTGGATGCCGTCATCGTGGCTACGAGCGACCATTGGCACGATCGCATTTCTATAGAAGCGATGAACAAAGGCAAACATGTGTACTGCGAAAAACCGATGGTGCACAAACTGGAAGAAGGTGCTGAAGTAATCGCCACTCAAAAGAAAACCGGGAAAGTGCTTCAGGTGGGAAGCCAGCGTGTGAGTTCGATCGTCACTGAAAAGACCCGCGAGTTATTCGAATCCGGGGTAATCGGTGACCTTATTCTGGTTGAAACCTGGATGGACCGCCATAGTTCGAATGGCGCCTGGCAGTATTCAATTCCCACCGATGCCAACGCAGGCACGGTTGACTGGGACGCCTTCCTGGGCGATGCACCCAAAGTTCCCTATGACCCGGTCCGTTTCTTCCGCTGGAGAAATTACCAGGATTACGGCACCGGCATGGCGGGTGATTTATTTGTACATCTTTTTTCAGCGCTCCACACGGTGACCAGTTCAAATGGTCCAAATCGGATTTTCTCCTCCGGTGGATTGCGTTTCTGGAAAGACGGACGCGATGTGCCCGATGTGAGCCTGGGTATATTTGACTATCCTGAAACCAAGCAACACCCGGCCTTCAACCTTCAGATGCGGGTGAATTTTGTAGACGGAAGTGAAAATGGCGAAGGCCTCCGGCTTATCGGCACTGACGGTGTTATTACCATGGGCTGGGGTTCGGTGAAGGTAGTACGTCATAAAATTTCAAAAGCTCCCTCCTACGGTGGATGGGATTCATTCAATACCTTCAGTGAAAAACAGAAGAAGGAATTTGAAACGTGGTTCAATAAGACTTACCCAACTGTCCGGCCGGCTATGATTGAATCCGATCTTGAATTCAAGGCGCCACCCAAGTATAGCGCCAACCTGGATCATCATTTGAATTTCTATGCGGGCATACGCGAGGGTAAGCCGGTGAAGGAAGATGCGCTATTCGGCATGCGTGCAGCGGGCCCAGCATTGGCAAGTAATAAAAGCTATTTTGAGAAAAAGGTAATCAACTGGGATCCGGTTTCAGCGAAACTCAAATCCAGCGATTAATGTCTTTCTGATTGATCGGCAACGTAACGGTAAACTTGCATCCTAGCTTACGGTTACTGTCTACCGTGATATCGCCACCAAGTTTTTCGCAGGCCTTCTTTACAATGTAGAGTCCAAGTCCGTTCCCTTTGGAGCGTTCATTTCCACGGAAGTACATA
>Ga0315910_10001296_pt1 | contig 23200 bp, 21 predicted proteins | sample EdamamesoilMG_FD_204470 | JGI IMG/M metagenome (GOLD analysis project Ga0315910, IMG submission 204470) | Garden soil microbial communities collected in Santa Monica, California, United States - Edamame soil | ecosystem: Environmental > Terrestrial > Soil > Garden | place: USA: California... | reverse complement strand
TGGTGATCACGATGCTTTGCAATGGGTGATCACGATGGGGTGAAATCCGCACATGTTAGCCTGCAACGTTAGGGTTCTCAGATTCTGGAGCTGAGACAGGCCGGCGAGCTCCGCTTCCTTCACACCTCGGAGGTCCAGATTTTCGAGCAACGAGCACTCGAAAATCCTTCGAGCCCCCCTCCACCACGCGACATGGCATTCTTGTAGCTGTTCCAACGCGGCGAAGTTGACGGGACCTTTGATCTGCGCCTGAAGGTTCAAGTGGGTCAGCGCGTGGAGCTCACTCCGGGGACCATACCAGGAGACCGTGTCGAGCGAGGACTTACGACTTACCCTCCGCGCTCAACTTGAGCGTCATCAAGACGTTGGCGGGGTTTGAAGCGCGTAGCTGGATTGATCCAATCTGGGAGTTGGGAGTTTCGGACCCAAGCTGACGAAATAGCGTCACAAGTTGGTCGCGAATCTTGTCGGGCGTCGCTTCCGAAAGATACGATGGCCAAGAAGGCGTACCCGGTTGCGCTACAGTTGAGAGCCCCACAAAGGTGATGACACGGAGCCGCGTTCCAATTGTCGTAGCTAAAAGAGCCGAGGTCCGATCGTTGGGGACCCGTGGAGAATGAGCAGAGCCTAGAAGAGCTTTGTGACGTGCCGAGAGATGCGCCACGATCATTCTATTTGGGCCAGGAAGTTTCTTTGGCTCAAGCGCAGGTTCGGCTAAGCTGACCCGATGGAACCTATTATCATGTCGTGGCGCATGACGCATGCGGAACGCGGGGTAGTAATCGGAAACAAGCGCTTGGTTGAGATGTACGAAGGTCTCAACGCGGGAACACCAATGAGCGCGGCCTTTCATGCTCTCGCAGAAAGGCTTCAGCGACGGGTATTCCGCCTGCACCAAAGCTTCCAGTCAGAATGGGTGCGGCTTGGTGGAACTGGTCCCGCTCCCCTACCCCGCGCTCGGTAGGTTTCGATCCATTCCGGTGACAGCCCTCTGCTCGTAGAACGCGGCCGACAAATCTAGCGGTCTGCCCAACGGCCCTGCGAATGCAGCGGTGAGCTTGCTCATCCGCTGCATTCGTGAGTTAGGCACCCGTTACGCGCTAAGGCCGACCGATGCTTCGGCTCAGTTCGCGCACTGCGCTTATCAGTGCGTTAAGCTCAGCCTTCATTTGAAGTGTGTGTTGGGGATCAATCTGTGCCTGGACTGCGGATGCGCGAAGCATCCGGGCAGATCGGTAAACGGCCCCGATTTGTTCATTGATGTCAGAGTACAATCCTTCTATTGCCAGTGCCTGACTCGTGCGGAGTTCTGCGAATCGTTCGAGGTCGGCCGCCTTGTGTTCAATAGTGTAAGCATCCCAATTCAATTGCTTTGCTTGCTCGAGCGTGACGATGTGGTTGCCCCAGCCTTGGTAAAGAAGTCTAAGTGCAGAACGGACTCTGTGAACCTCGACCTGTCGTTGCCTGATTGCTTCGTCGTTGAGTAGTCGCAACCTATCGGCGATCTCAACTTGCAGCGCATCAGCGCGGTTCCGTTCTGTGGCAATCTGCTGAAGTAGAGCCTGAGTGGAGGCTGGAAGCAATTCCGCGACGACGTCGAGATGTCGACGGCAGAGGTCCTCCAGGTGCGATGCAATGCGGTAGTTTATGATGCAAGCGTCGATGTTGCGGTGCTTGCGGCTGTCCAGTACGGCCTTGGCCGCTGTCTTGAGGGTCTCGCCCACCAGCCAGTTTAGGTCGCCGTGGGAAATCGCGATGGGCAAAAGCAGGATCCAGTCGACGACGCGAAAGGTATGATCGTGGGCGGTGGAAAAGGCTTTCTGGATAGCTGCACGGTGCTCGTCTGAAGAGATATCCGAAAAGAACTTCGCTTGAAATACAGTGGCCGTGGCCAGCATGGGGTCTTGAAGAACGAAACCATCAATGCCTCCGTCACCTCGCGTTATTCGAACGTTATGAAAACGCGGATCTTCTCGACGAAGGAGCCTTTCCCAGAGCAGTTCGTGCAGGTCCCCGGCGGCCTTGTGATTTCCACCGGCTTGATTGAGAATATCGTCGTATATAGCCATGTTTCTCCAGTTGCTTCGTAATTGCGCCTCAAGGAAGTGCGCTCATGCATGGCGAGTGACTGTGACAGGTGCGCCTGACGCCTCGCCGTTGTGCCGCAGCGTGAGGCCGCACCAGAATACGACGACCGGCGCTCATCCCCAAAGGGGAAGAGGGAGCGCCGCACCATACCCTTAAGGGTGAAACGGAAGCCTTGACGATGGCCGCCGGTCACAAACGGCTTGTTGGGCAGGCATTCTTCACGCGTTGAGAATGCGACCTAACGTTCCTCATCGAGCCCCAGCCGGGATGTACACAATCGATCGCAGCGGGCGCTAGGCAGGGGTCACTAGCGGATGGGGCAGAAGCGATCCAGAATCAGGTCCACAACAGTATCGACGGTCTTTCGATAGTTCTTCACCCGCTCGATAGATATTCCCTGATTCTGCCCGTGAGCGATTTGGTTCCGAATGCCAACAAGCGCGTTAAGGTCCTGAGCACCTTCGTCAAGGGTGAGCAATCCTTCCAAGTCTTGCCTCCATTCGGTTTTGAACCTCTCGACATGTCGATAGATTGCATCAGCCCTCGGATTGAACGACTTTTGGAGATGGGACAGGGCAAAGGCCTGCGGCTGGCCGCTCGACTTGGCCTTTACTAGATCGGTTGAAGCGGTGAGTAGGGCTTGTTCGAGAAAACCCGTGAGCCGGAGGCAAGCATATCGAGCGAGATCCGCGCGCAGTTCGATGTCCACGATCTTCTCCGCCCGTTCGATCACCTCATCGAGTGACCTGCGGAGTCTTGCTACGTCCGTTCGAGCCGACGGGTGGTGACGTTCCATAGCTACACCTTACTGAATGCTTTCGTCGCTTCGGTAAGCCTGAAATCTACACGCGCTTCGTCCGCGGTAGCCCTAGCAACGGAATCCTTGAAACGTTGGTCGACGGTCAAGCGTTCGAAGGCAGGGCGAAGCTTGTCTGGCTTCTTGATCGGACCCTTCTCGAGTCGGCGTGCAACGCCCACCATCACGGCATCGGCGAGGGCCGAGTTGATTGAGGTGGTCAGTCGAAACGCGGAACGCCCCAGACCCGCATCAAGCACATCACACGTGCGTGTGAAAACGTCAGTCAGGACCGTAGCGTCCAGCGCCTTCATCTCCCGATTGTCGAAAATGAAACGATTCAAGAATGACTTGAGAGGACGCTGGTACCCTGACGCATTCAGGTAGAGCGCGATGAACCGTAAGATCTGCTCTTGATCCTTAAGCCTTGGATTGGCTGGACCATAGAGGTTCCGCCAAGACGGGATCCGATTGAGATCTCGGAGAAGTTCGACGAGAGGGCCGTTATAGAGAGCAACACGGATCTCATGCGGGTGAAGGTTAGTCCCACCGGCGTTCAGTCGCTCGAAAATCGAGTAGATCGACTCTGCACCCGCTGGAGATGCGGTGTACCGAATAACGGTTGCGTGGATAAAAAAGTTGTCCAGCGATCTCCGCTGCTCGTCGTCCAGTGTTTGATAGGTGAGCCCCTTGAAGACGTCCACGACCGACTCGAGGGCAAAATTGCCAGCATAGAACTTCTGCATCGTGGTCAGTCGCTGTTGCCCATCGAGCACGAGCAACGACTTGTCACTCTGCTGAACGAAGAATATGTCGGGCACCGGAAACCCAAGAAGCAAGGACTCGATGAATCGGTCCATCTGCAGCCTTTTCCAGACAAACTTTCTCTGAAAGCCAGCGAGGTCACTCTCGCCATCCGATACTGGGTCGAAGCTTGGAATTCGCACGTCCGATTGGTTCAGTCTCCGAACAAGACCGTGAACGTCGAAGTCGGTACCAAAGTAGCTGATCGCCTCTACCTCACGCGGGGGCTCAATCTCTTCTGGATCAAAATCATCTTCGGGAATTTGCGTCACGAGATAGACTCCTCGCGCCCGCACCGGGTGTCAATTGCTCCGAGTAACAAGGATTCGGCTGACTCCAGAGTAGCGACTCTGCCCAACGTTTGCCGTTGTGCCGCGGCCTGAGGCCTCACCAGAATACGACGCGACCGGCGCTCATCCCCAACGGGGAAGAGCGAGCGCCACACGACCACCCTTCAGCGAAGCAGAGGCGTCGACGATAGCCGCCGATCACCAACGGCTTGTTGGGCGGAGAATCTATTGGTCGGCGGTCATCCGAATTGTGTCTAAGGTCAGCACCATTTTTCTCGGAAAGTCCTTTCGCTTCAAAGGAACGAAACCGAACGTGTTCTGGTAGTAGTTGACTAGGCGCTCATTCATTGCGTCGAGCACTACGAACGAACATCCAATTACTGCCTCGACCTGAAGAACGCGTCTGAGGGCGTCGGCCACCAGGAGTTCGCCAATTTTTAGATCCGCGGGTGCACGAGTGTCTCGGGCGAGGCGCCCTAGCAGCGCTGCGGGCAAAGCTATTGGCGTAGGTTGGTCTGCACAAACTGCCCTGGGCAAATCGGTCACTGTGACGCGTGCCATGCTTATTGTGTAGTACCCCAGAATGGCGGGCAGCTCGTCGCTTTCCGTCGGAGCACGCTTTAGTAAGTAGGTCCTGGCGAATCCTCCGCGTTCCCAACGAAGGGCCTCATTTCTCAGGAAGTTCTGGAGTTCCGGCTCGCGTTCGCATACGAACTCACCCAGCGGATCGTTCTCGCAGACGTGCTGACTTTCCCTGTCGTATTCCTGGTCTTCCAATCGACTAGCTCCGTCGGCGGAGTGCACGGCGCAAACCCGGCGTCGGTTCGGGTGGATGAGCAAGAAGCTCTGCGAGCACCAGCGAGGATTCGGCGTCAAGCACGACATCAGCTTGTCGAACAATCGCGGGAAGGTGCGCGGCGGAACTCTCATTTCGTAGTTCCACTCGCCGAGTCGAACTCTCGGTAAAAGGCTCGGGCGCGACGCCAATAGGAGCAACGTAAAGAGCCTCGGGCGATTCATCAGCGCACGGGTTTACTAGGTTGACTATCGCGGCGCTTGAGATCGCTACAAGCCTCCATTTCATTGCCGACTCTGGAAGGGGCAGGATATTCGGTGTCACTAGCGTCGGGCGAGCGTTCGTCATTTCACATCACCTTTCGTGTAGATCTCAACCATGAGCACTCTCAACTCAGCCAGAACAGCTTGTAGCGTGGCTGAATCCAATGCCCTCGTGAATTCTGGGGCAGTATTGATGTCCACGTCCAACCTACATGCAGTCAGTGCCTCTGCAATGGGTGTGATGGGGCCAGGTAGCGTCCCATGGAGAAATTGCCACTGAGCCACCGACCATCTACTCAATCTGTTCAGCTGGAGACTAGTCTGGACCTCTGAAGCGCGACGTCTATTGATCTGATAGAAGAAATCTTGTGCTTCCGCATCCAACTGGAACGGCAAGAAGCGTTGGAGCCGTTCGTAGCCCATAATGCGGCTTTCGACGGGGCACAGAAGGGTAGAACCCAACGCTATTCTGGAGGCACGGTGAAGATGCTCTCCCGCGAGCCAGGCTGAGCATACGGCAGTAAACTTCGGAAGAACGTCATCGACGGCGCCGATGGAGGGAATCACACGTTCGCTTGTGGGGCTCAAGCCGAGGACAACGTCAAAGCGATCCGGTCTTACCTCGGTGACCAAGAGACCTCCCTCCCAAGGCCCCTCCTCCCGCGTGAGCCCATGAAGAGTCTGCTGTGTGATACTTTCAGGAGACGACCCAGTTAGCCCTTGCCACAAGCCGCTGGGTGTCTTCTCCGGGTTCAACACGGTCAAGCGTGCGCTCTCGACCAGCCACGGTGCATCCGTGATCGTACTGATACTCAGGGGTTCAGTACCCCTTCCGTGTTCCATTATCTGAGGCTAGCGGACCGATTTGGAGCGCGCAAATTGAGCCAAAACGTCGAGCTAGTGGGCCATGGAGTCGATATCGAAGCGTCGTCTTCCGCCCAACTATCAATTCTGCCGCACCACGCGCAGCATTCCCCTCACCCTACCACGGATCTTATGGAGCGAGGGGTTGGATTTCTGACCGTCTGCTTCTCACCGAGCATTTAGGCTGCGTGGTGTCGTACAGATCGATCCGCGATCCCCAGTCGGCCTCCGCAATCCGCAGAGAAGATTGCAAGCCATTCGTCCTCGGGCCATCCCTTTTCAATCCAGGCAACACCGACGTTAGACCGCGAGCGGCTCCCCCCACACCCCGAGCCTACCCCCAGAAAAGCGTCCCAAGTCCCCCGTTGGCGGGGTGAAGAATTCTTCCAACATACCCATCACTGGCCGCCTTGGCCGCTCTAGAACATCAATTGAAGCGGCGACATGCAGCCCCGCGGACCATCAAAGCGCACCCTGAGCCGGTTGCGCCGTTTCATCTTCAAAAGACCGCACTTCAACGAGCGGTGCGAGGCGCAGCGACCCACGCGGGTCAGCAATCGCCCTGGACGATCCCCGACAAGATCCCCCATTTCCCAAACCCACTCTCCACCTTCCCACCCCCGGCTCCCCATTCCCCAGCCATGGTCCGCAGTATTTTGCCAAGGGTGCGCACTTAATCGGCGCCGTCCTGAATTAACTCAGCGTCATCCCGAATTAATTCGGCGCCGATCTCCATGAACTCAGTGTCGTCCCGCAACTCCGCAGCACCGGACGCAATGAACCCAGCGTAATTTCCGTGCACCCCCCGCTGAAATCGCCGGGGAGGTCGCTGATGAACCGCAAACCGGCGCTCCGCCATCTGAAACCAGCGCTGCGCCCAGCGGAGACGGCACCCAAGTCTCCGCAAACTAGCCTGTTCCGGCGGATCCAGCGCTGCGAAGCGATGCAACGGCACCGCGCCGGCCGCGCACCGTGCTCGCAAAATGGGCGCCGGCAGAAAAAGCGTCAGCAGGGATGCGATTTCCGCAACGGCCCCCCACGGTGACCGACAACAAGGACACAGGCAGCAAAACCGCAGCCTGTGCAACCACTAACCCCTCACCGTGAAAGAACAAACTAATGAAAATGAAACAACACACCATCAAGGTGGGCATTCTGCTCTTGGGCCTGCGCCAGCGCTTGGTCTTCGACTACCTGCGGGAATACGGCTTTTCCCAAGCGGACTTGGAAGAAGGCTGGCGGCTCTTCAACATGGTCGGGCGCATGCCGCGCAGCAGCAAAGGCTCGATGATCGACAAGAACCTGCTTGAGTCCATGGACCGCTTTGAAAACTACTGGTTCCCCATCGTGCGCCTCGTGCTTGAACGGCACTACCCACCCTTTGCAGAGGCGCTGTTTGAGGACCTGGGGCGCTCCAAAGGCAAAGCGGCCAGTTGGAACGTGGGCTTCTTTCTGGATCGCCTGCAGGCGATGGAAACAGGCGACTCGCCCTTTGGCGCGGATGGTCCCGCGGCTCGTGAACTGCTTACGAAGCGTGGACTCACCACTGACGTCATCGCCTCGGTGACGGAGAGTCTGTTGGCACAACGCTCCGCCCAGGCGGAGCAAACAGTCGACCTGTCTGTGGACGAGCGCACAGTTGCAGAAACAGCAATGCTCGCTTGGTACAAGGAATGGGCGGGCATTGCGCTGCGGGTCATCCCCAATCGCAACATTCTCCGCTCACTGGGTCTGCGTCGTAAGGGTCGCCCGCAAGGTGAGCGCGAGGTTGAAGAGGCAGAGGAAACGGAGAGCGTCACACATCTCCTCACTGACGGCGCGCCCGTGCTTGCCCTGCCTTCTAGCTCTGGCGAGCATGAAGCGGCCGAGTGACGCTCACTGATCGTTCGTGTTCATGATGATTCCTTTTCGCCTTGTGTGCGGCGGCCCGCCTCCAGGGTGGGCCGCCGTTGGCGCTCGCACACGGACACGCTATATGGCCGCCCATGAACAGCTCGGGTCATGCGCCCCGGAGAGCCCGTGTGGGATCCATGAGAGGTGCTGGTTGGGGGATCGTGGCACTGCTGGCCGTGGCAGGTTGCAAGAAGACCGCTCCGCCCGACCCTCACGTGCAGCTCGGGTACCACCTGTTGGAGACAGACCCCCAGGCGGCGTACGCAGAGCTGAGCAAGGCGCAGCAGCCGTCTGATCCCAGCGTCGTGCTGGGGCGTGGCTTGGCGCTGGAGCGGCTGCGCCGCTACCCAGAGGCCGAACAAGCGTTCTCAGCGCTCCAAGGCAAGGTGGAGGATCCGGTCGCTCTGTTTGCGCTCACGCGGGTAAAGGTCGTGCTCGGCAAAGCCGATGAGGCCCGCGCGCTGATCGATCGGCTGGTGATCGCGTTGCCGACGGACTTGTCCGCGCTACTCCTGGAAACGTGCCTCGCCAATGATGAGCGGCGCGCCCGGGCCAGCCTTGCGCACCTGGACCATTGGCTGTCGTGGGCCCATAGTCAGCGTCCACCCACGACTGTCCCCGCCCAGCTGTATTTGGCGCAGAAGAGCCTGCTGGGTCAGCTGCGCAAGGGCGCGGAGGCGGCGCAGGCGGGGGACCATGCCAAGCTGGTGGATCTGACCCAGCGCCAGGGGGTGTTCGCGTTGGTGGAGCTAGCAGTGAAGGCGGGCCGTCGCGACTTGGCCGTCGAGCTGTTGCGCAAACTGAGCGAAAAAACCGTGCTGCCGGAGGAGAAGCGGCAGATCGCCAACTGGGCGCATGGCTTGGGCGACCATGTGCTCGTGGGGCAAATCCTGGAAGCGGCCACGGGGGCCGACCGGGAGCTCGCAGTCCTGACCGCGGAGCACGAGTTCATCACGGGAAAGCCGCAGGCAGTGGCCTCACTGCGCGGCGTGCTCTCGACCAAAAAAGATCCCGAGCTGCGTGCCCGGCTGCGACCGATGCTCGTCGAGGCGCTGCTGCGCGAGGGCAGCGCCGCAGACGCGCGCGTCGAAGCGGAGAAACTGCAGCAGGAAGCCCCCGGCGAACACGCGGTCGTGCTGCTGGCCAAAGTGGACTTGGCCGAGAATCAAGCGCAGGCGGCCTGGGACCGACTCAAGCCGCTTTTGGCCCAAGCGCAACCGTCGCTCGACGTGCGTCAGGTCGCTGTCATGGCGCTGCTCACACTCAAGCAGTTCGACGAGGCGCGCACGGTGCTCGATGCGGTGCTGCGCGAGCACCCGGGCCACCCGCACGCCGCCCGACTGCGCATTGGCCTCGAAGTCGATGCAAAACGGCTGGGCGACGCCGTGCGCATTGCGCAGGAACTGGTGCAGCGAGCCCCCCGTGACCCAGGTTTGCGGATGCTGCTCGCCGAGGTGACCCAGAAAGCGCGCGGGCCCAAGGCCGCCGTGGAGGTGCTGGAGGCGGCCCACAAAGACCTCCCCGACGCGATGATGATCACGGCTGCTTTGGCGACGGGTTGGGCCAAGCAAGGGCAAACCGCGCGCGCCGCCGAGCTGTACGAAGGGGTGTTGAAGACGGCGCAGGGTGATCCGGTGGCGCTCAACAACCTCGCGGTGCTCTACGTCGATGAGCTGGACAACATTGAGCGCGGCGTCGAGCTGGCTGAACAAGCGCACAAGCTCGCTCCCGCCCCGGGCATTGTCGATACGCTGGGTTGGGCCTTGTTCAAGCGCGGCAAGCCCGAGGATCTCAAACGAGCCCAGCTGCTCTTGGAGTCCGTGCGCGATCAATTAACCAGTCCCAGCTCCAAGGTGCACCTGGGCGCCGTGCTCATCGCCACGGGTGACGTCGAGGCAGGCAAGCGCCTGCTCACTCAGGCCCTCGCCCAGTCCAACGACTTTGCCGAAGCCGACGAGGCGCGCCGCCTACTCGGTACCAAGCATTGAACAGCTCGACGCCTCCCCACGCAGCACAAGCACCTCAAAAGGGGCCGATCCCCGCTTGGGTGGTGCTCGGCCTGGTGTTGCTCAGCGAATATTTGTTCGTCAGCCATGCCATCGATGCGCGGGACCTCTTGCGCCCAGCGGGACTCGAAGGGCTGCTGGGCAAGGTCGGGGACCTGGCGCCTTGGGCGTTCATCTTCCTGGCGGCAGTCGTGTTGACCGGTGGCCAGGCGGTGCGGTTGCGGCTGCGGGCGCTCTCCGCTTACCGCGCTGAGCGGCCATGGACCGCGCTGTGGGGCGCGGCCCACGTGGTGTCATTTGCCAGCGTCGTGGGCTTGGGTGGTTTCATCCAAGCGCTCGATGCCGCGTCCCTCACGCTGGCGCGCTGTGCGCTCGCGGGCTGGTTCATCAGCGTGGGGGTGAGCGCGGTGACGCTGATGCTCGCGCTGTGGCGCCGCACGACTGTGCTAGCTGCGCTCGGCGGGCTGCGCCGTGAGTTAGCCATTGGTCTCGGGGTGGGCGTGGTCGCTTGGGCGGCGGGCATGGGGTCGCGCCTTTTGTGGAAGCCCCTGGCGTGGCTCACCCTGGAGCTCGTCCACGCGCTGTTGACCGTGTTCATGCCAGACGCCGTGGCGTCCATCGAGCAGTCGCTGGTGGGCACCAGCCGCTTCTTCGTCGAGGTGGCACCCGAATGTTCGGGGATAGAAGGCGTGGGGCTCATGCTCACCTTCATGCTCGCTTACCTGTACGTGCAACGAGCTGAGCTGCGCTGGCCCCGTTCGTGGCTGCTGGTGCCGGTGTCCGCCGTGTTCATCTGGCTGCTCAACGTGGTGCGGGTGACGGCGCTCATCGCGGTGGGCACGTGGTGGTCGCCCGACGTGGCGCTCGGGGGCTTCCACTCCAAGGCTGGATGGTTGTTCTTTGTGATGAGTTCGCTCTTGACCGTGTACTTCGTCCAGCGCTCGCCTGCCTTCCGAAAGGCTGCAACCGACGCCGCGCCCACCACCACGTCACAGCCCAAAACTCAGTCCCCCATCGCCGTCGCCACGGCAGCCTATCTCGTCCCCTTGCTCACCCTGCTCGCCGTCAAGCTGGTCACGGGGCTCTTCACGGCCGGGTTCGACTATCTCTACCCTGTGGGGGTCGTGGCAGCGGCGGCCGCGCTGTGGACGTTCCGGCGGCACTACTTGCCGCTCGAGCTCGGTTCCTTGGTTTTGCCGCTCAGTGTTGGTGGTCTGATGGCGGGGGTTTGGATTGTCGGCTTTGCCCCGGGCCCCACGCCCTCTCAGTTGGGCAATCAGCTCGCCGCGTTGCCTGCCCCCTGGGGGACGTTGTGGTTGGTGATGCGGATCATCGGCACGACGCTGACGGTGCCGATCGTGGAGGAGTTGGCGTTTCGTGGGTACCTGCTGCGGCGCTTCATTTCACCTGCGTTCCATGAGGTGCCGTACAAGCGATTCAGCTGGCTGGGCTTGCTCGTGTCGTCGCTCGCGTTTGGGGTGCTGCACTCGCAGTGGGGGCTCGGGATATTGGCCGGAGCTGCGTTTGGCTTGCTGACCGTGGCCCGCGGGAGGCTCTCCGATGCGGTAGTGGCCCACGCGGCAGCCAACGCGCTGATCGTCGTCTATGTCCTTGTGACCGGGCACTGGGCATTGCTGGGGTAGCAGCCAGAGAAGGCGGCGCGCCGCTGCCGGCACCTCCTTCCAAATCAACTAGGTCGCTGGAACCTGAAACATTCGCGTCTCATTGCATCGCTCCAAGTTTACTTTGTAATTTTAGTAAGTTGGATGACAATTTCTGCTTAGAAGCCAGCCGACCTACTGCCCGGCGGTGGGTAATAGCCCCTGGCATTGATAGTAAATATTACAGACGGCTCTCTTGACGCCCTAGGACCTACACGTATCATCCCTACGTATCCAGTAGGACCACACACACATGAAGATCATACCCACCCTAGCAACAGCCGCCGCAGTCCTCGCCTTCTCCTCCAGCGCCTTCGCAGAAACCCTCAACTATGATTTCTCGATGAAGATCCAGTCCATCACTGATGGATACGGAGTGTTCAACGGGCTTTCGACAGGGGACAGCCTCAACGTCTCCGTCAAGTTCAACACTGCTGGGGATTGGGATGGTACGGCCAGCGTCAGCATCTCGGACGTGAGCATCGTGTCCCAGGGTGGCTGGAGTTCTTCTTGGTCAGACGTGCAATACAACAGCAGCAACCAGACCTGGGACGCCTACAGCGGCGTCATTTCTGAGTACCTCGTCGTCAACGGCGTCAAGATCCATGCGGGCTCCGTGCATGAAGAAGTGTATCTGGACTTCGGCAAGACCTCGACCGGCGCGTTCGGTCTCACCTCCGGCACGCTGAAGATCGGCGTGCGCAACGGCAGCAGCGCGGATCTCGTCGCCACGTACGTGCCCACTCCCCCCAAAACCGCTCCTGAGCTCGATCCCCATTCAGGGATGAGCACGTTGGCGTTGCTCGGTGGTGGTTTGGCCGTAGCCTGGTCACGCCGCCGCCAAGAAGACCCCGCCGCCAGCTGATCGGAGCGCTTCGGCGGCTTCGTTTTTACTTCCCCCAGCTTTTGGTTCTAATCCGTCCCATGCAGGGATATGGGTTTCGCTTTTTTCGAGCGGGGGGAGTCGACCAGGTCGAACTGAAAACGGGCGCTGACCTCGTCGCGCTCAAGGATCTCAAGCAAGAGTTGTGGGTGGCTCTGTCTTGCCCCGTGCTCGGCCTCCAGTTTGACGAGCGCACCCTGGCCCTGATCGACGCGGACCACGATGGGCGCGTGCAGGCGCCGGAGCTGCTCAATGCCATCGCTTGGACCAACTCCGTCCTGCGCGACATCGAGGAGCTCAGCGTACCTGACGAGCCGCTCAAGCTCAGCTCCATCGATCAGGAGACGGACGCGGGCAAGCTGATCCATCGAACCGCGCGCGCGCTCCTCAAGAGCGTCGGCAAGAGCAGCAGCGACACCTTGTCCCCGAGTGAGGTGCATGAGGCGCTCACCAAGTTCAATCAAGAGCCCGACAACGGCGACGGCATCTTGCCCGAAACGGCTACCCCGGACGAATCGCTCAAGGCGCTCATCAAAACGGTGCTCAGCGGTGTGGCCACGCCCAGCGTGGATCGCAACGGGCAACCGGGCGTCACCAAAGATCAGGTGGACGCGTTTTTTGCCGCAGCGGGAGCGCGCCGTGATTGGAACGTCCAGGCCAATAGCGAAGAGCGCGCGGTGCTGGGCCCCAAGACGGCGACCGATATCGGAGCCTTTCTTGCAGTGCGCAGCAAGCTGGAGGATTTCTTCGTCCGTGTGCGCGCCGTGTCCTTCGACGCGCGGGCCCTGACGGCCATGAAGCAGGAAGAGACCGCTTACCTGAGCATTGGTGCCCGCACCATCGCGGCCAACGCCGCTGACTTTGAGACGTTTCCCTTAGCGCACATCGCGCCCAATGTAGCGCTGCCGCTGCATCAAGGTCTCAACCCGGCCTGGGACGAGCGCGTGCACGCTTTTTACGAGAAGATTGTACGACCTCTGGTGGGCGACAAGGATTCTCTCACCGAGCAAGACTATGATTACATCGTGAGTCGCCTGGCGCCTCAGCTGGAGTTTCAAGCAACCAAGCCCACTTCACCTTGGGACGCCGTGGACCTCGCGCAAGTCGACACTTGGCTGGAGGCGGGCGCCCATGGCCAACTGCTGGAGCTCTTGAGCCAAGATCTCGCCGCTACGGAAGAGGCGGGCGCGCTGGAGCAGGTGGAGCGGCTGGTGCACTACAAGCGCGACCTGTTGCGCCTGGCCAATAACTTCGTTGCGTTTCGCGACTTTTACGCGCCCGGCAAGACGGCCATCTTTCAGATCGGCAAGCTCTACATCGACCAGCGCGTGCTCAGCTTGGTGATGCGGGTGGTGGACCCAGCCAAGCACGTGACCTTGGGCCCTTTGGCGGCCACTTACCTCTTGTACTGCGACGCCAAGAACGACAAGGGCGAAAAGATGGCCATCGTGGCCGCGGTGACCAACGGGGACGTCGACCACTTTTCCGTGGGCCGCAATGCGTTGTTCTATGACAACGCGGGCAACGACTGGGACGCGGTCGTCACCCGCATCGTAGACAACCCCATCAGCATCCGCCAAGCCTTCTGGTCGCCGTACAAGAAGCTTGTGCGGCTCATCGAGGAGCAGGTCAACAAACGCGCCGCTGAGGCCGAGGCTGAATCCCAGGCCAACATGCAGAAGAACGCGACCGAAGCGGACGCGATCAGCAAGGGCAAGGTCACGGCGCCTCCCCCCCCGCCCAAGAAGCTCGACATTGGCGTCGTCGCTGCCCTGGGCGTGGCGGTCGGCGGCATCACTGCGGCGCTCGGTGTGTTCATCAACGCCTTCTTGGGGCTCGGCTTTTGGATACCGCTCGGCATCATTGGGCTCTTGTTGGCCATCAGCACGCCCGCGATGGCCGTCGCCTGGCTCAAATTGCGGCGCCGCAACCTAGGGCCGCTCTTGGACGCCAACGGTTGGGCCATCAACGTGCTGCCGCGCATCAACGTGCCGCTCGGGCGCTCCCTGACTAAGTTGGCCGTGCTTCCACCGGGGGCCCAGCGCAACTTGGCCGACCCCTTCGCCGAGAAACACACGGCGTGGTGGAAGTGGCTGATTTTAGCCGTGGTCGTGGGAACGGGGCTCTTTTGGTACCTGGGCAAGCTCGATACTCACCTGCCTCAAAAGTACCGGAGCGTGAGCGTACTTGGTGAAGCCGCGCCGGCGAACGTGAAGGCCGAACCGCCCGCAACGCCGGCCCCCACCGCGACACCAGCCCCGGCGGCCACCACGACCCCATAAAACGCTCAGCTTTGTGTGCTGCGGAAGGACACAGCACGCGCAGCTGAGGCCTGTGCGACAGCTAACCCCGCAGCTTCGCTCCATCGTCGTGCACTCTCGGACAAAACTGAACGGGCCCACCTTGTTCGAGGTGAGCCCGTCCTTGTTCTACTCAAAACCTCACAGATCAGGGCTGAGCAGGTGCAGGCGGCGCTGTAGGTTCAACAGGAGCGGGCTCGGCAGGAGGCGGCACAGCAGGCGGTGGCTCGGCGGGCGCAGCACTCACCGGAGCTTCAGCCACAGGGCAGCCGCCGGGCGCTGGACCAGCTTGGAAGACACAATGATCCTCGCGATCGAGCACGCCATCCCCGTCCTGATCCGGGCAGCCACTGGGGCTCACGCCAGCGATCTCTTTGCATTCATCGATGTCGTCGGCCACCCCATCGTGGTCCGTGTCGGGGATGGGGCACCCCTTCACGGGGCCGGCCACGCTGGGGCATTGATCGCGAAAATCGAGCGTGCCGTCCCTATCAAAGTCGGGCTTGCGGCGCTTGGGCACGAAGGTGATGCCCAAGAGCAGCTCAGGGCTGTGCGCGGTGGACGCATCCGGGTACCCGGCGTGCAAGGTGTCGCGCACGTCGAGGCGCAGTGAGACGTGTTCATCCAGCGCCGCTTTGACGCCCAGACCAAAGTGAAACGCGCGATCGATGTCGTTGCCCATCTCGCTGCTGGATGCTCCCAGAGCGCCGCCACCCACCAACAAGAAGGGGATCACGCTCGCGCCGGGCCACTGCAAGATGCCGTGGCCGCGCACCGCCCACAGACCACCGTGGGAGCCGTCCTCCAAGCTGGAGGGCATGACGGCCGCTTCTGCCTCGATACCCAAGAAACTGAGCGGGAAGAAGGCAAACCGCACCCCGAGATCACCAGCTGTCTTGAAGGGCTGACGATCCGACGCCGGAAGCGCGTTGTCGAACAGTTGATGGTCCTTGGAGGGGAACATCATGCCGCCAAACAGGCCCACCTCAGCCATCAGGTGCTCGGGCGCGTAGCGCTTCATGTATGGGGTTTCGGGCACCACAACAGGCGCAGGCTCAGGCGCCAGTATTGGAGCAGATTGTGGAGGTGGGGCTGCGGCACGCTCCACCGCAACTGTTTCCACCGGGGGTGTGTCCGCGACCGTTTCCGGAGCAGCCGTCTCTTCTGAACGGGTGGGATCGGCCGGGGCCGATTCCGGCTGCGCGGAGCCAGCATTCGGTGCAGCTGGATTGGTATTCGGTGCGGTTGGGTTGGTCGGCGCGGGTGCAGCGGTGGTCGTCGTGGTGACAGTGCCCTGCGCAGGAGCAGTCTGTTGTGCATACGCCGGCAGGCTCACAAGCCAAGTCAGCGCAGAGCATGCGCTAGCGAATCGCTTCATGTACATCATGATCTCTTCTCCAATCGAGTCATCACTGAAGGGTGTAGACCAGGTTCAAGGTCGTGATGGTGTCCAGCTTTTGAACGCCGGGCAGGGGATAATTGTCGTACCGCATGGTGAAACCAGCAGCGACGGCGAAGTTGGTGGAAATGGATGCGCTTAGGAAGCTCACCCAGTTGATACGAAACGCTTCGCTTGGATCGAACGCTTGCAAATATTCGAGGTTGGTCTCGAAGGTCACGTGTTCGTTGATGGAGTTGTCGTATCCCGCTGCCAAGCGCGCCGCGTGGCGTGTCTCGGTCGCGTCAATCGGCGCACCAGAATCCTCGGCCGCGTCCACGGCGGCGCGACGTCGCACGTCGTATTGCAGGTCATAACCAGCTTCAAACGTGAGGTGCTGCTTCTCTTGAACGAGAAAGTAGTAGGTGACGCCAGGGTCGAAGTTGACGCGCAAGTCCAAGTCTTGAAAGCGATCGCGACGACCGGAAAGCTGCGCAAACAGGGCCCAATGCTTCGACAGGAAGCGGTCGTAGCGCACTCGAGCTTGGTAGTTTTCCACCGTCGTCTCGAGATCTGTTTCAGGAGCGACCGCTGCGCGGCCATAGTTGAACGCCGCCTCAGCGAGGTACTGGTTCATGGCGCGACGTATGCGCACCGAGCCGCCCGCAGTAGCAGCCACGGACTTGGCGTTGCCCGTGGAGAAGATGCCGCCAGCCGTTAACTTGGCCGCGGTCTCGTGCGCCTCCTCGGGTGGCACTGCCTCCGCCTTTTGAAACCCTTCCTTTGCCACGTCCGTAGTACCGGACGACGCCTTCTTGTCCTCGACCAAGGACGCTTGGGCTGCCACATTGGGTGCGACAAACGCAAGCGCCAGACCGAGACCACAAGCGCGCGCTGATCGGACACCGCCAGTTGATCTCATCGCTTTGTTCCTTCCTCCTGGAGCATAGAGCGCCCCGCGCCCCTGTTTGGCATGACTCAGCAGATCTGGAAACAGCAAAGTCATCGGTGTGCGTCAAAGCTCGACCGTGAACAAAACTGCGCGGTCCTTGGCCCTGGCCCCATGATTCGGCCGAGCGTTTTAACCTGGCTCGTCGCGTCCTGGACATTGGGTTATGCTGCGGTCGGCATCATGATCGAACCCTGGCAAATCTTCGCAAGTTTGGGCATCGCACTCGCTTTGGCTGAGATCTTTACCCCCTCGTTTTTTGCCTTACCTGCGGGGCTGGCCTTCCTCGCGACGGCGGGCGTGGCCCTGTTCACCCATGATTGGACCTTGCTGTCCGTTGCCTTGGCCGTCAACCTGAGCATCGTCTACGCCACCTTCCAGCGCTTCATCTGGCCCAAGTTGCAGCGCAAGAGCACGCCGACCAACGCCGAAGGCATGTCGGGCAAGCTCGCGGTCGTGACCGAAGCGATCGATCCCAAGACAGGCAGCGGCGAGGTGAAGTTGTACGGCGACAGGTGGCGCGTCATCGCCCAGCAACCGTTCGCCGTCGGAGATCATGTGCGCATCGTGCGCACCGAGGGCAATCGAGTCATCATCGAGGCGCCTCAGGCGTAAACAAACTCGCTCCGCTACGAAAGGGAGCGTTCTATCGGGAGTCAATGCGTGGACATAATGCTGTACTTGTTGGTTGGTTTCTTCATCGTCCTCATTTTCAAGGGGTTTCGCGTCGTTCAACAGAGTGAGGTCCTGGTGCTGGAGCGGCTGGGTAGCTACTCACGCACCATCGGCGGTGGGCTGAACATGATCATTCCGTTTTTGGACCGACCGCGCGACATGTTTTGGCTCACTGACATCGGGGTACGCAAAGCGGCGCGCATCGACATGCGCGAGGCCGTGCTCGATGTGCCCGAACAGGCGGTGATCACCAAGGACAACGTCTCCATCAGCATCGACGCGCTCATGTACGTGCAGATCATCGACCCGGTGAAGGCGTGTTATGAGATTGCTCACCTGCCCTTGGCGATGACCCAATTGGCGCAAACGTCCTTGCGCAACGTGATTGGCGAGTTGGACTTGGACGACACGCTCGCCTCGCGCGACCTGATCAACGGCAAGCTGAAGCAAATCTTGGACGATGCCACGGAAAAGTGGGGCACCAAGGTCAACCGCGTGGAGCTGCGCAACATCACGCCGCCCGCGGAGATCCAGAACTCCATGGAAAAGCAGATGCAGGCCGAGCGAGAACGCCGCGCCAAAGTGCTGGAAGCAGAAGGCGACAAGCAGGCGCGCATCGCGCGCTCGGAGGGCCAGCGCCAGGAGCAAATCAACTTGGCCGATGGTGACAAAGAATCGGCCATTCGCCGCGCCCAGGGCGAAGCCGACGCCATCCGCTTGGTCGCCGAAGCAAAAAAGCAAGCCATCGCCGAGATCACTGTCGCCATCGGGCGGCCCGAGTTGGCGACGCAGTTCTTGATTGCCACCGACTACTTGGACAAGTTTGGCAAATTCGAGGCCAAAGCCGCCAACAAAGTCTTCATCCCCTACGAAGCCAGCACCGCGCTCGGGTCCCTCGGGACGATCAAGGAGATCCTCAAGGATAGGTGAGCGCGAGGGAGCGCGGGGCGTGGTGGGCGACTACTCGTTGACCGCGCCCATGCGGCAAGTGCCGTCGTCACAGAACGCGCGGGGGGCCTCGGGCGGGTCAACACAGGTCCGGCAGCTCATCTCTGGCGCGCACACCAGCGCTTCTAGACCAGCGATGTCGCTCAATGCCGTCCAGGGGCCCTTGTTGCAGCACTCCACCCCGCAGCGCACGACGCAGTCGTTGTCCTCGTCACATGCCGCAAAGGCCTTGGTGTCGAAGGCGACGCATCTGTTGTTTTCGCACGTGACGCCCACTTCAGCGCTGCCCTGGCAGCTGGCACAGTCGACGGCCGCGCAATTGTCTTTGACCCAGGGACCATCGTCCTTGAAGTCTTTGTTGATGGCCCAATAGTCGTCCGGCGTTTTACCCTCACACGGCTCACAACAACTCTTGAAGATCAGCGTGCAGTCAGCGGCAATGGTGCACTGCTGCCTAGCTCCCAGGTCGCCATCGAAGCAGGTGTCGTAACACTCCGTGATGGTCTCAAAGTTGTTCGCGTTTCCCCCGCACCCGCCCCACGTAAACTGCTTGCAGCTCTCCGAGGCCGCATCGTAGTAATAGCGCGGGATGGCCGCGTCGCACTCACCAGTCTCTGCGGGGAGGAGACACTCCGCGCCAGTTTGGACGCCGCCTGTCCCCACAGTTGAGTCGCCCCCTGTTCCAAACGTTCCGCCACTCGGGAAGAGCCCGCCGGTTCCGACATGGCCCCCCGTGGAGGAGCCCCCGGCCCCAGGGTCGCCGTCCCCATCGCCGTCACCCTGACCGCTAGAACCAGATCCTGTCCCTAAGTCCTCCAGCCCGCGCGTCCTGCCCCCGCACGCGGAAAACAGCGACGACACGATCAGCACCGAGCCAAGGTGGCACAGCCATTGAACTCGTAGACCTGGGAAATTGCGCATGATGTTCCTCAATCCTCCGTGCTGGCAAGAGCTACACATTTGTTGTTTTTGCAAGTCACCTCCAGCTCGGAGGCGCCTCCCACACACTCAGCGCACAGCACATTGTCACAGGCCATCGCGGCCCAGGGGCCATCGTCCTTGTAGTCCTTGTTGATGGCCCAGAAGTCATCAGGGACAACTTCCCCACACGGACCACAGCAGCCTTTGAACACGAGGGTGCAATCAGTTGCCGCAGTGCACTGCTGCTCAGGCCCAGGCTGGCCATGGAGGCACGTATCGTAACACTCCTCCATAGTATTGAAGTTGTTCTCGTTGCCCCCGCACCCGCCAAACTCAAACTGCTTGCAGCGTCCTGATGCCGCATCAAAATGATAGCGCCTGAAGAGCGCGTCGCAGTCACCGAACGCGACGGGAAGGAGGCACTGGTCGGGCACGGCTCCTGAGTTCCCACCGGTTCCCGCTGCGGCTCCGCCTGACCCACTGCCGCCTGACCCACTGCCGCCCGGTGCACTGCCGCCTGCCCCCACGGCGCCGCCGCTCGGCGCTGGCCCCTGCCCTCCGGTCGACGAACCGCCACTGCCCGGATCGCCATCCCCATCCCCATCCCCATCCCCATCCCCATCACCGTCGCCGTCGCCATCCCCTGACGGGTCCTCCCACTGACTCATCTTGCCGCCGCACGCCGAAAACAGCGACAATGCGATCAGAACTGAGCCGACTTGGCACAACAATTTGCCCTGAACGACGACGAAACGACGCATGGTGTGAATTGTAGCAATCATCGCGCCAGGCGTCCGCCGCTCAGCCAAACTGCGGGACCGACCGTTCAAAATCCCGCCCCTGGGCCTGACCTTGCTCCCCTGCGGAGACCTGCTCAACTCGCCAGCGATGAACGCGCCTGCCAAAAGTGTATCGGCCCTTTTTGACCCGACCCAGTGGGACGAAGTCCCTGGGTTTTCTTTCGAAGACGTCACCTACCACCGCGCCAAGCATCAGGGCACGGTGCGCATCGCCTTCAACCGTCCTGAATGCCGCAACGCGTTTCGCCCCAAGACCGTGGATGAGCTGTACACCGCGCTCGATCACGCGCGCATGACCAGCGACGTGGGGTGCGTGCTCATCACCGGCAACGGACCGTCCGCCAAGGATGGCGGCTGGGCATTTAGCTCCGGAGGGGACCAACGCATCCGCGGCAAGGACGGTTACAAGTACGAGCAGGATGGTTCGGACGGCGATCGCTCACAAATTGATCCCGCCAAGCTCGGGCGCCTGCACATTTTGGAGGTGCAACGTTTGATCCGTTTCATGCCCAAGATCGTGATCGCGGTGGTGCCGGGTTGGGCGGCGGGCGGCGGGCACAGCCTGCACGTGGTGTGTGATCTGACTCTGGCGAGTAAAGAACATGCCCGCTTCAAGCAGACGGATCCGGACGTGGCGAGCTTTGACAGCGGCTACGGCTCGGCGCTGCTCGCGCGCCAATGCGGGCAAAAGTTCGCCCGCGAGATTTTCTTCCTTGGTCTGGAGTACACCGCCGATGAAGCCGTGGCCCAAGGTGCAGTCAACCGCGCCGTGCCGCACGACGAGTTAGAGAAGGTCGCGCTCGAGTGGGGAGCCCTCATCAACTCCAAGAGCCCCACGGCCATGCGCATGCTCAAGTATGGGTTCAACTTGCCTGACGATGGCTTGGTGGGACAACAACTGTTCGCCGGCGAGGCCACGCGCCTAGCCTACGGCACCGCCGAAGCCGAAGAAGGTCGGGAAGCGTTCGTGGAGAAGCGCCCCAAGGATTTCTCCAAGTTTCCCTGGCACTACTGAGCTGCAGCCGGAGCAGCCGGCTGAGGCTTGTCCGCGGGCGCTTTGGGTTTTGCTCCACCCGCCGGACTGGCCGTGCCGGCCGCCGGTGCCGGAGCTTTGGTTGAACTACCCGGCTTGCTGTCTGCGGTCGACGCTGCGGCGGGTGCAGCTGGCTCTGCTGGACTGATGGTGGGCGCACCGGCCGCTATTGGGCCAGCCTTGAGCACAGCCACCTGACCTTGTCGGGCAAAATCAATGGCCTCGGCCAGCACGCGCGCCGCTTCCTGAGGCGCGTGGAAGCCCATGCTGTTTTCTGCAGCGATGTAGTCGAGCCGCCATTGAGCGCGTCGCTGCAAGGCAAGGGCTGGGGCCAATTGCTCCGGCGCGGTCCCCGCCGCCTTGGCCTGCACCAGGGCTTCAATCAGGTCGACGATGGCAACGCCACCGCGCTGCAGTAGCTCGTAGTTACGGCCCTGAATGGCGTCGACGCGCGCCTTGATCTCGTCTTCTGACGTGCGATGGCACGTTTGACATGCGCGCTGCACATTGAGCAAGGGACTGCGCACCCAGTGATCACTGACCTTGCTGGCCCCCTCACGCATGTAGGGCATGTGACAATCCGCGCAGGCCACCCCCGCGCGTGCGTGAACGCCCTGGGACCACATTTCAAACTCGGGATGCTGCGCTTTGAGGATGGGGGCGCCGGTTTCCTTATGCAGATAATCCACGAACTTAGAGCCGTCCTCGAACACGGCCTCATCCCAGAATGCTTCCGCCTGATCCGCCCCTAGGCCCTTACCCCACGGGAACGTGAGCGGCATCTTGGAGGAGCAATAGTACTCAACGTGGCATTGACCACAGACGAAGCTGCGCATCTCATTGCGGCTCGCGTCGAGGTTGGGATCATACGGCGTCTTTTTGCTGCCGCTGCGCCACACATCGATCGACGGAATGGCAGGAACGGGAGCGTCGGAATTGGCGAGCGCCTCAATGCCCTTGATGAAGCCTGGGCGGGTCACGCGCAGCACCATCGTCTTGGGATCGTGGCAATCCACGCAACTGACCGGATGCCCGTGACCGGAGGCGTGCAGCTCCTTGTTGAGCTCGAGGTAGGTCTTCTTGTAGGTCGTCTCGAAACCCGCCATGGCATCGCCGTTCCCCAGCTTGCGATAAAGCGGCATGATGGAAGCGTGGCAGTGCAGGCAGGAGCCTGACTGTGGCTTGGACAGGCGCTGGGTGTTCTCCTGATCGGACAACATGTACGCGTGGCCGCGGCGGTCACGGTAATCAATGGAGAACGCGTAGCCCAAGAACATACGCTTGAGCCACGGGTCCCGATCAATCTTCTCTTCAGGCAGGGCTTCACTGCCCGCATGACCACCGTACTTGGTGTGCGTGCGCAGGGCCGTCCGCTTGTACCCGTCGTATTGTGCCGGAAAGTTTTGTCCCCATTTGACCGGGTCCGTGTCGTCCTCAGACAGGGCGATGATGCGCGCGGCTGGCGCCCGCTGTTCAGCTTTGCGCTCGAAGATATTGGTCAGGAGCGCAGCCGCCCCTGCCGCGCTCAAGGCGATCACCGCCGTGAGTGCGCCAAAGGCCGCCTTGGATTGATACCAGCGTTGGTTGCGTTGATTGACCATCTCTTGTTCCTCGTGCTGTCTCTATCTTCCGCGCACTGTGTCTTTCGCTCACTGTATCTTCCGCGCACTGTGCTGGCGTCGTCGCTAGCGCTCGCTCACTTGGACAAAGCCGACAATTCGTCAGGTCGCAGCGGGCCACCGATGCCGGATCGCCCACCATGTCCCACGTCCGAGTGGCATTTGACGCATTGGATCTCTCCACTGTGGGACTGGTTGGTACTGTGCGCCTGGTTGGCCGCGCGCATGTCGGC
>Ga0315910_10001295_pt1 | contig 23210 bp, 17 predicted proteins | sample EdamamesoilMG_FD_204470 | JGI IMG/M metagenome (GOLD analysis project Ga0315910, IMG submission 204470) | Garden soil microbial communities collected in Santa Monica, California, United States - Edamame soil | ecosystem: Environmental > Terrestrial > Soil > Garden | place: USA: California... | reverse complement strand
GGCACAGGCAGCACCCCAACGACCGGGGCTACCTCGAACACGATAAGGCGAAGACCCCGCGCTCGGCCGTGTGATCGCGGGTCGCTACCGGCTCGAATCCCGGATCGGCGAGGGCGGGATGGGCATCGTGTATCGCGCCCGCCACGTGCTCATCGATCGCGTGGTCGCGGTCAAGCTCATCCGTCCCGACCTGCGTGGAGAAACTCACCTGCGCGCGTGGATGCTGCGTGAGGCACGCGCTGCGAACCGCGTGGACCACGCGCACATCATCGACATCCACGACATCGGCGAGACCGACGATGGCGAGCTCTATCTGGTGATGGAGTACCTCGTGGGCACGCCGCTCTCGAACGAGCTCGCCAAGGGCCCGCTGCAGCTCGCGCGCGGGGTCGACGTTCTCGAACAGATGGGTGCCGCGCTTTCTCGTGCGCACGATCTCGGTGTCGTCCATCGCGACTTGAAGAGCGACAACATCCTCCTCACGGCACGCGGCGGTCGCAAAGACTTCGTGAAGATTCTGGACTTCGGCCTCGCCGCGCTGGCCCACGATCCGCGGCTCGCGCCGAAGGGAGCCGTCTTCGGTACGCCCGAATACATGTCGCCCGAGCAGGCGCGCGGCGAGCAGGCCGGGCCCCAGTCCGACCTCTACGCGCTCGGCGTGCTGTTCTTCGAGATGCTCACCGGCCAGCTGCCGTTCAAGGCGAGCGATCGCGAGACCCTGCTCGAAATGCAGCGCACGGCCGTCGCTCCGCGCCCGAGCACGGTCCAGAAGACCTGCCACCCGGTCGCCGAGCGCATCGTGCTCCGGCTGCTCGAGAAGGACGCCCGCAAGCGCTACCGCGACGGCCATCATCTGCTCGAGGAGTTGAAAGCGCTCCAGCGTTCGCTGCCGAGCCCGTCGTGGGACAAGGAAGGGTCGAGCGACCCCCAGCCCGCCGCGCCGCCGCCGCCCCCGCCCCCCCGTTCACCGGGCGTCGCGGAGTGGGCGGGCCGCGCCGGCCTCTTCTCGCGCATGATCACCCGCGCGTACCCGGGTGGAAACGCGCCGGCCGACATGACACAGGCACTGGCGACGGTCTGGGACGTGGCCGCCAAGGCGAGCGCGCTCGAAGGCGAGATCGCCAGCCACACCCGCAAGCTCGAGGCGCTGGAACGGCGTGGGCGCGCCCTCCGCGCGGAGATTGGCCGCAAGGTCGAGGAGCTCGCGCACGAGGAATCCCGCGTGCTGCGCGAGGCCGCCGCCTACCAGGAGGAGGAGACCGCCGCCCGGGTGGAAGTCGGACGCGCGGAGCAGGGCGCCCGCGAGCGAACCGCGCAGGCAGATCAAGCCGAGCGCAACGGCCAGGGCACGCGCCAGGTCTTCGAGGCCGCGGGCGCGGCGATCGCGATGGTGGAAGCGCAGAAGCAGTGGCTGAAGACGCGGGAAGCGAAGCGCACGGGCCGTGAGGCCACGGCGGGTGATCTCCGGCGCCAGATCGAGGAGCTCCGAGGGCAGCTCGGGCGGTATGCCGAAGCCCTGGAAGAGGATCTGAGCTCGGGGCGGGAAAAAGTCGCCGTTCGCACGCGCGAAGGCCTGAAGTACGAGAAGGCGTTCGGTGAGGCGTTTGCACTCCTGATGAACCACCTGAAGGGGCGGCCGGAGTGTCGGGACCTCATGAGCGAGCTCTCGGCGGGTTCGGGGGAAACGAGCGACCAAGCGGGCAACGGCGGCGACGCGAGCGGCGAAACCAAAGGGCAAGCCCCGGGCCGCGCCGACGGTCCGTAGCGTGGTCGAGGCGGATACGACGCCAGAACCCTCGCCGAGGACGGTGCGGGTTCTGGGTGCGACCACGCTCGCCGTCGGTGAATCGCGAACGTTCCCGTTCGAGCGCGGAGGGCGACCGGTCGAGGGATTCATCCTCCGGCACGCACTCGGCTACTTCGCTTATGCAAACGTGTGTCCGCATTGGTACGTGGACCTCGATCTCGGGTTCGGGGATTTCTACGATCCGGGCCTCGATCGCATCCATTGCCGGAATCACGGGGCGCTGTTCCTGCCGACGACCGGGGAATGCACGGCCGGACCCTGCGCGGGCCAATCGCTCGAGCAGCTCGCCCTCGTCCTCGACGGCCCCGATGCCGTGGTCACGGTGGAGCCCCCGGTCCTGATCAGTGCGACAAACTTGGGTTGATCCGCCGATTTGCGGCATGTCGGGCGAGGATGGCTCGCCTGTCTTCCCACCCCCTCCCCGCTCGAGCGCTTCGAAAAAAAGAGCTTCGCCACATCTACGAGACGACCCCGCCGGCGCCCCGCACCATCGAAAAACCGGCGAAAGCAGCGCCCGTGGCCCGCGCTCCCGTGCCGGGCAGGCCCGAACGGCGCGTGCTTGCCGGTCGCTACGTGCTCGAGCGCGCGATCGACGAAGGAGGCACCGCCACCATCTACCGAGCACTCGATCTTGCGACCGGTGACCAACGCGCCGTCAAGCTCCTGAGCGAGCGTACCGCGGCCGAGCCGTTGCTCCGCCGCTGCTTCCTGCTCGGAGCGCGGGCAGCGATGACGCTGTCACACCAAAATGTGGTGCGTGTCCTCGCGGTCCACGAACCGGAAGAGGAACGGCCCTTCGCCGTGATGGAGCTGCTCAAGGGTGAACCGCTTCACGTGATGCTCGCACGACAGGAGCGCTTGACGTCGGACCTCGTGGTCGCGCTCGCTCGCGGTGCGGCTCGCGGCCTGCACGCGGCGCACGCGTCCGGGGTCGTTCACTGCGACGTGAAGCCCGACAACCTGTTCGCGGTCGAGGCCCATCGCGCTCGAACGTTGAAAATCCTGGATTTCGACCTGGCGTTCATCCCCGGCTCGGAGCCCGACCCCGTAGAGGACGGTCCGCACGTGCTGCGCGGCACCGCCAAGTACATGGCACCGGAGCAGATCGTGGGTGATCCCGTCGATCCGCGCACCGACGTCTACGCGCTCGGCATCGTGATGTTCCGCCTGCTCACCGGTCACGTTCCGTTCGATCTCGAGCTCGGGGCGACGCTGCTCCGCCACCAGCTGGGCTCGCCGGTCCCCCCGCCGTCCTGGCTGCTCGATCGGCTCGATCCACGGCTCGACCAGGTGGTCGTCCGGGCGACGCGGAAGGATCCCGAGCATCGCTACGTGGACATGGCCGAGCTCCTCGCCGATCTCGACGCGATCGCCCTCGGTCTCGAGCTGCCCCGGCGCGCACCGACACCGGAGGTCGACCAGTACCTGCCGCGGAGCGAGCGCGGGAAAAGCGCGGCGCGCGCGCTCGGCACCGCGGCCTGAAGCCCGCGGCCCGACCGCTATTTGAGCTTCGAGCTCAGGAACGCGCGGAGTTTCACCAGGTTCTTCTCGTCCCGGAGGAACGCCGGAACCTGGTAGCCGTCGGCCCATAGCCGGACCTCGCGCACGAGGTCGGAGCGCGTCGCGTCGTCAGCGATGATGTCGGCAACGGCGCGGCCTCGAACCTTGGCGCGCGAGAGCTCTCCCACGTACGTGGCGAGCTTCGGATACACGTCGCCGAGGAACTCCTCGACCAGGGCGGCATCGGTCGTGAGGCGCGCCACCGTGCCGCTGCCGTCGGCGGCGGCATCGCCGTCCGAAACCGCGCGCGCCGCCACGCGAAAGACGAAGGCGTCGTCGATGAAACCGAGATCTTCGAGGCCGTCGGGGATCAGATCCAGCGACTTGAAGAGGTAGTTCAGCGCGCCAGCCGCGGCCTTGCGACAGCCTTCGGGCAGGGCCTGATTGTCCACGATCGCGGCGAGCTTTTTCGCGTCGTCCCCGAGCGACTTCAGCCAGGTCGGGAACGCTTCGAGACAGCGGGTTTCGAGGGACGTCATGGCGGGCCGATCGGTACCATCACCCCCGCGCGGGGTCATGCGCGACGTGGAAGGGCGTCAATATTCCAGCCGATAGCGCCGGGTCGATTCGGTCGAGAAGCGCAGCGTGCCACCCGGAACCTTCGTGGTCCGGAGCGGAGCCCCCTTGTCGTCGACGACCCGAGCCGGGAGGGGTTCGCTCCGCACCTCGACGGGACCGCCGAGGGTCGAGACGATCTCGACCTCGGCGAGCATGCGATCCTGCCAACGCGCGCTCACTTCGAAGCCACCTCGCGCACGAAGACCGCGAAATGAGCCCGTGGGCCACACTTCTCGATCGACGCCGGGCAAGAGGTGGAGCTCGCCGGCGTGGGATTGGAGCAGCATCTCCGCGATGCCCGCACTGATGCCGTAGCTGCCGTCGAGCTGCAGCGGAGGGTGCGTGGCGATCAGATTGGGCAGGAGGTTATACGCGACGTAGCCGTCGAGCATGCGGTGGGCGTCCTTGGTCCCGAGACGCGCCCAGATCGCCGCGCGCCAGGGCCAGGTCCACGACCGCCGCGAGTCCCCCGTGTCGCTGCGCGCCCGGAGCGACACTTCCGCCGCTTTCGCGAGCGCCGGCGTCTGCCGGACGCTGATCGAGCGCCCCGGAAACACCCCGACCAGGTGCGAGGTGTGCCGGTGGTGGTCCTCCGGATCGTCGCGATCTTCCACCCACTCCTTGAGCTGCCCGAAGCGTCCGATCCCGGGCATCAGCAGCCGCTCCCGCGCCTCGGCGATGCGGGTGACGATCGGCGATTTTTCGCCGAGTGCCTTGGCCGCAGCGAGGGCGTCGGTGAAAAGCTCGTGGATCAGCTCCTGGTCGTAGCTCACGCCGTCTTCGCGTGGCCCGTGCTCGGGTGACCAGCCTTCCGGCGCGACCAGACTGCCGTCAGCGCGACCCTTGAGCCGGTGGAGCCAGAATTCGCTCACCTCCCGGAGGTACGGCCAGGCGCGCCGCTTCAGGAACTCGCGATCCCCACCGAACGCGTAGTGCTCGTAATAGTGCATCGCGTACCAGGCGTTGGCGGAGGTGTTCCACTCCCAGCCCTGACCGCCGAAAATATTGTGCGAGGTGCGGTAGGTGAAGCCCGGTACGTCCGCGCCGAACGAGGCGCGCGTCGCGCTCCGGCTCTCTTCCAGCGTGCCGTCGAGTAGATCGAAGAGCGGGACGTGACACTCGGCGAGGTTCGTCGGCTCGGCGAGCCAGTAGTTCATCTGCAGGTTGACGTTCGAGTGGTAGTCGGAGTGCCAGGGCGGGTTGTTGACCTGGTTCCAGAGGCCCTGGAGGTTCGCCGGCAAGCCGCCCGGGCGCGACGAAGCGATCAGGAGGTAACGACCGTAGTGAAACAGCGTGGCGAGGAGCTCCGGATCGCCGCCCGGACGGTAGCCTTCAACCCTGAGATCGGTGGTCCGCGATCTCACCTCGTCCGCGCTCCGGCCGAAGTCGACGTCGGTGCGCCGAAAGAGCCGCCGGTGGTCTTCCACGTGCTTTTCGACCACGCGCGCGAAGCCGTCGCGCGTCGCGCGCTCGACCGCTTCCGCGAGCCGTGCCCCGGGGGCCGACCCACGAAAGCCCGTCTTGGAGTCGAGCGCGTAGTCGGTGTCGGCGGCGAGGAACAGCGTGAGCGAGCGGCAATCCGAAAAGGCGAGCGTGCCGCCGGTGGCGGTCACCCGGCCGTCCGCGACGGCGGCGACGAGGGCCTGGTATTTGAGGCCGTTGTCGAGTGCGCCGGCGAACGACAGCCGCCCCTGATCCGCGGCCACGGCTTTCTCACCGTGAGCGCCCTCGAGATGCACGCGTCCGGACAACCGGCGCGGGCCTTCCGCGCGCAGCTGGAAGGCGATCACGCCGCCTGGTGCGCTCGCCAGCGCTTCTCCGACGTAACGGGTGCCGTCGGAGCCGCTGAAGGTCGTCTGGTGGAGCGCCGTCGCGAGATCGAGCGTCCGAACGTAGTCCTTGGTCTCCCCGAGCCCGCTGACCTCGACCGCGAGCGTGCCGAAGGCCTGGTAGTTGCCGAAACCCGCATCGTCGAACACGCCGGACGGGTTCTCGCCGCCCGTCCACAGCGAGCTCACGTTGAACGACAACGCGGGGCGCGCGGCCGGGCCGAGCACCATCGCACCGAGGCGGCCGTTGCCGATCGGGAGACCTCCCCGCTCCCAGCTCTCGGCCGGCGCGTGGTACTCGAGGACGGTGGGCGACGGCGTGGCGACCGGGCGCGGAGGCTCGCCGGGTTTCTCGCCAAGAGCGCCGCCCGGAGCCGCGCCCGCACCCGACGGCATCGACCCGTTCGCCGACGCTTGCCCCGGACCGAGCGGCGGACAGCGCTCGGCGCCGCAGCCCGCGAGCAGCCCGAGCGCGACGAGCGCCGACCAGCGCGGCGGCATGACCGTGTCGAAGGCCTCTTCCACCGGTCGAGCCTACTCCAGCCCTCCCCGCCGGCAGAGCACGCGGAGCGCATTTCGGCCCATGATCCCCTCCACCTGGTCGGTCGAGAGCCCGGCGGCGACGAGGGCGTTCGCCAGGCGCTGGTAACCGCTCACGTCTTCGAGACCGCGGGCAGGGCGAATGTCGCCTTCGAAATCGGAGCCGATCGCCACGTGCTCGGCGCCCATCACGCGAACCAGATGGACCACCTGCCGGACGACGTCCTCGAGCGTCGCTTCGCCGTTCGGTTTCAGGAATCCCGCGTGGAAATTGACGCCGACCACACCCCCGGTTCGGGCGATCGCGCGGAGCTCGGCGTCGCGGATGTTGCGCGGGTGGTCGGCGAGCGCCCGCGCGTTCGAATGGGTGGCGATCGCCGGGACGCCGGCCTCGAGCGAGAGCGCGACCACGTCGCGCAGCGCGCGATCGGAAGCGTGCGAAACGTCCACGACCATGTCGAGGGCCTGCGCCGCCCGAACGAGCTCGCGCCCGGCCGGCGTGAGGCCGAAGTTTTTTTCTGGAACGTCGCCCGAGGACGACGCGAGCTCGTTCACTCGCGTGTGGACGAGGCCGAGCACTCGCACGCCGCGTGCGGCCCAGGCGACGAGCGCGTCCGGCTTTCCCGAAAGGGGCCCCGCGCCTTCGAAGGCGAAAAACGCCCTCGTCCGACCCTGCCGCGGCAGGCAGCCCGGCAGCTGGTAGGCGTCGCTCGCCGCGAGCTCCCCGTAGATCCGGCCGTAGGACGCCTCGAAATCGGTCGCGCGCGGGCCCGTCGGTGACACGCGCTTCGGCACGAACAGCGGCAGCACCACGCCGACGACGCCGGCGCGGGCGAGCTCCGCCGCTCGAAACTGCCCCGTCCCCGTGCTGAAGGATCGCCCCTCGTAGTTCGTCTGGTACGAGAGGTCGACGTGGAGATCGACAACTCCGAACGGCCGCGCCCCGGTCGCCGGCGCGGGGAGCAGCAGCGCACCGCCGAGCAAGACGGTGGCGGCGCTCAGCGTGCGGATCGCACGCCGTCCGGCCATCGCGTCACGGCTCGTTGCCGGGTCTCCACTTGATGTTGCAGCCGATGCTCGGCTTCTGGTCGGCGCTCGGAGTGCCGCCGGCGAGGAGCGCCTCGACGGCCGCCCGTACGTCGCGGCCCGTCACCGGCACGTCGTTCTTGGGCGTCGCCTCGTCGAAACGGCCGCGGTACACGAGCGCACCCGCCGCGTCGAACAGGTAGAACTCGGGCGTGCAGGCGGCACGAAACGCTTTGGCCACCGCCTGGGACTCGTCGAACGCGTAAGGGAACGTGTAGCCGGCGTTCTTCGCCTCGAGCACCATCTTGTCCGGCGCGTCGTCGGGGTACGTGCCCGGATCGTTCGAGCTTACCGCCACCACGCGAACGCCGCGTTCGTCACAGAACCGACCGAACTCGACCAGTCCCTTCTGGATGCGCTTCACGTACGGGCAGTGGTTGCAGAGGAACATCACCATGGCGGGTTTGCCCGCGAGATCCGTCGACGAGACGGCGCGGCCCGAGACGGTGTCGGGCAAGGAGAAGGACGGCAATCGGGTGCCGAGCTCGAGCATGTTGGACGAAACGGCCATGGTTCACCTCGGAAGGCTCGGAGTGTAGCAAAGTTCCCGCCGCTACTGCACGCGCTCGGGCAGGCCGAGCCCGGCTTCGGAGAACTCGTTTTGGTAGAGGAAGGCGTAGGTGGCGCGGCTCGAAAGCACCCGCTTCGTGTAGCGGCGCGTCTCGACGTACGGAATCAGCTCCACCCAGAGGTCGAAGTCGGCGCTCGGCCGCGCCGCGAGCCAGGCGCGGGCGCGATTCGGTCCCGCGTTGTACGCCGGCACGCCGAGCAGCGGGTTTTCCGGAAACGCCTTCATGTACCGCGCGAGCGTGCGACACCCGAGCTCCACGTTGACGCGGGGGCGCTTCAGCGCGCGTCGGTCGTGGGGCAGGCCCGTTCCCTTTGCGGCCACGCGCGCGGTCGGCAGGATGAGCTGCATCAGGCCGTAAGCGTCGGCGCTGCTCTCGGCCTCCGGATCGAATGCCGACTCCTCGCGAATCACCGCGAAGACGAGCGGCACCTCGAGCTTCTGGCGCGCGGCCGCACCCTCGACCAGCGCGCGGAAGGGCACCGGAAAGGCGACCCGCCATGCTTCCATCCAGTCGCCGGCCGGCCACCGTCCAAGCCAGTCGGTGAGGCGCTGACGGACCACGTCGTGGGCGAGCTTGTCGGCGCCGGCGCGCGCCACCGTGCGCGCCGCCGCCCAGAGCAGCTCGGGCGCCGCGCCCGGCCCGGTGAGACCAAGCGCTTCGAGCTCCTTGACCGCCCCCGCCGATTCGCTGACGCGGATGAGCTCGAGCGCTCGCTGCATGCCCGGTTGCTCGAGGAGCGAGGCCGGGACTCGAGGGCGACCGTCGCTCCGTGCTCGCTCGAGCGCCGTCTCGCGCGCCTTCCGCGCCCGCGACGCGTCGAGCCCGAGCAGGCGCGCGTGGGCGTGAAGCATGTAGTACGAAAGCGGTAACTCGGTGACGATGCGTTCGAAGCGCTCGAGCGCTTTCTCGCGCTGCCCGAGGCGAAGCTCGCCGCGGCCCAGAAAATACAGCTCGCGACCCGCGAGCTCTCCACCCCGTGCCGCGTCGCCGTCGCCGACGACCTTCGCGGCTCGCTCGAGCACCGACACCGCCCCCGACCAGTCGCCGCGATCCATCCGCCGGAGCGCCAGCCGAAACAGGCCCTCCGCCACCATGTCGCCACCTGGAAAATCATCGGGCATGCCGGTGATGAGCTCGGTGAAGCGCGCTTCCACGCCGAGCTCGAGGTGGGCGAGCGCGGCGCCGAGCCGTGCGTCGTCGCAGAGCGAGCTTTCCGGGTGCTCGGTCTCGAGGCGCGCGTAGGCGCGGGTGGCGTCGATGAAACGCCCGGCGAGTGCGGCGTACTTTCCGGCATTGAAGAGCGCCCGCGCGTGCAGCTCGGGATCGGCCTTGCAGCGCTCGGCGACCGCGCTCGTCGTCGCGAACGCCTTGTCGTGGTCACGCCGGCCGGCGAGCGCCTTGCCCCGCGCGGCTTCCAGGCGACAGGCGCTCTTGTCGGGAAGGACCGGCGGGGCCGAGCGACGCGAAACGCCCTCGACCGTCGCCAGGGCTTCGTCGAAGCGGCGTGCCTCGACCAAAGCTTCGGCGCGAAGCACTTCGGTGTCGACGCTCGGGAGCAAGACCTCGCCGCGCACCGGGGGCGGCAGCGCCGCGAGCGCCCGACCCGCGAGCTCTTCGGCACGCCGGCTGAGCTCCCGTCGAGAAGCGGCCTCGGCCCCGACAGCGCGGGCGAGCGTCAGCGCCTCCAGCGTCCCCTCACGGGTGACGGCGCGAGCCTTCGGATCGAGCAGCACCTCGGCGAGCGCGAGCGCCGCCGTCCATCGCTCCGCGGCGGGCGCCGACGCGACGGTCGTGCGTAGCGTCGCGATCGCCGTGTCGAAATCGCCCGCTGCCCGCGCCGCGGACGCGATCGCCGCACGCTTCGCCGCCGCGAGCGCGGGTTCGTCGGGGATGCCGCGTGCGAGCGTTAGCGCTTCGGCGGCCCGCCCGAGCAGGACGAGCATGCTTGCTCGCCCCGCCCGCGCGTGACCGAAAAGGACATACGAGGGCTGATCGGCCATTTCGAACGCGGCGAGAGCGCGCGCGTGCTCTCCCGCGCGCTCGGCGACGAGGCCGGTGAAGAGCGCGACGCGCTGCACGTCGCGCGGCGCGGGCGGCGCGGCCTTGAGGGCGCGATCGAGCTCGGCCAGTGCGCGCACCGCGTCGTCCTGCTCGAGTGCTTCCGCCACGGCCGCGAAGGTGGGCAGCGCCACGAACGGCGTGAAGTGCTCCTCCGCGAGCTTGTCGTCGGGCGGCGCGGCGCTCTTCGCCGCCGCGACCGGCGCGCTCGCCGCGGCGGGCGTCGGAGCCTGCACGGCCGGTGCGGCGCGCTCACCCGAGCGCGGGGCGGCGCAGTAGACCAACAGAGCCGCCCCGGCGACGTTCCCCGCGAGCACCAGCCAGGCCCGAAGCTTCAATCGCGCCGTGCTCCGCGTTTGGACGAGAGAAAATGATCCGCGGCCGCGTCCTCCGCCGCCCGCTCGGAGGTGCGGGCCTCCTCGGCGCGAAAACGGCCGCGGTGACGGAGCGTTGCTTCGTGGTCGGCGCGCGCCCGGCCGAGGAGAGCCTCCGCCTCGACCACCACCGTCCGCGCGCGCCGCGACCGCCGCTCGGCTGCCGCTTCCTCGCCCGCCAGTGCCTTGAGCCTCGCGTCGACGCCCAGGCGATGCAGGTCACCCTGCGAAAGGTCGCGCGCCGTGAGCGCGCCCCGCTCGAGAAGGTCGCGTTCGGCGGCGCGCGCGGTCAGCGCGCTCTTCCGGCCGGCCTCGTGGCGCTCCCGCGCTCGCTTCGCCGCCTCCTGCTCGCGGGTGCGCGCCGCCTTCGCGGCGCCGAGCTCGGCGCTCCGCCGATCCACCTTCTGACCCCGAACGGCGACCAGTGGCTCGAGAGGATAGCGCCGGGCCATGGTCGGAATTCTATCACGCGGAGCTTGCTCGCGCGTGCCACTCCTGAAGGCTTCTCACGTGTGCCGACGAAAGGAGATAGCTTGCTTCGAGCGCGTCGACGGCGGCGAGCCCGGCCGACATCGTCGTAAAATACGGAATACTCGCGAGCAGCGCGTTGCGCCGGATCGAGTAGCTGTCGGCGATCGCCTTCGTGCCCTGGGTGGTGTTGATGACGAGCTGGATGGTGCCCGCGCCGATCGCATCGACCACGTGCGGGGAGCCCTCGAGCACCTTGTTGACGCGCTCGGCGGGGATGCGCGCGCGGGCGAGCGACTCCGACGTCCCCCCCGTCGCCACGATGGAAAAGCCGAGATTTCTCAGCCGGCGCGCCACGTGACAGGCCTGCTCCTTGTCGTCGTCCTTGACGCTGATGAACGCGCGGCCGCGGCTCGGCAGCGCGATACCCGACGCCGCCAGTGACTTCTCGAACGCGAGCGCGAAGCTCTGGGCGATGCCCATCACCTCACCGGTCGAGCGCATCTCGGGGCCGAGGATGGTGTCGACCCCGGGGAACTTGGTGAACGGGAAGACGCTCTCCTTGACCGCCACGTGCATCGGCAAGAAACCGTCGGTCACCTCGAGCTGATCGAGCGTCACGCCGACCATCAGCTTGGCGGCGATCTTCGCGAGCGGCCGGCCCGTCGCCTTGGCGACGAACGGCACCGTGCGCGATGCCCGAGGGTTCACCTCGAGCACGAAGACGGTGTCGTCCTTGACCGCGAGCTGCACGTTCATCAGTCCCACGACGCCGAGCTCGAGGGCGAGGGCGCGGGCGTGCTGCTCGATCTCGGCCACGATGCGCGGGTCGAGCGAGTGCGGCGGCAGGACGCTCGTCGAGTCTCCGGAATGAACGCCGGCCTCCTCGATGTGTTGCATCACCCCGCCGATCACCGCGCGGCGGCCGTCGCTCACCACGTCGACGTCCACTTCGATCGCGCTCTTCAGGAACTCGTCGATCAGTAGGGTCTGCGAGCCGCCCTCGTCCCGCGCCGCGTCGATCGCGACCCCGACGTACGACTCGAGCTCGGAGTCGGACCAGCAGATCATCATCGCGCGCCCGCCGAGCACGTACGACGGCCGAACGAGAACCGGGTACCCGATGCTGGTCGCGATCGTGCGCGCTTCTTCGACGCTCTTCGCAATTCCCGCTCGCGGCCGCTTCAGCCCGAGCTTGGTCAAGAGCGCGTCGAAGCGCTCGCGGTCCTCGGCGCGATCGATGGCGTCGGCCGGCGTTCCGAGCAACTTCACCCCCGCCCGTTCGAGCGCCACGCTGAGCTTGAGCGGCGTCTGCCCGCCGAACTGCACGATCACACCGAGCAGCTCGCCCGACTTCTCTTCCTCGTCGCAGATGGCGAGCACGTCCTCCAGCGTGAGCGGCTCGAAATACAACCGATCCGAGGTGTCGTAGTCGGTCGACACCGTCTCCGGATTGCAGTTGACCATGATCGTTTCGATACCGAGCTCGCGGAGCGCGAACACCGCGTGGCAGCAGCAGTAGTCGAACTCGATACCCTGACCGATGCGGTTCGGCCCGCCGCCGAGGATGATGACCTTCTTCCGCGCGCTGACCTCGGCCTCCGATTCCGTCTCGAACGTGGAGTAGAGGTAGGGCGTCTTGGCCGGGAACTCGGCGGCGCAGGTGTCGACCCGACCGTACACCGCGGAAAGCGCGAGCCGCTTCCTCAGCGCTCGCACCTCGTCCTCGGTCGTCGCGCGAAGGCTCGCGACTTGCCGGTCGCTGAAGCCCAGGCGCTTGCTCTCGAGCAAGAGCTCGCGCGAGAGCTCGGGCGCCGATCGGATCGCCTCCTCGTGGTTCACGATCCGGGCAAACTGAGCCACGAACCACGGATCGATGGCGGTGCGAGCGAAGACGCGCTCGGGCGTGAGCCCCTTTCGAAGTGCGTCGCCCACGTAGAACAGGCGCTCCGCCGTCGGAATGCCGATCACGCGATCGAGCGCGCGGGTGAGCTCGTCTTCGCTCGCCGGCGGCAACGTCTCACGCGGTTTCTGCAGCGGGGGCGCGTCGTGCGCGAGGTCGCGTGCCTTCGCCGGTTCGCGCGCGAGCAGGCGGTAATCCACGCGATCCATCAAACTCACGAAGCCGCTCTTACCCGTCTCGAGCGAGCGTGCGGCCTTCTGCAGTGCCTCGCAGAACGTCCGGCCGATCGCCATCGCCTCGCCCACGCTCTTCATCTGCGTACCGAGGCGAGCGTCCGCACCCGGGAACTTCTCGAACGCAAACCGGGGCCACTTCACCACCACGTAGTCGATCGTGGGCTCGAACGCGGCGCTGGTGCCCGTGATGTCGTTCTCGAGCTCGTCGAGCGTGAAGCCGACCGCGAGCTTGGCGGCGATCTTCGCGATCGGGTAGCCGGTCGCTTTCGACGCCAGCGCGCTGGAGCGGGACACACGCGGGTTCATCTCGATCACGAGCATGCGCCCGGTCTTCGGATCGACCGCGAACTGCACGTTGGAGCCACCGGTCTCGACGCCGATCTCGTGCATCACCGCGCGCGCTGCATCGCGCAGGCGCTGGTACTCGCGATCGGTGAGCGTCATCGCCGGCGCGACCGTCACCGAATCTCCGGTGTGGACGCCCATCGGGTCGATGTTTTCGATCGAGCAGACGACGATGAAGTTGTCTTTGGCGTCGCGGATGACCTCGAGCTCGAACTCCTTCCAGCCGATGACGCTCTCCTCGACCAGGACCTGACGGGTCGGTGACTGGAACAGCGCCCACGCGATTTTCGGCGCGAGCTCTTCCGGTCGTTCGACGACGGCACCGCCGCTCCCACCCATGGTGAAGCTCGGGCGGAGGATCAGCGGGTACCCGGTCATCGCCGCCACCTCTTCGGCTTCGGCGAGGTTCGTGGCGTAGCCGGAACGAGGGCACTCGAGCCCGCAGTTCTTCATCGCCTCCTTGAACAGCACGCGATCCTCGGCCTTGCGGATGGCGTCCACCTGCGCGCCGATCAGCTTGACGCCGTAGCGCGAGAGCACGCCGGATTCGTGGAGATCGAGCGCGAGGTTCAGCGCCGTCTGCCCGCCGAGCGTCGGCAAGAGTGCGTCCGGCCGCTCGCGCTCGATGATGGCGGCAAGCGCCGATCGCGTGAGGGGCTCCACGTACGTCCGCCGGACGAGCTCCGGGTCGGTCATGATCGTGGCCGGGTTCGAGTTGACGAGAACGACGTCGTAACCGAGCGAGGTCAGCGCCTTCGCCCCTTGCGTGCCGGAGTAGTCGAACTCGCAGGCTTGTCCGATCACGATCGGGCCCGAGCCGATCAGCAGGATCTTGGAGATATCTTCGCGACGCGGCATTGGCTCGCCGCTTACCACGGTCCGGCGCGCGCCTCGCCGAGGTTTCCGAACGGCACGCTTTCGCTCGGATTTCGTGGCCGGGGCGCGGTCGTGCTATCCATCGGCGTCATGCTTGCTCGAGGTGTCCTGGCCGGGCGCCGGGCGCTTTCAGCCGCGCTGTTCACGGCCATCGTCGGGTTGCCGTACGCCGCCAGAGCTCAGGGCGCGGCGCCAGCCACCGCCGCTCCAGACGACCTCGCCCGGCGCCACTTCGATTCTGGCGTCGCCTACCTCGAGGAGAGCGATCTCGAGAACGCCCTCCGGGCCTTCACCAAGGCCTACGAGCTCTCGAAGCGGCCGGCGATCCTGCTCAACATCGCCACCGTCGAGGAGCGACGAGGCGACCTGAATGCGGCGATCGCGGCCCTCGACCGTTACCTCGTCGCCGAACCCAACGGCGAGCACGCCGAGACCACGCGCCTCCGCATCCAGAACCTCCAGAAGCGCGTCGACACGGTGGAGCCGGTCGCCGTGGTCGCGCCGCCTCCCGAGCCGGCCCCGCCGCCGCCGCCCCCACCACCGCCGCCTCCACCCCCACCCCCACCGGCGCCCAAGGACGAAGGCGGCGCGCCGTTTTCGGTGTACCTCGCGTTCGGAGTGGGCGGCGCGGCCGCGGCGACGGCGATCGTCACCGGAATCCTCGCCAACACCGAATACAACCAGGCGGAAAAAGACTGCGCTCCGACCTGCACGAAGAGCCAGGTCTCGACCGGCAAGACGCTCGCGCTCGTCAGCACGATCACGACCGGCGTCGCCATCCTCGGCGGCGGCGTCGGGCTCGCGCTCCTCCTCACGTCGTCCTCGGGCGACAGCGCGGCGGTGCGCGCGGAGCTCCACGTCGCCACCACGCCGGACGGGCCGCGAGCGGCCGCCCGCCTACGGTTCTGACATGCGAACGCGGCGCTTCACCCGGAACATCGCGCTCCTCGTCCCGGCGCTTGCGTCCTGCAGCTTCATCCTCGACTTCGACGATCTGACGGGCGGCGAGGCGGGTCGCGGTGGTACGGCCGGCGCGGGGACGGGCGGCGATGCCGGAACCGGCGGCAAGGGCGGCAAGGGGGGCAAGGGCGGCGTGGGCGGCGGCGGCACCTCGGGCAGCGCCGGCGAGGGCGGCGAGAGCACCGGGCAAGGCGGCGAGGGCGGAACGATCGAGTGCCCGCCGTCGTGCTTCGACGACAATCCCTGCACCGTCGACGGCTGCACGACGAGCGGTGCCTGCATCGAAGAGACCGTCGTCGGCCTCGTTCTCGACGGCGTTGACGAGCGCATCGCGTCGGATGCGCACCACCGCGTGACGATGGCCGCGGCGCCTGACGCGTTTTTCCTTTCGAGTTTCTCGACCGTCGCCGGTGAGCCGGAGGTCACCTTCTACCGGCTCAGTGCGGTCGACACCGCGGACGCGCTCACGGAGGTGGGCAAGCTGAGCGACCTCGGGCTCGGCGAGCTCGGCGCGGCCGAACCGCTCAGCGCCGTCGGGCTCGCGGTGGAGCCGGGCTTGGCGCTCGTGCACGGGTTCGTGGGGATCGCGGACGCGGTCGGCGGCGGAACACGCGTCTGGCACATCGCCCTCGACATGAACTTCGTGCCCCGGATGCGCACGCCGGTCGCCCCGAGCTACTGGTCCGCGTCGCCCTACAACTACCCCGCCGCCATCAACCTCCGCGGCGACATCTACAGCGCGTGGATCGCCGAGGATCGCACGATCACGCTGGCGAGCCCCGTCCTCGCCACGCCGGTGACGCTCGCCGCGGGCACCCAGGCCTCCACCGTTACCTTGCTCGGGACGGCACGTAACAATCCGGTCGTCATCTACACGGCGGAGGGCGGCGGCGTGGCCCTGGAGTCGCCGGACTTCGCCGCGCTCGCCGTCCCGGAGTGCCAGCCCCTACCCGGCGCCTACACGAGCATCTCGGCAACCGACACCACGATCCCCGGCTTCTGGCTGGCGGGCTGGACCAAGTTCGCTCCGGCCTCGGGCGGCGAGGAGGGCTATCTCACGACCGAGGGCCGAGGCATCGGCTGCGCCGACATGGGGTGCCTGCTCGACGAGCAGGACTGCTCGGCAAACTCGACGATGAACTTGGTGCGAAACCAGGCGGCGGTGATGGGCGTCCGCGCCCTCGACCCGAACGGCCTGGTGACCCTCGTCCAGGCCCTGCCGGTTCTCGGCGTGACACCCGGGACGGACGAGGCGATTGGAGCCCTCGCCCTCCTGGCGAGCCGCGTCGATTTCGGCACCGTACCCTTCGAGCAGCCGCCCACGATCACCGCCCTCGGCGAGGGTGTCACCGTCAGCGAGACCCCCGCCCCGCCCCCGGACCTTCGCGGGCCGGACTGGCCCGCCCTCGCCTTCGTGCCCCCGGACCGGGTCGCCCTCGGCTTCATCGAGCCTGCGGCCGGCGGGGACGAGCTCCGGGTCCAGCGCTACCGGGTCTGCTACTGAGACAGAGGCTTTTAGGTCTTCTTGACGGGGGGCGTGCCATCCGTCATAAGTCCGCGCTCCCGGAGCCACCGGCCCGGGGTTTGGAGCACGTCATGCCGAAGATGAAGACCAATCGCGCTGCCCACAAGCGATTCAAGGTCTCCGGGTCGGGCAAGGTTCGCCGGCCCAAGGGCGGGGCGCAGCACAACATGAACGGCAAGAGCCGCAAGCGTCGTCGGCGCCTGCGCAACAACGACATGGTGACCTCCGCGCTCGAAGAGCGCGTGAAGATCATGCTCCCGTACGGCTGAAGGAAAGGCTAGCTCAGCATGTCACGCGTCAAACGTGGTCCCAGCCCCCGCCGCCGGCACAAGCGCGTCCTCGCCCAGGTGGAAGGGTTCTTCGGCGGTCGAAAGAATCGCTACCGCCAGGCGATGCGCGTCCTCTGGAAGTCGTGGCAGTACGCGTACGTCGGGCGGAAACTCCGCAAGCGCGATTTCCGCCGCCTCTGGATCACGCGCATCAACGCCGCGTGCCGCCTGAACGGCACGACCTACTCTCGCCTGATCGCCGCCCTCGGCGAAGCCGGTATCGAGCTCGATCGCAAGATGCTGGCCGATATGGCGGTCAACGACGCCGAGGCCTTCAAGAAACTCGTCGGGCTCACCACCGCGACTGGTTGATCCCGTGTCCGAGCCAGTCGCCGTCGATCTCGCGGCGGTCACCGCCCGGGCCAAAGCACGCTTCGAGGCGGCAGCGAGCGAGCACGAGCTCCGTGCCCTACGCGCCGAGATCCTGGGCAAGAAGGGCGACCTGACGGCGGCCCTCCGCGCGCTCGGGCAGGCCCCACCCGAACAGCGCAAGGCGCTCGGCGAGCAGGTGAATCTCGCGAAGGGCGCCGTCCAGGCCGCCTTCGAGGAGCGCCTGCGCTCGCTCGCCGATGCCGCTCGCCGCGCGGACCTCGAGGGTCCGCCGTTCGATCTCACGCTTCCCGGACGCGTGACGACCCCGCGGGGACACGTTCACCCGATCACCCGCGTGAAGTACGAAATCTTGGACATCTTTCGCTCGCTCGGGTTCAGCGTGGCGTGGGGGCCGGAGGTCGATCGTGTCGAAAACAATTTCGACAAGCTCGCCTTTCCGCCGGATCACCCGGCGACCGACATGCAGGACAGCTTCTGGGTCGATGTCCAAGGTGCGCGGCCGGACGTGCGCGCGCTGCTCCGCACGCACACGAGCACGGTCCAGGTGCGCGAGATGAGCACCGGCAAGCCCCCGCTCGCCGTCGTCAGTGGCGGCCCCGTTTACCGGCGTGACGACGACGTCACCCACTCGCCGATGTTCCATCAGATCGAAGGTTTCGTCGTCGATCGACAGACGAGCTTTGCCGAGCTGAAGGGAGTGTTGAGCGAGTTCGCTCGCCGCCTGTACGGGCCCGACACTACGACCCGCTTTCGGCCGAGCTATTTCCCGTTCGTCGAGCCCGGCGCGGAAATGGACGTGGGGTGCGTGTTCTGTAGCCCCGAAAACGGCTCACGTGCGACGTGCAGAATCTGCAAAAGCAGCGGGTGGCTCGAGATCCTCGGCTGCGGGATGATCCATCCCGACGTGTTCACCGAGGTCGATATCGATCCGGAAGCTTTCCAGGGCTTCGCATTCGGTATGGGCGTCGATCGCGTCGCGATGCTGCGTTACGGCATCCCGGACATTCGCTTGTTGTTCGAAAACGACCCGCGTTTCCTCGCTCAGTTCTGACGGTGTGCGGGCCGGTGACACGCGCGACTCGAGAGTCAGGGCGCGGCACAGGCTGTGCCGCCAACCTCGCAACGATTGCGCGCAGGGACGCCCCCGCTGACACGGTCCGAGCACCCTCGGGTACTAGAACATTTGGCCGGCGAGGACAGCGCTCGGGAATGATCGATTAAAGGGGGACGTTCTAGCCCTACGGGAAGGACGGATGGAATCAGCGCCTAACTCGCCCCAGAGCGCTAACTCTTGCCAGAATTCTGCCGTACCCGACGGTGAATCCAAATGCCCTCGCCCCGCGTAGTTACGAAAGCCAGTTCTTTTGACATGCCTCCGGGGCTCGCGCAACCAAACCCCTTCGCACGGACCCACGTCAAAACACCCCTCCCTGCCCCCCTCCTCGCCCCCCTCCCCTGGACCTTATGCCCCCCGCTATCCTCTTCGGCTTGATTATTGCATCTCCGTTTCTGTCTGGAGTCACCCTATGAGCGCTCGCTCCCAACTGTCCCCCCGGCCTGGTGCCAAGGAAGCTCGACCCACGGCACCCCCTGAGTCGAGCCCGGCCGCGTCGTCGGCGCCGAAGTCCAAGCCTCGGCAGCAGGGCTCGAATCCTCCGGATTATACTGATGAATCCGAGGATACCCGCGTCCGCGCGTCGGGGGGGACACGCTCGTCCGACCCGCCCGAGGTCGGTGAAAACTTCGTCGAAACGACGGAATCGGTCGTTCCGGAGGTCGACAGCGCGACCGACTCGATGCTGTCCCGCTATTTCCGCGACATGGCGACCCATCAGGTGATGGGCCCGGACGAGGAGCTCTCCGCCGCCCAGGGCGTCGAGCAGGCCGAGATCGACCACTGGGTCGCCCTGCTCGCCTACGTGCCCGCTGCCGAGGGCATGCTCGATCAGCTCGAGAAGGACGTCGCCACGCTCGCTCCCGAGGAGCGTCCCGAGCTCCCGCAGGTCGGTGAGCTCCGCAAGCTCGCCAAGGTCTATCGGCGCCAGCGCTCGAAGCTGAACGCCGACCAGACGCGGCAGTGGAACGGCTTTGCCGCCACGCTCGCGCGTGAGGTCCGCCTGCCGGACTCCGATCGGATCTGGATGGCCAACGCACAGCGCCTTGCTCGCTGCTACGGGCTCGAGCCGGGTGAAGAGGAATCGGATCGTGATGCGGCGGCACCGGAGACGCCGGCGTACAAGCGCTACCTGAGCCGCACTCGCGTCACCGATCAGGCGCAGCGCACGGCGAAGAACCGTTTCGTCAAGGCGAACCTTCGCTTGGTCGTCAGCATCGCGCGCCGCTACAACCGCGGTCGACTGCCCCTCATCGATCTGATCCAGGAGGGGAACATCGGGCTCATGAAGGCCGTCGAGCGCTTCGACCACACGCGTGGCTATCGCTTCTCGACCTACGCTTCGTGGTGGATCCGCCACGCGATCAGCCGTGCGCTCGCCGACAAGGGCCGTGCGGTTCGCATCCCGGTCCACATGCTCGATACGTACAACCGCGTCTCGCGCGCGACCCAGACCATCATCGCGCGCACGGGCCGCGAGCCGACGGTCGAGGAGCTCGAGAAGGAAACGGGCGTTCCTCGCGACAAGCTCGACAAGGTGAAGGACCTCTACGCCGACACGCCGTTCTCGCTCGACCGGCCCGTCGGGGACGAGGACGGCCGCCGCTTCATCGACTTCCTCGTCGAGGAGAACATGCTGTCGCCGTACGACAACCTGGCGAACCAGAAGTGGGCGCAGGAGGTCCAGCGACTGCTCGGCACGCTGACGCCGATCGAGTCGCGGATCATCCGCTGGCGCTTCGGCCTCGACAACGAGGACGAGCTCACGCTCAAGGAAATCGGCGACAAGTACAACCTCTCGCGCGAGCGCATCCGCCAGCTGCAAGAGCAAGCCATCGGAAAAATCCGCAAGCAGATGCGGGAATTCTGAGCGGCGCGCCCCCTCGCGGGGGCGTCGGCACCGGCTTTTCCCAAAACTGCTCAAAAATCCGGACCCAGGGTCGGGCACCGGAAGGGCCTGAAACCCTCATCATCCCGCGGGGTTGTCAACGTTTCGGCCTCGGGGATTTACATTTGAGTGCAGGCAGCGCATAAGGGCGCGCGTCGCAAAAAGCCGTCCCTTACGGGTCACGGCCGCTGCGAAACCGAAACCCCCGCGGCCATTGGGCCACCAGGCGGTGTCGCCGCCAGGGCTCGCGCCGCCGAAAATCGCCTGAACCCTCGATGACCCCCTTCGTATTTCCACGCTGGGCGAACAAAACACGGGCCCTCGCCGGCGTGATTCTCGGAGGCGCCCCCGTCTACCTCACCTTCCTCGTCTGGTACGGGTTCTCGCCGAAGGCGACCGACGCCGGCTACGAGCCGAAGCAGCCCGTTCCGTACAGTCACGCGCTGCACGCCGGCACCCTCGGCCTCGACTGCCGGTACTGCCACAACACCGTCGAGCAGGCCGCCCACGCCGCCATCCCGGCGACCGGCACCTGCATGAACTGCCACCAGGCGATCCACACGAAGAGCGACAAGCTCGAGCCGGTCCGCCACAGCTGGGCGACCGATGCGCCCGTCGAGTGGGTGAAGGTCCATGACCTCCCCGACTACGTCTATTTCAACCACAGCGCGCACGTCACCCGCGGCGTCGGTTGCGTGACGTGCCACGGCCGCGTGGACCAGATGGAGGAGGTCTTCCAGAAGGAGCCTCTCAGCATGAGCTGGTGCCTCCAGTGCCACCGCGCCCCGGAGAAGAATCTGCGGCCGCCCGAAGAGGTCACGAACATGAACTGGGTCCCGCCGGACGGCGCGGATCCGGTCGAATACGGCACGATGCTGCGCGAGAAAAACCACCTCAACCCCTCGACGGACTGCTCCACATGTCATCGCTGAAGGACCGAGCGTCAGCGGACCCCGAGCCGAGCAGCCTGACCTCGGCCCCCACCGCCAGCGCGCGCCCGCGCTTCTGGCGGAGCTTCGCCGAGCTCAACGACAAGCCCGAGTTCCGCGAGCTGCTCGAGCGCGAGTTCGCGGCGCCGACCGAGGCGCTCCCCGCCGACGCCCCCGAGCGCAGGAACTTCCTCAAGCTGATGGGCGCCTCGCTCGGCCTCGCCGGCGTCGGCTGCCGCTTTCAAGAGGACAAGCTCCTCCCGCTCTCGCGGCGGCCCGAAGGGACCATTCCCGGAACGACCAAGCGCTACTCGACCGTGATGGAGACGGACGGCGTCGGGGTCGGGCTCCAGGTGACGAGCTATGATGGGCGGCCGATCAAGGTCGACGGCAACCCCGTCCACCCGGAGAGCCTGGGCGGAGCGGGAGCGCAGCAGCAGGCGAGCGTTCTCGACCTCTACGACCCGGACCGCAGCGATCGCCCGATGCGCCGCGGAGGCAGCGCCGCCCAGCCGTCGAGCTGGGACGCCTTCGGCACCTTCGCGAAGGCGCACTTCACGCGGCTCCGGAACGTCAAGGGCTACGGGCTCCGCATCCTTTCGGAGGCGACGGCGTCGCCGACCCTGCTCGCGCTCCGAGCCGAGTTCTTGCAGGTGTTCCCGCAAGCGAAGTGGACGATGTTCAGCCCCGCGGCGAGCGACGCACCGCGCGTGGGCTCCGATCTAGCGTTCGGGGCACCGCACCGCGCGATCCTCAAGCCCGAGGGAGCGCGGGTCATCCTCTCGCTCGACGCCGATCTCTTCGGAGCAAGCTTCCCGGGACACCTCGCGCACACGCGCGCGGTCGCGCGCGGGCGGACGCCCGACGCGAACATGAACCGCATTTACAGCGTGGAGTGCGGCTACTCCCTGCTCGGTGGCTTCGCCGACCACCGGCTCGCGCTCCGCGCGGAGCTGATCAAGGCGTTCGCCGCGGCGCTCGACGCCAAGGTGAGCGAGCTGGCGAAGCCCCTCCCCGAGCTCGGCGCTGCGCAGCCGGTGCCGAAGGCCGCCGTGCTCGCCGAAGCGCGGGTCGCGAAGTTCTTGGACGCGGTGGCGAAGGACCTCGTCAAGAACACGGGCAAGAGCTTGGTGGTCGCGGGGCCGTCCCAGCCGCCCGAGGTCCATGCCCTGGTCCACCGCCTGAATGCCGTGCTCAACAACGTGGGGCGAACGGTCGAGTACGTCGCCGATCCCGGCGCGGGAACGGCGGCCGACGGGCCCGCACTGAAGGTCCTCACCGAGGAGCTGACGAGGGACCGGGTCGATACGCTGCTCATCCTGGGCGGCAACCCGGCCTACACGGCGCCCGGTGACGTCGCCTTCAGCGACGCCATCGCGCGCGCCAAGACCAGCATTCACCTGAGCCTCTACGACAACGAGACTTCTCAGCGCTCGAGCTGGCACCTGAACGCCGCGCACTACCTCGAGAGCTGGGGCGATGCGCGCGCGTGGGACGGCACCGTGTCGATCCAGCAGCCGCTGCTCGCGCCGCTCTACGAGGGCCGCTCCGCGATCGAGCTCCTCGCGTCCCTGCTCGAGAAGACCGACAAGGCGGTCGATCTCGTCAAGACCACGCACGCTGCGCTGCTCCCCGGGCCCGAGGGCTTTCGGCGTGCGGTCCACGACGGCGTCGTCCACCGCTCCGCGTTCGAGCGGGTCGTCCCGACGCTTGTGCCGATCAAGCCGTTCACCTTCTCCGAGCGCGAGCTCGGTGGGACGAAGCTCCAGAACGGCCAGCTCGAGGTGACCTTCGCGCCCTGTCCCAAGGTGCACGACGGTCGCTTCGCGAACAACGGCTGGCTGCAGGAGCTGCCCGCGCCGATGACGCACCTCAGCTGGGACACCGCGGCCTTCATCAGCCCCGTCACCGGTGAGGAGC
>Ga0315910_10001294_pt1 | contig 23211 bp, 20 predicted proteins | sample EdamamesoilMG_FD_204470 | JGI IMG/M metagenome (GOLD analysis project Ga0315910, IMG submission 204470) | Garden soil microbial communities collected in Santa Monica, California, United States - Edamame soil | ecosystem: Environmental > Terrestrial > Soil > Garden | place: USA: California... | reverse complement strand
AGACTGTCCAACGCATGACGCCCCGGCAACACATCAACCTGAAATCTTTTTGCAAACGGAACACCAAAGTATTCTTCTACTTTATGAACACCTTGTTCAACGTCACGTATAATAGTTTTCACCAATGTGTCGTCTGCGGTTGTGTACTGAAGGTCAACGTATTTTGTTTGCCTGCTTTTCCATTGAGCGGAAGCGGGGATTGCAGGGAGTATACAAATCAATACAATGAGATAGCGGGCCATAAGCAGATTTTGTTTTTTTTGACGCTTCTCCGCAAGGGTGGGTTACAGAAAAGTTCAAAGACAATACTTTTCAATGGCTATGGCCACGCCATCTTCCTTACTGTTATTGGCTATTTCGCGGGCTACGGCTTTTACTTCTTCACGGGCATTGTTAACCGCTACGCCAAGGCCTACGGCTCTTATCATTTCGATGTCATTGTAGTTATCCCCAAAAGCCATTACCTCCGATAAATCCACGTTGAATTTTTTTCGGAGTATCAGTTTCAGAGCCGAAGCTTTCGAGATGGATCGCGGAGCAATTTCCAGGTAGGTGGATTTAGACCGGTACACGTGCAGGTCTTCGGAAAATTTAGCGTTCAACTGACTTTCCAGTTCGTGAATTTTTTCTTCCGGCCCCATGCACATGATTTTATGCGCCCCGGTTTTAGCGTCATTCCAGTTCTTAACAATGGGCCCATGGGAGGGTACAATTAAGGTGGGCGTTACTTTCGTTATGCGCGCTTCCCGTTCGGTCCATTCGTCTGCTCGGGGTGCATACCAATAATCTTCATTAAAGAGGCTTACATGAACAGCCGGATGTTGCGCGATGTCGAGTACTGCCTGGCATACCCGGGGTGGTATCACTACGGAATCGAACACCGTTGGCTTGGTTGATCCATCCTGGTATTGAATCACGTATCCACCGTTGTAGCAAATTAATGGCTGGTGCGCAATGTTGAGTTCGTGTTGCAGGTGCCGCATGGCCGATGGCATTCGTGAGGAAGCCAGTATTACGGGAATCCGGTTTTTTAAACTCAGGATGGCCGCGATAGTGCGGGGTGAAAGTTCGCGATCAGCATTTAACAAGGTTCCATCAATATCGGTACAAAGTGCACTGACTTTCATTACAGGCTAAGTTTAGTGCAAGACTAAAGAATTTGGTTAAATAAGAAAGCTATTGGCCCGCTGGTTTTTTAGTCTTGGCGATGGATGTTGAATGGGATTTTATACTACTATGGTTTCGGTAGAACCGGTGTTGATAAATTTTTATACCTGAAATTGATTTTGGAGTCTCAAAAAAAACCTACTTTGGTGTGACACCATATTTATTCAATGAATTTCGGACTCCGCAAAATCAGGCTGTCTGCTCAGCTTGCCCTCTTGATCCTTTTTCCGGTTTTGCTAACGTTAGCGCTCCTTGTTTTCACCTACTTCAAGGCAGGAAGTTTTTCAGCAACAGCCATGACAGTCATCGGCATCCTGATGGTTGGCTACCTGTTGGTTGCGCTCCGCTATATAAAACGACTGGTGGTTGGTTTTGCCACCGTAAAGCAACGTGCAGAAAAACTGGCAGAAGGGAAGTTCACAACTGCTGCTGCTGTGCAGGTGGCCGAGGAAATTGCCGTAGTGTCGGAGGTGCTGGATAAAGTACAGCAGGAGTTGAAATTGAAGACGGAGTTTGCCGGTCAGATACGATCGGGCGAATTACAGGCGCTCTACAAATTGCCCCACGCGAACGATTTGCTGGGTAAGTCGCTGCTCGAAATGAAAGACCATTTAATTCATGTGAAAGCCGAAGATGAAAAGCGCAACTGGGCATCGGATGGGCTGGCGCGTTTTGTTGAAGTACTTCGCTCGAATGAAAATCTCAGGAAGCTTTCTAACGATGTAATCATTTTACTGGTAAAGATTTTACATGCCAATCAGGGTGCGTTGTTTCTGATTCAGAAGGATGATGCAGGCGTTGAACACCTCGAAATGCAGGCGTGTTATGCCAACGCGCGCACAAAGCACTTCGCAAAGCGCGTGGCAATAGGCGAAGGATTGCTGGGGCAAACTTTCCTGGAAAAACGAACCGTATATCTTAAAGATGTACCAGGCGATTTTGTGCAGATTACCTCCGGGCTTGGAGGAGCCAATCCCAATGCTGTGCTGATCTTTCCCTTGATGACCAGCGATGAGATTGTGGGCGTGGCCGAGTTAGCCTCGTTCAGTGAGTTTTCCCCCAACGAAATCGCCTTTGTGGAGAAGATTGGCGAAAACATTGCGCATACTATTTCCTCCATTCGTACGGCCGAACGAACTCGGAAATTGTTGAATGAAGCGGAAGAGCGCACAGAGCAAATGCGCGCACAAGAAGAAGAGTTGCGTCAAAACCAGGAAGAACTTCAGGCCACACAGGAGGAGATCAGCCGCAAGTATAGTGAGCTCTTTAATCAACTGGGGGAGCTGAATTACCAGGCGCGTTTTGATCAGCTTCGCTCCATTACCTTAACCCGTAAGCGAAACGTTGAGTATTACTTCGATATCATTCGAAATCAGATTCTAACGTTTTCTGAAAATAAAATGATTGTTGAGGCGGTGCGAGAATTTAAAAAAGCGTTTTATACGGTAGATCAGCACGTAGATGAAAGCGCGCTGGCACACATGCAGAAAAGGCTGAAGGCCTACTACACCAATGAATTTATTCCGCGGTTGAAAGATAACACCGATACTAACGAAAGTGCCGATCGCTTTTTTCCGGATAATCGATTGGCCTGCATTCTTCAGTATCATTATATCGCCAACAATACGCATCCTACGGGTCAAAAGGCATTGCTCGATAATGCCGGAGATGGCAGCGCGTACAGCAGTGTGCATGAAATGTATCATCCCATCATACGCAGCTTCCTCGAAAAATTTGGGTACTACGATATCTTTCTGCTGGATAGTAAAACCGGTGACATGCTCTACAGTGTTTTCAAGGAAGTGGATTATGCCACCAGCCTGCTGAACGGACTTTACAGTGAAACCAATTTTGGTGAAGTGGTGCAGGCAGCCATGGAGAGTGACGACAAGAATTTTGTGCGCCTTATCGACTTCGAGCCGTACGATCCTTCTTATCGCACGGCTGCATCGTTCATTGCCTGCCCCGTGTACGATGGCGATGAAAAAACAGGTGTACTGGTTTTTCAAATGCCCATCAATAAAATCAACCAGATATTAACAGGCGATAACAATTGGATTGAAGATGGGTTGGGCCGAAGTGGCGAAACCTTCATTGTCGGTCAGGATTTTAAATTGCGTTCCATCGCCCGCGAACTGATTGAAAAACCAGAAGCTTACCTGGCATCACTACGCAATGAAGGAATTGATTCCTCCATCATTCACCAGATTCGAAAAACAAACACCAGTATTTTGCTGGAAGAGATAAAGTTTGAATCGGTAACGAAAGCATTACAGGGCGAGCAGGGCACCGTTATCGAACGAACTTCTGCAGGCGATGAAGTCTTAAATGCCTATGCACCGTTGGATATTCCAAACGTAAAATGGGCGATCATCTCCACGATGCATGAGAAGGAAGTTTCCGAGCGCATCAACAGTCTGCGCGGACGGTAAGCCCGAAAGTTTCAGTTGATTTTAAAGCGGTAAAATCGTAAATCGGTAAAGTATCCGTTGTCCTTACTTCTTTACCGATGGCTGAAGCATTTCTCCACTACCTCTGGCAATTTCAATACTTTGCTAAACAGAACCTGCTCACAACTACTGGTGAGGTGATCCGGATTTTTGAAACCGGAAATCGAAACACCCATGCTGGTCCGGATTTTCTAAACGCACGCGTAAAGATTGGTGCCGTGGAGTGGGTGGGCAGTGTGGAAATTCATGTGCACGCATCCGGCTGGACAGACCACAATCACGATGCAGACGAAGCCTACGAGAATGTAATTCTGCACGTGGTGTGGCGTGACGATAAACCGGTGAAGCGCAACGATGGTTCGTTGTTACCAACCCTTGAATTAAAGCAACGCGTGGATGAAGGCCTGGTGTTGAAGTATAAAAAACTTCTCAATGCTGTTGACAGCATACCGTGTGCACCATCAATCCTTCAGGTGCCTGAACTTACGCGATTCTCGATGCTTGATCGTGTGCTGACCGAACGGTTGCAAACAAAGTCGCAGGAAGTAGTCGCCTGGCTGCAGCGCAACCTTAATAATTGGGAGGAGACCTGCTACCAGCTTCTGGCGCGCAATTTTGGGTTCAAGGTAAATGCCGATCCGTTTCTGCAATTAGCCAGAAGCTTACCGTACAAAATAATTCTGAAACATGCGGATAAACCCACCCAACTTGAAGCCTTGTTATTCGGTCAGGCTGGATTTTTATCCGATAAAAAAGTCAATGATGATTACGTGCGCGAGCTTCAGCGGGAGTATACATTGCTGGCACAGAAGTATCAATTAGAGCCGACCCAACTAAATAAGACGCAATGGAAATTTTTGCGCCTTCGCCCGGCCAACTTTCCGTCTGTGCGGTTGGCACAGTTTGCAGGTCTGCTGCATCAGCGCCAGAATCTTTTTTCAAGAATGCTGGAGACAGAATCGCCTGCAGCGTTTCGCCAACTCATTGCTGTTGAGGTATCGGCTTACTGGAAAACACACTATCAGTTGGGAGTACCTGCAAAAGATGAGGTTCCGTCATTCGGGGAGCGTAGCATCGATACGGTATTGATCAACTCCGTGGTTCCGTTGCTGGTGGCCTATGGTAAGTCGCGCGATCAGCAGGTACTCATCGACCGAGCAGTGACTATTTTGCAACAACTTCCTGCCGAGTCAAACACCGTTACCCGCATGTGGGCGGGCCTGGGCATAAAATCCAAAACCGCGTTCGACTCGCAAGCCTTACTTGAATTAAATAATAATTTCTGTTCCAAACGCAGATGCTTAGATTGCAGCATGGGAGCCTCCCTGCTTAAACCGCTACGATGACAATTGTTATTGGTGTTGTAAACATACTGGTGCTGTTTTCTGTGGCGTTCATGCTGTGGAAAAAAGAAACTTCGGTGGCTAAACCTTTTTACTGGCCATCGCTGGTGTTGAAACTGAGCTGTGGTATTGGCCTCGGGGTATTGTACACCTACTTCTATACCATTAACGATTCGTTTGCTTACTTTGATGATGCCCGAGTACTTACCCGTTTTGCCAAGCATGATTTTTCAGGTTATGTGAGTTTTCTTTGGCGTGGTGATGAATCGTTCGCAGTGTGGAAAGAAATTTTTTATCAGCAGCCAAGGTCGTTGTTCCTGGTAAAAATCGTAAGCCTTATTAATCTGATCACCGCTGATAATTATTGGGTAACAGCTTTATACCTTTCCTTTTTCTCCTTTCTTGGAGCGTGGTCACTCGTTAAGGTATTACTTCGGTTGAACCATGCCCTGCTACCGGCCATTGTGTTGGCCCTTCTGCTCTTTCCTTCTGTTGTTTTATGGTCTTCGGGTGTTACAAAAGAAAGTCTGGCGATGGGCAGTCTTTTTTTTATCGTGGCCATCTTCTTACAATGTTGGCTGCGGGAACGCGTAGGCGTGGGCCGTTGGATGATGCTTCTGCTATCGCTTTGGTTGCTGTGGAATTTAAAGTATTACTACATCGCAGTGCTGCTGCCGGTACTGGTAACAGCCCTCATCATGAAGCTCGTTGTTCAACCGTATTTTAGCATTAGTCGTTGGTGGGTCAGTCTGTTGTTATGGAGTGTGTTGTTCATTGTTCTGATAGGGATTGTAAGTCTTCTGCATCCAAACTTTTATCCCGAGCGTTTTCTTACTGTTTTGCTGAATAATTATTTGGATTATACAGCGATATCGGCTCCGGGAGATTTTATCGAATACACATTTCTTCAGGCCACGATTTCCAGTGTAGTCTACTACGCTCCGAAAGCGTTGCTATCCGGATTGTTTCGGCCATTTCTGTGGGAGGCTGGTAACCTGTTTCAAGTTGCCACAGCTTTTGAAAATCTGGTGTTGGTGATTTTATTCATAACGGCTATTCCGCAGTGGAAACAGAATGTTTCTTCCGGAAATCGATTGCTGATTCTGACCACATCGGTCTACATCATACTGCTTTGTATTTTTCTGGCGCTGTCAACACCAAATTTTGGAACTCTCGTTCGCTTTCGCATTGGCTTTCTTCCTTTTTTTGTTTTGCTTATTTCCGCGAACAACCCGCTTGTGAATGGTGTAGTACAATTTATGCAAAGATCATTTCGCAGGCTTGTTCAGAAGTGACGGTAAATTTACCTTTGTTTACATAAGACGAACAGGTAATGGACAATCCGGTAATTATTTTTGGCGCAGGTCAACTGGGCCGCGCAGCAAAAGAAATTTTTGAACGCAACAGCAATGTTGTCTATGGTTTTCTGGACGACAACAAGAAACTTCACAACACTGAAATTGATACGGTAACGGTACTGGGCAGTACAGACGATGATGGTTTCCTTAAACTGATCGGCAAGAAGTGCGAGGCCTTTGTGGCTGTGGATGAAACGAAACTTCGCAAAAACCTGGTGAAGATGATTCAGGACGTGCGCCACATGCAGCCGGTTAATGCCATTCATGCGTCTTCGGTGATGGCAAGTTCTGCCGATATGGGTCATGGTAATTTTATTGATCAACGTGTTTGTGTTGGGGCTGGTGCCAGCATCGGCAATCACTGCATCCTTCATGCTGGCGCTATTGTAGGCGTTGAGGTAAAGATGGGCGACTTTGTACAGGTTGGTGCCGGGGCGGTTATCAGCAATGGTGTTGAAATTGAAGATGAAGTTTTTGTTGGTGCGGGTGTTACCATTGTAGGTGGCATTACACTTGGCAAAGGCTCACGAATCGGGGCTGGTTCAGTAGTAGTAGCCCCGGTGAAGGCTGGCGAGACTGTTTTTGGCAACCCTGCACAAAAAGTAAACACCTGATTATAACCGAGAAAAATCCTCTACCTGTAGCACGCTTCATGGCAAAAATTTCTGAAACCGATTTGATTCTCAACGATGACGGAAGTGTCTACCACCTCAGTCTGTTGCCGAAGCATTTGTCGGATACGATACTAACCGTAGGCGATCCGGGGCGCGTGTATCGCATCAGCGAACATTTCGATGACATTGAATTCGAAATGAACAAGCGGGAGTTTATCACCCACGTGGGTACCTACAAAGGAAAACGCATTACGGTGATCAGCACCGGCATGGGTACCGACAACATCGAAATCTTTTTAACCGAACTCGATGCGTTAGTAAACATCGATCTGAAAACACGCGAACCGAAAAGCCGCAAAAAGAAACTGAAGATCATTCGCATCGGTACATCGGGTGCGTTGCAGGAAGATATTCCACTGGGGTCGCACCTGGTAACGGATTATGCCGTGGGGCTTGATAACCTGATGCTTTTCTACAATCTTGAAATGGATGAGTTTGAACAGAACATAGCGCAGGATATTCAGAAGAACGCTGGCCTGCCGATGTTGCCGTACGTGGTGAAAGGGTCGCAAGTGCTGAAGAATCAGTATGGTGAGGATATGATTCAGGGTAACACTGTTACTACGCCCGGCTTTTATGCGCCACAGGGAAGGGTGCTGAGGGTGCCGATCAGGTATCCGCGTATGCTGGAAGAATTGAATTACTACCACAACAAAACCAGCGACTTCTGGTTAACCAATTTTGAAATGGAAACGGCCGGCTACTATGCCATGGCCAGGTTGATGGGGCACGAAGTACTGAGTGTTAACGCCATCATTGCGAACCGCGTGAAGAATAAATTCTCCAAAGATCCGAATAAAGTGGTGGATTCGCTCATTAAGAAAATCCTCGACCGTATCTGATTAGCGATTGGTGATTTAGGATTTGTGACTTGAGATTTTTAGTACTTCACAAATCATAAATCACAAATCTCAAATCGTTACCGAGCTATCCATGCGCATAATGTGCCGGCCGGCTGTTAGCGGGTCATCGTTGTAGAAGCCGGAAAGTATGCGGTGCGCAATCTGTTCAATGATCAGTTCCTCATCGGTCTTCCCTTTTTTACCTTGCCAGAAGACTCTGTTGGGGTGCCGCTTCATGTCTTCGATGTAATACTTAGCACGGTTGTACTGATCATCCGTAAAGGTGATCGTAAAGCAGGTTCTAACTTTTTGTGTATCCATAGTGCATTAGATTTTGCAATTGTTATGCCAGCAGCATTGTTACTTAATTATAGAAAAAATACGGTAGCCGTAGCTACCCATGCCCGTCTGCGGTCGGATTTGTCCGTTACCGAAACACAGCATGCCAGGGTAGTGCAGAAGCCAGGCGTACCGGGGTTAAAAAATAAACCTCGTCCTTCGCCCGCCTGCCGGTATGCCGGTACTTCATAAATCGTTCCTCGTATCTTAATTTCGCCCCATGAGAGATTGCACCATTTTTAAGTTATCGAACGGCATCCGGGTGGTTCATCAGCGCATCACCACTACCGCCATTGTCCATTGCGGTATTGTGCTGGATATCGGTAGCCGTGACGAAGATATTTCCAATCAGGGTATCGCGCATTTCTGGGAACACATGGCGTTTAAAGGAACACGCAAACGAAAGTCGCTGGATATTATCAGCAGCCTGGATGCAGTGGGGGGTGAGTTGAATGCCTTTACCGACAAAGAGAAAATAGCCTTCTATGCTTCGGTTCGAAACGAATATTTTGAACGCGCCATGGATGTGCTGAGCGACATTACCTTCCATTCTATCTTTCCGGAAAAGGAATTGGAGAAAGAACGGGGTGTTATTCTGGAAGAGATGGCCATGTACGTGGATAGCCCGGACGAATCGCTGCAAGACGAGTTTGAAGCGATCGTATACAAAAATCATCCGATGGGCATGAACATTCTCGGGCGGGAAGAAACAATAAAGTCATTTCGAAAAAGAGACTTCACAAAATTTTTCCACGATCATGTCGACACTAAAAAGGTTGTCTTTTCCTGTGTTGGCGATATTTCCCTGGATGAAGTTCAGCGGCTGGCCAAAACTTACCTGGAACGGTTCACCTCGCACCATTCGAACGGGAGACGCAGAAAATTCTCTTCGTACAAACCACGCGAGGAAATTTTAAAGCGTACGGTGAAGCAGGCGAAATGTGCCATCGGTCGTGATGCGTACCCCATTCATCATCAAAACAGAATTCCTCTTTACCTGTTGGTAAATATTCTCGGAGGCCCCGGCATGAACTCGCGGCTGAATCTTTCGTTGCGCGAGAAGTACGGCTTTGTGTATTCGATCGATGCCCAATACATTTCCTATTCCGACACGGGCATGTTCTCGGTATTCTTCGGCACCGAACCTAAGCAATTGGATAAATGCATCAACCTGGTGCGCAACGAGCTGAACAGATTTCAGGAGAAGCCCTTAACGAAGCGTCAGCTCGCGCAAGCCAAAGAACAGATGAAAGGCCAGTTAGCCATGGCCGAAGAAAATAACCTGAGCCTGATGCTGATGATGGGCCGCAGCGTTTTGCTTTACAACAGGGTGCCTAAACTCAGCGAGATATTTGATACGATTGATGCCACCACTGCGTTAACCCTTCAGGATATTGCACAGGATATTTTTGATGAAAAGAAGTTAAGCTACTTAACAATGGAACCGAAGTGAGGCATTAAGTCCGGAAGTCGGGAAGAAAAAATCCGGCAACTCTTTCGGACTTTTCTGACTTTCCCAACCTGCATTTAACTATGGATTTAATCAACACTGAAATTCAAGCGTATGCCGAGCGTCACACCTCCGATGCGGGCGAGTTGTTGAAGCGCATCGACCGCGATACACATGCACAGGTGCTTAGACCGCGCATGTTGTCGGGGCATTTGCAAGGACGCGTGCTGGCGATGATCAGCCAGATGATCCGCCCGAAGCGAATACTGGAAATCGGCACCTACACGGGCTACTCTGCCCTGTGTATGGCCGAAGGTTTGGCAGACGATGGAAAGATTATTACGATCGACATCAATGAGGAACTGGAGGCTCGTGTTCGTGGGTATTTTGCAAAAGCAGGGGTTCATAAAAAAATAGATTATCGAATTGGCGATGCGGCTACGATCATACCATCGCTTCGCGAAGAATTTGACCTGGTGTTCATCGATGCCGATAAAGAGAATTATGCCCGTTACTACGACCTGGTTTTTGACAGGGTAAAGGTTAACGGCTTTATTCTTGCCGATAATGTTTTGTGGAGTGGCAAGGTATTGGATGACAAACCGGATAAGGATACCCGGGCTATTCTGGAATTCAATGCGAAGGTGCAGCGCGATTCACGGGTGGAAAATGTACTTCTGCCCATTCGCGATGGGATTATGATGATAAGAAAAGTATCTTTGTCTTGAGTTGGTGGAGTTTTGTAAGAACGACCGATCATTTTTTAACCTATGAAATGAGCATGCAGCGAACGATACCCAACGAAGTGTAGTACATAATCTATTTGGGTGCCTAATCTCTATATGCGAATTCCATGTGTCCATCAAAAATCAATTATTAACACATGAAAATACTAACCGCGCTATTTTTTGCTATCCCCTTGTCGGTAGCTGCGCAAGCGCCTCAGGTTCCGCACAAGATGCAGTTTGCGGATATGACGCTCACCATTCGCGATGATGCCCGGAGAGAAATCCAGAAAGATGTGGATGCGCTTACGCAATCGCCACGGCATCACAACATCAAGGTAGAGCGTGCTAAAACCTACTTCCCCATTATTGAAAAGGTGTTTGAGGAAGAGCGCGTGCCCGATGATTTTAAATACCTGGTGTTGCAGGAAAGCGCCTTGATTGGCGATGCTGTTTCGGTTTCCAATGCGGTTGGCTTTTGGCAGTTCAAGGATTTTACGGCTATTGAAATGGGCCTGCGCGTGGATAAAGATATTGATGAACGAAAGAACATTGTCTCGTCATCGCGGGCAGCGGCTCGCTACATCAAGAAGAATAACTTTTACTTCAATAACTGGTTGTACGCCCTGCAAGCCTACCAGATGGGTGCCGGTGGGGTGATGAAATCAGAAAAAGAAAGTGAACACGGTGCGCGACACATGGAGATTACCAGCAAAACCTATTGGTATGTGAAAAAATACCTGGCGCACAAAGTAGCTTTTCAAGATGTAGTTAAGGGTGCAGGTCAGTTGCAGGTAAAAGCGTATGATAGTAAAGATCAGAAATCGCTGGCACAGCTTGCCAAAGAAATTTCAATGGATGAGGCCGAGTTGGTGTCGTTCAACAAATGGACGAAGAGCGGCAATATTCCCAGCGACAAAAGTTACGCGATTGTCATTCCTGTTAAAGGCGATGCAACCGCCATCAATTTGCCTCCGGCAACGGCTCCGGTTGTAATTGCCGATTCGAAAGCCGGCAAGGCTTCTGAATCGATGTCGCTCAAACAACAAGGTGAGCGAAAGAAGATAAATGGGATTACCGTTATTCAGGCAAAGGCCGCAGAGACCCCAACACAATTAGCTGACCGTGCCAAGGTAGACCTGTCCGCTTTTCTGAAATGGAATGATATTTCGATCAGCGATAGGCTTCAACCGGGGCAATACTACCTGCTGGGCAAGAAACGATCGCGAGGTGATCAGGCCTACCACACTGTGGCAGTTGGCGATAATCTTTGGAGGATCAGCCAACAGTATGGTGTTCAACAGAAAAAACTAAAGCGCTATAACCGCATTGACAGCGATGGAGACATCAAACCCGGCATGACGCTGTGGCTTGCTTCCACTAAGCCCAAAGAATCCAACAGCACAGGGCCGGCAGCAGCGGCTGTGGAAGTTGATGATGCCCAGACGTTTGCCTGGAGTGTGAATCCATCCGAAGCGCAGGCTGCTGTTTCGGAGAAGCCTGTAATTGAATTACCCAAATCAGCCGTACTTGCTGCAATCGATACAGTAGAAAAACCAGGAGCAGAAGCTGTTGATTCCACCAAAACCTTACAGCCTGCCACACCCCCGGTTTTGATGCCCGATTCTGTGACAAAGCCTGTCATGGAGGTGGTAATTGTGCCGAAAAAGTCCGTGCACACAGTACAGGCAGGCGAGACTTTATATGGAATTGCCCGGCAATACGAGGTGGGGGTAATGGATCTTGTAAACTGGAACGGCTTAAATCTGCAGGAGGGTATTAAGCCGGGTCAGGTTCTGAAGGTTTCTGAAAACCAGCCGGTTGAAACTACTGCTGTTGAAACGCCTAAAAAGCCCGAAGAAATTAGTCATGAGGTAAAGTCAACCGATACGCTCTACAGTATTGCCCGGAAGTATAACGTTACGATTAAGGAGTTGATGGAGTGGAATAACAAGAAGGATTTTAACCTTACCGTGGGAGAAAAATTGAAGGTAATAGCGAGGTAATCTTACTTTTTGTCACGTTTTACCCATATTTATTACTTGATCTTGGGAAATTTTACCGCACCTTCCCAAATAAGGCAAAAAAAGATATTTTTGTGGTTCGTAGAAATGGGCGAACAGCCTGATTTACCTAGAATTGATGCAAACAGATACAAAAGCCATAGACCTGGTAATGCTCGTAGATGATAATGACACTGATAATTTTATCAGCAAGCGTATCATTGAAATTACCAAGTTTGCCAAACGCGTAGAAGTTAAAGGTTCCGGAAAAGCTGCGCTTGATTACTTGCGCGAGAACCAGAACAACCAGGAGAATCTTCCAAGTTTAATATTCCTGGATATTAACATGCCCATTGTGGATGGCTTTGTCTTTTTGTATGAATTCGAAAAATTCAACGAACTGGTGCGCAGCAAGTGTAAAGTCATTATTCTTTCCAGTTCCGATAACAAACGCGACATCGATAAAATCGTCAATAACAATCACGTTATCAAGTTCATTACCAAGCCACTTACGGAAGTGGCCCTCGATGAAATCAAACTGAACAACATGTAGGTTTTATTGTTTTGGTTTTAGTCGTAATTTTCCGCTAAAACCCAAGCAATATGAAAATGAAATCTACGCTTGCTGTTCTTCTTCTACTAAGTGCAGCTGCTCTTCACGCGCAGATCGTTAAGCCCGATACGCTGTCGCCCTGGAAGAAAAAACTTGTCTTTAATATCAACGTTAACCAGGCTGCGTTCTCTTCCAACTGGAAGGCCGGGGGTATTAACTCCATCGGATTAAACAGCTTGTTTAACTACACCGCCAATTATGCCAAGGACAAGAGTTCGTGGGATAACCAAATCGGACTTCTTTTTGGTTTTGTAAACAATAGAGGTCAGGGCTATCGTAAAACCATCGACCGCATTTACCTCGACACCAAGTACGGGTACAAGCTTAATGCTAAGTGGGATTTGTTTACCTCGCTTACATTCCTTAGTCAGTTTGCCAAGGGATATAACTACAACGAAGACAACACCAGCGACCTGACTTCCGATATTTTTGCTCCGGCCTTTATTACTTCAGCCTGGGGTGTTGAGTATCATCCGGTACCTTATTTCAAAGTAAGAATTTCACCGTTCTCGCCTCGTGTTACTATAGTAGATGATAACAACGGTCGCTTCGATGTTGTTGACCCGGTTGCTCCGTATGGCGTTGAAGTAGGCGAGTCTACACGCTTTGAGTGGCTGGCCTTTCAACTGCAGGCCGAGTTCGATAAAGACATTGCCAAGAACTTAAACCTGAAGTGGCGCTATGTCATGTATGCGAACTACGAAACGTTGGAAATGAAAACCATTGATCACCGGTTAGACCTAATGCTGAATGCCAAGGTGAATAAGTTTATCACGGTAGGTCTTGGTGGAATTCTATTATACGATTACGATCAGGATCCAGGCGCACAGGTGAGTCAACTCTTTAACTTTGGATTTGCTTACTCCTTCCAGAATTACGAGGAGCCGAAGTAAGTTAGGGTTTCGGGTTTAAGGTTTCGGGTTAGATTCGTTATCCAACTCGCAACTTTAAACCCGGAACCTTAAACCCGAAATCCTCTCACATCCGTTCAGGCACCTCGATTCCCAACAAACTCATCGCCCGCTTGATCGCATCGGCAATAGATTTTGAAAATGCTATTCTGAATTTCAGTTTAGCAGGATCGGTTTCGTTGAAGATGGGAATGTTCTGATAGAACTGGTTGTATTCTTTTGCCAGGTCGAAGGCAAAGTTTGCAATCACAGCAGGCGAATGATCTTTAGCCGCTTCCTTCACTTTACTTTCAAACAAACTCAATACTTGTAATGCTTCAAGTTCGGAAGGTTCAAGCGAATCAACCGCTTTTAAATCAGCAGCTGTTACCTGAATGCCCATGCTTTCGGCTTTTCTTAAGATTGCCCTGATACGCGCATGTGTGTACTGAATAAACGGACCGGTGAATCCTTGCAATTGAATCGACTCATTCGGATCGAACAACATGCGTTTCTTCGGATCAACTTTCAGTAAGAAAAATTTCAATGCGCCTATGCCAATCATATTGAACAGCTTTTGGGCTTCGTCTGAATTCATGTCGTCAAGTTTGCCGGCCGCACGGGTTTGCTTCTCGGCTTCTTCCACCATTTCTGCAATAAGATCATCCGCATCTACTACGGTACCTTCGCGCGATTTCATTTTGCCGGTAGGAAGATCCACCATACCATACGACAAGTGGTAACAATGTTTTGCCCACGCGTAGCCAAGTTTGTTCAGAATCAGAAACAATACTTTGAAGTGATACTCCTGCTCGTTACCAACGGTGTAAACTTGTCCTGAGATTTTTGGAAAATCGCTGAAGCGGAGAATGGCGGTGCCAATATCCTGCGTCATGTACACCGAAGTGCCATCAGCACGCAGCAATACTTTTTGGTCGAGTCCATCTGCCGTGAGATCAACCCAAACTGAGCCGTCTTCTTTTTTGAAGAACACACCCTTTTCGAGCCCCTTCATTACTTGTTCTTTTCCCAAAAGGTATGTATCCGATTCATAGTAGAGTTTATCGAAGTCGACACCCATTTTTTTATAGGTGGCTTCAAAGCCTTCGTACACCCAGCCGTTCATCATCTTCCAGAGTTCTACCGTTTCCGGATCTTTCGCTTCCCACTTCTGCAACAGTTCTACAGCCAACTTCATAATGGGTGCTTGCTTTTCGGCTTCTGCCTCGGCAACACCTTTGCTCACCAGTGCACTTACTTGTGCGGTGTATACTTTGTTAAATTCAACGTAGTATTTTCCAACCAGGTGATCTCCTTTAATGCCACTGGTGAAAGGCGATTCGTTGTCGCCATAGAGTTTCCACGCGGCCATCGACTTGCAAATGTGAATGCCGCGATCGTTGATGATCTGTACTTTATGAACTGTGTACCCGTTAGCTTTATGGATTTCACTAACACTCCATCCTAAGAAATTATTCCGCAGGTGGCCCAAGTGCAGCGGCTTGTTGGTGTTGGGCGATGAGTATTCAATCATGATTTCTTCACCATTGCCGGGCAGTTGTCCGTACGTTGGGTTAGAAAAAATAGTTTGAAGTACTTCAACCCATACCTTGTCATTCAACGAAAGATTCAGAAATCCCTTTACCACATTGTACTTGCTGACAAACCCTGAATGCTGAACGAGATAATCGCCTACCATCCTGGCAGTCTCTTCCGGTCCTTTACGTGAAATCTTGGTGAGCGGGAAGCACACTAAAGTATGTGATCCTTCAAACTCCTTGTTGGTAGGTTGAAGTTGTATGGTTTCCAGCGATTGATTAAAAACTGCGAGTACAGCTTTTTGTATTTCGGAACGAATAAGAGAATCGAGATTCATTTGATGTGCAAATTTTCGATGTGCCAATGTGCAAATGGTAGGCTCATCATTTAAGGAATCCCAATTTGCACATCAGCACTTCGACTCATTGAAAATTAAATTACCATTCCAGAATATACGCGAAGATGAGAGGCGCCACAATGGTCGCATCGCTTTCCACAATATACTTTGGTGTTTCAATACTGAGTTTTCCCCAGGTAATTTTTTCATTCGGCACAGCTCCGGAGTACGAACCGTAGCTGGTGGTCGAGTCGCTGATCTGGCAGAAGTAACTCCAGAACGGAACGTTGTCGCGTTCCAGATCCTGGTGAAGCATCGGTACTACGCAGATTGGAAAGTCACCGGCAATACCGCCACCAATCTGGAAGAACCCAATACCTTCGGTGCCTGCGTTTTCGGTATACCAATCGGCCAGCCACACCATGTATTCAATACCACTCTTCATGGTGGAGGCTTTCAGTTCGCCTGTCAATACATACGAAGCGAAAATGTTTCCCATGGTAGAATCTTCCCAGCCGGGTACTACCATCGGCATGTTCTTCTCCGCGGCAGCGATCATCCACGAATTTTTCGGATCGATTTCATAATATTGTTTCAGGTCGCCACTGTTGATCATGCGGAACATGAACTCGTGCGGGAACAAACGCTCACCTTTATCTTCAGCATCTTTCCATACTTTAAACAAGTGTGATTGCAATCTGCGGAAGGCTTCTTCTTCCGGAATGCATGTATCGGTTACCCGGTTCAGGTGATTGCCTAACAGATCCCACTCTTGTTCGGGGGTAAGATCACGGTAGTTAGGAATTCTTTTGTAATGTGAGTGCGCCACCAGGTTCATGATATCTTCCTCGAGGTTGGCACCGGTACAGGAAATAATGTGCACCTTATTCTGACGGATCATTTCGGCAAAGCTGATACCCAGTTCGCCTGTGCTCATGGCACCAGCCAGGGTCACCATCATTTTCTTGCTTTCGGCAATATGTTTTTTATACCCCTTTGCAGCATCCACCAAGGCAGCGGCATTGAAGTGGAGGTAATGCTTTTCAATAAAAGTAGAAATCGGTCCGTTTTTGCTCATGACATTGGTGATTCGTAATTCAGGGGCGAAAATAAAGAAAAAGAGGGAAACCGTATTGACGATTTTAGATTGGTGATTCAAGTGTCGTTTAGTTAAGCTCTTTATTTGATGGCCTCACCCTTCCCACTCCAAAAGAGAGGGCGATAAGGAAGCTTAACTAAACGACATTAATTTTAGGTTGGTGATTGATTTAGATTGAAATACCGAGCCAGTTGCGTTCAATCGTCAATCGTAAATACTACTCACAAATCCGGTCGTAGGCGAACACATGCCCGGCCAGATCCTGCCATTTGATTTTATTGCCGGTAAAAGCGCTGAGCATTTCAGGGCAGTCGGAATAGAGCTCTTCGAAATTCTTGCTGTAATTTTTCTTTCTTGTGATTACTGTTTTCTCACCCTTCTTTACGAAGAGGTACGATTTATCTTCGCCCCCGGTAAATTGAACACCACCCATGCTCAGGCCTCCTGTTTGGTTGGCGTTGGGGTCGGCATATACTTTTATCTTGCTGTCAAACCCGGGATTGAGCAATTGCATCATGGCGTACTTGTCGTCTTTTGTGGCGCGTGCCGCACGTTCGAAAATAACACTGTCCAGGTTGTCGATCTTGTCGAAGTTTGTCTTGGTAAGTTCTTGAATGGAGGTAGTAGATTCTGTGATCATGGCCAGCTTAATAATTTTTGTTGCTTTGATGGAAAGCCTAATCATGTCCTCTGGTTTGAGTTTGTGTTTTTCGCCATCCGCTGTTTTAAGGGTTATGCTTTTCAGGTAGCCATTTGTCAATGTGCCGCTGGTTATTTTTCCAATAAGTTCACTTCCATCGGTGCGTGTTACTGTTGTGGGATTACCGAAGAGTACAGAGAATTCATCGTCATTGATTACAGCAATGAAGCCCTGTGCCCGAACGGTTACGTTCAACAACAGCAGGAGGAGTAAAAGGAGGGTTTGTTTCATACGTTAAATGTTTATGTAGTTTTGACAGAACTTTGCAATTTCACGGCCAACTTTCTAGAAGGTTATATTTTTATCGAACAACTTGATGTATGGTGAATAATAAATTTCGTTGGGGTGTTATCGGTCCGGGGAGGATTGCCAGACGGTTTGCTGATTCGTTTTCATTGTTACCGCACGCTGAGATTCGCGCAGTAGCTTCGCGTGATGCTACACGGGCAACGGAGTTCGCAGCACACTACAACATACCCAAGATATACACCGACTATGAATTGCTTGCGCAGGATGACGAACTGGATGCGGTGTACATTGCTACGCCTCACGCATATCATGTTGATTGCGCAGTACTTTGTTTGAAGAACAAGAAGCCGGTGCTCTGCGAAAAACCGTTAACCCTTAATCGCACTCTGGCACAAGCGTTAATCAACGTTGCCCGCGAGCACAACACCTTTTTAATGGAGGCTATGTGGACGCGGTTTATTCCGGCAACACTAAAAACACTTGAGCTGATTCAAACAGGCGTGATTGGCGAAGTAAAATTCATTCAGGCCGATTTTGGTTTCGCGGCTCCGTTCGATGCTGCCAGCAGAATCTATGATTTAAAACTTGGCGGAGGTGCGCAGTTGGATGTAGGTGTTTACCCGATGTTTCTTGCGTTGGCAGTTTTAGGCAAGCCAGAAAGTATAAAAGCCTTTGGAAAACTTGCCGCTACAGGGGCGGATGAAAATACATCGGCCTTGTTTTACTATAACGATGGGGCAATGGCCAACATTTATTCATCCATTGTTGCCGAGTCGCCCAAGCAAGCGGATATCGTGGGAACCAAGGGTACCATCACCATTCACACACCGTGGTACAAAGCACAAGCAATTACCGTGACGCTGGGAAGAGACGAAAAGAAAGTAACGCACATTCCGTATCCGGGAACCGGTTTTGAATTTCAGATTGAAGAAGTAATGCGTTGCGTAAACGAAAAGAAAATTGAAAGCGATTTAATGTCGCATGATTTCAGCCTGCTGATGGCGGAGACCAGCGATGAGATTCGGAAACAGATTGGAATGAAATATTTGAACGAGTAGGGTGAGACTCGGGGTTGAGCCGCAAAATTTGCGGGCTCAACCCTGATTGTTAAGACGCAAAATCTTGCGTCTTAATTTTATTGCGCGAGAACCGGCCGGTTTACGATAGACTTTGCAGTAGCCTCCAGAATTTCAAAAGCGCTTTCGGCCATTCTGTTTTCGGTATCAAGTGTAGGGTTTACTTCTACGATTTCCCACGCACAGATTTTTGCATCTTTGGCGAGTTCAACGTTCAGGGTTTTACATTCCTCAACGGTCAATCCATTGGGCACAGGCGTTCCGGTTCCGGTAGAGAAACGACTGTCAATGGTATCCACATCAAAGGAAACGTAGATTAAATCGCAGTGGTCAAGCATTTCAAGCGCACGCTGTGCAATTTTAACGGCACCGAGTTTTTTTACATCTTCAATTTCAATAAAGTTGATGTTGTATTTATTGATCAGATAATTTTCGGGTTTCTCCAGGTCGCGCACGCCAATGTACACGATGTCTTCGGGAAGAACTTTAGCGCCCGGCATCCCTACGTTTTTAATTTGCTCCCAGTACTCCAGGGTTTCTCCGCGTGGATCGTTCACCTTGCATTCCAGGTTATCGATATCGCACGCCATAGCCAGCGCCATGCCGTGCATGTTTCCGGATGGTGTTGTAAACGGAGTGTGAATATCAGCATGGGCATCGATCCAGATTACTCCCAATCGTGCTTTCGGGTTCGCTTTCTTGATGCCGGCTATCGTGCCGTATGCTGTACTATGATCGCCAGCAATAACAAACGGGAAGTCTTCTTCCCAGATGGTTTCATATACCTCCAGGCAAACGCGCTCCTCCATGATCATCACGCCATCAATGAATTTGGCGTAGGAGTGCTTGGCGCCATCGAACAGAAGTTCGTTTACATTTTCTACTTCCACCGATTCATGTTGCTTAAAGAAGTCGGAGTTTAAATCGAGACTGGCAATTTTGATCGCTTCAATCCCTAAACTCGCCCCGCGTGTTCCGGCACCGATTTCGGACTTCACTTCTATGATCTTTAACTCTTTCACAATACGACAATTAAGGTTTGATTAAATAATGATTAACCGCAGAAAAATGTTCAAAAAACGCGTTTCCGTCAGCCCTTAGAAATCGGGCAACCCGACATTGATCGGGAAAATGATGTGGAAAAAACGGTTAATCATGCGTTTTGAAATCGTATTGCAAAGATGGCAAAATTATACCAATATTGCACCCTTTACAGAAGGCGTTTAGTTGGTTCCGTTATCCCTGTCGGCCGACAGGCAGGGGTTATCCGGTAGCAAGGTTCGTGTAGGAATTTTGATTAAGCCGCCTTCGTTTCAAACCATACTTACAACGATTAACAGATAACGGAAGTAAATGAAGAGCTACCGCGAACTGATTGAGCAGACATTCGAGTTTCCTCAAAAAGAATTTAAGGTCCGCGACCATGAATTGCTGTTCAATGATGTACCCGTAATGGACATCATTAAGAAATACGGTACTCCGTTAAAGCTTACCTACCTGCCCCGCATCAGCGAGAATATCCGCTCGGTACAGGCAACCTTCAACAATGCCCTGGAGAAGTTCAAGTACAATGGCAAGTACACGTACTGCTATTGCACAAAATCATCGCATTTTTCTTTCGTGCTGGAAGAAGCGTTGAAAAATACCGATGTGCACGTAGAAACTTCTTCGGCATTTGATATTCCGATTGTACGCTCGCTGCATGCCAAGGGAAAAATCACCAAAGACACCTACATTCTTTGTAACGGATTTAAAATGCCGTTATACACGCAATACATTTCAGAACTGCTAAACGATGGTTTCAAAAACTGCGTTCCGATCCTGGATGAAATGGGCGAGTTTGAAGAATACGAAAAGAACGTAAAGGAACCTTATAGCGTGGGTATTCGTGTTGCTGCAGATGAAGAACCTAAGTTTGAATTCTATACCTCTCGTTTAGGCATCCGCTATAGCGACATCATACCGTTCTACCGCGATAACATTGAAAGCAGCAGCAAGGCATCCTTGAAGATGCTGCACTTCTTTATTAACACGGGCATAAAAGACACAGCCTACTACTGGAGTGAACTAAGCCGGTTTGTTTTTAAGTATTGCGAGCTGAAGAAAATCTGCCCCACGCTGGATTCAATTGATATCGGTGGAGGTTTTCCCATTAAGACTTCGCTCACGTTTCACTACGACTACAAGTACATGATCGAACAGATCGTGGAAAACATCAAATGGATTTGTGACAAGAATAACGTACAAGTGCCCAACATTTTTACGGAATTCGGAAGTTACACAGTGGGCGAAAGTGGTGCTGTGTTGTATCAGGTAATCGATCAAAAACTGCAGAACGATAAAGAGCTTTGGTATATGATCGATGGTTCTTTCATCACACATTTACCCGATGCCTGGGGACTGAACCAAAAATACGTTCTGCTCGCCCTCAACAAGTGGGATGATCCTTACCATAAAGTAAACATGGGCGGATTGACTTGCGACAGCATGGATTACTACAACTCTGAAGCCCACACGGGTGAGGTGTTCCTGCCCATGATCAACGATGAAGAGCCGTTATACATTGGCTTCTTCCACACGGGAGCTTATCAGGAATCACTGGGAGGTTACGGGGGTATTCAACATTGCCTGGTGCCTGCGCCTCAACATGTTTTGATTGACCGCAATGAAGACGGTGAGATTACAACAAAACTCTTTGCGGGCCAACAGACCAGCGAGAGTATGTTGAAGTTGCTGGGATACTGATTTGTAAATGAAATCCTTTGTAATTTTCTGGATTATACTGTTGATATCAACAGCAGGTGTTGCCCAGACTTCCTACAAACAAACCGGAGAATCATACTTTTCTATTTCAGGAACGTCCACCTTGCATGAATGGACGATGACTTCGCAAGAAGGAAAATGCCAGGCCAGTTTTCTGATTAATACGGATGGAACACCTTCAGCGCTAAATTCATTAACCGTATCGGTACGCAGCGAGAGCCTGAAGAGCGGCCATAGCGCGATGGATAAAAACGCGTACAGTAGTCTGAATACTGCCGATCACAAGAACATCAAGTTTGAGTTGACCTCAGCCGTGATTATCGGAACGAAAATTCAATGTGCAGGAAATCTTGCTGTGGCGGGCGTAACAAAGCCGGTTTCTGTTGATGCTACCTACAAGGTAATGCCCAATCACACCTTACTTTGCAGTGGTACAAAAAAAATCAAGATGAGCGACTTTGAAATCGATCCGCCTTCGTTCATGTTTGGCACGGTTACCACAGGCGATGAGATCACCATCAGTTTTAATGTGAACCTGGCCCCGGTGAAAAAGTAATGGTGAGTTTGGATCACGCATTGCGGTCCAGCAGCAACACAAGGTGAAAATTAACAGTGAGTTTGTCGTGAACCTTTACCATGCCCATCATGCGTGAGGGGGCTTCCAGGTTAAAATCAGCAAAGGTAAATTCGCGACCTCCTTTTAGATGAATGTGTCCGGTTTCTTTTGCTTCGATGGTACAGTCAACATCAAAGGGTTTGGTTACTCCGGCCAGTGAAATTTTTAGTTTCCCACGAAAGGTTTCTTCTTTTTTATAGTGAGGCGCACGTTCAAACGAAACAAACTCGATTGATACCACTGGGTATTTGGTTGCCTTGATTGTTTTCTCAAAATCGCTGGTCATTACTTTCATACCACAATCAAAACTCGAGGCTTGTAATCCTACAAAACCTTTTTTGAAAACCGGACGCTTATTTTTTCCGCCTTCTTCCAGTACCAACGTATCCTTACCAATGTATTGTGTTATTGCGCATTGAAAGGCGTTTACGTTTGTCTTTCCATCAATAGTGAGTTTGCTGGATGGCAGCACAATGAAGCGGTGAATCAATACACCTTTTTCGGGCGAGGGTGCAAAACTCATCAGTACTACAAACGGAAGATAAATCAGGGCCGCTTTCATATTGCTAATCAAGTTAAGAAAGGTTCATGCTTTATAAAAGATTGCGCGAATCGCGTGGTAGAAAAAAGGCCAGCTTCATCGGCTGGCCTTTTTACGTTTACCTTGTTGTTAGAAGGCAATTGAGCCCTGGATAACGATACCTTTAAAGTTTCCTTCGTAAAACCGGTTGTTTGCACCGGTGTCTTGATAGCCGTCATAGTTTTGGTTAACATATTCAGCTTTCATCAGGATGTTGCGGGTTACAAACCAGCCACCTCCGATAGAAACCCGGTCGATGGTAACATCATATTGTGTTCCGGGAAGCGCGGCTGTAGCCCCTTCGATTACAGTAGCATCCACTTTGATGTAACGGCCACCGATGTAGAAATTTTCTTTTTTACCAAAGCGATAGAGTGCTTCAATGGCGGTTTGGTTTG
>Ga0315910_10001293_pt1 | contig 23225 bp, 17 predicted proteins | sample EdamamesoilMG_FD_204470 | JGI IMG/M metagenome (GOLD analysis project Ga0315910, IMG submission 204470) | Garden soil microbial communities collected in Santa Monica, California, United States - Edamame soil | ecosystem: Environmental > Terrestrial > Soil > Garden | place: USA: California... | reverse complement strand
TTGCCCCCTCCCGCGAAGGATTCGAAACCGCTCGATTCAGCGCGCCCCCTCCCACGAAGGATTCGAAACCGTCGGCCCACCGTGCGACTTCGCCGCGCACCGAGCTGCAGATCCGCTCAGTTCCGCACGGAGGTCCGAATCCGGTTGCTACGGAGCTGGCCCTCTGACGAACCACGATTGCAGTCGGTACACAGCGCGCCCCGTAGGATTCGAACCTACGACCCTCGGATTCGAAGTCCGATGCTCTATCCAGCTGAGCTAGGGGCGCGGGGGATCAGGGAGAGATCAGGGCGAGATCAGGGCGAGACCAGGGCAAGATCAAGGTGAGATCAGGAGGAGGGGTCGTGAATAGCACAGGGTAGGCTCCTCCTGAACTGGTGTAGCGTCGGGACGCCATGCCTGCGTCGCTGCCGCCCGTCGCTGACGTCGTGCCGCGGCTTCACGTTCGTGATCCCGACGCCTGGCTTCGCGTCGCGGCGTGGGGGGTCATTGGGCTCGCGGCACTGCAGATCCTCCTCTTCCCGTTCGGGCGCGACCAGGGGATCTACGCGCTGATCGGCGAAGGGATCCTGAAGGGCCTCGTTCCCTACCGAGATCTCTGGGACTTCAAGCCGCCCGGGATCTTCGTCGTCTATGCGCTCGCGCAGGGGGTCTTCGGCAAGAGCATGTTCGCGCCGCGACTGCTCGAGGTGCTCGCCCTCTTGCTCGTCGTGCGCTCGGCGGCGCGGCTTTCGGAGACGTTCGCCGGCAATCGGACGGCCGGCTACCTCGGCGGTGCGGTGGCGGCGCTCGTCCACGCGCAGCTCGAGTTCTGGCACACCGCCCAGCCGGAGACGTTCGGCGGCGTCCTCACGATGGTCGGCCTCGTGCTCACCACCTCGGAAGGCAAGCGTTCCCGCAAAGCCGCGCGCTGGCTCGCCGTCGGGGCGGTGTTCGGAGCGGCGGCGTTGCTCAAGCCGCCGCTCGGCGGCGGCGTGCTCGTCTGCGCGGCCTACCTAGCGAAGCGGGAGCAGCAACTCACCGGCGCTGCCCGCGCCGGGATCCTGCCCGTGGTCCTCATCATCGCCGGGGGCCTCGTCCCGATCGCGCTGACGGTGCTCTGGTTCGTCGCGCGCGGCGGGTTACCGGCCCTGCTCTGGACGATGCGTGACTTCACGCCGGGCTACACCGCGCTCGGTTGGGAAGGGCGGCACGCACCGGAAATGTTCTACTACGCGCTGATCGAAGCGCTCTTCAAGTTCTCGGCGCTCGCCGCCGCGGGCTTGATCGCGGTCATCACCACCACCCCGATGCACCTTCGGGAGCGGGAGGGGGTGTTCGTCGTTCTCGGTGTGATCGCCGTGCACGTGACTGGCATCGCCATGCAGGGCAAGTTTTTCCCGTACCACTACGCGGGCACGTTGCCGCTGATCGCCTTTCTCGGCGGGCTCGGGCTCTACAAGCTCTACCGGCGTTGCCTCGCGGGCGGCGCGGGCGGTGTGTTCGCCTTCGTCGCCTTCACGAGCGTCTGCGTCGCGATGCGCCAGGCAGTGACCGATCTCCCCCAGGATTTCTGGGAGCGCTGCGAGCTTCGGGCACGCTACGTGTTTTCATCGCATCGCCGCCGGGACGAGCTCGAGGACGCGCTCGGCTCGGTGGCGGACGTGAGTCTTTCGGCGGACCGCGCCGTTGCCCGCGAGCTCAGAGCCCGCACGTCGCCCGCCGCCCCTGTCCTCGTCTGGGGGTTCGAACCGGTGATCTACTGGCTTGCCGATCGCAAGCCGGCGACCCGCTTCATCTACGACGTGCCGCAGCGGACGACGTGGCAGCGCGAGGTAGCTCGCAAGGAAATGATGCGCGACCTCGCCAGGACTCCACCGCACGCCATCGTCGTGCAGCACAACGACGTGTTTCCGATGGTGACGGGCAACGTGCTCGATTCGGCTCGCGAGCTCGCCGCGTTCCCCGAGCTCGCCGCCCTCGTCTCGAGCCGCTACGACCTCGTCACCACGATCGAAGATTTCGACCTCTACCTGCGCCGGCCGATCGAAAAAGCGGGACCCGTGCCCCAGCCGTGACGGCTTGGCGATCGACCCGAGATCGAGCACGATCGGAGGATGGCCGAAGCGGAAACCCACCGCTGCCCCGTTTGCGGCGCCCCCGTGAAGGCGGGCGCTCCTCGCTGCGGGTACTGCGCGTCGGATCTGCTCACCGTGCGCTGTGCGGAGTGCTTCGTGCTCAACGCGGCCGATGGCCTTTGCTGCAGCGGCTGCGGGCGCGAGCTCGGCCTCCAGCCGATGCCGTCGCCGAGCGACCTCAAGTGCCCCGAGTGCCGGCAACCGTTCTCCGGGTTCGGCGGCGTCGCCGGGCGGCTCTCGGAATGCACCGGCTGCGGCGGTCAGTTCGTCGAGCACGCGCTGTTGAAGGATCTGCTCGAACGGCGTGAAGTTTATCGGAGCCTCGGCGTCGCTCCGAAGCGAGAGAACCCGCTCGCGCGTCCGGTTCGCTACCTGCCGTGCCCCGCCTGTTCGCAGATGATGAATCGCAAGAACTTCGGCGAGACGAGCGGCATCGTCGTGGACGTCTGCTCGCGTCACGGTGTCTGGTTCGATCCGGGCGAGCTCCCGCGGGTGCTCTCGTTCGTCGAGGCCGGCGGCCTCGAGCGTGCCCGCAGGCGAAAGCAGGAGGACGACGCGCGGCGTGACCGCGAACAGCGCGTCGAAAAAGCCTCGGCGGCGCTCAGCATCCATCGTCCCGAGCCGACGAACTTGAGCGGGCTCGAGCAGGCCGGCCTCGAGCTGATCGAGTTCGTGCTGCTCCGGCTCCTCGACTAGCCCCAGGAAGCCCTCAGTCGCCGGGCGGCTGGTGCCTCACGTCCTGCCCGCGCACCATGAACACCACCATCTCGGCGATGTTGGTGGCGTGATCGGCCGCCCGCTCGAGATTCTTGCCGATGGATACCAGGCGGATGGAGCGCTGCACGGCCGTCGAGTCGCGCGCCATCAGCTGGCTGAGGGCGCGGATGATCTCGGCATGCAGCCGGTCGACCGTCTCGTCCCGTGCGATCACCTGTTCGGCCTTGAGGGCATCCCCGCCGACGAAGGAGTCGAGTGCATCGTGGACCATGCCCTGCGCCAGTGCGCCGACCCGCTCGAGCCCGACCTCCACCGTCGACGACGGCGCGTCCTCGGCCTCGATCTCGAGGACCCGTTCGCAGATGTTCACGCAAAGGTCGGCGATGCGCTCCAGATCCACGACCAGCTTCAGGGTGGTGGTGATGAAGCGCAGGTCGGACGCCACCGGTTGGCGGAGGGCGAGCATGCGCAGGCAAAGCTCGTCGATGCGCTTTTCCGCCGTGTCGACCTGTGCGTCGAGCGAGATGGTGCTCTGAGCGAGCGCCGCGTTTTGCGTGGAGAATGCCCTGAGCGCGAAGGTCATCATCTCCTCGACGCGCGCGCCCATCAGCAGGATTTGCTCGCGCAGGGCCTCGAGCTCGCTCTCGTACTCGCGATCGGTATGTCGCCGATCCAACACCATGATGAACCTCGCGCCCCGGAAGGAGCGTCCTCCGAACAGTAACTCAGCCGGCTCCTTGGGTCACCCCGCGCGGCATGGTCTAGACTGCCCGTCCCATGGTCCTCGGCCTGCGCATGCTCCCTCCCATGCTGCGCTTGCTCCGGGACCGTGACGCCAAGGCCTGGTCGCGCCTCAGTTTCGCACTGTCGGCAGCCCTACTGGTCGGCCTGCTCCTCTACGTGCTCGAGCCGATGCTCGCCGACTTCAGTACGTTCGGTTTTCACGACTGGGACGTGGCAACGGCGTATCGCTACATCACCGTCGTGAGCCTGAAAGCCGGCGAGGGGCCATGGTGGCACCCCTATCTCTGCGGCGGCGTTCAGGGCTGGGGCTACTCCGAGGGCGCGACCAATTTCGTGTCGCCCTACCTGCCGCTCTACCTTCTCTTCGACGTTCGCGTGGCGATTCGCCTCGAGGTGCTCGGGCAGGGTCTCCTCGGTCTGGCTGGGGCCTACCTCTTCGCGGGCCTCTTCACGACGAGCGCTGCGCTCAGGGCTTTTCTTGCCGCGCTCTTCGTCCTGAATGGACGCTGGGCCTTGCAGGCTGCCGTCGGGCACACCTGGCACCTCCAGTACGCGCTCATGCCGTGGGCATTCTTCCTTTTCGAGCGCTCGCTCGGCGACAAGAGCCTGCGCTGTGCGGCGGGTGCCGGCGCCGTGCTCGCGCTTCAGTGCTTCTGGGGCGGCATCTACCCGCTGCCGCACACAGCGCTCTTCCTCTCGCTCTACGCGCTCGTTCGCGCCGGTGTCGATCGCCGCACGCGTCCGCTCCTGGCGATCGTGATTGCGGGCGCCGTCGCCGTCGGCCTCGCCGCGCCGAAACTCTTCGCCGCGCTCGACCAGCTGCAGGTGTTGCCGCGCCTGATCGAATCGACCGAAGTGATCGGGCCGCTCGACCTCTACGCCATGCTCACGGCACCCGACCAGCGCTACGGCGAGCGGCCGATCGTCGTGCCGGCCTACAACTGGCACGAGTGGGGTCTCTACATCGGTCCGGTGGGTCTCGCGACGTTACCGCTCGCGTTCCTGGCGCGTGGCTCGTCGGGCCAGGCATTGAAGGTTCTCGGCGTGCTGTCGCTGCTGCTCGGGTTCGGTGCCTTTCACCCGCTGTCGCCCTGGGCGCTCCTCCACGAACTCCCGCTTTTTGCCTCTCAGCACGTCCCCTCGCGCTTTCACTATCCGATGCTCCTCTTTTTCGGAGCCGGCTTCGTGCTCACCGTTTCGGGCTACGTCACCGAGCGCATCGCTCGACGGCCGTGGCTCGACGCCGCGCTCTTGCTGCCGGTCGCGCTCTTCGGCTGGGACATGGCGCGTTACTCGCGCACGCCGTTCGAGCAGGCGTTTTGGATGGAGGCACCCGCGACGATCCGGCGCGCGGAGCCGTTCGAGCACCGCCGGCGGTCACCGGTCAACTACGTGCTTCGCGACTGGGCGGAGCCGGTGTTGCTCGCCATGTTTGCGAACACCGGCGTCACCCATTGCTACGGCGTCGATCCTGCGTTTCGAGTTGCCGCCGAAGGCGCCGACGCTCCCGGGTACCGCGGCCGAGTGTACGTCGAGGGTGCCGGGAAGGCGAAGCTCATCGACTGGTCGCCGAACCGTGCGGTGGTCGAGATCTCCGGCGCCGACCCAGGTGCGCTCGTCGTTTACAACATGAACCACGACCTGAGCTGGCGCGCGAACGGTGCACCGGCGCTCGAGCACCAGGGCTTGGTCGCCGCGCGCGTCGAGCCCGGCGTCCGAACGATCACGTTCCGGTACCTTCCGCGGACGCTGATCCCCGCCCTGGTCCTCTTCTCGCTCACCCTCGCCCTCGTGCTGGTCCCGCCCGATCGGTGGAAAAGGCTCCGCGCTCGGCTGTCCCGCTGACGAAAATCCGATCTTGGCGCTCCGGCGCGGCCATGGGTCGATGCCCCTTTTCGGCTTCCGCGGGGGTAGCGCCATCTATTTCGCCTGCTCTCGATGCGGAACCGGTTGCAGGCTCTTGCAAGCGTCAAAAACCCGGCATAAAGGACCCAGCCATGGCTCTCTCGATCCTCACCGAACGCCTCACCACGCGCCGCCGCCTCGTCCGCGCGCTTTCCCCGGTCGTCGCTCTGTTTGCCCTAGCCGCCTGCGGCGGGCAGGCCGAGACCGGCGCCCCGCCGACGACCGGCCCGGTGAGCACGGCGCTCGCGCCTTCGAACGATTACGGCCCGCCCGATGACGCGCCGATCACGGAGGCGCCGAAGCCCCCGAAGGCGACCGGCAATCCGCTGAAGGGCGTCAAGCTCTGGATCGATCCCGAGACCAACGCGGCACTCCGCGCCAATGCGCTCGACAAGACCCAGCCCGAGGTCGCCAAGCTCTTCCGCGAGAAGATTGCCAAGTACTCGCAGGCACTCTGGCTCGGTGAGTGGAACAGCAACGTCTATCGCAAGGTCCGGTGGACGGTCGATCAGTCGTCGGAGAAGGGCGAGGTTCCGACGTTCATCGCCTACAACGTTCCGGGCCGTGACTGCGGTCAGCACTCGGCGGGCGGGCTCAAGGACAAGGAGTCGTACCAGCGCTGGATCCGCAAGATCGCGGCCGGTATCGGCGACCGTGCGGCGATCATCGTGCTCGAGCCCGACGCGCTCGGTCTGCTCGAGAAGGAAAACTGCCTCAGCAAGGCCCAGCAGGAGGAGCGCCTGTTCCTCCTTCACGACGCGATCAAGGTCCTGCGCCAGAATCCGAAGACGATCGTCTACCTCGATGGCGGGCATTCGCGCTGGCACCCGGTCGAGATCCACGCTCGTCTCCTGAAGTCGGCCGGGGTCGAGGACGCGCACGGTTTCGCGCTCAACACCTCGAACTACCGCGCGATGGATGAGCTCTTGCCCTTCGGCAAGAAGCTCAGCGAGCTCCTCGACGGCGCTCACTACGTGATCGACACGAGCCGCAACGGAGCCGGTCCGCTCGGCGTCGAGTGGTGCAATCCCCCCGGCCGCAAGCTCGGTGTACCGCCGACGCTCGAAACGGCGGACCCGGAGCACATCGACGCCTACCTCTGGCTCAAGCGCCCGGGCGAGTCGGACGGTTCCTGCAACGGAGCCCCGGTGGCGGGCGCGTTCTGGGACAAGCAGGCGATCGAGCTCGCGAGCCCTTAGGGTCGGCGCGGTCGCCGTTACCCGTCGTTCGTCGCGCTCGAGCGGTCCTCACGCTCGAGCGCTCGCTCGACTCGCGTCCGCCGAGCCAGCGTGCCGAACAGCACATCGCCGAGCGGGATCGTCACGTTGAAGTTCCACGCCTGCATCAGGCTCGGGATGTGATGCCGAGCATGGTGCTCGCGAAGGGCGCGCAGGAACGGCAGGCGGTAGGCGGGATGCGACTCGGGCAGATGGTACGCGAGGTGGGACAGCTCGTAGCCGAGGACGTAGAGCCCGGAGGTGGCGAGAAATAGCCAGCCGACGTTCCACGAGATCGCGAGGCCGGCGACGAGGGCGACCGGTGCGGCGAGCAGCACCATGCCGAGAACGCCCATCGCCGGAATCAGCACCAGGCGAAGCTCGCGCGGGGCGCGAATCGCCATCGAGTGGTAGCCGAACACCCGGTGGTGCTCGGGCGTGTGGCGGTCGAACAGCACATGGAGCGGGAAGCGTCGCTCGTGCATCAGGTGCCGATGGGCGAACCATTCCACCAGGTTCGCGAACACGAACGTGAGGGGAACCGTCGAGAGCTCGAGCCAATGGGGAGAGGACACCCGATGGATCGATACGGCGAGCGTCACCAGGCCGACGCCGATCGTCGCCGCGAGGTGGCCCCACGGCGAGTACCAGCGCGGGATCCGACCGCGCATCCGCGCTCGGAAGCTCGTGCCGCGTCGAGGCGGCTCCGAAACCCTGAGGGCGCCGTCCATACTCCAAGTTTGACAGCGAGTTTCGGTCGTTCCACTCCGTGGGAACGCCTCGTGCGCTTGCCGGCGTGCGTCACGAGCCCTAGCCTGGCGCGTCGATGGCGGCGCTTGGCTTTCGATCGGGGTGCGCGAGTCTCTCGGTGCTCGTCTCGACGAGCGTCGCGCTCGGTCAGGGCGCACCTTCGCCCACACCGCCCGCGGCGCCGCCGACGCAGAGCTTTCCAACCGACGCACCGCCGCCGCCGCCCGCGCCGCCTGCACCGCCGCCGCCCGACGCGGGAGATCCGGCTCCTGCGGCGGTTCCTGCAGCATCCGCCGCGGCGCCGCCGTCCGCTTCACCGTCCCCGGCCGAAACGCCCCCTGCGCCGCCGCCGTCCGCTTCGCCGTCCCCGGCCGAAACCCCCCCTGTCGAAACGCCGCCCCCGCCGCAGCCCGCGAGGTTCATGCTCGGCTTCGGCTACGGCTTCGGCGTGTTCCTCAACGCGAGCGATCCCGAGCGGTACATCAGGGACTGGGCGAGGGATGTGCCCGGCGCCACCGGGATTGCGGAGGGCAGCGGCGAGTTCCTCCTGATGCACATTCCGACGCTTTCCATCGACGTCGGACTCTTTCCTTGGCTCCGGCTTCAGAGCTTGTCCGAGTTCGCGGTCGGCGTGACCGACGTCACCGTCGTGAACCCCGAGGGGGAACCCGTGAGTACTCGCGGGTTTGCCTACGGCCGCTTCTCGGAGATCGTGGTCGCGAACCTCGAGTATCCCGTGAACGAGGCGAAGACGACGCACATCTTCGTCGGTGCGGGCCCCGGCCTCCACTACATGAAGTTCGAGAACTACGACGCCACCACGGTCGGTTTTCGAGCTCAGCTCGGGATGGGCTTGCTGGAGAAGGCGGTCCGCGCCGACGGTGTCATCGGGTTCGACTACGTGCGGGCCGTCGCTCGGGAGGAGCACGAGTGGTTCAACGGTCAGGTGTCGAGCTTCGTGCTCGACTTCACGAGCCTGCACGTGAGCGCGATCATCCACTTCAACGTGGTGCCGTAGAGCCCGCCTCGGCGGGGGTACGAGATGCGCTCGGGCGTTACTCCTCGAGCGAGAGGCCGAAGAAGAGGCGGAGCCACGCTTCGAGATCCGGCAGCTCCACCGCGCGCCCGGAAGCGATCAGGAACGAGCGCATGTAGGGGCTGAACCCGTCGCCGGAGAAGACGACGATGCCCGGGATTGGCCAGGCGGCGATGTCCTGGATCGTGGTCGGGATCTTCTCTTCGGCCGAGCCGGCCACCGACTGGAACTTGCACTCGAGGCCGAGCCGCCGCCGGCTGACGGGCTCGGTGACGACGACGTCGATGCGGCGCTCCGCACCCCAGAGCCGGCGGCCGACCTTGACCTGACGGCGTGCCTCGAGGCCGAGCCGCGCGGTCAGGGCGACCACCTCGAGCTCCAAGGTTTCGCCGCCAGACGGTGCCGTGGCGCGCCCGGCCATGATCAGTAGATGAGGAGCTCCGCGATGCGGCCGCGCCCGTTGGGCTTGCAGTTGACGGAGCGCCGCGCGTCCACCTCGACGCACTTGAAGCGCGAGTAGAGATCGTAAACGCGCTCGGCCGACGAGTTCGAAAGCAGCACCCGCACGCCGCGCTTCTTGAGCTCGAGCGCCACGTCGCGCAGGCGCACCTGCTCCTGGTCCGAGAACCCCTCGCTCGTGTAGTCGGTGAACCGCGCGGTGGCGGTGAGGGGGATGTACGGCGGGTCGAAATAAACGAAATCGCCCGCTTTTGCCCGCTCGAGCACGCGCGAGAAGTCGCGCACCTCGAGCTTGGCTCCGCGCAGGGCGCGCGCGCAGGCACGGAGCGTTTCCGGGTCGCAGATGGTCGGCTTCTTGTAGTCCCCGAACGGAACGTTGAAGATGTTCCGGCTGTTAACGCGGTAGAGCCCGTTGTAGCCGGTGCGGTTCAGGTAGATGAACCAGGCGGCGACCTCGGTGTCGCTCTCCACGTCGATGTTCTGCGCGCGCATCTCGAGGTAGAAGGGCTTTTCGTGGGGGTATGATCTGAGGAGCTTGATCACGCCTTCCACGTCGTTCTTGATGCCGCGGTAGGTGCGGATCAGGCGCTCGTTCGAATCGGTGAGCACGGCGCGCTTCGGCTTCAGGTGAAAGAACACGGCGCCGCCGCCGACGAACGGCTCGTGGTAGGTGCCGGCGCTGCCGTTCCGGGGCGCGTACTCGGCGATGGCGGCGAGCAACTGCCGCTTCCCGCCAACCCATTTCACGAACGGCTTGGCTTCCGTTCGGTTGGTGACGGCGGCGAGGGACTCCACGCTCCACTCATTTACCCACGGGCTCTCGGGGTCAAGCGCACGGCGCGTCGGGCGGACATTGATTGTCCTCCGCTCCGCCCCCGCTAACGGGTGAAGAGCGTCACTTCGGCCGGGCCCTCGACCGGCACCGGAGCGCCGCGGCCACGGAACGCACCGTCGTAGCGCTCGCGACCCGGGCGCCCGAGGATCTCGGTCACGGCCGCGTAGATGAAGCCTTCGACCCAGAGCGTCGTCGGAATGACGAAGGGCATCCCCACGTCCCAGGCCTTGTCGTCGGGAGGCGTGATGGTCTTCAGTGCCTCTTCGACATGGGAGGTGATGCCGAACGGGTAGTTGGCACGGAGCGGACGACGCGCCTCGAAGTACACCGTGAAAAAGTCGGAGGCGCCCGTCTCGAAGCGCCAGCCGAGGAGCGAGACGCCGTCCGTGTAGTCGCGCGCCACGCGGCGCTCGGTGCCGGCGAGGAGGCGTTCGCGGAGCTTGGCGGCGCCGTTCATGTCGCCGGCGAGGACGGCGACGTTGTGAGCGATACGGAGCTGTTCCGGACCTCGCGGTGCGGCCGCGGGCGGCGCCGCACTGGCGCGGTCGAAGTGATGGCGGAGCTCCCAGGTGAGGAACGGATCGGGAACGATGTCGTAAAGCGCGTGACTCGACGAAACGAACAAGCGCTGGAGCAGCGTCGGCTCGCGCGGGACGAGCGCGTGGCCTTCGAGCGGCGTCGTGACCGCGCGGAGATCGGCGACGAGGTAGGGGCCAAAGGCCTGCGTCTGAAACTGCTCGACGAGCGAAGCGGCCTGGGCGGGTGCGGCAAAGCGTAAATCCAGCGCGAAATGGCTCTGTCGCAGCGCCTGCCCGAGCTTCGGGAACGGCATCGGCCCGACCGGGCGCCGGAGCGTCCAGTCCATCCAGTACATCTGCTTCATGCTGCCATCGAGGCCGACGAAGGCGTCGTCGGGGAGCGTTTCGGCGACCTTCGCGAGCGCCGCCTGCTTGTCCACGTCGGGGTGGATGATGAGGCCTTTCTCGTTGAAGCGCCCGCCGGTCTTTCGCGCGTAGAGGAGAGCCCCGAGGCCCTCGGGAAGGATGGCGGCGACGCTGCCGAGTATGAGCGCGACCCCGAGCCCAGGTGCGAGACCGGCGGCAGCGAGCCGTGGAAAGTGGCGACGGACGCCTTCCTCGAGCGTGACAGCCAAGGCCCCGGCAGCGTAGGCGGCGTAGAGCGCAAAGTACTGCGGCCAGAAGAAGTGGATGTCAGCGCCTTGCTTGAAAACGACATACTGAAAAATCGCCGTCGCGAGTAGCGCGAGCACGATCAGCTCGAGCTCGGTCCTCCGCACGGCGAGCCGCACGGCAAGGAGTGGAGCCGCGACCTTGCCGAGCCCAATCGCGAGCGGCGTGAACGCGAGCGCGATCCAGTACGCGCGACTCGCGAGCACCTCGTCGAGCGGCCGGTCGGCGCCGAGGGCGCGAAATTCTCCCTGCCGCATGAGCTCGCCGAGCTGGTCGAGCTTGGCGATGGCGGCCGCGTGGAACAGCAGAATCACTGCAAGCAGCGCCACGAGCGAGGCCCAGAGGGCGGCGAAGCGCTCGAACGGGACGGGCTCGAAGAAGCGCCGGAGCACGAAGCCGCGAAAGAGGAGTCCGCCGAGAACCAGCCCGGCAAAGAGGACACCCGGCCAATCGACGCATGCCGCGTAGCCGAAGCCAAGCAGCGTGAACACCGCGTATCGGTTGGTCCCGGCCTGGAAGAAACGCACGAGGGCCCAGGTACCGAGCGCCATCCCGAACATGGTCGGTACTTCGAGCGCGAAGAAGGCCGCGTAGGCGAGCGTGATCGGCAACACGGCGTACATCAGAGCCGCAAGGCCGCCCGCCGCCGGCCCCCACGTGGCGCGTACCGCCCGATGGATCAGCCACGGCATCGAGGTGCTCATCAGTACGGCGGGCAGGCGGCACACCCAGTCGTGATGACCGAAGACGCCGGAGAAGAGCGCCGCCGTCCAGAACATCCCGAACGGGTGGTGGCAGTAGTAGTCGGATGGCGACGGCGGGCCCGGCAGGTACCGCGGCACCGGCGCAATGACGCCGAAGTGCCACATGTTCTCGCCCGCAAGCGCGACGGCCGTCGACGCGGCGTAGTGCCCGGCCGCGAACGGCGCCGCGATCTCCCACAGTCCGACGGCGCCCAACAACACCGTGGCGCCGATCATCATCCGCCGGCCGGCGCGCTCCCAACGAGAGTCGGCGGGCGGCAGGCCGATCCCGTCGTCCAGGCGGAAAGCCCGAACGGCCACGACGAGCTCCCTGAGGAAGCCGAGGGCTCGTGCGAAGGAGATCATGATGGAGGGACGCGCGATCGAGCCGAGCCGCTTCCTGGGCTCGCCGGATGATGGCAGATTGGCCGGCGCATTGCAGGCTCGGCTCCTCTGGCTGCTGGTTCCGGCCGTCGGGCTTTTCGAGCTCGCAGCCGAGGCGTGGGCGTCGCGGCGGGCTCCGACGCTCGACGAGTGGCGTGCGCTCCGGACGGCGGTGATGGCGGCCAAGCGCCCGGGCGAGCCAGTCGTCGTCGCACCGGAATGGGCCGAGCCGATCGCACGGCATGCGCTCGGCGGGGGAGCGTTTCCGTTGAGCGAGCTCGCGCGGAGCGGCATCGCGGGGTTTTCGCGGGTGCTCGAGGTGTCGGCGCTCGGCGCGGAGAGCAGCGAGACGCGGGGCTTCCGTGTCGTCAGTGAACGCGAGAGCGGACCCTTCACCCTCCGCGTGCTCGAGAATCCGAAGCCCGCCGTCGCCACCGTGAGCCTGCTCGAGCACGCGACACGCGAAAAGCTCGAGGTCGCGATCGTGAACGAGGCCGGCGAGCACCCCTGCTCGTTCACGGACCGGGCGCGCGTCGTGACGGGGGGACTGCACGGGGAAGTGACGTTCCCGCGCGAGCGCTTCGTCTGCGGCGGCGGCGACGCAGGTTTCGTCGGCATCACGGTGATCGACGACCAGGAGTACCGCCCGCGGCGCTGCCTATGGGCCAAGCCTCCGCGCGAGGGCTTTCTGCGCCTGCGCTTCCTCGGTGTGCCGCTCGGGCGCACGATCGCGGGCAGCGCGGGGCTGTCGTATTTCCTGTTCCGCGACGGCGGGCGCCCTCCGATCGAGCTCGCCGCGCGGGTGGCGGGCGAGTCGCTCGGTACCTACCTTCACCGCGACGAGTGGGGCTGGCACGCGTTCTCGTTCGACGCCGGGCGCCACGCCGGGGAGGTAGCCGACCTCGAGTTCACGGTGCGTTCGGAGCAAGCCGAAGCGCGGGATTTCTGCTTCGCCGCGGAGAGCCTGCGATGAGCACCGCCGATCGCGGGGCCGAGCCCGACCAATTCGACTACCGGGCCGCCGGCGTTCTCGGCCTCGTTTACGTGGCGTTGCTCGTCGCCACGGCCGGCTCCGTCGGCTACGCGCGCGACGAGGGATTTTACGCGTACGCCGCCAAGGCCATCGAAGCCTGGTTCGAGCTACTCGGCCGCGACGGCGCGACACCCTTCGCGCAGGCGGTGCTCGACCGTCACTTCGGCCCCGTGCACGAGCACCCGGGGCTGATGAAGTCGTTGATGGCGCTCTCGCACCGGTACCTCTACGAAGGGCTCGGTCTGTTCTCGGAGGCGGGCACCGCCTATCGCTTCCCGGCGATGATGATGGGCGGCGGTGCGGTGGCCGTCCTCTACCTCTGGGGGCGCGAGGCTGCCGGGCGCACGGCGGGGCTCGTGGCCGCGCTCTCGTTCGCGTTCATGCCGCACGTCTTCTTTCATGCGCACCTCGCCTGCCTGGACGTGCCGGCCGCGGCGATGTGGCTCGTCACGACCTACGTCTATCACCGCTCACTCACCACGGATCGCGTGGGGCTCGTGATCGCGGTCGGCGTCCTCTACGGCTTGTTTCTCGATACCAAGCACAACGCGTGGCTCCTGCCGTTCGCGCTCGTGGCGCACCTCGTCGTGCTCCGGTTCTTCGAACGGCGCCGGGGCTTTCGCCGCGTGGGGCCGCTCGTGCCGCGCGGCTTGCTCTCGATGCTGCTGCTCGGGCCGCTGGTCTTCTTTGCGATCTGGCCCTGGATCTGGTTCTCGACCGGCGAGCGACTGGCCGAGTGGGTGCGCTTTCACCTCGGCCACGACTATTACAACATGGCCTTTCTCGGCCATACGTACTGGAAGCCGCCGATGCCGCGGCTCTACGCCTGGGTCATGACGGGCGCGACGGTACCGGCGATCACCTTGAGCCTGTTCGCCGTCGGCGCGTTCGATTCGCTCCGGGCCGCGCGCGACCGCGAGGGGACCCGTCGCCTGTCGCTCGACCTCTGCTGGGCGCTCGGCCTTCTCGTCAGCTACGCACCGTGGTGGTCATCGGAGACGCCGATCTTCGGCGGGACGAAGCATTGGATCACCGCGTACCCGTTCTTGTGCCTGTTTGCGGCGCGGGGGTTCGTCCTGGCGCGCGATCGGATCGTCTCGTTCTCCGGGCGCTGGGCGCGGCGTCCGCGTCTGGTCACGGCGGGGCTCGCCGCCACCTCGCTCGCGGGACCGGCCGTGATGGCGCTCGGTGCGCATCCGTTCGGGCTCAGCTTCTACACGCCGATCGTCGGTGGCGCTCCCGGCGCGGCGTCTCTCGGGCTCAATCGCGGTTTTTGGGGCTACACGACGGGGTCGCTGACGGAGGCGTTGAACCAGCGGGCGAAGCCCAACGCCGGCGTGTACCTCCACGATACGGCGACCGCGAGCTGGGAGCTCTTGCGCGAGGACGGTCGCGTGCGGCGCGATCTGCGTGGCACGCTAGCCATTCACGCGTCGACGCTCGCGCTCTATCACCACGAAGAGCACATGCGGCGCGTCGAGTATCAAGTGTGGGTCGACTACGGCACGGTCGAGCCCGTGGAGATGCGCCTTCACGACGGCGTGCCCATCGTCTGGCTCTACGAGCGTCGCTAGAGCAAGCCTCATAACCAGCTTCGCTGGTTATGAAGCGGGCTTCGCCCGCTGCGCTGCTTCGCAGCGCGGCTCTAGCTCTGTCCTCGGGGGCGTCCCGCCCCCGGAAAAATGGCTGCGCCATTTTTCTCCCCCTCACCCGCTTCGCGGGTGGCTAGAGCTCCTCACCCGCTCACGAAGTTGCGAGATGCGCTCTAGGCCGCATTCCGTAGCTCGGTTCCGTTCGGGCGGGAGGCGTGGGACAGTTCGCTCAGAGGATGGACCGCAAGCTCGTTGAGCGGTTGCTCGAGGATCTGGGGCAGCTGCGAGACTCACTCGACCCTCCGCGGTCTCCGGGCGACGGTGTGGAGGTCGATCGCGGGGCGTGGCTCGCGAGCATTCTCGCCAACTCGCCGGACGTGATTTCGATCCTCGATCTCGAGGGCAATCTTCTCTATGTGAGCCGCGCCGTCGTCGGCGTCGACCCGAGGGCGCTCTCGGGCATGCCGTCGGTGAAGTTCTTGCAGGGTGAACACCAGGGGCCCTGGACCGAGGCCATCGCGCGGGCGCTTTCGTCCAATGCCGCCCAGCGGATCGAGGTGTGCAGCCGCAACGACCTCTGGTGGGACACCCGCATCGTGCCGATCCAGCGCGAAGGCAAGCTCACCTGGCTCGTCACCATCGGCACCGACATCACCGCGCAGAAGCGTGCGGAGGCGACGATCGCGCTTCGCGACGAACAGCTGCGACTCGCGCTCGAGGCCTCCGGCATGGGCCAGTGGTCGTGGGAGGTGAAGACGGATCGGATCACCTGGGACAGCGCCGCGAAGCGCATCTTCGCCTGGCCTGATGACAACGATGATCTGGATCTCTCTTCCTTTCTCGGGCGCGTTCACCCCGAGGAGTGCGAGCGCGTGCGCGCGGTGATCTGGGCGGCGGTCGAGACCGGCGAGTATCCCGATCTTTCCTGCCGTATCGTGTTGCCCGACGGCGCCATGCGCTGGATCCTGGCGAAAGGCCGCGCCATCCGTGAGAACGGCACGACCGTGCGCATGATCGGCGGCGTGATGGACATCACTCACGGCAAACGCACGGAGGTTCAGCTCCAGCGTTCCCAGAAGCTCGAGGCGATCGGGCAGCTGGCGGGCGGTGTCGCGCACGATTTCAACAATCTGCTGGTGGCGATCCTCGGCAACATGACGCTCGCTCAACGCAGCACCGATGCGGAAGACAGGAGCATGCTGCTCGGCGAAGCGATGGGCGCGGCGAATCGAGCGGCGGAGCTCACGCGGCAGCTCCTCGCCTTCAGCACGCGACAGCCCGTCAACCACGCGCCGCTCGACGTGGGCGCCGTGCTCTCCGACACGCTCAGGCTGCTCCAGCGGCTGTTGCCGGAGAGCGTCGAGATCGACCTGATCCAGGGGCATCGCCTGCCGCGCGTGATGGCCGATCGCGGTCAGCTCGAGCAGGTGTTCGTGAACCTGTGCGTGAACGCTCGCGATGCGATGCCGGGAGGCGGCCGGCTCACCTTGGAAACGGAGGCGGTCGTCATCAACGCCCGCTTTCGCGAGACGCACCCGTGGGCGCGCCCGGGGCGCTACGTGCTCGTCACCGTCGGTGACACCGGCAGCGGAATCCCGGTGGAATCACTCGATCACGTGTTCGAGCCCTTCTACACGACCAAGCCCCAGGGCACCGGCCTCGGCCTTGCCACGGTGTACGGCACCGTTCAACGCCACGGTGGCTTCGTTCACGTCTACAGCGAGGTCGGCAAGGGCACGGTGTTCAAGGTGTACTTGCCGGTGGCCGACCGTGATGCGACCGACGTGGGCACGAAGATCGAAGACCCCGTCGTCGGCGGGACCGAAACGATCCTGATCGCCGAGGACGAGGAGCGCGTGCGGGCGGTCGTCGTGAGGATCCTCCAGCAAGCCGGCTACAAGGTGATCACGGCGAAGGACGGCGAAGAAGCCGTCCGCTACTTTCGTGAGTACGCGAAGAACGTGCACCTCGTGCTGATCGACGCCGTCATGCCGAACAAGAACGGTGCCGACGCGCTGGCCGAGATCCGCTTGGTCTCGCCCGACATCGTCGCCGTTTTGTGCAGCGGGTACTCGGACGCGCTCAACAGCATGGGCAATCTCGGCGCCGGCGTGGCGTTCCTCTCCAAGCCCTACGAGCCCGACATGCTGCTCCGCGTCGTGCGCCGGCAGCTCGACTCGCGAAAGTGACGTCGGGCGAAACGCGGAGCTCTACGGCTCGTGGAACAGCCAGTCGTCGAACAGGGCGAGCGCTCGCTCACCCACGGCACCCCAGTATGCGTGGCCTCCGCCCTCGACGTGCTCGGCCCGCGCGCGGAGACCCGCCTTCTCGAGCACCGCGGCGGAGCTCTTCGCGCGCCGCGCGCAGGGTGAGGTCCCGCACACGATCGCAACGCTCTTGCCCCCGGTCGCGTGGAAGCGCCGGGCTCGCCCGATCGTCCAATCGCCGGACCCGCCTTCGATGAGAACGAGGTGCGGGAAGAGCGCGCCGTGCTCGACGAGCATCAGCGCCCCCATCGTCGCGCCCTGCGAATAGGCGATGTACGTCCCACCCTCGGCGAGCAGGCCCCCGGCGAGCGTCTTCCGCGCCGTATCCACCGCGGCGAGGACCTCCCGTTCGAGCGCAAAGTGGTCCTTGAAGTAGTAGCCACTGTCGCCCTTGCCGAGCGAGAGGCCACGCGGACAGAGCACGACGAATCGAGTCGCGAGGACCTTGCCCCAGTGCTCGCACTGCCATTCGGGCCCGTCTCCCGCTCCGTGAGCGGCGAGCAGCAACGGCAGCGCCGGACCTCCGACCCTGCTGACGAGCACCGCATCGCCGAAACCGGGCACGGGGAGAAGCCGGGGCTCGGCTGCGGTCGCCGGCTCCGGTACTCCGGGCGGCGGTGTGTCGCTCGGCGCGGGTGCTGATGTGGGGGGCTCGGCGCGCTCGCTCGCGGGCTCGGCGGCGCGTGGGGGCGTTGGACCGCAGGCGAGGATCACGAACGAAAGAAGCGATGCGGAGGCAATTCCGCTGAAGGGAGATCGGCGCCCGCTAGCGCGTATCATGGTCCCGCAACTCGTCCGCGAGTGTGACCGACCTCGAATCGACCTGGGAGCTCCGTCGCAGCAGAACCTTCTCCCGAGGCCGTTTTTGACCGGTTGCGCGACGGTATCGTCAGTACCATGATCCTTCCTATGACCCGGTTCGTTCGGCTCCTTCGGAGCCTCGCCGTGGTGGCGCTGACGTCGAGCCTCGCGCTTCCGGCGCTCGCGCACCAAGCCCCAGGGTCACCGGGTCCACCGCCCGTCGCACCGCCCACGCCTCCTCCGGCTGCCCGCGCCGAGCAGATGCCTCCCCTCGCGCCGAGCCCATTGCTGGAAGAAGGCACGACGGCCCCTGCCTCGGCCGATGCCCTCGATCGAGATCCGCGCGCCCTCACCTACTGGAACCAGGATCTCGCACCGTACGGCACCTGGATCGATGATCCGTCGTATGGCCGCGTGTGGGTGCCGGACGCGCGTGTCGTCGGGTCGGACTTCACGCCGTACGCGAGCCAAGGCCACTGGGCGCTCGACCAGAACGAGGACTGGACCTGGGTCAGCGACTACCCGTTCGGCAACGTGGTGTTTCACTACGGGCGCTGGGTGTGGACGTCGACGGCCGGCTGGGCGTGGATCCCGGGGCTCCAGTACGCACCGGCTTGGGTGGCCTGGCGAACGCCCGTTGACGGCTACGCGTACGTGGGTTGGGCGCCGTACCCGCCGAGCTGGGTGTGGTTCGGCGGGATCTCCGTCTGGTACGGCTACGGGCCTTACTACCCGTGGGTGTATTGCTCGAGCGCGTTCCTCTTTTACCCGCACGTTCACTACTACCTTTACACGGACCCGTATTACGTCGCCCACGCCGCGCAGTACACGCGGCCCTACTACCCAGCGAATCCGACACCCGTCAGCCGCACCGCCGCCAGCCCCTCGATGCGGGACGCCAACGTGCCGGCCACTGGCATTCCGCGTGAGCGCGTTTCGTCCCAGGAGCTCCTCCCCACGCCGGGTGCGCGCAACAGGGCGGCCGTGGGCCTCGGCTCCCGCACCCTGGCGCCCTCCCAACGGGCGGATCTCCTGGGGGGAGGAGCTCGCTCGAACGGTTCCGTGGCGCCGCTCCTGCAAGGCACGTCACGGCGAGCCGCCGTGTCCACCGGGCGGGACCTCACTTCCACCGTGGCGCAGAAGCCGCGGCTCGAGCCCTCGAGCATGCGCTCCTTCCGGCCGGAGCGGCTGGGCGGCATGAGTCGTTCGGCTGCTCCGCGCCTCGATGCGCCTCGCATGTCGTCGCCGATGCGCTCGTTCGGGTCGGCCGCTCGCGGCGGCCGGGCTCCGCGATGACCTTTCGCCCGCTGCTGCTGGTCCTCGGCTTGGGGCTCACGGCGAGCGGCTGTTACGACGACGACTACGACTATCCCCCCGTGTACGACGAAGGCGTCGTCGCCGTGTGCGAGGCCGGGGTCGTCGTCGCCGGCATCGATCGGGGCGGCTTCCTCGATCTCGAGCCCGGGCGCGGCGCGGGCGCGATTGTCGAATACGCGGGGGAGGGTGCCTGGCGCGTTGCCGTGACGTGCGACACCGCCCTGTCGGGCTACGACTGCCTCTGGGACCTCGAAGTGACGCCGATCGACGCGCCGATCATCGAGCTCATGCCCGAAGGGCTCGAGGACCGTGATTCGCTCGGCCGCTTCGTTCTGCCGGCGGACATGGAAACGGTCGGGTTCGTCTCGGAGACGGCGACCGATCTCGATGCGTTCACGCTCGTGACCGACCCGGGCGCCGGCCTCCGCGTCGACGCGCTGCTCGACGGCGCCTGCGCCGGCCCCTTCGTTTCCTGGATCGAGGAGAGCGACGTCGTCGCCTCGAGGACTCAGGTGATGGACATTCACCCGCTCGAACCGTAGCGCCCGCCCGCCGAGCGTTCGTTCGCGTCAGTCGCCGCGGCTCCGACGCTTCTTCTTTTTGCCGCGGCGGCGCAGCTTGTCGAGCGCCCGCGCCGGCCCCGGTAAGGTCTTCGACGAAAGTCCGAGGATGCCCTCCGTCTCGCGCGCGCGCTCACGGGTGATCTCGATGAAGCGCTGCTGACTGCGATTCGAAGCCTCGTCGTCGGCCGGAATGATGCGCGTGTAGGAGCCGTCCGCGCGCAGGGACCAGGCCTTCACGTTGTCACGCCAGGTGGTGCCGAGGATCTCGTCGATCACGCGCCGCTTCAGCGACTCGTCGAGGATCGGGTACATGACCTCGACCCGGCGCCTGAAATTGCGCGGCATCCAGTCGGCGCTCGAGCCGTAGACGTCGTCGGCTCCGCCGTTTCGGAAGTAGAAGACGCGTGCGTGCTCGAGGAACCGGTCGATCAGCGCGCGCACGCGGATGTTCTCGCTCACGCCCGGCACGCCGGGGCGCAGGCAGCAGATGCCGCGCACCAGGAGATCGACGTGGACTCCGGCCTGGGACGCCGCATAGAGCGCCGCGATCACGTCCGCATCGACGAGGGAGTTCATCTTGGCGACGATGCGGGCATCGCGGCCCTGTCGCGCGTGCTCCGTCTCGCGCGCGATCAATCCGAGGACGGCTTCGTGCAGGCCGAGCGGCGATACGATCAGACGATTCCAGCGCGCGGGGGCGCTGTACCCCGTGAGCATGTTGAAGAACGCGGTCGCATCCTCGGCGACGTCTTCGCGCGCGGTGAACAGCGAGAGGTCGGTGTAGAGGCGAGCGGTCTGCTGGTTGTAGTTGCCGGTGGCGAGGTGGACGTAGCGCCGGAGTCCGGTCCGCTCCTTGCGCACCACGAGCAGTACTTTGGCGTGCGTCTTGAAGCCCATCAGCCCGTACATCACGTTCACGCCCGAGCGCTCCAGCTGACGCGCCCAACGGATGTTGCTCTCCTCGTCGAAGCGAGCCTTGAGCTCGACCAGTGCCGTCACTTGCTTGCCGAGCTCGGCCGCCCGCTGCAGCGCGCGAACCAGCGGCGACTCACCGCCCGTTCGATACAGGGTCTGCTTGATCGCGAGAACGTTCGGATCCTCGGCGGCTTGCCCCAAGAAATCCATCACCGCCTCGAAGGACTCGTACGGATGATGGAGCAGCACGTCGCGTTCGGCGATCGTGCCCCAGATGTCGTCGGAGTCGCGGAGCGGAGCCACGACGTGCGGCTGAAACGCCTCGTCCCTGAGGTCGCGGCGCTCGTCGGCGGAGGTGAGCACGGTCATGTCGCCGAGCGAGAGCGGTCCGGCGGCAGGGTAAACGTCGCGCTGACGATCGAGGCGGAGCTCCCGGCACAGCCACTGCAAGGGCGCTTCCGGCGCGCTCTCGCTCACCTCGAGTCGCACGGCGCGCCCGCGTTCGCGCCGGCGGAGGCCCGCCTGCACCGTGACCAGGAGATCGTCGGCCTCCTCGTCGTCGACTTCGATGTCGAAGTTCCGCGTGACGCGGAAGACGTAGGACCCGGTGATGCGAAGCTGCGGGAAGATCTTCTGCCGGTGGCGGATGATCAGATCCTCGAGCTGGACGAACGCCCGGCGCGTTCCTTCCACCGGCACGCGGACGAGCCGCGGGAGGCTGGACGGCACCTGCACCAGCCCGAACGACGGCTCGGCCGTCTGCGGCCGCTTCTCGAAGATGAGCCCGACGTTGATGCCCTTGTTCCGGACGTGGGGGAAAGGATGGGCCGGGTCGATCGCGATCGGCGTGAGGACGGGGAAGATGTTGCGGTCGAAGTGCTCGTCGAGCGCCGCCTGCTCCTTCTCGTCGAGCTCGTCCGGGTTCACGAGCGCCAGGCCCACGGCGAGGAGCTCCTTGCGGACGCCTCGATTCCAGATCCGGTATTTTTCCTCCACGAGGTCGTGGGCGCGCCGGGCGAGGGCGGAGATCTGCTGGTCGGCGCTCATGCCGTCGGGCGGTACCTCGTCGACCTCACCGGACAGCTGGGCTTGAAGCCCCGCCACCCGCACCATGAAAAACTCGTCGAGGTTCGAGGAGAAAATCGCGATGAACTTCAGTCGCTCGTAGAGCGGCACCCGGTCGTCGGACGCTTCCGCGAGCACGCGAGCGTTGAACTCGAGCCAGGAGAGCTCGCGGTTCAGAAACAAGGTCGGGTCGTCGAGGCGGGGTGGAAACGGACCGACCGGCATCTCCGACGGGATGCTCAGGAAGGTTCGACTGATCTCGCTGGCGGTACTCATCGCGGGCCCCTTGCTTCGACGAGCGCATCGTAGCGTCGCGAACTCCGATGTTCACCCGAACCGTGCGATCGCGCTTGAAATGTCACACGCAAAGCCTCGTACTCACCAGGCGTTCAGGTGAGCGCTCGCGGTGTCGCTGGGTGCGGCGCGCCGGCCGAAATGGCGCGCGCACCACCTGGAATCGGCGCGGAGTAGGCGCTGTGCGGACGAATGCTCGTCGATGTGGTTTACTTTTTTGATGAGCGAAGCGGAAACAGGGAAAAGCTCACAGGGCTCGGGGCGCGCGCCCGCGCCGGCCAGCCTGGTTGCCCAGATCGCCGCGCTCCAGGACTACGACCGGTACCGCGACCTCGCGTGGGAAGGGAGCTTCGAGGAGTACCTGCAGATCGTCCGCGAGCGTCCGCAGGTCACGCGCAACGCGTTCCAGCGCGTCTACGACATGGTGATCTCCTACGGGACCGAGGAGTACATCGACAACAAGAAGAAGCTCGTCCGTTACAACTTCTTCCGTGACGAAGGCGACGGCGGCAAGGACGCCGTGTTCGGCCTCGACATCCCGCTGATGCGGATGATGAACGTGCTCAAGGCGGCGGCCGAGGGCTACGGTCCCGAGCGTCGCGTGATCCTGCTCCACGGACCGGTCGGCTCGAGCAAGTCCACCATCGCGAGACTCCTGAAGAAAGGCCTCGAGCGTTACTCGCAAACGCCGGAAGGCGCGCTCTACACCTTCAGCTGGGTGAACCTCGCCAGCACGGGCCTGGCCGCCGGCAGCGCCGACACCTTCGATTCCCCGATGCACGAGGAGCCGCTCCGGCTGGTCCCGCCCGAATGGCGGGACTCGGCCTACTCTTTCGGCCTATCGAGCGACAAGTTCCGCGTCCGCATCGAGGGCGATCTCGATCCGGCGAGCCGCTTCATCTTCGCCGGCTTGATGCAGCGGTACGAGGGCGACTGGGGGAAAGTGATCGAAAATCACGTCCGCGTGCGGCGCCTGCTGCTCAGCGAGAAGAATCGCGTCGGCATCGGCACCTTCCAGCCGAAGGACGAGAAGAACCAAGACTCGACCGAGCTCACCGGTGACATCAACTACCGGAAGATCGCCGAGTACGGTTCCGATTCCGATCCGCGCGCCTTCAACTTCGACGGCGAGTTCAACATCGCGAACCGCGGCATCGTCGAGTTCGTGGAGGTGCTGAAGCTCGACGTCGCGTTCCTCTACGACCTGCTCGGTGCCTCGCAGGAGCATCGCATCAAGCCGAAGAAGTTCGCGCAGACCGACATCGACGAGGTGATCATCGG